>Ga0335073_10017392_pt1 | contig 10060 bp, 10 predicted proteins | sample Lox_Sample_22_FD_207093 | JGI IMG/M metagenome (GOLD analysis project Ga0335073, IMG submission 207093) | Soil microbial communities from Loxahatchee National Wildlife Refuge, Florida, United States - Lox_Sample_2.2 | ecosystem: Environmental > Terrestrial > Soil > Wetlands | place: USA... | reverse complement strand
GATCAGCAGCGCGACGGAAAAGCTGGCGACCCGCGGGACGATCTTGAGAGCTGTGCCGGTGTTGCTGTTTGTGGTCGCGTTCGGATCTTCGCTTTATCTGCAAAGGCAGGTCCTGTTCCAGATGGACCCTGCGGAGGCCTCGAGAGAGATCTATCCGCATAATCCATTCGTCGAAGCCGTGGAAGTATCGAAGTACATCCAGGCACACACTCGCGCCGGAGACACCGTAGCCGTCCTGGGCTCCGAACCCGAGATCTTTTTCTATTCGCAGCGCCGGTCGGCGACGGGATACATCTACGTGTATCCGCTGCTGGAACCGCGTGACTCCGCGTTGCCAATGCAGAAGCAGATGATGCAGGAGATCGAAAGTTCACATCCCGCAATGCTGGTGCTTATGAACGTGCCTGCCTCGTGGATCGCGTATCGCAATATCGGGTCCATGGAGGGGATTTTGACCTGGGCGCGGAAGTACATCGCCGAAAATTTTGTGCAGGATGGCGTTGTGGAAATCGGCGAAACGACAAATTATGTCTGGGGCGAGCCGGCAAGAAGCTACCAGCCTGAAACCCGCCTCAGCATCATCCTTTTCCGAAGAAAGTGATCAGCATCTCGGGAACCGCCGTGCAGTTCACCTCCGGCACGGGCAAGCTTTCGTGCCCTCGGAGTAGCGAATGTGAGACCATGACTCACAGTTCCTGAGTGCCTGGAGGAATTGTGAAACTCGCCTGGACAACTGCGCTGGTCTGTTTGTTCGCCATCTCTGCCGTCGCGGCCGAATCGCACGAGGTCTCCTATCGCAGCGGTAACGAGACAGTGCATGCCATCCTGTACAAACCGGCCGGCGACGGGCCGTTTCCCGCGCTGGTGGTCATCCACGAATGGTGGGGCCTGAACGACTGGGTCAAGCAACAGGCCGACCTTTACGCACAGCTAGGCTATGTTGCGCTGGCCATCGATTTGTATCGCGGGCAGGTGGCCACCACGCCCGATGAGGCGCACGAGATCATGCGCGGCGTTCCCGAGGACCGCGCGCAACGCGACCTGCTGGCCGCGACCGCCTATCTGCGCTCACTGGAGACGGTCAATCCCAAGCATGTGGGCGCCATCGGCTGGTGCATGGGCGGCGGTTATGCGCTCGACCTGGCCGTTGCCGATCCCAAGTTGCGGGTCGCGGTCATCAACTACGGACATCTCGCCACCGACGATGCCACGCTGAAGAAGATCCACGCTGACATCCTCGGAATCTTTGGCGGCCAGGACCGCGGCATTCCGCCGGCCAGCGTGAAGAAGTTCGAGGCGCAGATGAAGGCGCTGCACAAGAAGGTGGAGATCCACATCTTCCCCGACGCTGGTCACGCCTTCGAGAATCCCAATAACAAGCAGGGGTACCGCAAGGACGACGCCGAGCAGGCGGAGAAGATCGCCGAAGAGTTTCTCGCCAAGAACTTAAAGTAAGAGTTTAGGCTCTGCCGTCCGATCTATGGGTCCAGTTGCCCTTACGCCGCTTCCCTTTTGCGACGCAGGGTGCGAATCCGGTCCAGCGTTCCCACGATGGCTTGCGCCTGGTTGCGCAGAATGCCCACGATCTCGGCGGGCGTTTTCTCGTAGCGGATGGCCTCGTCATAGCGTTTGCGGACACAGTCGTCGCCAGCCTCGAGCGCGGACAGGATGGCATCGTCGCCGCCGCCCAGGTTCGCCTTCAGCTCGGTCCATCCGCGCTGAAGGGTACCGTACAGCGTGTCCTTGCGCTCGAGGTTGGCCCTGCCCCAGCTGGCCGCGGCGCGCTCCAGGTCGGCGGCAAACTTCCCCCGCTCCGCGCTGATTTCGTAGAGCACTCGTTGCAGTTCCAGCTTCCGGGTATGCTCCGCGCCCTCGCGGTAGGCCTCTGCACCGTGGCGGCAAACCTGGATGAGTTCGTCCAACTCCTCCCGAATATGTTGTTCGTACGGCATGGTCCTGGCTCCCAGCGAGTTGGATGGCCCGGCGCAAGTTGTGGTTGGCATCTGTGCGGGAGTGTGCGAAACTGCAGCGCCATTGACTCGCGGAGTCCAGATGTGTACCATGGTTATGGCGAATAAAAAGCGAAACAAGGCACTTGCCGTATGCACCCGTCCCTGCTTCAAGTCGAAGACGACAATCGGCCGCAACCGCTGGTCGGCATTGCCAAACTTGCATCGCAGGGCGAGTCGATGCGCCAAGGCCATCTGGTGGAGTACTTCACCCTGCCCACGCGAGCGCTGCTCAATCGCTGCATCTCGCGGCGCGTGCCCTTTACCTGGACCATCAATCCGTATCGCGGCTGCGAGTTCGCCTGCAAATACTGCTATGCGCGCTACACGCACGAGTTCATGGAGATGCGCGACGGCGTGGATTTCGAGCGCAAGATTTACGTCAAGCAGCAAGCCGCGTGGCTGTTGCGGCAGGAGCTGAAGAAGGTGAAGCGCGGCGAGGAGATCGCGCTCGGCACCGCAACCGATCCTTATCAGCCTGCGGAGAAGCGCTACGAGGTAACGCGTGGAATTCTGGAAGAGCTCGCGCTGCATCACGGGCTGGAGCTCGGCATCGTCACCAAGTCGGACCTCATTGTGCGCGATGTCGAGCTGCTGCGGCGCATTGCCGAGCACAATTCCCTGTTCGTGAATCTCACCGTCACCACGCTCGATTCCCGGCTGGCGCGAATTCTGGAGCCGCGTGCGCCGCGTCCGGATTTGCGGCTGGAAGCCGTGCGCCAGCTTTGCGCTGCGGGCATCAATGCCGGCGTTATCTGCGCGCCGGTGTTGCCGGGCATCACTGATTCGCCTGCGGCCCTGGAAGCCGTAGTGCGTGCGACCAAGCAGGCGGGCGGCAAGTACATTTACGCCAATCCGCTATTCCTGAAGCCGTGTTCGGCGAGCGTGTTTCTGCCGTTTCTGGAGAAAGAATTTCCCAGGCTCGTCGGCGAATACCGTGGGCGGTTCGCCGGCCGCTCCTTCGTCAGCAAGGCTTATGGCAAGCGGATTTCGGAGCTGATGTCCAGCCTGCGCAAGAAGCATGGCATCTCGCGACCATTCAGCTCGCGCCGCGCAATCGCTTATCCGCCGCCGGAGGAGGAGCAGTTAAGGCTGTTTGGGTAAGTCGCGCGTCAAGCTGCGATGCGCCAATCGTCGCTGTTCGCGACATCGCGCGTCTCCGGCACCAGTCGCGAATAGATCCATCCAACGGTCACTCCATAAGCGATGTGCATTCCGAAATAGAACAGGACCCCCGCTATGCTGTGCCCGGAAAAGTACGCTCCCGGAATCTGCATTCTGCCATTGTTCATGAGGGGATGGACCAGCGGCAGCAAAGGGAGAAAAATGCCCGTAATGAGCGCGTGCAGGATGCCGATGCCGCCACCGCGCAGCGCACCCGCACCGTAGAAGATGTTGAAGACCAGCGCATAGATCAGGGCAAACAGACCGCCCACGACGAGCTGAATGCTGAACCCGGCGAGCCAAGCCTCGACCCCGATGGGAAGCCCGGTCAAGGTCCCCCACATCATCGAGAAGTCGAGCACGCGAAAACCCGCAGCGATGGCGACGCTCAGGATGATCGTCATTACCGCGGCGCCTGCAATGCCGGCCAGAAATGCCTTCAACCACTTCATGGTTTGTTTCCTTTCGACCCGCCGACCGATGATATTTCGGAAATCTTTAGCGCTAACCTCGTTGCTCCGGTGCAGCTCAGCGGGCTCAAGCCGCTCTGCGTTTATGAGCGGCGAATCCCTCGCCGGACTCCTTCACGGTTCGAAGCACCGTACTGGAAAGGCCGTGCAAGCCGGCGAGCGCGGTCAAGCCCATGACCGCAAGAAGCGCGGGATGAGTTTCGAACCAGTTCTCGGAGCTCCACGCCCGCGCGCGATTATCGAAGGCGCCGTGCGCTCCGTGATTGCCGGAAACGGGTTCCCAAAGATTGTAGGGACGATGCGGATCTTCGTGTCCGTCGTACTGCTGCGCGTCGTAACCGGTGCGCGCCAGATAGCGGTCCGCGAAAGACGGCGCGATCTTGTTGCCGACGATGGCGATGACCGACGACCAGGCCGGGTAGTATTCGCGCCGCTCGGGATGATGCGCGGCATAGTAGATGGCGCGCGCCGCAATCTCCGGCTGATAGATCGGAGGTACCGGCTGCGCCTTGTGTGGCAAACGGCTTTTGCACCAGCCGAACTGCGGCGTATTCAGCGCCGGCATCTGCACCATGGTGGTTTTCACGTTGCTGCGATCATGAATCAGCTCAGTGCGCAAGGAAGCGTAGAAGCCGAGAATGGCGTGCTTGGCCGCGCAGTACGCGGCCTGCAAAGGAATGCTGCGATAGGCCAGCGCCGAGCCGACGTGCACGATCGTTCCGCGATCGCGCGGCAGCATGCGCCGCAGCGCCGACAGCGTGCCGTACACGTATCCCAGGTAGGTGACTTCGGTGACGCGCTTGAACTCCGAGGCGGTCATTTCCTTGATTGGGGAAAAGACGGAGGTCATGGCGTCGTTGATCCAGATGTCGATGGGCCCCAGCTTCTTCTCGACCGTGATCGCAGCGGCTTCCACCTGCTCGGGATTGGCTACGTCGGTCGGGAGGATGAGAGCCTTGCCGCCGGCAGCTTCCACCTCGCGCCGCGCGCCCTCCAGCCCGTCGCGCCCGCGTGCGATGAGTCCGATGTTCGCTCCATGGCGCGCGAACTGGCGCACGGTCGCCCGCCCGATGCCTGCAGAGGCGCCCGTTATCACTACAACTTCGCATTTTTTCGACATCTCTTTTCCTTCCCCAACGATGCGAAAGAGTCGCTCCTACCAAGATGGATGCTCTCTGACCGATGCTTCGTTTCCCGAGTGCCGGCGAAAAACCAAGTTCGTAGTGCGTCATGCATGTGCGAGGCTGGGGACAAGCGTCCGTGAAACGGGCGAACCGGAGTTGTATCGTTTTGCGATACGATGCGGCGAACCGCTGCTCTCTGTCCCACATCACACAGGAAAACGGCGTGCAAACCCGAGGTGCTCCCGATTGGCGGAGAAGTATCGGCCATGATTACCGCGCAGAGGACGACCGCAATTGACGGAATCCACGTCGCGCCTTACACAATTCCGACTGATTTCCCCGAATCCGACGGCACGCTGAAGTGGGACCGGACGACGCTGGTGCTGGTGGAGGCCAGCGGCGGCGGGCAGCGCGGCATCGGCTACACCTACGCTGACGAATCGACCGCAGTCCTGATTCACAGTCTGCTCAGCAAGATCGTCACCGGAATGGACGCGATGTCGCCGCCTGATGCCTATGAGGCGATGTGGCGCCGCATTCGTAATCTGGGCCGGCCCGGAATCTGCTCCATGGCAATCTCTGCCGTGGACTGCGCGTTGTGGGACCTGAAGGCACGACTGCTCGATCTGCCGCTGGTCACATTGCTGGGGCAGGTGCGCGAGGGTGCGGCCGTTTACGGCAGCGGCGGTTTCACCTCGTACTCCGATGGGCAACTTGCCGATCAGCTTTCCGGCTGGGCCGAGCGAGGCATCCACAGCGTGAAGATGAAAATCGGCCGCGACGCCGACCGGGACGTTGAGCGGGTGCGCGTGGCGCGCGACGCCGTTGGGCCGAGGATCGAGTTGTTCGTCGACGCCAACGGCGCTTACTCGCGCAAGCAGGCGATCGATCAGGCCGAGTTGTTCAGCGAGTACGACGTTCGCTGGTTTGAAGAACCGGTCTCAGCGGACGATCTGGATGGGCTGCGCCTGCTTCGCGATCGCGTTCCCGCACCCATGCAGATCGCCGCCGGCGAGTACGGTTACGATATCTTCTATTTCCGCCGGCTGCTCCAGGCCGGCGCGGTTGACGTGCAGCAAGCGGATGTCAGCCGCTGTGGGGGAATCACCGCATTTCTTCAGGTCGCGGCGCTGTGCCAGGCGCACAATGTGCCTCTTTCCGGCCATACCGCGCCCGCGCTGCACACTCCGGTTGGGTGTTGCGTACCCATGTTCAAGAACCTGGAATACTTTCACGATCACGTGCGCATCGAGCACATGTTTTTCGACGGTCTGCCGGCGCTGGTGGAGGGCGAACTGCGCCCCGATTTGTCGCGCTCCGGTAACGGGCTGGAGCTGAGACGCGCCGACGCGAAAAAGTTTGCCGCCTAGCCCACGGCGATCGCTCACCACATCCGCAAATTTCGAATGTTGGGGCGCCCTGCGGGCCGCGACAGCTTGCTTTACACTTTTCGCATGGCGACACCGCAGGAGATCGAAATCAAATTTCTCGTCAGCAACGTTAAGGAGCTGGAGCAGAAATTGCGCGGCCTTGGCTTCTGTTGCGAGACTCCCTCAACCCACGAGGTGAACACGCTCTATGACCTTCCCGGCCAGAAGCTGCGGCGCAAGGGAGAGCTGCTGCGCCTGCGCAACTACGGCGGCGAATGGAGGCTCACCCACAAAGGCAAAGGCGTGCCCGGACGTCACAAGTCGCGCGGCGAGCTGGAGACGGGGGTCTCCGACGGAAAGACGATGGACGCGCTGCTGCGCGCGCTGGGTTTTTCGCCGACGTTCGTCTACGAGAAGTTCCGCTCGGAATGGACTGACGACGAAGGCAAGGTGGTGGTCGATCGCACGCCCATCGGCCATATCGCCGAAATCGAAGGCAAGTCGCGCTGGATCGATCGCACCGCGCGCGCCCTGGGAGTCGCCCTGGAAAACTACATCACAAAGTCGTACTCCGAGCTCTTTTTCGAGTGGAAGCGTCAAACGAAGTGCAAGGCAGAGAACATGACGTTTCGTGAGTGCAGGAATTGCGGAAATTGACGCATCTTTGCCGCTTGTTTTTGCTACGTCAAAGCGCGGCAACAGAGAAGCAGAAATTAGAATCTGTAGGAGTGCTATAGAAATTCATTGAGCAGGTGATCGCTGTGAAAGGTTCGATACAGCTACGCCATTCGCTTGCCATTCTTCTTGGGGTTTGCGTTTTCATCATCGGCGCCGCCATCGGCGTGGGTTTCACCTCCTGGTCGGGGCATGCGGGCTTTAGCCCTCAGCAGCGCGCGGCGGCGTACTTCACCGAAGCGCAGGACAATCGACCGGCGCCCAGTCCCAACGCTCTCGGCTTTGCGCCCATTCTGAAGCCGGCGCTGCCCGCGGTTGTGAGCATCACCTCGTCCCGCGTGGTCACGGTGCCGCAATCGCCGTTCTTCAACAATCCATTTTTTCAGCAGTTCTTCGGAGGACAACTGCAACCTCCGCAGCAGCAGCGCGAGATGGGACTGGGATCGGGCGTCATCGTAACTCCTGACGGCTACATCCTGACCAACAATCACGTAGTCGCCAAATCCACCGACATCAAAGTCCAGTTGCCGGACAAGCGGCAGTTCCCCGGCAAGGTAATTGGCACCGATCCGCAGACCGACATTGCGCTGGTCAAGATCGACGCTACGAACCTGCCGACGCTTACGTTCGGAGACTCTTCCAAGCTCCAGGTCGGCGACTACGCTTTCGCCATCGGAAATCCCTTCGGCGTGGGCGAGACCGCGACCATGGGCATCATCAGCGCGACCGGCCGTAACGGCTTGTCGATCGAAGATTACGAGGACTTCATTCAGACGGACGCCGCCATCAATCCCGGCAACTCCGGCGGCGCGCTGCTGAACGCGCTGGGGCAACTGATCGGGATCAACACTGCCATCCTCTCCGGCGGCTCCGGCGGCAATCAGGGTATCGGCTTCGCCATTCCCATCAACATGGCGAAGTATGTGATGGAGCAACTGCTGAAGCATGGCAAGGTGGTGCGCGGATATATCGGAGTCGGTATCCAGGAGGTGACGCCGGCCCTGGCCAAGGCCTTTAACGCTCCGGCCGAGAAGGGCGCGCTAATTGGCAACGTCGAAGCCAATAGTCCAGGCGCAAAGGCGGGCCTGCAGCGAGGCGATGTCATCACCGAGCTGAACGGGCAGACGGTTGCAGGTCCTAACGATCTGCGCCTTAAAGTTGCGACCATGGCGCCGGGAACGACCGTGCATTTGAAGGTACTGCGCAACGGTGAGCCGCGCGATATCGACGTAACGCTTGGCGAGAGTCCGTCGAGCAAGAACGCCGGCAATGCCGGAAATGCGGCGCAGGGCAGCGCCATGCGCGGCGTCCAGGTGGATGAACTCACACCTGACATTCGTCAGCAGCTCGGATTGAATTCCAGCGTAAAAGGAGTTGTTGTGACCAGCGTTGCCTCGGGTTCACCGGCAGACGAAGCCGGCCTCGAGCGCGGCGACGTCATCGAGCAGATCAATCGCCAGCCGGTGAACTCGGTTTCCGACTATCAGCGGCTGATTGGCGAGACCGGCAAACAAACCGTCGTGCTGCTAATCAATCGCGGAGGAAATACAACGTTCCTGGTGGTTCAGCCACAGTAGCGAGTGATCGCGAGCAGCTTGGCGAGTCTATTGTTCGGTGCACTCCGCATGCCTGTCCATCTCTGCCTGCAGTCTGCTCACGTCAAAGACGCTGGTTATGGGAGTACCGGTCAGGAATGGCTTGAAGTCGATCGCCACTCGTTTGGAGTTCAGCACGGAGTGGATGAATTGCAGGCGATGGGGTTCCGTATCGCTGAAGTAGGCGTAGGTTTGGGTATCGCCAAAGAAGACCCACAGCGTCGGCACCTTGCCGGAGGCGGTGGTCATCGCCAACGTAACTCGGGTATCTTTGCCGGCGGCCTCGGGGTCGTCTGCCACCAATGTTCCCCCCGGCGAGAAGATCAGAAAATGACCGGTTTTCTTGCCCCTGCGGACGCAATCCACGCTTAACTCCGGCAGTTTCTTTTCACCGGCCAGCAATTCATAGGGCTGCTGCGCCGAAACGCTCAGCAGAACGCTTCCCTTCCCGGCGGTGACCTGGACCTCCTGGCCCAAGCTGAGTAACGGCCACAACACGAGTGCGACGAAACCGAGCAGTTTCATGACTCCAACATTATCATTGCGCCGTCATTGCGCCGCGAATTTCTGATGCCTGGAAGGCAGCACCTGGATGGAGCCCATCATTCCCATGTCTTCGTGTTTCAGGATGTGGCAGTGATACAGGAACACGCCAACATCGTTTGGATCGCTGAAATCCACGCGCAGTTTCACGCTAGCGCGGAAAGCTCTTGAGCGTGGCTGGCAATAGTAATAATTACCAGAAGGACAAACGGAAAAATGTGGCGCTGCAACATGGACCCTCTCCGTATTCAGCTTGGCGAAAGCGAATCTAAGTTAAGCCGATAAGCGACGATCACTCGGGTGTCTTCGCCGAATGACGCCGGTCTGGAGCATCGATTGGCTGCCCGGGCCAGAGCTTGCGGCGGCGAACGATGCGCCCGGTCGGAGAGAGTGTCCGGCTGGCGATGCGCCGTTTCAGCTTCGACCAGCACTGGATCTTATGGGGAGGAGAGTAGCAGCGATTGGTTGCGTTACCCAGCCGCGATTTCCCTTAGAGCCGCACCCGAATCTACCTAGGTTATTCAAGGAGCAATAGCGCCTTCGACGGGAAAGCTGATGACAGGTTTACCGCTAAGCGATAGTCAATTCGAGAGGCTCCTAGAGAACAATCAACTCCGCGGCGAGAGAAACGCAGCCATTGCGCAGCCGCAGATGCGATCAATGGTTCATAACTTCGCTTTGCCGCCGCTCGTCCGGATGAACCTGGTCACGCGGTGGCGTGACCGATGGCACAGATTTCGCTCACGAGAAAGCGCAGCTTATTGTTTGCTGCGACCCGGTATCTTGCCGGCGGACGGCGCAGCGAGGCAAGTACGCCCCGATTGCCCTCAAGCGTGATGTCATCGCGCTTCATTCTCCTCTCGAACAGGGAGCGGGAATTGCCTATTTGGAGCACTGCAGAAACGTATTCCTGCCGCCCGGCAGTACCCGGTAATTCTGCTACGGCACCCATGACAAGTGAGTTCTTCCTGGACCGGCGCGCCAACTTCTTGCCGCAGAGATCTTACGGAGGTTTTCATGCTTCACCTCGACACCGGTAACACAGGTTTCATGATTCTGTGCACCAGCCTGGTCATGCTGATGACGCCAGGTTTGGCCTTCTTTTATGGA
>Ga0335073_10017391_pt1 | contig 10060 bp, 5 predicted proteins | sample Lox_Sample_22_FD_207093 | JGI IMG/M metagenome (GOLD analysis project Ga0335073, IMG submission 207093) | Soil microbial communities from Loxahatchee National Wildlife Refuge, Florida, United States - Lox_Sample_2.2 | ecosystem: Environmental > Terrestrial > Soil > Wetlands | place: USA: Florida... | reverse complement strand
ATTACCGAAGGTCAAAGTCTGCGTACGCGGAGGCGGCCGCCTTGTACCGCCAGCAGGTACTCGTAGCGTTTGGTGATGTGGAGGACAGCCTGGCTGATATTCGCCATCTTGCAGATCAAGCTGCCGCCCAACGGCGGGCGGTGACCAACGCGCGCCGCGCCGCCGAGTTGGCCGACGACCGTTACCGTTCCGGCATTGTCAGTTACATCGAAGTGGTGGACGCCAACCGCGACGCCTTAACCGCCGAGCGGGCCAACGCGCAACTGGCCGGCCAACAGTTGATTGCTTCGGTTCAATTGATCAAAGCCCTTGGCGGCGGATGGGAAACGACGGCGTTGCAACCTGCACTGGCCTTTCGAACCAGCCATCATTGAGGAGGCACAATGATAATACTTAATACCCTGGTTGTCCTGGGGATCGTTTTATTTGGTTTGCTTTGGCATGACGAAACGACACGGCCTGTTTTAAAACGATCAGCCGACAAACGGCAGGAGGAGGCGCGCCGCCTTCCTCCAGAACGCGAGGGACATTCTTCGCCTTGTCGAAGAACGGCGTAAGGATGCTGATTTTCAAGCGGCGTCGCCCTATTGGAGGTTCGCCGGCGACGATCTCCAGCCCCCGCCCATGGCTTCGATGAGTTGCACGCTGGCGATCATCTGCTGCGTGCGCAGGTTCGTCAACGTCTGGCGATTGGCGAGCAGCGTCGTTTGCGCAGTGATGACGTTGAGATAACTGTCAATGCCCAGTTTGTAGCGGTCCTGGGCAAGCGCAAGATAGTGCTGGGAGGACTTTACGGCGACGTCCTGTTGCTGGATTTCCTGAGCGAGAATTCGCAGCGACGCCAGGTTGTCTTCGACCTGCTGAAACGCGGTCAAAACGGTTTGCCGGTATTGCGCCACGGTGCCGTCGTAGGCGGCGCGGGATTGGGCAACGGTGGCCGCGCGCGCGCCGAAATCGAAAATGGTTTCGCTCGCACCCGCGCCGATGGACCAGACGCGGCTGGGCCAGTCCAGCAAATCCGACGTGGCGGCGCTTTCAAATCCGCCGGACGCACTCAAGGTGATGGTCGGAAAATAAGCGGCCCGGGTTACGCCGATTTGCGCATTGGCCGCGGCCACGAGCCGCTCCGCAGACGCGATGTCCGGCCGGCGTTCGAGCAGCTGCGACGGAATCCCGGAGGGAATGGCCGGCGGACTGGCGTTCAGCGATTCGCACGGAATGGAAACCGCTGCCGGTGGTTTGCCGATGAGGATGGCGACGGCGTGTTCGAGTTGCGCGCGCACCATGCGGAGATTGGTGTCCTGCGCCTGGGCGGTTTCCAGTTGCGTTTCGGCCTGGGCGACGTCCTGGTCCGAGGCGATGCCGGTTTTGAACAACACCTTTTCCAGATTGTAGGATTGCTGGTAGGCGGTCACGGTGTCGTCGAACAATTGTTCGAGCGCATCCTGGCCGCGCAATTGAAAATAATCCGACGCCAATTCCGCTTGCGCGGTCAGTTTCGTGTTCTCCAGGTCCGCGGCGCCGGCTTGCGCCTCGGCGGCGCTGGCTTTGATGGTGTTGCGGATACGGCCCCACAAATCCAATTCCCACGAAGCGTCCAGCGGCAATGAATAATCGGTGGCGTTGGGGTTACCCGACGTAAAACCGGTATGGCCATTTAAGGATGAACGCGACCGGGTGACGGACGGGTTTGCCACCAGCGCCGGGAACAACTGCGCTTCCGCCTCCTTGACCAGCGCCCGCGCGGAAAGAAAATTGGCGAACGCGGCGGCGACGTTCTGGTTGGAAACGGCCACCTGGTCTTCGAGCGAATTCAATTCCGCATCGTTGAAGATTGTCCACCAATTGCTGTGAACCACGGCGTCGTTCGGCCGGGCCATTTGCCAGATGTTCGTGCCGGAATTTTCCTTGAATGCCGCGGGCGTTTCCACCGGCGGGCGCGCGTAGTGAGGCGCGAAGCTGCAACCGGCGAAAATTGCGGCGAGGCAGGGAATAATTAACCACGGATAGACACGGATGAACACGGATGAAATCATTAAAGAGAACTCTGCAAAATTGGCGCGCTGGTCTCCGACCCGGCGCGAAAAGTGTGGTTTTCCGAACACGCCGGGTCGAAGACCGGTGCTCCAGTTCCATCCGTGTTCATCCGTGTCCATCCGTGGTTGAAAACCATTTTTCATTGAACGCCTCCCCCGGAAAATCCAAAAGCCGCCGGCAGAACATCCGCCGTTTTTCGCCGCCGGCCTTCCCACCAAAGGCGGAGGCGGTCGAAATAAAGATAAACCACGGGTGTGGTATAGAGCGTGAGCATCTGGCTGACGAGCAATCCGCCAACGATGGCGATGCCCAGAGGCCGGCGCAATTCGGAGCCGATGCCGTTGCTCAGGACCAGCGGCAGCGCACCGAACATCGCGGCCATGGTCGTCATCAAAATCGGGCGGAACCGCAGCAAGCAGGCTTGGAAGATTGCGTCGCGCGGGCTCTTGCCCTGTTCGCGTTCGGCGACCAGCGCGAAGTCAATCATCAGGATGGCGTTCTTTTTGACGATGCCGATGAGGAGGAAGACTCCGATGAGGGCGATGATGCTCAAATCCGTGTTGAAGAGCATCAATGCCAGCACCGCGCCCACGCCGGCGGACGGCAGCGTGGATAGAATCGTGATCGGGTGGATGTAGCTTTCGTAAAGAATGCCCAGCACGATATAAACGGCCAGCAGCGCCGCCAACACCTGAAACAGTTCAGCGGCCAGCGCTGTCTGGTATGCCTGGAGTGTTCCCGAATAACTTCCATGAATTGTTCCAGGCATTCCGATGTTTTGTTCCATCTGGTTGATTTCCCCCACGGCGTCGCTCAACGCTACGCCGGGCCTGAGATTGAAGGAAACAGTCACGGAGGGAAACTGGCCGGTGTGATTCACGGCAATCGGCGCGGTCGTGGGTTGGTAGCGGGCAACGGCGCTCAAGGGCACGACGGATGAACTGTTGGTGGGGCGCAAATAAATTTCATCGAGACCCTCGGGGTTCTGCCAAAACTGCGACTCCACTTCCATGACAACATAATATTGGTTGAGGGACGTATACATCGTCGAAGCATCTTCCTGCCCGAAGGCGTCGTAAATGGTGTTGTCAATGAGTTGGGCCGGGATGCCCAAACGGGCGGCGGTGTTCCGGTCATAAACCAGCGAAGCCTGCAGGCCGTTGTTTTGCTGGTCGCTGTTGACGTCGGTAAAGCCCCGCAACTGGCGCATTTGCTGGAGCAGAATCGGCCCCCACTTGACGAGGTCGTTCAAATTGTCGCTTTGGATGGTGTATTGGTATTGTGAGCTGCTTGAGCGCCCGCCGATGCGCAGGTCCTGTCCAGCCTGCACAAACACAGTTGCGCCGGGAACGACGGCAAATTTCGGGCGCAGCCGGTTGATGAGCTGGCTGGAACTAATTTTTCGTTCGTTGAGCGGTTTAAGGGCCATGTATATGAACCCGCCGTTGGCCGGACCGCCGCCGCCGGTAAATGCGGTGACGGTTGCGACTGCCGGATCGTTCGTGGCGATGTGAACAAAACGCGCCGTGGCCGCGTGCATCGCCTGATAGGACGCGTCCTGTGAACCCTGGATGCCGCCGAAAACCGTGCCGTTGTCCTGCTGCGGGAAAAACCCCTTCGGAATGATATAGAAAAGGAAAATGTTGGCCGCAATTGTTATGAGCAGCACACCGAGCGTGATGGCCGGGTGTTGTAGAACAATTTGCAGGCTCCTCCGGTAATGGTCAAGCACCCGCGTAAAAATCTTTTCGCTGAGAAGATAAATTCCCCCATGCTGCTCCTGTTTTCGGTGACTGAACAGACGCGAGCACATCATTGGCGTGGTCGTGAGCGAAATGACGAGCGAAACAAGGATCGCAGTTGAAAGTGTCACTGCAAATTCCCGGAAGAGGCGTCCCACGATGCCCCCCATCAACAATATCGGCGAGAACACGGCCACCAGCGACAGGCTGATGGAGAGCACGGTGAAGCCGACCTCGCTCGCGCCTTTTAAAGCGGCGTCCATAGGGCGCATTCCCTGCTCGATATAGCGCGAGATGTTTTCGATGACGACAATGGCGTCGTCCACCACAAAGCCGGTCGAGATCGTCAGCGCCATCAAGGACAGGTTGTCGAGGCTGTATCCCAGGAGATACATGACGCCGAAGGTGCCGATGAGCGAGGTGGGAACAACGACGGCTGGAATCAGGATGGTGCGCGGATTGCGCAGAAAGATGAAAACGACGAGGATGACCAGCATGACGGCAATCAGGAGGGTCCGTTCCACTTCAAACACCGACTGGCGGATGGTGGTTGTCCGGTCAAGCACGACCGTGAGGTTGATTCCCGCGGGTATTGAAGCCTTCAGAGAAGGCAACGCTTCCTTGATGTGGTCAACGGTTTGAATAATGTTCGCACCCGGCGCCGGAAGAATAATGATGGGGACGCTCGGCTTTCCGTTGACATAGCCTGCGGTGCGGATGTTTGCGACCGAATCCTGCACGATGGCAACATCCGACAATCTTACCGGCGCGCCGTTGCGATAAGCGACGACGAGCGGCCGGTAGTCGGCGGCTTTGAATAACTGATCATTGGCCAGGATGTCGGCGGTGGTGTTGTTTCCTGAAAGCTGGCCCTTGGGCAGGTTGGCGTTTTGCTGGCTGAGGGCTGTGCGGACATTTTCGAGGCTCAACCCGAAACTGTTCAACAAGGTGGGATTGACGTCCACGCGCACGGCCGGCAGCGCGCCGCCGCCAATGTTGACCTGGCCGACGCCTTGAATCTGGAGGAGCCGTTGCTCGATGATGGAATCCGCCGCGTCGTAAAGCTGGCCGCGACCGTAGATATCCGACGTTAGCGCGAGGATCATGATGGGGGCGTTCGCGGGATTAGCTTTGCGGTAACTCGGGTTGCTGGGCAGGTTGGATGGCAGGTAGGCGCGCGCGGCATTGATGGCGGCCTGGACGTCGCGCGCCGCTCCATTGATGTCCCGGCTCAAATCGAATTGCAGGGTGACGCTGGTCGAGCCGAGATAGCTGGCGGAAGTCATTTCGTTGAGGCCGGCGATATGGCCGAACTGGCGTTCGAGCGGCGCGGCGACGGAGGAAGCCATGATTTCGGGGCTGGCGCCGGGCAGGGAGGCTGAGACACTGATGGTCGGAAAGTCCACCTGCGGCAGCGGGGCCACCGGCAATTGCAAATACGCAACGATTCCCGCCAGGATGATGGCTGCCGTAAGCAACGACGTGCCGATGGGACGCCGGATGAATGGGGCGCAAATATTCATGGCGTTTCAGCAGTGGGCATGGCCGCCACACTGTTTTGCGTCTCGGCCTTGCGGGAAAATTTCGCCGCGAGACGGTCGAAGTAAAGGTAAATGACGGGCGTGGTGTAAAGCGTGAGGGCCTGGCTGACTATCAATCCGCCCACAATCACAATGCCCAGCGGCTTGCGCAATTCGGAGCCGACGCCGTTGCCCAGCGCCAGCGGCAATCCGCCGAACAACGCGGCAAACGTCGTCATCATGATCGGTCGGAACCGCAGCAGGCACGCCTGGAAAATCGCGTCGTCGGGGCGCTTGCCTTCCCGGCGCTCCGCGTCGAGGGCGAAGTCAATCATCAGAATCGCGTTTTTTGCGACAATGCCGATGAGGAGAATCATGCCGATCAACGCGACCACGTCGAGTTCGCTCCGGCAAATAATCAGCGCGAGAATCGCTCCGACGCCAGCCGAGGGCAACGTGGATAGAATGGTAATCGGATGGATGTAACTTTCGTAAAGAACGCCGAGTATGATATACACGCAGATGATCGCCGCGAGAATGAGCAGCGGCTCGTTAGCGAGCGAAGCGAGGAACGCCTGCGCCGTTCCCTGAAACCCGGGAATCACGCTCAGCGGCATGTTCAGGCTGCGTTGCGTGTTTCCAATGGCCGTGGTCGCGGCACCCAAGGCCGCGTGCGGCGCCAGATTAAACGAAATTGTGACGGCGGGGAATTGTCCCTGGTGATTGATTGCCAGGGGGGCGCTTCCCGACTCGAAATGGGCGAAAGTGCTTAATGGAACCGCCGTGCCGCTGGATGAAGTGATATAAATGTCGTTGAGTTTGGCCGGATCTTTCTGAAACCCCGGCAGCGATTCCAATATGACGTGATATTGGTTCAACTGCGTGAAGGTGGTCAGAATCTGACGCTGGCCGAAGGCGTCATAGAGCGTCCCATCAATTTGTGCCGCTGTGATGCCCAGGCGCGAGGCGGTGACGCGGTCAATGACCAATGTCACCTGCGAGCCGTTGTTTTGCTGGTCGGTGGCCACATCGCGCAATTGGGGCAGCGCCTGCAATTTATCCACCAAGGCTGCTGTCTCGGTTTTCAGCTCCGCCGAACTGGCGTCCTCGAGCGTATATTGATATTGGGTGGCGCTGACGCGGTCCTCGACGGTCAAATCCTGGACGGGCTGCATGAATAGTTTGATGCCGGGAATTTTCGCAAGCTCTGGTTGCAAACGTTGCATGACTTCGGTCGCACTGGTTTTCCGTTCCGCCAGCGGCTTGAGATTGATGAGAATGCGGCCGCAGTTGAGGGTGGTGTTGATGCCATCCGCCCCGATGAACGACGACAAACTTTCCACCGCCGGGTCTTTGAGGATGACATCCGCGAGTTCCTGCTGCTTTTGGGTCATTGCCGCAAAGGATACGTTTTGTTGCGCCTGTGAGATTCCTTGAATGACGCCGGTGTCCTGCACCGGAATAAATCCCTTTGGCGCGACGATATAGAGCAGGATGGTCAATCCCAGCGTGGCCAGCGCCACGACCAAGGTGAGCGGTTGATGCTTGAGAACCGTTTTAAGCGTGCGGCTGTAAAAATCAACGACACGCTGGTAAACGCGCTCCGATGCGTCGTAAAAGCGCCCCGGCTTTTGGTCGGCTTTTGCCTTGAGGATGCGCGAGCACAGCATCGGCGTGAGCGTCAGTGAAACGGCGGCGGATATGAGAATGGTAATACTCAATGTGATGGCAAACTCGCGGAACAACCGCCCCACGACGCCGCCCATGAACAACAGCGGAATGAGCACGGCAATCAGCGAAACGGTTAGCGACAAAATGGTAAACCCGATTTGGCCCGCGCCTTTCAACGCCGCATCCAGCGGTTTTTCGCCATGTTCGATGTAACGGAAGATGTTTTCGATCATCACAATGGCATCGTCCACCAGGAAGCCCGTCGAAATTGTGAGGGCCATCAACGTCAAATTGTTGAGGCTGAAACCGAGCAGGTAAATCAGGCCGAAAGTGCCAATCAGCGAAACCGGCAAGGCAAAGCTTGGAATCGTCGTGGCGGGCCAGTTGCGCAAAAACAGGAATATCGCCATCACGACGAGCGCGACTGTCAACGCGAGCGAAAACTCGACGTCGCGAACCGAGGCGCGGATGGTCGTGGTGCGGTCGGTCAAAATATGAACGTCAATCGCCGCCGGCAGGTTGGCCGTGAGTTGCGGGAGGAGCTGTTTAATGCGGTCCACGACTTGGATGATGTTCGCGCCGGGTTGGCGTTGGATGTTGAGGATGACCGCGGGCGTTTTGTTCATCCATGCCGCAAGCGTGGTGTTTTCGACTGCGTTGGTCACGTTGGCCACGTCGGAAAGAACCACCGGCGCGCCGTTGGTGGTGTAGGCGACGACCAGGGAGGCGTAATCCTTGCTGGTGAGCAACTGGTCGTTGGCATTGATTTCGTAGGCCTGTTTGGGGCCGTCGAAGTTGCCCAAGGCCTGGTTGATGCTGGATTGCTGGAGCGTCGCGCGCAGTGATTCGAGGCTGATGCCGTAGGATGAAAGTGCCGTTGGATTTGCCTGGATGCGCACGGCCGGTTTTTCTCCGCCGCTGATGGTGACGAGACCCACGCCCAAGACCTGGGCGATTTGTTGGGCCAGCCGTGTATCTGCGTAATCCTCGACTTGAGAAAGAGGCAGGCTTTTTGATGTGAGGGCAAGGGTAAGGATGGGAGCGTCGGCGGGGTTGGACTTGCTGTAAATGGGTGGGGAGGGCAGGCCGGTGGGCAGGTAGGATTGCGCGGCGTTGATGGCCGCCTGGACTTCCTGCTCGGCCACATCAATGTTCAGGGACAATTCGAATTGCAAGGTGATGATGGAACTGCCGTCCGAACTGATGGATGTCATCTGGTTGAGACCGGGCATTTCGCCGAACTGCCGCTCCAGCGGCGCGGTGATGGCCGAGGCGGTGACATCGGGGCTGGCGCCCGGATAAAACGTGACAACTTGAATCGTCGGATAATCCACTTCCGGCAGGGCGGAAACCGGAAGCTGCAGATAGGCGACCAAACCCGCCAATACAACGGCGGCCATCAGCAGCGACGTCGCCACGGGCCGTAAAATGAATTGTCGCGACAGGTTCACTGCGAATTGTTTCGATTGCCTCTTCCATGTCCGCCCGTCGCTGGACGGATCGTGACTTTCGCGCCGTCGGTCAGACGGTTGAAATTATCCGCCGCGACCACGTCGCCTTCATCCAGGCCGTCAACTTCCGACATGTTTCCATCGGTTACGCCGGCGGTGATGGGATGCATCGCGACGGTTTGGTTGGTCTGCAACAAATAAACAAACGCGCCCTCGTCGTTCCGCTGAATAACCGTGTTCGGAACGAGCGTGACGTCCTTGTGCGTATCCACCAGCAGCCGGACGTTGACGAACTGGTTCGGGAAGAGCGATTCGTCGTCGTTCGTGAAAATGGCCCGCAGCTTGAGCGTGCCGCTCGTGGTGTCAATTTCGTTGTCGAGTGTTTCCAGCGTGCCGGTGGCGAGCTTCTTCTGGTCCGTGCGGTCAAATGCATCAACGACCAGCTTTTTGCCCTCCCGCAACGGCGCCTGAATTTGCGGCAGATAATCCTCCGCGACATTGAAAATCACCGTGATGGGTTGCAACTGGGCGACGACCACCAGCGGAGTGGTGCCGTTGGCCTGGACAATGTTACCCGGGTCCACCAGCCGCAAGCCGACGCGCCCGTTAACCGGCGAAGTGATATGGCAATAGGCGAGATTCACCTTCGCGCTGTCCAGGTTGCCCTGGTCCAATTGCACCGTCCCTTCGTCCTGCTGAACGGTTGCACCTTGGGTATCGTATTGCTGCCTGGGAATGGCGTTGCTTTCGTAGGCCTCTTTATACCGCTCCAGATCGAGCTTCGCGTCGGCAAGCAGCGCCGTGTCGCGCGCCAGTTGTCCCTCGGCTTGAACCACCGCCGCCTGGTAAGGACCGGGATCAATTTCCACCAGCGGCTCGCCAATCTTGACGCGTTGTCCTTCCTGATAATTCACTTTCACAATTTGCCCGGCCACGCGCGCTTCCACCGAAACTGTGTTCAGCGGCGTGACGACGCCGAGGGCGTTGATGTAAACGCCGATGTCGCCGGTCCGCGCCATGGCGGTGCTGATCATCAAGGCATTCGTGCCGCCGCCGAATCGGCCGCCGCCAGTCTGCGCCAGCGGCTGACGATGGGTGTAAAAGGCGATGATACCAAGAATAAGAATGAACCCCGCCTGAATCCACGGCCAACGACGCCGGCGTTTGAGCGGTTTGGCATCTTGTGGTTTGTCGGCTGAGGGCGCAGCGGGTGGGCGGTGTTGTTCGTCCATAAACAGTCAGGCGTTTTTAAGCAACGGGACGTTGAATTATTTCACAGGCTGTGTCAACGGGGTTGAGGTTCGCATGGACCGAGGCGATTGGACGGCGAAACGATTTTGTCGTGCCAGTTTTAGCCTTCGTCACTTGAAAATGTTTTACCCGCACCGGAAAAACGGCCGTGTGAAATTCATCCAGCCGAATGGACAAGACGCGGCTGCGACCGAACGGGCGGTAATTGATCATACAGTCTCCTTTGTCAAAGCCGGCACGGTACCCTTCGAGATTGCACGGCGTCAAAAGTGCGGGTTTGTTATTCACGCCTTTCATTTTGCCGACCCACTCTGTCGTGCCGGCAAGTAGTGCAACTTTGCAGACTTTCCCACCATACGGGCCAGCCGGACTTCAGGCGGTTCCGCGA
>Ga0335073_10017390_pt1 | contig 10060 bp, 7 predicted proteins | sample Lox_Sample_22_FD_207093 | JGI IMG/M metagenome (GOLD analysis project Ga0335073, IMG submission 207093) | Soil microbial communities from Loxahatchee National Wildlife Refuge, Florida, United States - Lox_Sample_2.2 | ecosystem: Environmental > Terrestrial > Soil > Wetlands | place: USA: Florida... | reverse complement strand
ATCTGCATCCGATTATGACCGCAGCCAACCCGACCCACTCGCAGACTCGATGTCCGAAATCATTCAGCACATGAACGCCGATCACAAGGACGCGCTAGTCTTGCTCGCCCGGAAGTTTGCTCACATCGAGTCAACGGAAGCAACGATGACAGCTGTCGATCGCTTGGGTTTTCATGTCCGCTTGAAAACGCCCGATGGTATGCGCGGCGCTCGCATTGCATTCTTGAGGGAGGTAAGCAATCCGGTGGAAACTCGGAAAGTGCTGGTGGAAATGGTGCAACAGGCTCGCTCGCGGGCCGAATGAATTTTGCCAGCAAACTACAGGATGTGCCATTGCCCTGCCCAGTCGCAACATTGCAGCTGAACCTGGCGAAACGTTCCTCCACCGCATTCCTATCGCTCTCGATCAGGCGCGAGCTTCATTTTCTTCCGCTTCTACGATATCCATCGAGATCCCCGTTACCCGTCCGATAATGGTGGCGTCGGTCGGGTATCTCACAGGTTGGGTATGCCGTTTTGATTGTTGCGAAGGTACAAGAATCAATCGACTCTCATGCATCTCACACCACGTGCACACATATCGATCACGGAGTTCGATAAAGAAAATCGGCCGGTTATCAGCGCGCCAATGCGAAGGAATTTTCCGCTGCCGTGGATCGATTCGCACAAAGGCTCCCGGCCGAACAATCGGATACAGAGTGTAATCGTCCATGCCGATATACCCGTACAGTGGATCGGAGCCGTCCATGAGCTGGAGCTCCAGCGGAACTTCCTTCCAGGTTTCAATGATCTTGGGCAGGAGATTGGTCCGCTCCACGCGTAGTTTTGCGCGCAATTCAGTCGCGGAATACACACTTTGTCTAAACCGCTCAGGGACCGGACCCACCAGGTATGTGCGGGGCAGATGAAGCTTCTGATGCTCCTTTACGGTTTCGCTTGCAGGAATCCCGCACATGCCAGCCAGCCGGTCATAGTCGTAGCCATAGATGACGCTGAGCGTGTAAAGCCTGTGGAGGGTGGGCGGCCACTTGCCGTTTTCTATATCCGCAAGAGAAGTGTGGGCAATGTTGTAGTCGGAGTCTTGGAGCTTGTCAGCGATGCCGTGGCTCAGGTTCTCCACATCGCGCAAGGATAAGCCCAAACGTTCGCGCTCAGATCTGAGGCGCTTTCCCCATTCCGGGCTCCACCTTGAGGCCAACATCTGACGGCCACTCCGAAAGAATTGTTAGATGTTACCCCAAACACGAACCGTTTCCGCAAGTTTCGGAAGCGTTTCTCGAAAACCGGACAAAACGCCAGCTTCCTGACCGCTATTCCGACCACCAATTTAGCGTCCGGGCCACTGAGTGTTGGCCCCTAGGTCCTTCGTTTGGTTACTGCAGCAGGTTCGTGTGGCCGCATTTCGGGACAAGGCACAGAAAAGTGTGGCGACCAGCTCGGGTCGCCACTTATATCAACTCCAGTCTGCGAGTAGTTTTTCTTGAGCGCTTCCGAAAGAGGGGGTAACTCTACGCGCGACCCGTGAAGATCAGGCGCGCTTGTCGAGTCATCGGCGCGGGCCAGAAGTCCTCGCAGGAAATTTGAAGCGAGGAAGACTGTGCCGTCGCGCCCTTGGGAGGAGTCGCCAAACAGCGCTGCAATTACCGAGAAAGTGCATGCGATCCTCAGGAGCAAGAAACTCAGCTTATATGCGGTCTCACAGCGATCCGCCGAGCTATACGGGCGATCATCGCCTCACTTTGTCCCGCATAACCTTTATTACGATCTGCGCAGTGGAAGATTCAGTCCCAGCGTTCATCAGATCGTCAGCCTGAGCCGGATTTCCGGGTATCGCTTGCGCGACTGGCTGCGCGTGTTTGGTCTTGATCTTGAAAACATCACTCGGTTGCAGGTCCAGTTGCCCACCAAGCGCACCGTACTCCTCGACACAACACTCACCGACGTTAATGAATGGGTCACATGGGTCTCGAACCGAGCCTCGCGAGAATCCGTTCCATCGATCGCGCCGCTGGCGCAGCTTCTTAAGCTAACCCGTCCACGTCGGATCGGTTCGATATCCGAGGTCAAACAGCGGTTTCTGTATGCCAAAATAGGGTGCGAAGATGCGCTCGCCTTTCCCGATCTCGCTCCCGGAAGCATCGTACGGATCGACCCGGATGGCGTCCACCGTCCGCCGCAGAAGAACTCCTGCGCCTCCGATCGAATTTTTCTGCTGGAACACAGCAGGGGATATTTCTGTTGCCGTGTCCGATTCCTCTCGAGTGGCGTGGTTGCGCCCATTGCCAACGGACTCGACTATGGGCAGGTCGCGTTCCACTGTCCCTATGAAGCACGAATTCGGGGGGTAGTCGACCTGGAACTCCGGCCGATGCTCGATGCCGAAGAACCGCGCGTGCCGGCCGCATTGGCCCGCCGTTGGAGGCCACGGCCGCTTCTCGAACCCGCCAAGGGTTTAGGGGAACTGCTAAAGACAAGCCGTCTGCGGCGCGATATCTCCATTCGTGAGGCCGCCAACGCGACCCGGACGGTCGCAGAACTCATGAACGATGATCGGTACTTCATTTCAGCGAGTTCACTCAGCGATTATGAGCTCGATAAAACATCTCCCCGGGACTTGCATAAGATCATCACGCTCGGTTCGGTCTACGGTCTCCACTTCGAAGCGGTGATGAAAGCAATGTCACTCGATCTCAGGCAGTCGGGCCCGGAGTTGATGCCTGACCGATACCTGTTTCGTACTGAGCCGTCTGCCCAAGGGGTGGAGCTGCGTGAAGGGCACGGCGGGTTTCTTGAACGTCTGCTGAACGATTGCCAGAATGAGGTCCCGTTGTTCTTGCGAGATGTTTTGAAATATTTCTCAGGTTCTGCCCCCGTCTCGATCGATGACCTCTTCTGGATCGGTGGGAATCGCGACGTCCTTCATCCGATCCTGGTTGATGGCCTGGTGGTGGTCCTCAATCGCCGGCGAAAAGCGCCGATTCACTTTTTTTCAAAGCCGATCTGGCAGCAGCCGATCTTTGTTTTCTTGAAGCGTGACGGGAGCTATCTCGCTGCGAGTTGTAGCTTGGAAAACCGCACACTCGTGGTTCATTCCTATGGGCCGGAGTTTCACGCCGGTGCTGAATACCGGCTTAACCGAGATGCGGAGATTGTGGGACAAATCGTGGCGATCGCCAGACGGTTTACTTAGTAGGTCGATTTTTCGGACTACAACGGCAATCGCCCGTGTGGCAAATTGGCACGTTTTCGCCGGAGCGGAGAAATCATTGATCGATTGTCGTACACAGATCGGATTCTCTCGACAGGACAGCGGCAACAATCCTAGCCTCAAAATCATTCACCGGTCATGCTGATAATCAGGTAGCCGCAAGTTGCTTTCCGTCACACACCCGCGAGTGTCTCGCCGGTTTCGGCTGTCCGCCGAATTCATGTGGCTAATCGGACAGATTCGGCCGCTCTGGCACTGGCATCTCGCCAGCTTTGTCTCTATCACTGCCGGGAGCCTGTTTGCGCTCGCTTCCCCGCTTCTCCTGAAATGGCTGATCGACTCGATCATTCCGCAGAAACGAGTCGGACTGCTGGTTGCAGCGGTTCTGCTGATCTTTCTCAGTCATGAGGGAAAGGTCGCACTCACGAGCATCGGCAGTTACCTGACGTTCTACGCGTCTCAGAAGATGGGGCTCACGGTACGAGTTGGTCTCCTCGAACATCTCGATACCCTTTCCGCCGACTATTACGACGAAACGCCCGTGGGGGTCGTGATGTATCCGCTCAAGGAGCCAATCGATGACATCGCCTATTTCGGATCGGATCTCTTACCGGCGATTCTTCGCCTGCTGCTCACGACATCCTTCACCGTAGCTGCAATGGCAGCGCTCAGCCCCATGCTCACGGTGGCAATCATTCCCCTGATTCCCGCTTTCTTGGTCACACGACAGTACTTCCGGAGCAAGCTCACAACCGCCGCAGATACCGCCCAGGACGATCAGCTTCGCTGGAGCAACTTCCTCGAAGAGCATCTGTCGTCTGTGATGCCCATTCAACTTCTGGGCCAGGAGAAACGCCAGGAACGGAAAGCGTTCCAATTGCTTGTCGGCTTGGTCCGATCGCAGTTGCGTCTCTATCGGACTGCCACCTGGTTCACGATTTCGAGTTCTCTCGCGATCGTGCTGGCGATGTCTGCGGTCATTGGCTATGGGGGGAGGAACGTACTCGCGGGCACGTTGAGCATCGGCAGCTTGGTTGCCTTTTACAGCTTTGTGACCCAGTTGTTCGATCCTCTGAGCGGAGCGTCCGAACTTTATGCCAGGGCACAGAAGACGCTTGCCAGCATTCGCCGGGTGCAAGCAGTGTTGAGCTTAAGACCAAGCATCACGAATGCTCCGGCTCCACTCCTACTTTCAAAACAGCATTCCGCGAATATCGAATTTGCCCGCGTCGTGTTTGGATATTCGAGCAACAAGGAACTGCTCCACGTGCCCACTCTCCGGATGTCCGCGGGAGAACACATCGCGATCGCGGGAGAAAATGGTGCCGGCAAGAGCACGCTCGCGAAACTCGCGGCCAGGCTCTATGACCCGATCTCCGGATCGATTCGCCTAGGAAGAGAGGATATTCGTAATCTTCACTTGAAAAGCCTGCGGCGGGTTGTCTCTTATCTGCCCCGCGATCCGGTCCTATTCGACGGCACGATCGCCTCCAACCTGCTTTTTGTCCGGCCCAGCGCAACCGAGAGGGAAATTGAAGAGGCAATGCAACTCGTCGGCTTATCGCCTCTCATCGCAGCGTGGCCCAATGGACTGAGGCAGCGAATTGGCCCCGATGGATGCCAACTGTCTGGCGGAGAGCGACAACGACTGGCGCTGGCAAGAACTCTGCTGCAGAAGCCTCGGGTTGTGATTCTCGACGAAGCAACTTCGTGCCTCGATCCGACGTCTGAGCTAAAGGTCCTTAAACACCTCCGGAACTATCTCAGCCTATCCACGTTCGTTGTCATCTCGCATAGACTTTCGACATTCTCTGAATTTGGGCGCGTGTTACTCCTCTCGCATGGCCGCATCGTGAGCGACGCCGACTCCCCCACGTTTCTTGCTACATACACGGTGCCTTCCCCGTCGATGATTTCGACAGACTGACACCTGCACCGCATCAACTGTTTGCTGATGAGGCTAAGTGCGGGAAAACTACGCTATTACGGGTCGGCATCGTCAGGGGGATGGCCGACCGGCCGCCAATCATGATGGGAAACTGAACGTCCGATCGCGTCGCGCGCTTCGCGCTCGTCCTAAGTTTCGTAAGTTAGTCAACGACATACGCGCAGGTATGTTGCTTTTCCGGAAGTCTTCCATTTCTTGTGGTTTTTCTCTCCAGTAAGTATCAGAGTACGTGAATACGCTGCCCTTCGCCAGAAAAGTCAGTGAGGTTCCCCGATGTATCGAGTCCCAGAAAGCGTCCGCAGCACGCATGGGCAGGACGGAGCCGTCGTGCTGGATATTCGACAGGGACAGATGTTCAACCTGAACGCTGTCGGCTCAAGGATTCTTGAGCTTCTCACAACCGGGGCCACCGAACCTGCAATCGTCGACGAAATCAGCAGTACATTCCAGGTAAGCCGGGAGATTGCGGCAGGGGATGTTGAGGAGTTCATCGAATCGCTGAAGCACCACCACCTGCTCGAAAGCTGCGGCTGAAATAGGCAGTACTGACATCGGACAAAGCCATGGATTCTCAGCAACAATCCGAGCGCGAGACCTGCCGTCTGATTGTGTTCGGGCCAGGCCGTGCCGACGTCCTGGTAAAGAACACACCAGCGGGGTTCGCCTTTCCTTCGGTAGAAATCCCGCGCTGGGAGCGAGTAGCAGAAAATCTCACGGCAGTTCTGAAACGCGACTGGGGCTGCGACGCCGTTTGCCTCTTCACTCTGGCATGCCCGCCAGAAGATCGCAATTCGAATGAAGATCACTATGAAGTGATGGAATGCTGGAGGGATGGAAGGATCAGTTCCGAAACGGAATGGGCGGCGATCTGCTCTCTGGGTGCGAATTCCTTTCTGCATGAGGCAGATTTCCAAACTCTTCAGCGTTGTCTTCATCAACTCAAGCGATATGAGGGCGATGCATCGACTCCATTTGCGAGGACAGGATGGTTAGGCAGCCTTCGAAACTGGACCTCCGGAGCCATCCACCATTTAGGGCTCGAACTCAATGATTCTCTCCGGCAATTCAATGGCGGCCCCGTCTTTAGTCTGATCCGACTCGAAACCACCGGGCCTGCGGTCTGGTTCAAAGCTGTTGGGGAACCAAACCTGCGTGAGTTTCCGATCACCCTTAAACTGGCGGAACGGTTTCCCAGGTTTATGCCGGAGATCCTTGCGACCCGGCCTGAGTGGAACGGCTGGCTTTCTAGGGAAGTGGATGGAAGAAATCTCGGCGACGCGAAAGATATTGACGCGTGGGAGCTGGCAGCGGCTAACCTCGCGAAACTACAAATTCGATCCATCTCGTCCTCAGAAACGCTCCTCCCATTGGGCGCACACGATCTTAGGCTCGACGCACTACTGTCTGCCATCGACCCGTTCTTCGATCTGGTTGCGCGGCTGATGGGTCGGCAGCCCAAAAGTCCGCCGGCAATACTGAGCCCGGAAGAACTAGGCCTGACCAGGATTCTTGTCGATGATGCCCTCACGATGCTCGCGGATCTCGGAATCCCTACGACGCTTGGACATCTGGATCTGAATCCATGGAACATCATTGTGTCCACGGAAAGCTGCGTTTTCCTCGATTGGGCCGAAGCTTACGTCGGGCATCCATTCTTCAGTTTTGAATATATGCTTGAGCACTTTCGACGCTACCGAGAAGACAACGCTCAGTTCGAGTCCTGCTTCACCAATGCATACAAGACTCCCTGGCAAAAATTTCTACCTGACGATTGCATCAGCGAAGCCCTCGCGCTGGCTCCTCTGGCAGCAGCATTTGCCTACGCGGTCGGGGGCGACACCTGGAAAGATGAGGAACGGCTCCGCGATGCAAAGATCGCCGGCTATTTCCGGAGTCTGGCGAGGCGGATGAATCGCGAAGCCATGCAATTGGAGAGGAGGTCATCGTGCCCAAGCTAGCGGTGGCCCCGCCGTATTCTCCAGTCGAGCCTGTGACAGAGGTCCTACACGGCGTCACGATCACGGATCCGTACCGATGGCTTGAGGACCAGAATTCTCCACAAACAAGAGAATGGCTTCAGGCACAACAGGAGTATGCGCGCTGGTATCTAGATTCGATCCCCGGACGCGAGCGCATCCGAGAGCGGATCCGCGAACTTCTGGATTTCGAAACTTACGACTCCATTCAGAAGGCCGGTCAGAGATATTTCTTTCGCAAACGGCTGCCGGGACAAGAACAGCCCTGTATTTGTTTTCGGGATGGCTCCGAGGGTGCAGATCAGCTTCTGATCGATCCAGCCAAACGCGGCACAGGACCGTATACGGCAGTGAAGCCGTTGCGCGTGTCTCCGGATCGGCGACTGTTGCTGTACGAGGTGAAAGAAGGCGGGGAGCGTACCGGGACGTTTGAACTACTTGATATCCAAGCCCGACAAATCCTGCCAGATGTTCTTGGGCGAGGCTACCTTCGAGGATTCGCTTTTGCTCCCGATTCGAAGAGCTTTTATTACGTCCACGAAGCTGTAAACGCGACGCGACCTCAATACCGGGCGGCCTATCACCATGTTATTGGCACGAGCTTCGATGGTGACCAAGAGATTTTCTCTGCCGTTGAGGGCCGCGATCTCCGACTTCTGATCGTCCCTGGAACAAATCATCTCGGCTTTCTCCTCCTTCGCTTAGGCGACCCCGCATTGACGGATTTCTTTTTGTGGGCGATGGGCAGCAGCAATCCTGCGGTACCGATTATTCAGGGTGCGGAGTACGAATTCGCACCCCTTCTGGTGGAGGACGGAAGAATCCTGGCTATTACGGATAGGGCTGCGCCAAACTTCAGGATCGTCGAGGTCCGCCCAGGACCAACGCAACAAGCGCAGTTTGCAGATGTGGTGCCCGAAAACGATGGTGTCATCCAGAATTGGGCCGTCGCCGGCAAACAGGTCTTCGTCTCTTACGTGCGCAATCTCAAAACTGAAATTGAGGTTTTTGATCTGGGTGGCAAACGCATCGGCCACTTGACGGTAGAACCGGACTCGACCGTCCGTTTCGGAGGTGTGCAGGAGGCTGACGAACTGTTGTTTGAACGGGAGTCTTTCACCGAACCAGTTGGGATCTACAGGTACTCGCCGGAGAGCCACGAGATCCGCCTCTGGGCGAAGCGCGTTGTTCCTTTCGACTCCAAGAACTTCACCCATGTACAAGTTTTATATTCCGCCAAAGACGGGAGCCGCATTCCGATGTATCTGGTCGGACGTCGCGATGTTCTCGCTGGCGGCTCGCATCCCGCAATCATGACCTCATACGGCGGCTTTGGCGTGGCGATGACACCCCAATTCAGCGTCTTTGTTGCCTTCCTGCTGGAGCGAGGGTGTGTCTTCGCGCTCCCCAATGTTCGTGGAGGGTCTGAATTCGGCATTGCCTGGCATGAAGCGGCCAAACGAAGAAAAAGACAGGTCGCCTTCGACGATTTCCTTTCCGCCGCCGAGTGGTTGATCCAATCAGGGCGGACACAGCCGGGCAAACTGGCGATCTTCGGTGGCTCGAACTCAGGGCTTCTGGTCGGGGCAGCCGTGACTCAGCGACCGGAGTTGTTCCGCGCTGCCCTCTGCCTCGTTCCGATGCTCGACATGTTGCGGTACCACTTGTTCGATAACGCCCACATCTGGAAAGACGAGCTCGGAACTGCTGAAGATGAGGATGACTTTGCTGCTCTTGCCCGCTACTCGCCTTATCACAACGTTCGCGAAGGAGCGGCCTATCCCGCAGTCATGATCGTGTCCGGGGATCTCGATCAAAACTGCAACCCGATGCACGCCAGAAAAATGACAGCCCGGTTGCAGGCTGCGAACATTTCGGAGTCACCAGTCATCCTCGACTACAGCTGCCATCGCGGACATTCGCCGGTGCTCCCGCTGCATGAGCGGATCGAGGCGCTCACGGATCGGATGGCATTCCTCTCTGATCAACTCGACTTGGTTGTTTTGTAGGAGGTTTTCTTTCCATGAAGTTCCTCGTGCTCAAGGCATATTGCAAGCTGATCTATTTCGATTTGTTCCTGGCTCGAGGCAATTTCGCTGATCTATACGAGCAGGTCCATAAGCATCCGGTTGGCAAGCCGGCGGCGATTCCCGAGATGACCAAAAGGGTTTGTGCCGCCGTGGATCTGGCCTGCATTTGGTACTGGAAAGAAGTGTTGTGCCTGCAAAGATCCGCCGCAACCGTCTGTCTTCTCAAGAGCTATGGAGTGCGCGCCCTGATGGTAATCGGCGCGCAGCAGATGCCTTTCAAGACACATGCCTGGGTTGAAGTTGACGGCCACATCGTCAACGATAACCCCTACATCTCGGAGATCTATGCAGTGCTTGATCGATGCTGAAATATCGAAGGTCCTCGATTATGAGTGCACAATTTGGAATCTGCAATCTGGATGGCAGGCCCCCCGATGGGACGACACTCGACAAGGCTCGTCTTCTGTTGGCACCGTATGGACCCGACTACGAAGGTTCGAAGCGCCAAGCGAACATCGCCATGCTCTATCGCGCTCTCCACACCACCCGCGAGGATCGCCGCGAGGTGCAACCTCACATCTCATGTACCGGCGTGACGATTATGTGGGATGGTCGTTTAGACAACCGCGACGAATTACTGCGCCTCTTTCCACAAAAGGAGTCGTCGTCGACTGACGTGGAGATCGTTGCTACCGCGTTTGAGCAACTCGGAACGAGTTCATTTGCCCGCCTCGTAGGGGATTGGGCACTGTCCATCTGGGATGTGCGAACCCAGACCCTGATGCTCGCGAAAGATTTCGTCGGAACGCGTCAACTGTACTATTTCTTGGAGAAGGATCGGGTTATGTGGTGCACCATACTCGATCCATTATTAATTCTGGCGGGCCGCTCCTTTGAG
>Ga0335073_10017389_pt1 | contig 10060 bp, 7 predicted proteins | sample Lox_Sample_22_FD_207093 | JGI IMG/M metagenome (GOLD analysis project Ga0335073, IMG submission 207093) | Soil microbial communities from Loxahatchee National Wildlife Refuge, Florida, United States - Lox_Sample_2.2 | ecosystem: Environmental > Terrestrial > Soil > Wetlands | place: USA: Florida... | reverse complement strand
GCGATACAAAGGGAAGCGGGAACGGTATGGGACTCCCACGAACCTCGAGGTTGCGAAGTGGCTTGCTCCAGCCTTGATAAAGAAGGCGGCTCGATATCCATTCCGCACGGAAGTTGCGGCGCACTGGCGCATCGGCCTACGCTCAAATGCCGCTCCACTTTACGAAACCGGAAACGACGCCAAGTTATCGGACTTTCGATGGATCGAAGCCCCTCGCGGCCGTGCCTATGCGGATCCGTTTCTTTTCGAACATGACGGACAGTGCTGGTTGTTCTTCGAAGATTATCTCTACCGGGAAAAGCGGGCTGGAATTTCCTGCGCGCCGATTTCCGCGAACGGCGAACTCGGTGCAGTCCTTCCCTGTCTCCAGCATTCTTCATATCACTACTCGTATCCTCACATTTTTCGATCAGGGAGCGAGATTTTCATGATTCCTGAGTCCTACGACTCCAACGCAATCGATCTTTACCGATGTGTGGAGTTTCCTTCGAAGTGGGTGGTGAAAGCGCGGCTGGCGGAGGGGAAATTCGTGGACACAACGGTTTGGGAGCATGACGGCCTGTGGTGGCTTGCGACAACCACCGCGGAACCGGTTCCTGGCGCAGGAGCTCTTTTTCTTTACTACTCCGAATCGCTGACCGGAGATTGGCATTTTCATCGAGCAAATCCGATCTCCACCGACATCCGTTCGAACCGCGGAGCAGGCCGCGTGCTTCTTAGCGATGGCCGGCTGATCCGCCCGAGCCAGAGTTGCGCTCCGATCTACGGCTACAGCATTACATTCCACGAGATTGTGGAGCTTTCCAAAGAGAAGTATTCGGAACGGGCGCTGAAAACCGTTGGGCCCGAGCACTGGAAGGGCCTGTTGGGAGTTCACACCTACAACTGCGCCGGAAACCTCGAAGTCATCGACGGCCAGACTCCGTTGCCGTTGAAACGACTCCTGGGGTAAGTCCTGCCAAACTTTGGTCCTAGTCCGGTCGGACATTTCTCGACCGCTCAGGCTGGCGCAAACATGCACTTCTGCGTTCTCGAAGGCCAATACCTTTAGGTATCTATTTCCCAACTTCCACCCTCGGTAGAGTTTGACTGCGGACTTGAAGCCCTTGGTCCCCCAAACCGTTCTTTCCGAGGGATATCTCAATGGAGCGAATCAGCCCGGTCGTCGATTGCCGGAGTGAGGAAACGAAGCGAAGTCTGAGAGTGCTGCTGGCAGTGGGTTTACTGGCCTGCGCATTCGTACTGGAAGGCTGTTCCGCAGTTCAGCAGAGTTCTGGAACCTCCAGCCAATCTTCCTCGCCGCAAATTTCCCGGACGGCGCTGCCTGGCGCAACAGTGGGCGTGAGCTACCGCCAAACGCTGGCCGCTACCGCGCCGGTGCCCTTTGGGCCGGTCTCAACTTCCGCCCTGCCTCCCGGACTTACTCTAAATTCGCAAACCGGAATCCTGACAGGAGTTCCCACCACGGCTGGAACGTATACATTTTCGATCGGCTCGATTGCCGAGAGCAATGTTCACATTGTTCTTACTCATGTCTACACGCTGACTGTGACCGCGTCGAGCAGCGCGGTAACCGTTGAAGTTTCGCCGGCCGAAGCCTCGGTTGCCGCCGGAGGGAAAATTCAGTTTTCCGCGACCGTCAAGAATACGAGCAACACGGCGGTCAATTGGTCTGCAGGAGCGGGAACGATTACCAGTTCAGGGCTTTGGTATGCCCCGTCGGGCACCAGCTTGAAATCCATCAATATCGTCGCAACCAGCGTTGCCGACCCATCGGCGCACTCCACCGCGACCGCGACCCTTTCGAGTCAAGCATTGGCAATCGTGACTACCAGCCTGCCGGCCGGCACGACGGCGACAGCGTATTCGGCTTCATTGACTGCAACCGGCGGCCTGCCACCGTATCAGTGGAGCATCGTCTCGGGCTCGTTGCCGTCGGGCTTGCAACTGAGTTCGACGAGCGGAACGCTCTCCGGCTCCGTCGCAAAGGCTGGAACTTATACATTCAGCGTGCAAGGAACCGACGCCGAGGCGGCGACCGCGCAGCAGAGCTACACGCTGATCATTTCGAATCCTGCAACCAATTGTGGACCTCCAGCGTATGGATGCTCGCGAACTGACCAGGCGATCTCGCCTTTGCCGGTGCGGCCGCCGAACGTTGGAAATCTGGTTGGCGCGAACACCATTGTTGTTGATCCGAGCTTCGGCAACCGCATCGTTCGCATCACCGATGCGAATACCGATCCAGCGCCGAGTTTCGTGAACCGGACGTTCGTGAGCGCAACCAGCGGGAGTGCGGACGAAAATCTGTGGAACCTGGATTCCACGATGTTCATTGTTCAGGATAGCGGCGCGCGGGCATATCCGTACACGTTCAATCCTTCGACGATGCAGGCAGCCCGGATGTACGTTTCGAGCTTCCCCGCCACCGCCGGGTTCACGCTCTCCGACAGCGGGGCGTGGAGTCACCAATCGTCGAACCTGCTCTATGTTGCGACCGGAACGACTATCAACAAGTACGACTTCTCCGATCAGACCACGGCCCCCTCGCCGCAGCTCGTCTATGACTTCACCAGCAGCCCCAACTGTCTTCCGGCCGGGTTCAGTCCGACATGGCAGACGCGCGGCGGAGTCAGCGCCGACGATACCGTCTTTGGCATGGGCTACTCGAACAAGGGCGGCCAGGGAACGGGCGTTTACGTGGTAGCCTACAAGGCCGGAAGTGGATGCAGCACCCTCAACACGCAAACCGGTCAGGTCGGGGGAGACTGGGGCGAGAAAGGCACGATCATCATTCCGGACCGGTGGACCGTCCACAACGTAAAAATTTCGAAGGACGGCAACTGGCTGGTAGTCGCCACCAATGGATGCCTCTCGTCGAGCTGCCTGCACGGACCTTATTTCTGGCAGATTGGGACGACAAATGTGTACGACTGCGGTGAGGGCGGCCTGTGCGACGGACACTGGACCGAAGGCTACTCACACTGGGTCAACAACAACAACACTCCGTATACGAACCAGGTGATGCGTCTGTTTGGACAGCCTTCTTCGGCAGCCAGCCTCACGCACAGCTTCCCGGTAGGGTTGACAGGAATCGATCAGCACCAGTCATGGAACAACGTAGATCCAGGCGACAGCGTGCCGTTCGCCTCGAGCACCTGGACGCAAACCACGCCGTTCCCGGCTCCCTGGTACAACGAAATTATCGCGGTAGCGGCCGATGGCAGCGGCACGACCTGGCGCTTCGCGCATAGTTTCATCACCGCAAACTCGCAGAGCTTCAGCACTCAGTATGCAATCGGCAGCATCTCGCAGGACGGGAAGTTCTTCATCTTCTCTTCCGACTGGATGGGAACTCTGGGCTCGGAAAGCGGAGCCAAGACCTGCACGGTTGGTACCGACTGCCGTGGTGATGTATTCGTCGTGGAACTCCGGTAGCGCGGGTCGATCAGGCTGCTTCGCTGAGCGCGATCGGCTTTCTCAAATGGCAACGCACAATCGCGGTGAGGAACTCGCGCGTGATGCGGTTGTGCAACGCCTTCAGCTTCCGGATAGGAACTAATTCGAATCGCTCGACTTCGAATGAGCTGCGTTTGAGGATCTGTTCGAAACGGGCAATCGTCATCTGATTCAATCCACCCTCAACTTCGCTGAATCTGGCGGCACCGTCAGACTTGAACTGGGCGCGCCATCGGATCAGCGCTTTCTCGCTCAACACAATGTGGGCCCAGGGAAACACCGAGAACAGGTGACCGCCCAGCGGATGGTACCAGGTCGGGCCAAAGGTCAGAAATGCTGAGCCACCGGGGGAAAGCAACGAATACATCTTGGACAACACGCCTTCCGGATCAGAAAAATGCTCGAATGCGTCGAGGGAGATGACGACATCGACGGGGCTCGTCACGGCTCGCGCGAAATCGCATTTTGCAGCTACTCCGGCACGCTGCGCCTGTTCCCGAGCAACCTGCAGCCACTTCTCCGAAATATCGAGGCCTATTACGCGCCTTGCGCCGAGTTGGGCCATCTCTTTTACTTCATCTCCCGGCCCGCAACCAAAATCAAGAACGACCTTATTTTGAATCTGATCTTCGATACCGGGAAACAAGACGCGCAGCTTGCTCTTCCCGGCATAGGCTCCGCCTCCCATCGTGTTGGGAACAGATGGGAAAAACATGCGCAGCAACCTGTACTCCACCCCAGCCCACATAAAGTTGCGGGAGATCATACTGCGGTTTTGGCGCGGCGTCGATGAAAAGTGGCTCTAAAACCAATGATTGGTGGAAATATCTTCTACCAATGATGACTTTCGTGCTTCCGCGACCATCGCAGAGGCACTACTTTTGCGATAACCTAGCCCTAAGGGTTTGTGGCTTCTGACCGCTCTGCCCGGGACCATAACTTGCCTACTAGCAACGAAATTGCGCCTCCCCGATCGTCGGCCGACCTGCTTGCGCTGCTCCGTTGTCCTGCCTGTCACAGCTCGCTCGCGGAGAAGGAAAACGGCTATTCCTGCACCTCTTGCGAAAGAACGTTCCCGGAGGTGAGGGGGGTGGTACGGTTTGTCGACGAAGGCAACTATGCCGACAGCTTCGGCTACCAGTGGAAGAAGTTCCAGAAAACCCAGTTAGACCATGCGCAGCGCAACCTCTCAGAGCGCGATTTCATCCGAAAAACCGGTCTGCAACCCGAAGACTTTAAAGGAAAGACTGTGTTGGACGTGGGCTGTGGCATGGGACGGTTTGCCGAGGTTGCCACCCGCTGGGGTGGTCGGGTGGTGGGCATCGATCTCAGCGAAGCGGCCGAGGTCGCGGCCAAGAATCTGGCCGACCGCGAATTCGTGGCCTTCCAGGCGGACGTTTTTGCGCTTCCGTTCGCACCGGAAAGCTTTGATTTGATTTACAGCATGGGAGTTCTTCATCACACGCCGGACTGCGAGAAGGCGGTCAAGACGCTTCCACAGTATCTGAAACCCGGCGGCGTCATCGCGGTTTGGCTATACAGCGCATACAACAAGTGGTATCGCTTCAGCGATCAATACCGCAAAGTCACGCACCGGATGTCACCGAGCGCCCTGCACGCATTCTTTCGCGTGGCAGTGCCGTTTTTCTACTGGCTGAACCGAGGATTAAGAGCCGTACCGCTTGTAGGCAAGCCTGTTGCCGGCGTCATCCACCACGTATTTCCCGTAAACACGCACCCCGACCCGGAGGTGCGAGTGCTCGACACGCTGGACTGGTATTCTCCGAAATATCAGTCGAAACACACCTACGAACAAGTCTTCCGATGGTTTGAAAGTTGCGGACTGGAAGGGATGAATATCGGTGACGTGCCGGTGGGCGTACGCGGACGAAAGCCTGGCGGTATCCGCCGATAGCCGAGGAGTTGGGACCATGTCGAAGCTGACCGAGCGATTTGCAGCGTATGCCCGCGTGATCACCAAACAGCAGGCGGCAGCTCGAGGGCTGACGGTTTTTCCCGACGACACATTTCTGGTTTCTTTCCCCCGCTCCGGAAACACCTGGACCCGGTTTCTGGTTTGCAACCTGATGAATCCGGATAACCCGGTCAACTTCAAAGAGCTGGAATCCCGCATTCCGGAGATTTATTACGTTCCCGACCGCGACCTGCGCGCTTTTGCGCGGCCACGGGTCATCAAGAGTCACGAGTGCTTCGATCCCCGGTATAAGCGGATCATCTACATCGTGCGCGACCCTCGTGACGTTTTGATCTCCTACTATGAGTTTCAACTGAAGCGTCGCGTCATCTCCGACGATTGCAGCCTGGAGGACTTCCTGCCCCGGTTCATGGAGTCGGCGATCGAACCGAAGCTCGGCTCGTGGCGCGATCACGTGATCAGTTGGGTGGCGACGCGCGGTTCGGGCGAGAACTTCCTGCTGCTGCGCTATGAGGAAATGCTGGCAAATACAGAACAGGAAGCCGCAAGAATTGCGGCTTTTCTGGGGCTCGACACGAATCCTGAGCGGATTAAGCGCGCAGTGGAGCTAAGTTCGGCCGAGCGGATGCGCAAGCTCGAGAAAGAACAGGCCGGGGAGTGGAGCGCCACGAAGAAAACGCGGCAGGATAAACCTTTCGTTCGCAAAGCCGTTTCCGGAGATTGGAAATCGCGCCTCCCCGAGCGCTGCGTCGCCCAGATTGAGCTTGGGTGGGGCGACGTGATGCAATCGGTTGGCTATACGCTCATCACGGCTCCCTTGGAAGTCACACGCTGAGTCCCACATTCTCCCATCATGTTCTTCTACGAAACGTAGGGTGACTCTGGATCGTGCAGGAAGCATTGATCCCCATCGGCCAGATTCAAGTCGAGCGAAGAGTCCGGAGTAAGGATTTTCTGAGCGTCAAAGCAGAAGATGGGATCGACGCGGCGTTGTGCAAACCCGGATTGCCGCCAGGCATCCTGAACCGGGCCAACCGAAGATGCGGCGACAATCTCACACACCTCGGGATCGCTGGCAGCTGTGCGGGCAGCGAGGATAGCCGCCGCACGCCACGAGTCTCGGTCTCCCCGCACGCGCAAGTCGACAATCCTTACCTGCTTCCCGATTTTGCTGAAAACGAAGTAGCCGCAAGGCTCATGGCCTCGTGTAATCAGGAACGCCGAAAAAGCCGCCGCCGGACAGCCCAGTAAGTGATTCCAGCCGGCCGCACTACGTGCGGCTGACTTGATTTCGCCGCTGTTCTCGAGAATCGCGGCGTGGGTCTCATCAAAATGCGCCAATCTCGAAGCGTGCCAAGCGCGTGGCGCGGGAGGAATTCCCTTTAGAGCCTCCAGCGAGTTGCGGATGAACTTCGCACGTGCCTTCCAGTCTCTCGCGGGTGAAGTTCTGAAATGGCTCCAGGGCCGAATCACCCGCGCATATTGCTTCAATTCGCCGCACGATTTGTAACCCAGCTTGGGCAAGAGGCTTCGCGTATCCGGCGACCCACCGATCGTGAGAAGAACATGGTTGAGGCTGGCAAGTTTCCGCAGAAGATACACGCCCGCCCCAACCGCGGAGCGCGTTGCCGCCCAGTCGATCAGATGGATGGCCTTGATCCGGCCCTGGAGGGTGTTCAGGTCAACCGGCCAGATTCCCCCGTGCGCAACGATTTGACCATTTTCTTTGGCCGCATAGCTGCGAGGAGACGTCCACTCGGGATGGCGCGAGAAATACTTCCAATTCACAACTTCGGGACGGAATGAAACAAGAGAGGGATCAGCCCGGAAAGTCGTTACCAGGAACCGAATGAGATTTTGCTGCTCTGATGCCTGTAACGCGACGAATTCGAATGCCATCTTGGCTCGTTCGGCGAAATCCCCACGCGCACCTCCAACTATAGCAGTTGCGAAAAACCGCGCTCAGAGGAACACGGAACGGTACCCAGATTAATAAGGCGAGCTCGCGCGGGCCTATACAATAATTATCAATACAGAGTTTCTTCGACAGTCTGCATGCTGCAAACAATGAAACAGGCCGCGCTACGCCTGCTACGAGGCGGAGGCGCATTCAGGATGGTGGCGAACAGCCGCTGGCGACAGGAGCGTCTCCTCATCCTGTGCTATCACGGAACCTCGCTCGAGGATGAGCACCTTTGGCGGCCATTCCTCTACATCCATCCAAAGGAACTTGAGCAGAGGCTTGAGTCGATTCGAAGGTGCAATTGCACTGTTCTGCCGCTGGAGGAAGGGCTATCGCGTCTTGCAGCGGGAACTTTGCCGCCGCGCGGCATCGCGATCACGTTCGATGACGGCACATACGATTTTTATCGCCAGGCGTATCCCCTGCTTAAGAAGTACGGCTTTCCCGCAACGGTTTATCAGACCACGTATTACAGTTCGTTGCAAAGGCCGGTGTTTAATCTGATCTGCTCGTACATGCTGTGGAAGAGCCGTGATGCAATCATCGCGGATGGGGCGAACGTCGGCTTACCGGGAGCTTTGGATCCGCGGACCGACGCCAGTCGTTTTGCGATTGTGCGACGCCTGATCGAGACGACCGAGAAATTAACCGGCCTTGAGAAGGATGAGATTGCAGTGAAGCTGGCTCGCCTTCTCGGAATCGATTATGAACGGCTCACGGCCAGTAGAATTTTGCAGTTAATGAATGCGTCCGAGTTGCGGGAAATTTCGAGCAATGGGGTCGATCTCGAGCTTCACACGCACCGCCATCGAACGCCCGAAAATGAAGACTTGTTTCGGAGAGAGATTCGAGACAACCGGGCGGCGATTCATTCGCTGACAGGCAGGGATCCGCAGCACTTCTGTTACCCCAGCGGTGTATATAACGTGGAGTTTCTTCCCTGGCTTCGCAAAGAAAACGTTGTATCGGCTACCACGTGCGATGTCGGACTTGTGCAACGAGGGATGGAGAACCTGTTGCTGCCGCGCTATGTCGATCACCAGCGCCGCACACGACTCGAGTTCGAAAGCTGGATCACCGGGGTAGGAGATTTATTAGCCTTTCGGCGAAAGGCCTCGCAGAACGCGCTGCCGAATTACGGTTATGGCCCCAGTCCCACTTGACGTTTCGATTCTTCGTGCTGAGGTTTGGACAAGGGAAGGCCAGATTCGCCTTTTATTCGACTGTTGACCGTAATTTTCGGCAGTCCCGGTAATCTGGACAGCCGTGCGCGTTTATGACAACCTGAATTATGGGAGCAAACCATAAGTCGGGGCGGCTCAATCATTATCGCGACCTCCTCCGGTCATCGGACCATAGCGGATGAGCCTGAAAATTCGCGCTCTCAAGAATGTAATGTCGAGCTGGGGCGGACTGGCGGTAAACATCGCCGTCGGCTTCTTTCTGTCGCCATTTATCCTGCATCACCTGGGCGACGATGCCTTCGGCCTGTGGGTTCTGATTTTCTCGCTCACCGGCTATTACGGAATCTTCGATTTCGGCATTCGCTCGTCTCTTATCCGCTACGTTTCGAAATTTCAGGCGACAGGTGACAAGAGGGAGCTGGCCCGGCTCGTTAACACAAGTCTCTTCTCATACACTTGCCTATGCGTGGTGTTGCTGGTGCCGACGGTCCTGGGCGGCCTGTATGTCGACCGGCTGTTTCACGTGCCGCATGGCTTTCTACGCGACGCACAGATTCTTTTTCTGATGGTCGGAGGTTCGCTCGCGCTGGGTTTTCCCCTGGGCATCTCAGGAGGAATTCTCGAAGGCTTGCAGCGGTTCTACCTGCTGAACTGGACCAACATCGTTGCAACACTGTTGCGCGCAGTTCTGATCGTTTATGTCCTGCATCATGGTTTGGGGCTGCTCAGCGTTGCGCTGATCACAGTATCCCTGCCGTTAGTCGCGTCGGTAGTGCGTTCCGTGATCGCTCACAATCTGCTGAAAATTTCGTACGGATGGAAATATGTGAGCCGAGAATCGTTAGGCCAGGTCGCGAGCTACGGTTCGGTTACGTTCATGATCATTGTGGCCGGGCGGCTTCGTTTCAAGACCGACGCGGTCATCATCGGAACATTTCTTTCCGCCGGAGCGATTACCTATTTCTCGATCGGCGGGCGGCTGGTCGATTACGCGGGAGAAGTCGTGAGCAGCCTGGCGCAGATCTTTACTCCGATGTCGAGCCACTTCCACGCAACGGGCGACTACGGCCAGTTGCGAAAGATTTTTATCTCGGGAAATCGTGCCTGTGCGTTTGTAATGTTCCCGCTCACCGTTGCTCTGATCGTGATGGGCAAATCGATCATCGAAGCCTGGGTCGGCCCGCGGTATGTGTCGAGCTACCTTGTGCTGCTGATTCTGCTGATCCCTTCGGCTCTTTATATGGCCCAGTCGACCTCGAACCGAATCCTGTTCGGAATGAGCCTGCACAAGACTCTGGCCTATGTGGTGCTGATAGAAGGAATCGCGAACGTCGTGCTCAGTATCGTGTTGATTCGTCCGCTGGGCATTGTCGGAGATGCGATTGGCACTGCAATTCCTCTGCTCTGTACGTCGCTGTTTTTCCTGCCGAGACACATGTGCCGCCAGTTGCAGATTCCGGTCTGGCGCTTCCTCACCGAGGCCTACACGTATCCGCTGATTCTGTGTGTCCCGATGAG
>Ga0335073_10017388_pt1 | contig 10061 bp, 6 predicted proteins | sample Lox_Sample_22_FD_207093 | JGI IMG/M metagenome (GOLD analysis project Ga0335073, IMG submission 207093) | Soil microbial communities from Loxahatchee National Wildlife Refuge, Florida, United States - Lox_Sample_2.2 | ecosystem: Environmental > Terrestrial > Soil > Wetlands | place: USA: Florida... | reverse complement strand
CGGCGGCAAGGAGCATAGTCAGACGCCGCGACCCATGTTAGATAGAATAGTCCATGCGATTGCGATTGAAATGGATACGTGCTGTGTTCGAGCATAGTGTCAAACTTGCGCATGAAGAAATCGAAGCCAGAACCGAGACCGCTTTATAAAAATCCCTCTGTTTCCGCGGAAAAGCGAGTAAGGGACTTGCTCGGGCGAATGACCCTGGAGGAAAAGGCGGGGCAAATGATGTGTATCTGGCAGGAGAAAAAGTCGAAGCTGCTCGATGACCGTGGCGATTTTGATTTGGAAAAGGCCAGGACCAATTTCAAAAATGGCATCGCTATCGGACAGATCGGCCGGCCCAGCGATGCCGGGAGCCAGTCCACGGAACCGTGGAAAGGCAGGAACGCGCGCCAAATGGCGGAATTGACCAATGCCATTCAAAAGTTCTTCATCGAAAATTCACGCCTGGGCATTCCCGTATTTTGCCATGAGGAATGTTTGCATGGGCATGCCGCACAGGATGGGACGAGCTTTCCACAGCCCATCGCGTTGGCGGCCACGTTCAATACGGACCTGATTGAAAAACTTTTCACCATGACCGCCGCGGAAACCCGGGCGCGCGGAGCGCACCAGGCGTTGACACCCGTGGTCGACGTTGCGCGCGATCCACGCTGGGGCCGCGTTGAAGAAACCTACGGCGAAGATCCCTGGCTGGTTTCGCAAATGGGCGTCGCCGCCGTGCGCGGTTTCCAGGGCGACGGCCGATTCAAAAACAAGAATCGGGTCATCGCGACGCTCAAACATTTCGCGGCCCACGGGCAGCCTGAATCGGGCATGAATTGCGCGCCGGTCAACGTCTCTGAAAGGGTATTGCGCGAGACGTTTTTATTTACATTCAAGGAGGTGATTCAAAAGGCCGGCGCCCTGAGCGTGATGGCCAGTTACAATGAAATTGACGGCGTGCCGTCTCACGCGAACCAATGGCTGCTGCGCGACGTGCTGCGCAAGGAATGGAAATTCAAGGGATTCGTTGTTTCCGATTATTATTCCATCTGGGAATTGCATCATCGGCCGGATACCCACGGCCATTTCGTCGCGTACGACAAAAGCCATGCGTGTGAATTGGCGGTCCGGGCCGGCGTGAACATGGAGTTCCCCGAGCCGGACTGTTACCTGAGTCTCACGGACCTGGTGCGCAAGAAGACTCTCAAAGAAGGTGAATTGGATGAACTCATCGCGCCGATGTTGTTTTGGAAATTTCAAATGGGGCTGTTTGACGATCCCTATGTGGACCCGGCTGAGGCCGAACGCATCACCGGTTGCGCCGCACATCGGGCGCTGGCCCTCCAGGCGGCACGCGAATCCATTACACTGCTCAAGAATGAGAACAATCTCGCGCCGCTGGATTTGAAGAAGTACAAGACGATTGCGGTGATCGGCCCCAATGCCAATCGCAGCCTGCTTGGCGGCTACAGCGGCGCTCCCAAACACGACGTCACCGTGCTTGAAGGCATCCGGGCCAGGGTTGGCAATCGGGCACAGGTGCTTTACAGCGAAGGTTGCAGAATCACCGTGGGCGGCTCGTGGCAACAGGATGAAGTCATTGCCAGCGACCCTGATGAGGACCGAAAGCAAATTGCCGAAGCCGTTCAGGCGGCAAGCAAGGCGGACGTGATTGTGCTGGCCATTGGCGGAAACGAACAAACGTCGCGCGAAGCGTGGAACCTGAAACACATGGGCGACCGGGCAAATCTGGATTTGATTGGGCGGCAAAATGAACTGGTCCAGGCGATGCTCGGGACTGGAAAACCGGTCATCGTCTTTATTTTCAATGGCCGGCCGTTATCCATAGTTGAGCTGGCGCATACGGCGCCGGTTATTTTTGAATGCTGGTATCTCGGGCAGGAATGCGGACATGCCGTCGCGGACGTTTTGTTTGGCGATTTCAATCCGGGCGGCAAATTGCCCATTACCGTTCCGCGTTCGGTTGGCCATTTGCCGGTGTTCTACAATCATAAACCTTCGGCGCGGCGCGGTTATTTGTTCGATGACGTTTCCCCGCTGTTCGCGTTCGGATTTGGCCTGAGTTATACGACTTTTGAAATGCGCAACGTGCGATTAAAAAAGAAACGAATCCGGCGGACGGATTCAACGCAAGCCCTGGTGGAGGTGACCAACACCGGCTCCCGCGCCGGAACAGAAACCGTGCAGCTTTACGTTCGCGACCTGGTTTCGTCGGTCACGCGGCCCGTCAAAGAACTCAAAGGTTTCCAGAAAATCGAGTTGCAGCCGGGAGAAACCAAAACGGTGGCCCTTGATATTACGCCCGAATCGCTCGCCTTCTACGATATTCATATGAAATACATCGTGGAACCGGGCGATTTTGAAGTCATGATTGGCAATTCCTCGCGTGATGGTGATTTGCAAAAGGTGATTTTGAAAGTGGAACCATGAACCAGAAACTGACATTCATCGAAAAAGCGGGCTACAGCGCGGCCGATTCAGCCGCAAACTTCGTCTTCATGACGATGATTCTGTTCCAGACGAATTTTTATACGGACGTTTTCGGCCTTTCGGCGGGCGTGGCGGCCGCCATTCTGTTGTGGCCCCGGCTTTGGGATGCTGTCGCCGACCCCATAGTGGGCGTACTTGCCGATCGCACCAACACGCGCTGGGGAAAATTTCGTCCGTGGATTTTGTTCACGGCTGTTCCCTGGTGCATCATCATGATTTTGGCTTATACGACGCCAAAAGGCTGGGGCACGGCCGCCATGATCGCCTACGCCGTGATCACGAACACGCTGCTCATGACCATTTACTCGATGAATAATATGCCATATGCCGCGCTCGGCGGGGTGATCACCGGCGACATCGTGGAGCGCGCCAAATTGAATTCGTACCGGTTTATTGCGGTCAACGCCGCGCAATTTATTGTGGGCGGGTTCACGCTTCCGCTGGTCGCGAAATTCGCGGCGGGCCACGACCGTCAATACGGCTGGCGCATGACGATGACGCTTTGGGCCGTCCTCTGCCTTGTTCTTTTTTTAATCACATTTGCCACAACGCGTGAACGGATTCAGCCGGTAAAAAGAGAGCGCTCGTCGCCGCGCCGGGATTTTGCGGACCTGCTGAAAAACGGCCCCTGGAAAGTCATGTGGTGCTGGACGCTGGTGCATTTCGCCATTCTCTCGTTCCGCGGCGGCGCGCTTTACAATTATTATCATCACTACGCCGACAAGGCGGCGATGTACGCCTGGCTGCAAAAAATCGGGCTGGTTGCGCCGCCGGGGACGCCGACAGGGCGCGGTCTGCTGGAAACCCTCGGCTATATCGTCCACGGCGACCCGTCCAACCTGGCCAATTCGAACGTGGCCGACGTGTTCAACAGCATTATCAATATGCTGGGCACCGGCATCATTATGATAGTGATTCTCCTGGCCACGCCGCTGGCAAAAATGTTTGGAAAGAAAGCTGTGTCGGCGTGGGGCTTTGCTCTGTCCACGATCGGTTCGCTGGCGTTTTACCTTCTCTCTCCAACGAATGTCTGGGGAATGATCGCGGTTACGGTTTTTGTCGCGATCGTCTATGCGCCCACGATTCCTCTCACTTGGGCCATTTTTGCCGACGTTGCCGATTATTCGGAATGGAAAGTTGGGCGGCGCTTTACCGGCATGGTCTTCGCCACGATTGGTTTCGGGTTGAAAGCCGGTTTGGCGCTTGGGTCGGCGTCGTTCCTCAAAATCATGCAATGGTTTTTTAACTACGACACCCAACTGCCCGACTCCGCGCGGGCGGTGCAGGGATATCGCGCCTGCAGCGGCATTGTCGTTGGCGTGCTGTTCGCCGTCTGCACAGTTCTGCTGTTCAGTTATCCGCTCAATAAACGCGCCACAATCGAAATGGCGGATGAATTGGCTGAACGGCGCAAAACTGCCGACGCTGACGTTCAATTGAAACCCGTATGAAACTTGTTTTCTCCTCTATTCTCGCGGCCACTGTTCTCAACGCCATCGCCCAGGACGCGCCAATGACTTTGAAACAAGCCTTTAAAGATGATTTCCTGATTGGCGCCGCAATCAATCAAGCACAGTTTGAAGGCGATTCCCCGGCCGAAGCGCAAATCATCGCAACTCAATTTAACACCATTAGCCCTGAGAACGTCCTGAAATGGGAATCCGTGCATCCCGAACCGGGCCAATTTGATTTTCAGGATGCGGACCAATACGTCGCCTTCGGCCAAAAAAACCACATGTTCATCATTGGGCACAATTTGATTTGGCACAATCAAACGCCGGCGTGGGTTTTCCAGGATGCTGACGGCAATCCCATTTCGCGCGACGCGCTCATTGCCCGTATGCGGGACCATATTTTTACCGTCGTGGGCCGGTACAAAGGAAAGATTGGCGGCTGGGACGTCGTCAATGAAGCGTTGAATGAAGACGGGACTTTGCGCGATTCGCCCTGGCGAAAAATCATTGGCGACGATTATCTGGTTCTTGCCTATCAGTTCGCCCATGAAGCCGATCCCAACGCTCAATTGTATTACAACGACTATTCGCTCGAAAATTTGCCCAAGCGACAGGGGGCGATTGCGTTGATCCAAAAATTACAGTCCCGGAGGGTAAAGATTGACGGGGTTGGTCTGCAGGAACATGACAAAATGGATTGGCCGTCCACAAACCAGGTTGACGAGACGATTTCGGCGTTTGCGCAGTTGGGCGTCAAGGTCATGGTTACGGAATTGGACGTGGATTTGTTGCCGGCGGCCACGCGTTCGCACGCGGCAGAAGTCTCGATGAACGTCGCCCGAAGTGAAAGACTCAATCCTTACGCCAGGGGCCTTCCCGTCGGGCTCCAACAAAAGTTGGCGCAGCGTTATGCCGATTTATTCTCCGTGTTTGTCGCGCATCGCGGGCAGGTCACGCGCGTGACTCTTTGGGGTGTGACCGATGCCGATTCCTGGCTAAACGATTGGCCGGTCCGCGGGCGCACGTCGTATCCGTTGCTGTTCGACCGAAATTGCCAGCCCAAACCGGCGTTTGCGGCAGTGATACGTGCGGCGACAGCAGCGAATTGAATTCTAAGATCCGCCAAACAATCTCCACGGGACAATTCTCTGAAGACCCTGCCAGAGGCTGGGCTGTGTCACGCTGATGACGCGTCCGGGTTTGCCCAGGTCCAGTTGCAAAAGGACTCCTATACTGTTTGCCCCTCGATGGTTGTTGCGGATGGCGTTGATGCCGTAGGCGTAGTCGGTCATGATTTTCAGGCGGTCAGTCGGTGAATGCCACATTAAGCCGCCGGCAACGCCGCTCAGCCAGTTTCCCGGCTGTCCCGTGCCGGGCAAATAATCAACAACGGCAGTGGATGCATTGAACAACAGCTCCCATCGGCTCTTTTTGTCAATCGGGACAAGGTAATTCGCATTCAAGAGGACAAATTGTTTGGCGCTGATTTCCTGATAAAAGTAGCCTGGGAGCGAAAGCGGAAATTCGGCAATCAACGGTAAAAAACTTCCAAGACGGTAGGCGCTGAATCGGTCTGCGCCCGTACTGGTGCCGGCCGTCAGGCGGATATAGACGTTTTGCTGGTCGGGGAACGTGTAAGAGAGCGCGGCTTCGGACCAAAAGAGATGAGATTGGAAATTCAGGTGATAGGGATCGGTGGCGTAGCCATAATATCCCGGATTACTGCGGAAATGTCCCTCGTACCAAATAGACAATTCCATGGCGAGCGCCGGAAAGAGGGTCGGTTCGACACCGCCAAAACGCAAGCCCGTGCGAACGCAGCCGTCGAGATGGTCGGCAGGAAGGGCAAAATCGGCGGCTGTGTTATCGCGGGCGTAAGCGGAATAGTGGGGAGTGAGGCGAAAAACCAGATTGAGGGGAATGAGATCGCCTGGATCGAACAAATGATAAATGCTAAATGACACTTCGCCTCCGTATCCGTCAAACGATTGCGCGGGAATATACGTGCCGCGGTCGATTTCGTTGTAGCTGTCGGCAAATGCGCCGCCCGCCGCGCCCACACCGATGTCTGTGTATTCTCCGATGCCATTTTGAATGCCTAATTCGGAATCGACATACGTGGGAGCGACGGCCAGGCGCAGCGTCAAGTTCGTGTTTTGAAGAAAGTCCGGCTGGTTATGGTAATAAAACGCATAGCCGGAGAAGGGTTGATGGCCTTCAAAAGCGCCATTGTAGCCGATTTGAACCAGGTCACGTTTGAAAGGATCGACTTGCGCCGACACCCATAGAGGGAAAAATAAGATCAGCAGAAGCGGCGCGCTCCCAAATCGTTTCATTGGCGGCTTCTATTTACCCCAGGGTCACGGTTTCGGCAAGTGTAAGTCTTTGGAATTTTGCGTGGCGCGTGGTGCGTCAAGTATGGTTCTACGTCCAACGCGTGCAATGGTGCAGTTAGAGCATGGGTGCCATAGGAAGGGATGACCGGGGACGGAATCCGTGCTTGACGCAACGCAGAGGGCGTAACACGCTGCCATATGAACTACAAGGATTGGCTCACGACCGTTCCAAAGGACATTACAGAGGACGTTCTCTGGCGTATGGAGGTTTATCGGCTGGCACTGTTCGCCGGGGAGTTTTGCCCTGGCGGGATGCGACAAAACTCATACAGGACAGGCGCACAATTAAATTGTCAGATCAATTCAATACTTGACGCACCACGCACTACGTAACACGCAATCAAATGAGCGTTGAACCCTCAGCAGGTTCCATTTTTCCTCGAACGGATTGGTCCGAACTGGGCAAGGCGGCGGGCGCGCAGGACGCGCCTCTGGATCGGCTGATCCGATTGTATTGGCAGCCTCTCAAAATCTTTTTGGTTGCCACGTTTCCGAATCTCGCGGGCCAGGCGGATGAATTGCTCCAGGATTTTGCCGAAGATAAATTCCTGCGCGGTGGCTGGCTCGGAAAGGCGGACCAAACTCGCGGACGCTTCCGGGATTTCCTGAAGATGAGCCTGCGTAATTTTGTCCTGGACCGGCTGAGCCGGGCGGACGTGAAAAATCCGCCAGTTTCCCTGGACGAGCTGGAGCAGGAAATCCCCGAATCCGAAACATCCGCCGAAGAATTTGATTTGGCCTGGGCGCGGGCTGTGCTGGCAGAAACATTGCGGCGGATGGAAGCCGATTGCAAAAGGCCGGGCAAAGACCAGCCCCGTCGATCACAGATTTGGGAGATGTTTCGCATTCGGCTGCTGGATCCGGTGTTTAATAACGCGCCGCAAGTGCCCTATGAACAGTTGGTCGAGCGGTTCGGGTTGAAATCTCCCTTGGACGCATCCAATACCCTTTTAAGCGCCAAACGGATTTTTAAGGCGCGTTTGGACGAAGTCATCCACGAATACGCGGGGCGGGATGCGGCCACGGCGCTGGAAATTCAGGCGTTGAAGGATTTTCTGGGACGGTTGTCGAAATGAAAGCGTTGAGCATGCAAGATTGGCAGCCGTGAAACGTAATGGATAAAAAGCCCGATATGTCGGAATTCGATTCGTCCGCGTCGCTCTTAAAGAGCCGCGCGCAGCAACTCTCCGCGCTGATGGCGTCTGGGGAGGAACGCGGCCCGCTTTGGCGGCCGGAGGAATTGGCGGCGATGTTCCGGCACCAGATGTCAGCGCCCGTCCTCATGGATCTGGGCAGTTTTGATCCGCGCACCGCCAATCAACTAAAAACCCTCACAGCCGCGCAAGGCCTGCTGCTTTCGAGTTTTGCGGATCTCTTTAATCATTCCAATCCGCCGATCCAGCTTCTGCAATTGGTCAAGGACTTTGCGAAAGCCAATTTGGATCATCCGGAGAGCGGTTTGCCCCGGGAAATCGCCACTGCCCTTTATTACGCCAGCATCGCGGCCGCCCTGGTGCGGCTGGGCAAACGGATTTCGCAGTTGCCGGATGCGGATTTGCGGCGCGGCCTTCGCAAAACATCCGAACAGTCGTGGCTTGATGAGCGGACAAAGGCGCTGCTGGCGGAGGCGTTGAAGGAAATTTCAGGCGGCCAGGAGGCGCCCAAAGCATGAGCCTCTCGCAAGACCCATCTGAATTTTCAGCGCCGGTTTCCGTGTTTGCGGGCCCGGTTGGGGAAATGATTGCGCAACGGATGCTTGCGCCGCCGTCGAGGCCGGGCGTGCTCGCGACGCTCGATCATTTTGAAATCATTCGCATCCTGGGCGGAGGCGGCATGGGAATCGTGCTGCTGGCGCGCAATACGCAGACCGGCTCTGATGCCGCGCTCAAGCTCATCAAGTGCGGCCTGGTCACAAATCAACAAGTGGTCCATCGTTTCCTTAAAGAAGCCAGCCATTTGAAACGGATGCGGCATATCAATATTGTGCCGGTGGACGAAATTTCCGAGCGCGTGGACGCGCCGTATTTTTCCATGCCGTTTTTTGAAAAGGGCAGTTTGGCCAATCGCATGAAACCCGGCGTGCCGCTGAACACCGTCACCGTCCTGGATATTGCCACGCAGGTGGCGGACGGACTCAGCTTCGCCCATCGCACTGGCATCATTCACCGGGACCTTAAACCCGCGAACATTCTCGTGGCGGCGAACGACCGCGTGTGCCTGGCCGACTTCGGCCTCGCTCGAACATTCTTCAATGACACGATTGTGGATGTCGAAAATCGGACGCTTGAAGGCACGGCGCCCTATATGTCTCCTGCCGTGGCTGCCGGGGATGCCGAGGACACGCGCTGCGACATCTATTCGTTTGGCGCGTTGCTCTACGAAATGCTCACCGGCCAGCCGCCCTATAAAGGCGCAACCACGAAGGAAATTCTTGAAAAAATTATAGCGGGCCCGCCAAAGCCGATTAGCGCTTTGAATTCCGCCGCTGACCCGCGTCTGGTGGCTGTGGCGGAAAAGGCCATGGCCCGGGAACTGCGCGACCGTTACGCGGACATGCGGGACGCTCTCAAGGATTTGGAGCAAATTAAAGAAGGTAAAAATCCGGCTAACTTAAAGAAAACGGTTTCGCCCTCCCGCCTTTTGTGGATACTCGTCCCCGGTCCAATTATTGTTATCATCCTTGTTGTAATGTTGGCGCTATTGCACAAAGAAACGCCGACATCCGCTCCAAAATCAGCTCCTCCTCAACCAACACCGGCCACGCCTGCGACGGTCACGCAACCGACGCCACCCGCACCCGTACAACAGCCCGCGCCCGTGCCGGCTCCAGCGCCCGTTCCCACCATCGTAACCTTCGCCGGACAACCGGGGGTTAAAGGTTATGCCGATGGCCCGGCGCTTCAGGCGGAATTTCGTTTGCCAAACAATGTGGCTGTGGATGCTTCTGGAAATGTCTATGTGGCTGACACGGCAAATGACGTGATTCGTAAAATCACGCCCGCCGGCGTTGTGAGCACAATCGCCGGCCTGGTCCATAGCCGGGGCAGTGCCGATGGCTATGGCACCAACAGCGCGCGTTTTTGGTCGCCCTTTGGCATCGCTCTCGACAACTCAGGTGATATTTTCGTGGCCGACACCGGAAATAATACCATTCGAAAAATCTCGCCAGCCGGCATGGTGACCACGATTGCCGGATTGGCCGGCCAGGCAGGCAGCGACGACGGACCCGGCTCCGCCGCCCGCTTTCGCAATCCATGGGGCGTAGCAGTGGACAATACGGGGAACGTTTACGTGGCTGATATGAGCAATAACACCATCCGGAAAATAACGGCGGATGGCCGTGTGCATACATTTGCCGGCCAGGCCGGCATGAGCGGCAACACGGATGGTTGGGGCAACAGCGCGCGTTTTAGCAATCCTTTTGCGGTGGCCGTGGACAGTTCCGGTAATGTCTATGTCTCAGATACGGCAAACAATGTGATCCGAAAAATAACCGTGGGGCGCGTTGTGACAACGCTCGCTGGATCGCCCGGCAACGCCGAAAAAATAGACGGCAACGGCAGCGACGCCCGCTTCTGGAGTCCGCAAGGCCTGACCGTGGACAGCGCCGGCAACATTTACGTGGCCGATACCGGGAACAACGCCATTCGCAAAATCACGCCGATGGGCGTGGTCACGACGGTTGACCTATCCGCCAACACCGACAAAACCC
>Ga0335073_10017384_pt1 | contig 10061 bp, 10 predicted proteins | sample Lox_Sample_22_FD_207093 | JGI IMG/M metagenome (GOLD analysis project Ga0335073, IMG submission 207093) | Soil microbial communities from Loxahatchee National Wildlife Refuge, Florida, United States - Lox_Sample_2.2 | ecosystem: Environmental > Terrestrial > Soil > Wetlands | place: USA... | reverse complement strand
CACCACCTCCGGGGACTTGGCGGCCGGCTCGTCGAGCGTCTCCTGCTTCGGCGCGACCTCCTTCTCCTTGCGGCGCCGGCGGAAGAACGACATCGCCATCCCCGAATTCCTCTCGTGGGCTATTATCGCTGCCGCCGAGCCGCAAGGCACCGTTTTCCGCCACCGAGGTTAGCGCCGGCATGGCTCCCTCCGCGACCGAGCGCCTGCACGCTCTCGGGATCGAACTCCCGCCCCCGCCGAAGCCGGCCGGCGCATACTCTCCCGTCGTCCAACAGGGGGGGTTCGCCTGGGTCTCCGGCCAGATCGTGGTTGAGAATGGCAAGGTCGTGTTCCCCGGGCTGGTCGACCGGGACGTCTCGGTGGAGACCGCCAAGGGGCTCGCGCGCAAGGCGACGTTGCAAGCGCTCAGCGCCCTCCAAGCATCCCTCGGGTCGCTCGACCGCATCCGGCAGTTCGTCCGGGTGGCCGTCTACGTCGCTACCTCGCCCGGCTTCGACCGGCCGCACGAGGTCGCCAACGGGGCCACGGAGTTGCTGATCGACGTGTTCGGGGACGCGGGCCGACCGTCGCGGATCGCGGTCGGGCTCGCGAGCCTCCCGCTCAACGCCGCGGTCGAGGTCGAGTTCCTCGCCGCGATCGGGTAGGCGGACCGCCATGGAGCCCGCCGGCTGGCCCGGAGTGTTCCGCGAGGGGCGCGAGGTGTACACTCGGAACGCCCGGCCCGGTGAGCGGGTCTACGGGGAAGACCTCCGGTCCGCGGACGGCGTGGAGTACCGGCGCTGGGACCCGTTCCGCTCGAAGCTCGCCGCGCTGCTCCTCAAAGGCGCACCGGCGGACCTCTGGTCGGAGGTCGGGACGGCGCTCTACCTCGGCGCCGCGCACGGCACGACCGTGAGCCACCTCTCCGACCTGTGGCCGGACGCGGCGATCTTCGCGGTCGAGAAGAGCCCGACGTCGTTCGCCCCGCTCCTGGCCCTCGCCCGCCGGCGCTCGAACCTCTTTCCGCTGCTCGCCGACGCGCAGCTCCCGGAGCGGTACCAGGCGGATGTCGGCGAGGTCGACCTTCTCTACCAGGACGTCGCCCAGCGGAACCAGGCCGCGATCTTCGTGGAGAACGCGGCCGCGTGCCTGACCAAGGGCGGAGTGGGGATCCTGATGCTCAAGGTCCGCTCGGTGACCCAGCGCGGCTCGAGCGCATCCGTCGTGAAACAGGCGCGCAGCGAACTTCGGGACGCCGGACTCAACGTCAGGGCGGAAGTGCCGCTCGCTCCATTTTCCAAGGAGCATGTGGCCCTGGTGACCAGCGGTTAGTCACTCCTTCCACCGTTCGCCGAAGTGCGGACGAGTTTGAGGTGCGAATGCGTCGGCCGGCCCGATGGTGCCAGGTCCCCTCGCGCTACGCGCTTGCCCTCTCGTGGCGACGACCGGAACTGCCCTGGTCGCGGTGCTGGTCCTCTCCTCGTGTGCCGGACTCACGACGAGCCCTTCGAAGGTTCCTTCGATCGTTCCTCAAGAGGAGACCACCCTCCGATTGGTCGTCAACCCGGACCGCTGGTGGATGGTCGACGGCAACGCGACTGCCCTGACGGCGACGTGGAGCGGGGCCGCTCCGGAGTGCAGCGTCACGCCGGAATGGTTCCATTGGGCGCTCTCGAACGGCTCGGTCGGAGTGACCCTCTCGCCCATCGCGAACGATTCGACCAATCTCTCGGCCGGCGCCTCACCGGGGGGCGTCGCGACTCCGACGGTGCGTTCCCTGGCGTTCCTCGAGTGCGGGGAAGTGGCGAGCCAAGTGTTCGGATTCGCGGAAGCCAACGTTACTATCGTCCCGTCGATCGAGGTCGGAAACTTCGCCCCGCTCGCCAATCCGGTTGAACCGGGAACTCCCACGTCGTTGTCCGCTGCCATCGGCGGAGGCGACCCGCCGTATTCGTACCGGCTTTCCTGGGGGGACGGTACCTTCACCTCGGGTAGCCTGAGCGGCGCCGGGTCGTTCGTCGCAAACCACACGTACTCCACCGGGAGCTTCGAGCCACAGCTGCTCGTTTGGGACTCGGCCGGTCTGTCCGCCCACTCTGGAGTCGCGGCTCCGCTCGTCGTGGACTCCGGCCTGTCCGCCGGGATCATCGCCAACCGGTCGATTACCGATGTCGGCGTTCCCGTCCAACTGAATGCGACCGCCGTCGGAGCGCCCACCGGCGCCAGCTACGATTGGGCTTGTCCCGAGCCGGGTGGAGTGCCGCACCCGGCGAGCACGTCGTCCGTCCGCTTCTCATGCACGTTCGTTCGACCGGGCGCGGCGAACGCGACGTTCTTTGTGTTCCCGGGCGGAGGACTCGCCCCGGCGTCGGCTACCCTCTCGGTCCACGTGGTGCCCGGCCCATCGCTGAGCGCGGTGGGGCCCAACGACACGGTCGAACTGGGGCTGCCGACGTGGGTGGCGTTCAACGTTACCAATGGCGTGCCTCCCTTCGTTCTCGAATGGGCCGCCACGGGGTTCACTCCCGGTGGTTCTCTCGCCGTGCCCGAGGATGGCACGGTCGAGGTCCCGCTGCTTCCGACGAGGACCGGTGACTTCGGACTTTTCGTTCACGCCACGGACTCCGAGGGCATCGCGAGCCAGATCAGCACCGTTCGCCTCGTCGTCGAACCACGGATGGACGTCTCCACGGGGAACGACCGAGCCGAGAACGGATCCAGCGTCGATATCGACATCTCTACGACCGTGACCGGCGGGGTTCCTCCGTATCGCTGGTTTGTCGCGCCCGGCCAAACCCCTTCGAACGAGAGCCCGGAGAACGGGACGCTTGGCACGGTAGGTTCGTTCGAGTGGACCGGAACGTTCGACTCCGTCGGCGAGACGACCATCTCCGAAGCGGTCGTCGATGGCAGCGGCACGTCCTGGTGGGCGGCGTCCGAGTTCGACATCTTGGCCCCGCTTTCGGTCCACGCGAGCGCCACCGCAGGGCCGTCGTCTCCCCCCGGAAGTTTCGTCGTTCAGCTCCGGGTTTCGGGTGGACTCCCGCCGTACTCCCTTCACGTGGGAGCGAGCGACGGTCAGTTGTGGAACCGAACCTTCGACTCGGACGGCAACGCGAGCTGGCTCTTCTCCGGCGCCGCCGCCGGGAGTCTCGATCTGGAACTCTCCGTGGTCGATGCTGCGGGGGATGCGGTCGATGCGAACCTGTCCGTCCAAATTGAGTCGGCGCCGGCGGGGGCGGCCGCGCCCACGGCCTCCCTCGACGACTACGTCGTCGGCGGAGTACTCGCTCTCGGAGCGGGGGTGGTGGTCTGGTACGCGATACTGCGGCGGGCCCAGGGCCGACCGACACCCTCCCCGCCGCCGGATCCCGTGGGAGTCCTTCGGGGGATCATTGAACCGGCCGATGGCGCAGATCGCACTACGGTCGAGCTGCTGGCGGAGGAGGCGGGTGTCCCGCTCGACCTCGCCCGGAGCACCCTGGACCGTTTGATCTCGGATGGGACGGTCCTTCAAGATCGAGACAGTGACGGCGGAGAAGCGGTATCCTGGTCACGGGGAGGCACGGCCTGATGGGGCCCGTAGCGAACGCCGTCACAGCGGCCGTGCTGGTCGTCGTCCTCGTGTCGGGCGCACCTTCGATCCCGTCGGGCCGCGTTGCGGCCGAATGGGACGAAGGGCGAGTCGACCGGCTCTCGGCCTCTAACATCTCTCCGGTCAACAACTTCACGGCGTCGATCGACCGGCTCGTCGACCTGCTCGGGGTCGCCGGAAGCGGCCTGTTGGCTCTGGTCTGGGCGCGCGTCGCGCTCAGTTGGTTCTCGCACGACGTTACCAAGAAGGTCCAGGCGAAAGACCGGGCCAGAGACGCCCTGGTCGGGACGTTGCTCTTCGTTGCGGCGCTGAGCGGCCTGATCTGGGGGCTCGCGCACTGGGTCCTCACGGGTAGCTGAGGAGTGGGTGCATGCACGCCCTCGACCTCGGGCCGATCATCCAGGCGATCTTGTTCGCCCTGTTCGCCGATCTCACCGCGATCATCACCGCAGTTATCGGCCCGACGTACGACCAGTTGCTGGTACCCGAGCTGGCGACTTCCGCACTGTACCCCTCGCTCTCGGGGGCTGGTGGCCCGAACTTCCTCAGTGTCGCCGCCGAGTTCTCCGCCTATGTGCTGGTGAACATCGTGGATCCAGCGATCGCTCTCGTCGGGGTCGGCGTCGCCGTGCTGTACCTCTTCCGGTCGTTCATCGAACGCTGGTCGCAGGCCGTGGAGAGCCTGCTCCCGCGCCTCGTGCTCGCGGTCGTCGCTGCGAACTTCACGATCCCGATCACCGGCGTCGTACTCGACCTAGGAAGCGGGCTGTATCCGGTCATCTCCGGATGGGACCGCGGCGAGTGGCAGCAATGGATCAACCTCGCCGGTTTTGGGCAGTTCTCGTTCTCCTGGGACAACGGCGCGTTGGCGTTCGTCCTTTCCATGGTGGAATTCGCCCTGGTGCTCGGACTGGTCCTCGCCGTCGGGCTCCGCGACGCGCTCCTCGCCGTATTGGTCGTCCTCCTTCCGATGTTTACCCTGCTCTGGCCCTTTCGCCCGCTGGCCCTCCTGGCACGTCGAGGCTGGCTCCTGTTCGTCGAGCTCGTGTTCCTGCCCTGTGTGATGGTGGTCCCCCTCGAACTCGCGGTGGGTAGTCCGAGCTCCGTCCTGCTGGTCGGCTACCTGGGATGCGCCCTAGCTTCGCCGTTCCTACTGTCCCTCGCGGGGACTCATCTCGCGTCGTTCGGCTTCCCGGGGAGCAGTGCGGTGATCGGCGCGGGCACTCAGCGCGGACTGGGGGCCGCCCCCGGCGCGGCGGTCGCCCACGCGGGGCCCTTCACGAACGCGAACCGCACCTCCGGCGCCGCACGCGTCGCATTCGCCTCGACCGCCCGAGCGGCCGGCACCGCCTCCGCCCCGGCCGCCGCTCCCATCGCCATCGCCCATGCCGCAGGGCAAGGCGCGGCCCACCTGTTCCGCCATCTCCGGTCGGCCCACGAATCGCCGGGATCGCGGCGGAACTCTCCGCCGTTCCGGGGCGGTGGGACGGCATGAGATGGAGACCGCACCCGACGGTCCGCCGGTCGTGCCCGTGCCCGAGCGGATCGACCGGCGCCTCCGGCTCGGCCCATTCGCCACCGCCGGCGACGCGCTCAAGTTCGTCACCTACGCCGCTGTGGGTGCGGTCCTGGCTCCCCTCATCTCCCCGTGGCTCGGGGTTACGATCGGGGGCATTGGGTTCGGTCTCTCGATCTACCGACCGGACGGTTCGGCGCTGGACGAACGGTGCGCGACCTACTTCCTCTGGCGGCTCCGGTCCTGGGGAGGACACCCCGGGATGAGAGCGAACGCCCGTCCGGGGGCGAACCCCCATCTACTGACCCTTCCGACGGGAGACCGGGTCTCGATCGTCCGCACGAACGGTACGCCGACATCCTACCTTCCGCCGCCTGAGCTGGCCCGCCGCTTCGAGCTATTCCGAGACATGATCCGGACGGTTCGCCACGGCTTCGCGTTCTCCATGGAGCTCGCGCCCATGCGAGCCGAGTTGGTCATTCCTCCCGCGCACGCCCCGGGGCGGGAGGATTCTGCCGGCGCCCAGGGCTATCGCGAGCTTGTCACGCTGCTGTGTCGCCGTCGGTGGGTTCGACGTATCGACCTCGTGCTGAGAACCGATTCAGCGGGGCCCGCCGGAATCGCTGACCTGGAGACGAGGGTGTCCAGCCTCCTCGAACGGCTGGCGAGTCTGGACATTGGAGCTAGTCGCCTTCAGGGGCGCGCCCTCGCGGACGCTGCGCGCCGTTGGGGGTGGTCCGCGCGCCGGGACACTCCGTGACGCCGACTACTTTCTCCCGGGGGCGGATCGATTTCGACGCCTTCAGCGCCGCCGTGGCGTTGGCACTCGTTGCGGGAGCGCTCGCCATCGCCGCGCCGTTCCTGTTGGCTCTGACGGCGGCGCTGACGGCGCTCGCGCTGGCGGCGTGGGTCGTCGGGCACGTCCGCCAATCTACGGAGCTCCGCCCGCTTCGTGTCCCCCTCCTCGGATTCGCCGTCGTGGGGTCCGGCGCGACGGCGTTCCTCGCCCTGCCAACCGATGCCTTCCCAGTGCGCGGACTCGTACTCGCTTCGTCCCTGCTGCCGCTCTGGTGGTTCGGACGAGCCCGGGGACCGGACCACGGCGTGCGGACGGTCTGAAATGGCGGACCCGAGGGGACCGGACGGCACGGTCGAGAGCGCTACGTGGCTCCGGCGGGGACGCTCGTTTCGCGCCCCACTGCTTCTGGCCCAGTTTCCCAGCGAGGTGCCGTTCGGTTTCTTGGGGCGGATTCTCCCGACGACCGAGACCGTCGAACTCACCGCAGAATTGCACCGGGTCGACGTCGCCCGGGCCCTCGAGATGATCCAGGGCGCTCGGGCCGTTGCCTCCGCGGAACTGCTCGGCCGTGACGGCGGTGCCCAGACCCCCGAGTACGAGGTGGAGCAGGAGTCGGCCGAGTTGTTCGGCCGCGAGGTCGCTCGACGCACCCAGGACCTCTGGAAGGTCGGGGTACGGCTCGTCGCGCTCGGTCCCTCGCGGCCCCGGTGCGAAGCCCTGCGGCTGCGTCTGTCCGAACGGCTCGCGGCCCTCGGGTTCCGCGTTCGTGTCCCGCGGTACGAGGTGAGCGCTGCGCTCGCCCCTCCGGACCTCTCCGGCTCCGAACCTCGACCCCGTGGTTACTGGCATACCCTGCCGACCGATGGTGTGGCGGCGCTCTTTCCCTTCATCGACGAGAGCATCGTGGAGCCCGGCGGCGTGCTGGTCGGTCTCGCCCTATCCGACGCGAGCCCCGTGCTCCTGAATCGATGGGCGCACTCGAGCTATTCCTGGGGGATCTTCGGGACGACCGGTGCCGGTAAGACCTTCGCGACCGCTCTGCTCGCGCTCCGAACCCGGTGGATGCGGCCCGAGGTCGAGATCACCGTCCTCGACCCGTTGGGAGAGTTCGGCGGGTTCGTCCGGTCGCTGGGCGGCTTCGTGGTACGCCTCGCGGACGGAACCGGGGGCCGACTGAATCCGCTCGATCCGGTCTCCACGAGCGGGAACCGGCGGGAGAAGGCCGGCAGGGTCGCCGCGACCATTCGGGCCCTGTTCCCGAGCATCGCCGACTCGGAGTCGGCTGTGCTCGATACGGCGGCCTCCCGACTGTTCGAACGAGGGCCGGAAGTCCCCACCCTCGACGACCTCATTCACGAGATCGAGCGCGAGGCGCCGCCGTCGGATCGGCTTCGCTCTCTGCTGGACGTGTTCCGGTCGGGCTCGCTTCGGGGTTCGAACGGCCCGACGACCGTCCCCGATGGTCCCGGGCCGATCTCCGTCGATTTTCGGGGCGTCCCCGCGGAACAGCTGGCGTTCCATCTTTCGTACGTGCTCGACTGGGCGTACGGCCGACTTCGCGGGCGTGCTGGGCCGAAGCTCTTGATCGTGGACGAGGCCCACCTGCTGATGCGCCACCCGTCGACCGCCGAGTTTCTCGACAGCATCGTCCGCCATGTCCGTCACTTCGAGGCCGGGGTGCTGCTCGTGAGCCAGACCCCCGAGGATTTCCTCGGCCGAGCCGAGGGCCGAGCGGTCTTGCGAAACTTGTACGCGGTGGGATTGCTTCGGCTCCCCGAGGTGTCGCGGGAGGCGCGCGAGTTCTTTGGTCTTACCAGCGCGGAAGGGGAATGGCTCCCCCGGGCGCGACTTCCGGCCGAGACCGGGTATGCGGAGTCCCTCTGGCGAATCGGAGAGCTCCATCTTCCACTCGCGATCGTGGCCTCGACACCGGAGTACGAGTTCCTGACCGGAACTCTCTCCAACCGCCCCGAGGGACCCGAATCTGCTTCTCCAACGGGGCCTTTATGAGGAGCGTACGGGACGTTTTTCCGTGGACGCGGAAGCCACGCCCGACCACCCGGCTCGGCGTCGCGCGAGCTGGAACCTGAAGGCGATCGTCGAGGACGTCGCCGGCCGCCCGATCGGCGAGCTCCAGGACCCGGACCGACCGGTCCACCCCTACCTCAAGGGCAAAGTCGAGGCGCCGTCGGAAGAGGAGAAGCCCCGCTGGGGGTCGCCGCCCCGTCGGGTGGCCCCGCATCCCGAGGAGTACGACCCCGTCGGTCACGTCTATCCGCCGCTCGTGGGCAGCGTGGGGCGCCAGTACCACGGCAGCGAGCACGAGCATCACCGGGACACGCTCGAGCGTCACCAGCCCGACTCGGAGTCCGTACCGGGCAATCCAGCGCGACCCGCCGGGCCGTCGCACCGGCCCGAGAGGATCTACCTGCACTATCTGCTGCTGCACATGGACAAGCTCAGCCCGTCCGCGTTGCAGTACCTGCGCCAGGCCGTCGACGAGGAGGTCGCCCATCGCGCGCGACCGGCCCTTCCCCCGACGCCGGGTCCGTAACCCATCCGAGGGGCCGCCCTCGGTCCACCAGGGCTCGAAAGATGTCCGTGTCCCGCTCGACCCCGATCGCGTTTCGCCCGCACCCCTGCGCGGCCAGAAGCGTCGTGCCGGTGCCTGCGAACGGGTCCAGCACCGTGTCGCCTTCGAGGGAGAACATCCGGATCAGCCGCTCCGGGATCGCGATGGGGAACGCGGCGCTCCGGCCGCTCCCGGCACGCTGCGGCGCCCCGCGGATATCGGACCAGACCTGACTGAACCACCGGTCCCGTTCATCCCGGGAGAATCGGCTCCGCGCACGACGTGGGTCGTGGGCTGGCAGTCGGCGCAGAGCCCCCTTCCGGAAGAGCAGAATGTACTCGCAGTCGAGCGTCACATACGCGTTCGGCGGAAGAAAACCGGAGCCGAGGAAGGCGTTCGGCTTGTTGGTCGGTTTCTTCCAGAGGATGTACGGTAGGGGTCGGAACCCGACCCTCTCCGCCGCGACCATCGTTTGAGCGGCGTTGGGCCACAGACGGAACTCCCCGTCGGTCGTCCGCAACGCGTCCCCGATGTTGACCGCCAGGATCCCGCCCGCGACGAGTACGCGGAAGCACTCTTGCCAGGCCGCTGCGAGGATCTCCAGCATCGCCGGATAGTCGGTCGCGCCGAGCTCCCGGAACAGTTCGTCCCACTGCGGGATCATCGGATACGGGGGAGAGGTGACGACCAGATGGACGGACGCGTCGTGGATCCCGTCCAGACGGCGGGCGTCCGCCTCGAGAAGTCGCACCCGTCCGACCGGCGTCTCCGACACGAGCGCTCCTCAGGGGCGACCGCTTATACACGGATACCCCGTTCGACCGCCATGCGGCTCGAGAGGCCGGTGCTTCAGGTCGCTCTCGACTTCGAGAACCTTTCCCGGGCGCTCGGGGCCGCTCGCGAAGCGGTCGAGGGGGGAGCCGATTGGGTCGAGGCCGGGACCCCCCTGATCAAGAGCGAGGGGCTCGATGCCGTCCGGGAACTGAAGAAGGCGTTCCCGGACAAGCGGATCGTCGCCGACATGAAAGTGATGGACACCGGTGCCTTTGAGGTCGAGATCGCGGCAAAGGCGGGTGCCGATCTCGTCACGATTCTCGGGGCCGCGGACGACGATACGATCGCGGACGGAGTCCGCGGGGGCGAACTCTACGGGGCCGAGGTCGTGGTCGACCTTCTCGGCGTGCCGGACCCGGTGGCGCGCGCGAAGCGCGCCGCGGAGCTCGGAGCGGCCGCCGTCTGCTGGCACGTGGGGATTGACATGCAAATGCAGGCGAAGACCCCCTTCGCTCTGCTCGCCGAACTCGCCAAGGGGAGTCCGATCCCCGTCGCCGTGGCGGGCGGTCTGAACTCGGAGAGCGTCGCGGAAGCGGTTCGGGCAGGCGCCCAGATCCTGATCGTCGGCGGCGCGATCACGAAGAGCCCCCAGATCGCCGACGCCACCCGGCGCGTCCGGCAGGCGATGGAGACCCGCACCGAGGTCGCCTCGGAGCATTTCCGCCGCTACAGCGGAGCGGAGATCCGGGACGCCTTCCTCAAGGTCTCCAGTCCGAACGTGACCGACGCGATGCAACGGCGCGGCGCGATGCACGGCATCCTGCCC
>Ga0335073_10017382_pt1 | contig 10062 bp, 12 predicted proteins | sample Lox_Sample_22_FD_207093 | JGI IMG/M metagenome (GOLD analysis project Ga0335073, IMG submission 207093) | Soil microbial communities from Loxahatchee National Wildlife Refuge, Florida, United States - Lox_Sample_2.2 | ecosystem: Environmental > Terrestrial > Soil > Wetlands | place: USA... | reverse complement strand
CCCACCGCGCCCTGGTCAATTCCCGGACGATCCCGCACGTCCAGGACGAGGGAGCCTGGTCGGTGGTGTGCTTCGTGGTGCGGCCGGGGTTCCGGCGCCGCGGCCTGATGCACGAGTTGCTGGAGGGCGCGGTCGGGCATGCGCAGGCGATGGGCGCGCCGGTGCTGGAGGGCTACCCGGTCGACCCTGGCGGCGGGCGGATCGACCAGACCAGCGGTTACGTGGGTACCGTCGCGCTCTTCGAGACGCACGGATTCGGCCGCGTCTGCCAGACCGGCGGACGGCGCGGCGGCAAGCCCCGCTGGCTCATGCGCCGCGAGCTTGCCTGACGGCGAGGACGAGCCCGCAGCGCGGGCTGCCGTCCTCGCGCCGGCCCAGAGCCGTCAGCGCGGCGGTGGTCACGGTGAACCCGGCCGCCGTCAGGTCGTCGCGCACCGCGCGCAGCGGGCAGGTGCGGTAGTACATGACGAACGGGGGACGCCACAGCGCGTTGCGAACCCGCATCGCCAGGTCGAACCCGGCCATTGCCCAGTACCAGCGGGACGTCACGGGCTGCGGCGCGACGACGGGGAAGGCGAAAAGACCACCAGGCCGCAGCGCGCGGTAGACGCCGGCGAACAGTGGCGGCCGTTCGGCGGGCAGGAAGTGCCCGAGCGCGCCGAAACTCACGGCCAGGTCGAAGGCCCCGGCGAAGGGCAGTGCCCGGCCGTCGGCCCGCACCCACGTCGCGTCCGGGTATGCACGGCCAGCCTGCGCGAGCATGCCGGTGCTGAAGTCGACGCCGGTGACCGGTTCCCGGCAGAGGGATATGAGGACCTGCATGCCCGCGCCGGTGCCGCAACAGACGTCCAGTCCCCGGCCAAACGGGCCGAGCGGCCGGAGCGCTCCGGCGGTTGCATTCACGATCGCCTCGGGGGTGCGAAAGGGCGTGCGGTCGAACTTCGGGGCCAGCAAGTCGTAGCCGCCCTCGACCGAGGACAGCGCCTGCCTCGCCAGTTCACGCACGGACGGGCCTTGAGGCGAGAACATCTGCCAAGGGTATTTCCCGGACAGCGAGACCGCCCGCGATGAATCCTGCCTCCCGGGACGTCTCCATGAACGCGCGCTCATGCGCCCGCCGAGCACCGGGAAAGGGCCCGACCGTGAAGACTCTCCATCCGTCATTTCGCGTCAGCGAACTAGCCGCCTCCCTTGCCTTCTACACCGCGCTGGGATACGGCGAGGTCGGCCGCGTCGACATCGCCGGCAACACCACGCTGGTCATGCTGAAGTTCCCCGCCGAGCATGTCGTGTCGCTGGAACTGGCCCACCGGGCCGGCCACGATCCGGTGCAGGTCGGCATCGGTTTCAGCCATCTGGCGATCCAGGTCACCGATCTGGCCGCCACGACCGCCGACCTGTCCCGGGCCGGGCTCGAGCCCGGCCCGATCGAGCGGCCGGGCGGACCGGACGGCCCGCAGACGTCCTGGTTGCGCGACCCCGACGGCTACCGGATCGAGCTGGTCCAGTGGCCCCCAGGGCAGCCGGACGGCATCACGGCCGCGGTTTTTGACCAGCAAACGAGGCCCTGACGATCCTTACCTCAGGGCTCACGGGTCAGCCGGCCGCGGCGAGCACCCGCAACATGTCCACCTGGGTGACGTGCAGCCGTGCCGCCGCGGCCGCGCCGAGCGGCCTGGCCAGTGCCGCGCCGGTAGCGATGCCCACGGGCACGGCGAGCCAGGTGAGCCAGCTCAGCCCGGCCAGCGACCCGGCCAGCGCAACCGCTGTCGGCGGCGCCGCGGTCAGCGCCACGGCGATCAGTGCGAGGTGGACCTTGAGCGAGTACTGCGGCGTCGGGTTGCCAGCGTCATCAAGCGGCACCACCCACGTCAGCGATGACAGCGGGATCAGCCCGCAGGCGCCGCCCAGCAACGCGCTCAGCATGCCGAGAACCCATGGCCAGGCCCAGCCCTGGCCGCTGACCGCGGTGAGCAGCACGGTCAGGGCGAGCGCGTAGGGACCGGCGGTCAGCAGCCAGGCCAGCTGGCGGCCACGGACGTCCGCGCGCTCGGATCCCGGCACGCCGATGGTCAGCCACAAGCTGGCGCCGTCGTTGCCGTACAGGTTGCAGGCGCATGCTCCGGCGATCACCACGGTGGCCGCGCCGGCGAACGGGAGCAGCACCCCGGTCCCGGTGGTCAGCTTCGGGATGGCACACATGGCCGCGCCGACGATCACGGCGATCAGCAGCGGGGTCAGCCGGATCGGATCGCGCACCCATAGCCGCAGCTCCTTGGCGGCGACCGCGCCGACAGCGGTCCTGGGCAGCAGCGCCCGGCGCTCGGCGCGCGGGCGGGCCGCGCGGGAGCGCGCGGTGATGCCGGTCATCCGCCGCGCCAGCACGGCGGGCCATGCCAGCGCGATCATGCCGCTGAGCGCGGCGAGGCCGGCCAGCGGGAGCGCCACCCACAGCCATTGCGACCGGGAGGCCGCATCGACCGCGACCGCCGCCCAGCCCGATGGCAGCACCCGCACCAGGGCGATGAGCCACGGTGCGCTGCGCTCCCGCAGCGCCGTGACCAGCCAGGGCAGGGTGATCCCGGCCACCGAGATGACGCTGATCGCCAGCGCCGTCACCATGGTCCCGACGTCGTGGCCACGGCGCGCGCCGGGCCCGAGTATGCCGCCGGCAACCGTCCCGGCCACGCCGACCAGCACGACCGTCAGCACCGCCCCGGCGACGCCGACGATCGCCGCGGCCATCCCGGCCTGAGCGCCGAGCGCGATGACCGCTGCGAACGGTACCGCGAAGAAGATCAGGGCCGGATCGGCCAGGTTTGTGGCCAGCAGCGCGGCCGCCAGCGCCCGGCGGCGCAACGGGAGCAGCGCGAACATCTCGGGCCGCAGGGTTGGCTCGCCCGATAGCGCCTTCTGCGCCAGGTGGCCGCCGACCCAGAGCCCGAAGACCAGCGCGATCACGTCGGTCCCTGCGGCCAGGCTCGGGTAGCTGACGGTGCCGAGATACAGCGTGCTGGCCCCCGACAGTACGGCCAGAATCAGTCCCGCGATCAACGCGCCGCGGTTGCCGTGGCGCAACTGGTTTCGCGTGATCGTGGCGCGAAGGCCGATCAGGACGCGAACCACGACAGGCCCCTCGCCGGGCCCGCGCCGATTAGCTCGGCGAAGGCGTCCTCCAGGCTGTGCCGGCCGCGGACCTGGGCCAGCGTTCCGGACCGCAGGACCTGCCCGTCGCTGAGCACCGCGACGTGATCACACATCCTCTCGACCAGCGCCATGGCGTGGCTGCTCATCACGATCGAACCGCCGGCGGCGATGAAGCCGTCCAGGATCGCGCGCAGCACCGCGGCCGACACCGGGTCGACGGCCTCGAACGGCTCGTCGAGCACCAGCAGCCGCGGGCCGTGCAGCAGCGCGGTAGCCAGGCCGATCTTCTTGCGCATGCCGGCTGAGTAGTCGCCGATGAGGGTCCGCTCGGCGTGCGCGAGATCCAGCACCCGGAGCAGCTCGTCGGTCCTGTCGGCAACCAGCGGGGCGGCCATTCCCCGCAGCAGGCCGAGGTAGGTGAGCAGTTCCCGGCCGGTCAGCCGGTCGGGCATCGCCAGGCCGTCGGGGAGCACGCCCAGCAACTCTTTGGCCCGCCGCGCGCCCGGCTCGGACCATACGTCGTGCCCCAGCACCCGCGCCTGGCCGCGATCGGGCCGTAGCAGGCCAGTGGCCATCGACAGCAGCGTGGTCTTCCCGGCCCCGTTCGGGCCGACCAGGCCCAGGAAGGCGCCGCGGTCCACGCTCAGGTCGACGTCCGCCACGGCCAGGGTGGCGCCGAACGACTTGCGCAGCCCGCGCAGCTCCAGCGCGGCCGCCGGCGCCGCCGCCGTCCCGTCCGCGTTGCTCGCCTGGGCGTCCGCGATGGTCATGCCGAAACCGCCTTTCCGAACAGGCCGGCCAGCGCCGTGCCGTACTCGCGGACGTCCATATCGGGGTCGTCACGCAGCAGATCGCCGACCGCGTCGATCGCGGCCCGCAGCGCGACCGCCGTGTGCTGTGCCGGAAACGGCCCGAACTCGCCGGCCTGCTGGCCGGCGGCGAGCAGGCTGGCCAGCGCGGCAACCGCGGCCCGGTGACCCTCGGCATAGGGATGCGGCTGCTCGGCCGACCGCATGTTGTTGAAGATCTCGGTGAGCGCGAGGATCTTGCGCCGCCTGGTGCTGATGAAGTCCAGGTTGGATGTGATGTACCGGTCCAGCGCCTCGGCGAAGCCGCTGGCCGACTCGATTTGCGGGCGCATCTGCGCGCTCGCCTCGGCCAGGACATCCGCGACGACCGCGCGCAGCAGCTCGTCCTTGCCGGCGAAGTAGTACGAGAGGACTCCCTTGCTCACGCCGATCTCCTCGGCGATCGCCGCCAGCGACGCCGCGCCGTATCCGCCACGGGCCAGCACGTCAACGGCGCCGTCGATGATCTGACGGCGCCGGGCTTGCTCGATGAACGTTCCCGACCTAGATTTTGACCGCACGGTCAAAATCTAGCCCATGTGGTCAGAAACAGCAAACGCCCACTACTTGGCCCCGGTGAGGTGGGGCCGCAGTCGCGTTGACACCTGTGTTGCATTGCACGTCTATGCGGCGTTTTGCTCCTGGTTCGCGATTGGCGCGTCAGCCGGCCGTTGGAGCACGTGAGGGATGTCGCCCGGCACGCCTAGGGCGCGGGCTAGTTCGTGGTACCGGTCGGCTTGGTCGTAGTCGGCGGTGCACTGTTCGCAGAGGCTGTCGCTGCGTTGGTCGCACCGGGCGCAATGGCGGTCTTGGCGGGTGCGCCAGGCGAAGGCATCGCGGAGGGCCTGGCTGAGCAGTGCCGACGGCGGGTCGGCAGGCGGCAGGTCGTCGGCGAGCAGGATGGTCATGGCTTGCTGGAGGCGGCCGAGGAGGTACCGGGGGTCGGACGCGAGCTCGGCCAGGACATCGCCCGCGGGGCTGTCGTCTAGGGCGGTGATGGGTGGCCAGCGCTGATCCAGCAGTGCTAAGACGAGCGAGACTGGGTGGTCGGGTTGGTGGGTGGTTGCGTTTGTCATGGTCGGCCTCCGCGTGCGTGGTGTGTGTCGTCGCTGGCCACGACACTAGTATAGGTCGTCCTATCCCGTCTAACAGGTATCTGATCGTGTGTGTCTGTGCAGGTCAGCTACGTTCGAGGAGTGGACAGCTACGATCCGCTGGCGCCGGTGCCGCGCTACCGGCAGATCGCGAACATCATCCGGCGGCGGATCGAGTCCGGCGAGTTGCAGCCCGAGCGGCCCATTCCGTCGGAGGCTCAGATCATGCAGGAGTTCGGCGTAGCGCGGGCGACCGCGCGGCACGCGGCGGAGCTGCTGCGCGATGAAGGCATGGTTGTCAAGGTTCCCGGGCTCGGCACGTTCGTGCGCAAACCTGAGGAGTGGCATACCCCCGCGTGAGCCCCCGCCAAGCGGACCCCGGCAGCCGCGCGAGGGTCCGGACGGACAGCAGAAGGTGCCGGCCGGCGAGCTGGCTACGGTTCGTCGCGCCGGACCCGCGAACGGGCCTGCTCCTCTTGACGGGGGACCGAAGCGCGCCGCATGCGGCGCGCCAGCCGGCGATCCCGCGCAGCCCGGGCGACTGACCAGGCCGCGGCGAGCGTCGCGATGCCGAACGGGACGATGAGCGGCAGGTATCGGGCGTAGATGCCCAGGGCCAGGAACGCCGCCATGGTGATCAGGACCGCGACGCGGCCTGAGCCTCTGCCGTTCAGTGAACGGCGGACAGCCGCGATGGGGTCTTCGTTGCCCATCCGGTGACCATGAACTCATTGTGCGCCTGGCTGCTGGCTGGACGCGAGTGATGCGCACGAGGAGCCCACACCAGTAGCCCGCTCCGCTGACCGGCGGCGATCCCGGCGGCCACAGGCAGGTCTCATACGGGACGGGCCGCGCTTCCGCTCCGAGTTGCCTTCTGCCCGCACCACGGTCGGCTATGGGCCCGCGTAGCGTGGCCATCGGGCGGGCCCGGAGGGAGTAAGGAAAGAGGCCGGGGAAACCTCGGGGAACCGTGTGGGGAAGGGTTCCCCCGAGGTGTCCCCCGCACGAGCCGAAGGCTCGTCCTCTTTTGACCTCAGTGATCTAACCCCAACTGTCAGCAGCCGTTCCCGACCTCGCCCTCGGGTCCCCTTGGGGTGGGTTGAGGTCCGGAACGGCGGAGCCCCGCGGCCCGCCAGGGCCGCCCCAGCTCACAAGCCCAGCCAGCGATCATGGCACCCGCACAATGGCCGCACGTCAGGTCGCAGAGCTGTGCGCTCTCTGTACGGGAAGTGTCGGGTTCTGCGTCTAACGATTCTTAAGGGTGGGGGTTACGGAAGGGTGTGAGGTCAAGGCGGGTGCTCGCGAGGAACCCGTCCAGAAGCCCTGCCTGGTACTGCATCCGCCTGAGCCGGGTCTTCACCAGCCCGGTGAGTTCGCGGAGGCTGCGCTTGGCGAGGTTCGCCAGGGACCGTTTGAGGTGTGACCAGACCAGCTCGACGGGGTTGAGCTCGCGGGCATATGGCGGGAGCTGGAAGACGGTCAGCCAGTCCCGGGCGTCGATGAGTTCCTTCATGGCGGCGCTGACGTGGGTGTTCAGGTTGTCCCACTATGCCGACATCGGCATAGCTGGACTTATGCCGGCCCGGTGATTATGCCGAGGGGTGGTGCGCGTGTGGGTGAAGGTCCTGGTCGTGGGGGTGGGCGGGCTGGCGCGGTCGGCATAATCACAGGTTCTCGAGGAAGGCGAGCAGGGTGTCCGGCGGGTGGTAGCGGCCGGGGCGCACGCTGGCCGGGGTGGTGAGGGCGAGGGCTCGTTCCTTGATTGTCATGTCGGCGTGGAGGTAGACGCTGGTGGCGCGGACGTCGGCGTGGCCGAGCCACAGGGCGATCACGGAGGTGTCGACGCCGGCGTGGAGCAGTGACATGGCGGCGCTGTGACGAAGGACGTGCGGGGTGACGTGCTTACCGTGCAGGGTCGGGCATTTTCTCGCCGCAGCAGCCGTGTGCGTGGCTAGCCGGTGTTCGATGGCATCTCTGCTTAAACGTCGCCCGGTGCGGGCCGGGAACAGCGGATCGCCCGGTCTTCCGTCGCGTTCGCGGGCCCATTCTCGCAGCACCGACGCGGTGGGTCTGGTGAGCGGTACTGCTCGCTGCTTGCGGCCCTTGCCCGTGCAGCGGACATGGGCACCGGCGCCGAGGCAGACATCGGCGCAGTTGAGCCCGGTGAGCTCGGAAACCCGCAGCCCGGCCTGGGCGCCGAGGAGGATCAGCGCCCGGTCCCGCCTGCCCTCCCAGGTAGTCAGGTCGGGCGCGGCGAGGAGTGCCTCGACCTCTTTGGCGGTCAGGAACGACACGGTCGCCTTGTCGAAGCGTTTTTGCGGAATGGCGAGCACTTGGGCGATGAGTTCGGCGTGCTCGGGGTGGCGCAGCGCGGCGTAGCGGAACAGGGAACGGATGGCGCCGAGTCGCGCGTTGCGGGTCCTGGGAGTGTTGCCGCGCTCGGCCTCGAGGTGGTCGAGGAAGGCGCTGATGACGCTGGCGCTGAGGTCCTCGATGCCCAGCGCGCACGGCGCCTTGCCGGTCTCGCGCTGAACGAAGCTCACCAGCAGCCGGAAGGTGTCCCGGTAGGAGGCGACCGTCTGCGGGCTGGCTTGGCGTTGCCGGGCCAGCCGGTCGGTGAAGAACGCCTGCAGGGTCGGGGGGAGCGCGCTCATGACCGCTCTGCCTGGGTGAGCTCGAGCCTTGTGGCGGCCAGCGAGAGCAGCTCGGGTGCCGCCGACAGGTACCAGTACGTGGATGCCGGGTTTCGGTGCCCGAGGAAGGTGGCCAGGTGCGGGAGCCGAGCCTGCACGTCCTGGCCGTCGCGATACCACCCGGTCAACGTCTTGACGGCGAAGGTGTGGCGAAGGTCATGAATCCTCGGCCGGCGCGGTGCCCCGACCCCGGTCTCATCGACGAGCCTGCGGAAGGTGCGGCACAGGTCGGAGTACAACAGGGCAGTGCCGGCGGTGGAGACGAAGAACGTGGGACTCTGCGCCCGGGGCCGGAGCTGGTCCCGCTGCTGGGCGTAGGCCGCCAGCGCGGCGACCGCGCTGGCGTGGAGCGGGACGAGCCGGGACTTGCCGAACTTCGAATCGCGCACGACGATCATCTGGTCGGCCCAGACCAGGTCGGGCTGCTCGAGGCGGATCGCCTCGCCTACTCGCATCCCGGTGGCGGCGAGCAGCCCGATCAGTGTCTCAACGGTCGCGGCCCGCAGCGGGGTGGGGATCGCTCGCCTGGCCTGCGCCATCAGCACCGTGATGTCGGCCTCGGAGTAGATGAACGGCGGGCGGCGGCGCTGCCGGAAGGTCACCAGGCCTCGCGGCGGGACCTCGGTGCCCGGGTCGATGCCAGCCATGTGGCGGGCGAAGCCACGAGCCACCGCCATCCGGCGCACCCATACCGAGCTCGCCGGATCGGCGTCCGGGCGGCATGCCCACGCCAGCGCGGCTTCAACGGTCACCGTCGTGGCGCCGGCGGCATCGAGGCAGGCGACGAAGCGAGGCAGGAGGCGGTGAGCGTCCGCCATCTTGTGGCCGAGGGCGCGGCGCAGCTGCAGGTAGTCCGCCGCATGATCCGACAGGGCGGTCATCGCCCGGCTCCCGGCCAGGGCTGCGCGACACCGCGCAAAGCAGCGAGGTCGACCTTGGCGTAGACCGCCGTGGTGGCCATGTCCCGGTGGCGGAGCACCTGGCTGATCTCCGGCAGGGCTGCACCCTGGCGGAGCATCTGGGCCGCGAGCGCGTGGCGCAGCCGATGGGGCCCCACCGGACGCTGGCCAGTCCGCTCACAGGCGCGAGCCACAATACGGCCGACCGAGCATGCCCGGATGGCGCGCACCGGCGCCAGCACCGTCAAAAACACCGCCCGGCAGTGCGCCCGCGGGCGCCCGTCCCGCAGGTATGCGGCGACCGCCTCACCGACGTCGGCGGGCAGCGGAAGGCGACCGCCGCCACCCTTGCCGCGCACCCCCAGCTCGCCAGCCCGCCAGTCGAAGTCGCCCAGCTCGAGCCCGGCCACCTCGCACGAACGCAGGCCCAGGCGAACCAGCAGCAGCAAGATCGCGTGGTCACGCAGCCCGGCTGGCTGTGACCGGTCACAGCCCGCGATAAGCGCGGCGACGTCGACCGCGGCCGACGTGGCGGGTAACCCGGCTTCCCGCCACCCGGCCACCGGAGGCACCGCAGCGGCGAGATCAGCGGCCACCAAGCCCTCCAGGCGCAAGAACCGCAGCAACGACCGCAGGCCGGTGACCCGGTTCTTGGCCGACCCGGCCGTCAGCCGCTCGCACTCCCTCAGCAGGAAGGCGGTGACAACGCCCCCAGACAGGCCCCCGATGCCGGTCCCATCCCCGGTCGCCGGCACCCGCTCGGACAAGAACCGCCTGGCAATCCCCACGTGGCCTGCCACTGTCGCCGGAGCCAGGCCCCTGGCCCCGGCCAGGTGGCGCTCATAACGCCCGAGCAGCTCGCCCAGCGGGGTTGCCGGGCCTGCCGGCGGCGGGCCGAGGACCCCCGCCGCCCTCAAACTGGCGAGCAGAGGCGCCAAGGTCCGAGCCGTCGGAACTCTTCTCTGTCCGCCATCCCTACGGCTGCCAAGAAACTCATCGACCCGGGCAGGGGTCAGCTCATCCACCCTGACGCCCACCTGCGCCATCCAGCGGCTCAGCTGACCCATCAACACCACGTGCGTCACGACCGAGTTCGCCGTGAAGCCCAGCCGTGCCAAGTCATCCCGGTAGCCGTCAGCGAACGCCGCCAGCGGACCACCCTTCCGATCCCACGAAACCTTGCGCATCTCTCCTCCCCCCCACGGCACCGTGCCGTGATCAGAAGAAGAGTCTTCAACCTGCCGTGATTATGCCGACCGCGCCAGCCCGCCCACCCCCACGACCAGGACCTTCACCCACACGCGCACCACCCCTCGGCATAATCACCGGGCCGGCATAAGTCCAGCTATGCCGACATCGGCATAGTGGGACAACTACGGCA
>Ga0335073_10017381_pt1 | contig 10063 bp, 6 predicted proteins | sample Lox_Sample_22_FD_207093 | JGI IMG/M metagenome (GOLD analysis project Ga0335073, IMG submission 207093) | Soil microbial communities from Loxahatchee National Wildlife Refuge, Florida, United States - Lox_Sample_2.2 | ecosystem: Environmental > Terrestrial > Soil > Wetlands | place: USA: Florida... | reverse complement strand
CGTTGTTGACGATCCCCGTGTTGCGCAGCTCCGCGCCCTTGGGAAACCCCGTCGTACCCGAGGTGAACTGGATCTGGGAGGTGTCGGCGGGCAGGACCGCGGCCGAGCGGCGATCCACCTCACCGTCGGATACCCGGCTCCCGTCGCTCACCCAGTCGCCGAAGGGCAACGGCGCGTCGCCGAAGCCAATTCGCCGCCGCAGGTCGGGCAGCTCCGCCGACGCCGACTCGAGGATCGCCCAGAGATCGGCTCCGCGGTTCTCCGGCTCCAGAAAGCAACCGCCGGCGCCGGCCCGCCCGAGCACGTAGGCGACCTCGGCGCTGCGGTACAGCGGGTTCATCGGAACGATCACCACCCCGGCATACGCGGCGCCGAACTGGGTGAGCAACCATTCCGGGCGGTTGGTCGCCCAGATCCCGACCCGGTCGCCCGGCTCGAACCCGTCGGCGATGAAGGCCCGGGCGACATCTCGCGCGCGCGCGCGTAACTCGTTGAAGGTCCACCGTTCGCGAATGCCGAGATCGTCGTAGGCGGAGTAGACGATCGCCTCGTGATCCGGCCAGCGCTCGACCGATTCGTCGAGCAGCTGGGCGACCGTCATCTCCCGCAGCGGCGGTTGCTCGTCGGGCTCGGGCACCCAGTGCGACACGCCACCCCGGACGCTCACGGTCGCAGCTCCAACTCGCGAAACGCGGGCGCGCCCGGGTAGGCCACCTCCGTGGCCAGGCGCACGCCGCAGCCCGGGCACAGGAAGTCGCGCCACACAACCTCGTCGTCGACGAACCTGGCGGGCGGAGGAGCACCCGGCGTCAACGACTCGACCGGACGCTCGAGCACGGCCATTCCCTCTTTCGGGCTCTCGCCGAACCGGCACAGGTGGGTGCCGCAGCGATGGCAGGCGATCCGATCGGCCGATCGGTCGATCAGGTAGACGTCGGCGATCGTCTGCGATCCCTCGGGCGCCGCCCGCAGCTCGAGCAGCTCGCGGCGCTCGCTCCCCGCCCGGTGGAGGCGCTCGAGCAGGCGTTCGCGTCGAAGCCTCTCGGTCGCCTCCGGATCGACCTCCTCGCCGGCGAGGACGACCCCGTAGATCCGCTCGGCGCCCTCACGGGTCACCCCGCCGTCGGCCACGTCGGCCGCCACCCGAGCCGGATCACGGGTCAGCGGATCGCCGAACCCGCCCGCCGGCGACCAGTTCCAGTAGAGGACGTCATCCTCGGTCAGCGGGAGGCCGGTGCCCTTGCCGACGAGCGCGACCTCCTCGCCGCCGAGCGCGTCGATGTCCTGCGGAAGCTCGCCCGCGGCGAATCGGCGCCGGATCTCCGTGCCGGTGATCACGCGGGTGCTCAAGATGGCGGCGGGATCGCCGCCGAAGATCCCGCTCGTCTTCGGGATCCCCTCGGCGGTGTAGAGGCCGAGCGCGGACTCGCCGCCGTGCATGACGTACGCGATCTCGCCGCCGTTTCCGGAACGAAAGCGCCCGGCGCCGCCGGAGTCGGCGTGCTCGCGCCGGTACAGGTAGAGAATCGGCCAGTCGCGCTCGTAGAGCTCGACGTTTGGCCCGCGCCCCTCGGGGATCCAGTAGTGGCCGTTGGCAAACTCGCCGTCGCGGTTCCAGCACGCTCCGCTCGCCCCCAGCATGTTGTCGCCCATGCCGCCGACGTAGTAATCCCCGCGCTGGTTCGTGCCGGCCACGAAGTGACAGCCCCACTGGCCGCCGTCGGGCGACAGCGCCCGGTTGCGGATGGTCGGGTCGCTGGAGGTCAGCATCATCTTGGCGATCACGGCGTTGCCGGTCGAAATCGCCGTCTCGGTCGCGTACACCCCGGCCGGCGAGACCGCGGCGCCCCAGTCCGGACAGGTGATCGTGCCCGGCTCCGGCTCGAAGCGACACGCGCGGGCCGCGCCGCCGACGCAGCCCATCTGGTCGGCCAGGAGCAGGACGTTGAGCGTGCCGAGGATCGCCCCGCGCCACGCCGCGAAGCCCACGTTGATCGCGCCGGCCTGCGGATGGGTCCCGGCGTTGTCGAAAGTGAGCGTGCGACCCCGCTTGATCACCGTGGTCACAACCGGATAGGTCCCGCGGTCGCCCGTCATCGAGACTTCGTTGACGAGGCGCTCGCTGTAGGTGCCGTCCGGGATCGTGTCGAGTGCTTCCTCAAGGGCGTGCTGACTGGCGTCGAGGATCCGGCGCATCACGCCCTTGACGACGTCCGGGCCGTACTTGGCCACCAGGGCCTTGATGCGAGTGGCCGCGGCATGATTGCCGGCGATCGTGGCCCGCAGGTCCAGCGAGAGGTTCTCCGGGGTGCGCGAACAGCGCCGGTAGAGCTCCTCCATGTCGGAGACGATCCGTCCTTCTTCGACGATCTTGAACGGCGGGAAGCTCGGCGGGTCCCAGAACGCGTCCACCGCGTTGGGGCAGAACGAACCGGGGACGGTTCCACCGATGTCGTTCTGGTGGCAGATGTTCGCCACCCAGCAGAACAGTTCCTCGCCGACGAACACCGGGCACATGAGGCCGACGTCGGGCTGGTGGGCGGTCCCGATGATCGGGTCATTGCACAGCCACATGTCGCCGTCGCGCACGCGCTGGCCACGATGCTCGAGCACGTAGCGAGCCTGGATGTCAAGCATCCCGGCCATGTACTGCAGGCACGGACCGAAATACAGGAGCTCGGCGTCCTCGGTGAGAATGCAGGGCTGGAAGTCGCGGATCTCGACCGCGATCGGCGAGACCGCGAGGTTCTCGATCACCCGGACGTGCTCGGCGTTGGCGTTCCACAGCGCGTGCCGAACCACCTCGTAGGTGATCGGATCGATCTCCTCGGCCGCGGTGCGGTGCAGGCGGAGCCCGGGTGGTATGCGCGCCTGGGGCGGCGGGATGTAGGCGTGCGTGGTGCCGTCCCAGAATCCTTCCGGGCGGGCCGCGGCGTCGGCCTCGACGGGCGGTGCGATGTCGATGCTCGCCATGCTCTGCCTTTCAGCTCTCGAGGGTGATGACGAAATCGCCGGTCGCCCGGCGCTCACAGCTGGTGCCGGGCGGAAGGACCACGCCGGTGATCGCCATGTCGATGACGGCGGGACCATCCACCACGTCGCCCACGGCCAGCGCGTCACCGCGGTAGACCTCGGCGTCGACCGGTCCGCGCCCGCGCGCGAACCAGACCTCGCGTGTGCCCAGCCGCTTCGGGCCGTCCTCCGTGCTCGAGCGTGGAAGCGAGTCCGAGCCTGCCGCCATCGCCGGCTCGAGCCTGAGCGAGACCAGCTCCAGGCGCGCGCCCGGCAACAGCGCGGCTTCGCCGTAGCGCTCGGAGTACATGGCGATGAACGACCGCTCGATTTCCGCGACCGCCGCTTCGTCGAGATGGCTGTCCGGGAGACGGATCTCCAGCTCGTGAAGCTGCCACTGAAAGCGCATCCGGGCGTAGCGGCGAAACTCGAACCGCGCGACGTCCTCGTGCTCCGCCAAGGCCGCGCGGGCGCGGTCCTCCAGGTGCCCGAACGCGGCCTCGATGCGGTCGGCGCCGAAGGGCTGGAGCATCACCACCGAGGACTCGTACTGGTAGCGGATGTCAGCCTGGCTGATGCCGAACGCCGACCAGACCGAAGCTGCCTCCCCGGGTACGACGATCGTCCGGATTCCGAGCGTGCGCGCGTAGCCGACGGCGTGGAACGGCCCGGCTCCTCCGTAGGACATGAGCACGAAATCGCGGGGGTCAAAGCCGCGGCCGATGATCTCGTTCTCGAGCGCGCCGGCCATCTTGGCGTTCGCCACCTCCACGATCCCTAGCGCGGCATCGGTCACCGAGAGGCCGAGTGGCTCGGCGATCCGATCGCGGATTGCCTGCTCGGCGAGCGAGCGGTCCGGCCGGAAGCCGCCTCGCTCGCCGCTGCCGAAGATGGCGTCCGGGGCCACATAACCGAGCACGAGGTCGGCATCGGTGACGGTCGGTTCGGTGCCGCCTCGCCCGTAGCAGGCCGGCCCGGGCACGGAGCCGGCGCTCTCCGGGCCTACCCTCAGGCCACCTCCGTAGCGGTCGATCCAGGCGATCGAGCCGCCTCCGGCTCCGATCGAGACGACCTCCAGCGCGGGCACGCGGTAGCGGAACTTGCCCAGCAAGGTGTCGTCGGCCGCAAGCGGCTCGCCGTCCTTGATGATTCCGACGTCGAAGCTGGTGCCGCCCATGTCGGAGGCGATGATGTTGCCGGTCCCGAGTTCCTGGCAGATCCGCGCACAGCCGATCAGCCCGCCCACCGGGCCGGAGCCGATCGTGAAGATGGGCCGATCGGCACCGATGCCGAGCGGGACCATGCCGCCGTGGCACTGCATGACGTGCAGCTCTCCCTGAAAGCCGATCTTCCCGAGCCGATCCTGGACGCCGTGGAGGTAGCGGCTCGTGACCGGACCGACGTACGCGTTGATCAGGGTGGCCACGAACCGCTCGTACTCGCCGACCGCCTTGGAGATCTCGCTCGAGATCGTCACGAACACGCCCGGCGCCGCCGTCTCGACCAGCTCCTTGGCCCGCCGCTCGTGTGCGTCGTTGCGGACCGCCCAGAGGAAGGCGATGGCGATCGTCTCGACCCCGTCGGCCACCAGCGCACGGGCCGCCTCGGTCACCGCGTGCGCATCGAGCGCCACCACCTCATGTCCCTGCGAGTCCATCCGTTCGGCCACGCCGAACACCCGGGAGGACGGCACGAGCGGTTCGGGCTTGTAGGTCTCGGCGACCTTCAGGAGTGTCTCGGGCGGCTCGCCGGTGGGGCGTCCCATCCCGCGCATGATCCGGGTCGTGTCCTCGAAGCCGCGAGTGGTGATCAGGCCGATGCGGGCGCCCTTGCGTTCGACCACGATGTTGGTGGCCACGGTCGATCCATGCGAGATCAGCCGGTCCATCCGCCGGTAGACGTCCTCCCCCGAGAGGCCAAGCTGCTCGGCCGCCGCCTCGATCGAACCGAAGAAGCCCGATTGGAAGGAGTCATCGGGCGAGGAGAGCGCCTTCCCGAAGGCGACCCGCCCCTCCTCTGCGATCAGCACGCAGTCGGTGAATGTCCCTCCGATGTCAACGCCGCATACGAGTCGTGGCACCGACCGTCCTCTCCTCGCGTTACCAGATGCCCAGCGCACTCTGGCGGAACTCCAACCGCATTCGTTGACCGCCCGGACGGTCAACTTATAATTTTCCCAATGCGCGCCGTCCGCTGGCACGGGAATCGCGATGTCAAGGTGGAGGACGTGGAGCTGGCGCTGCCGCTCGCTCCCCGCACGGTCGAGGTCGCTGTGGAGTGGTGTGGCATCTGCGGGTCGGACATCGCCGAGTACGCCCACGGCCCGTTCGCGATCCGTCCCGGACACGTCCATCGGCTCACCGGCCAGGAGCCGCCGGTCACCCTCGGGCACGAGTTCGCCGGCGTGGTCACGGCGGTCGGCTCCGAGGTCAGCCAGGTCGCGGTGGGCGATCGTGTCTCCGCCGACGCGTGCTGGCGCTGCGAGCGCTGCGAGGCGTGTCTGGGCGGCCGCTACAACCAGTGCGCGTTCTCCGGCTCGATCGGCCTGGCCTCGGACGGAGCGATGGCGTCCCGGGTCCGCTTTCCCGAGTACTGCGCCGTACCTCTCCCGGCCGGCGTGAGCTCCCGGGCGGGCGCGCTGCTGGAGCCGTTGGCCGTGGCTCTCCACGCCCTGGGGCGGGTGAACGCGCAAGCCGGAGAGACCGTCGTCGTCCTCGGATTCGGGGCGATCGGCGCGTGCACGGCGGAGGTCGCGGCCGCGCTCGGCCTGTCGGTGCTCGTGTCCGAGCCGGGTGCAGAGCGGCGAGCGCGTGCCGAGTCGCTCGGCCACGCGACGATCGATCCGGTGGGCACGCCGCGTGAGGTCGCGAAGGCGGTGCGCAGCCGCACGGGCGGTGGCGCCCAGCTTGTCGTCGACGCGAGCGGCGTGCCCGTGGCCCTCGAGGCGGCGCTCGACATGACTCGCCGGGGTGGTCGGGTCGCCCTCGTCGGACTCCCCAAGACTTCGCCGCCGATCGATGCCGCTCGCATGGTCCTCTACGAGCGCTCGCTGGTGGCCAGCCTCGGCTACGCCCACGACCTTCCGCGGGTCGCCACTCTGATCGCCGCCGGACGGGTTGACCCGGAGCGGCTGATCACCCGCTCGATCGGCCTCGAGGAGACCCCCGCCGAGCTCGAGCGGCTGGCGACGGCGCCCGGCGGCGACATCAAGGTGTTGATCGAAGTCGGCGAGGCCTGAACTTGGCCCACCCCGTCCCGCTCCCGCACATGGGCGTGTCCGTTGAGGAGGCCACCGTCACCGTCTGGCACAAGGCGGTGGGTGATGCCGTGCGCGAAGGGGAGCCCTTGTGCGACATCTCCACGGACAAGGTCGAGACGGTGCTCACCGCTCCGGTCGACGGCGTGCTCGCCGCCATCCTGGCGCCCGAGGGCGAAACGGTGCCGGTGGGGGCGGTGCTCGCCGAGCTGACGGCGCCCGCCGAGTCGGGCGTCGATGTCGTGTCCGAGCCCGCCTCGCCGCGGTCCCCGGACCCGCTCGACCCGGTGCCCGGATCCGCCGCTCCGGTGGCGCCGGCCGTTGTCCGCTTCGACCCGGTTCGCGCCGCCGAAGCCGTGCTCGACCGCACGCGTCCGAACGGCCACGGGCCGCCGAGCTCGCCGGTGGCGCGACGGCTGGCCGCCGAGCGCGGCATCGACCTCGCAGCGGTCACGGGCAGCGGACGCCGGGGGCGGATCCGCAAGGCCGACGTGCTCGCCGCGGTCGCCGCGCCCGCCCCGGCCTTCGCGCCCGCCCCGGCCTCCGCGCCTGGTGGGGCCGCCGGCACCCCCGTCCCCGGGGCCGTCTCCCACCGGGTTCCCCGGGGCTACGACGACGTTCCCCACGAGATCGTGACCACCAGCCGGATCCGGCGCGTCACCGCCGAGCACATGATCCGCTCGCGCCAGACCGCGGCGCACATGACGACCGAGGTGGAGGTCGACATGTCGGCGGCGCTGGCGGCTCGTGCCGAGCTCAACCCGGCACGACTCCAGGAGGGCCGCTCGAAGCTGACCCCGCTGGCCCTCATCACCCGGGTTGCGTGCGTCGCCCTGCACGAGTTTGCCGACCTGAACGCGACCTTCCAGCACGAGCAGCTCATCCGCTGGCGCGAGGTCAATGTCGGCATCGCCGTGGACACGCCACAGGGGCTCCTGGTTCCGGTGATCCGCGGCTGCGAGCAGCTGACCACGGCGGCGATCGCCGAGGCCATCGCCACGCGGGCGGAGCGTGCGAGACAAGGGCAGCTCGTCCCGGATGACCTCCGGGCCGGAACCTTCACCATCTCGAACCCCGGGTCCGTCGGTGCCCACTCCGCGATGGCCATCATCAATCAGCCTCAGGTGGCGATCCTTGGGCTTCCGATGATCGTCCGGCGCCCCGCGGTCGTGATCGACCCCCTCGGACAGGAGGCGATCGGCATCCGCCCGCTCATGCTCCTGGCCCTCACCTTCGACCACCGGGCGGTCGACGGGGCGTACGCCACCCGTTGCCTGGTGCGGATGCGGGAGATGCTCGAGGGCTGGTCGACCGGCGACTACGCCTGACTGCGCACACGCCCCGGGAAGAAACTCGGAAATAGTCCGAGTTTCTTCCCAACCGCCGCTATAGCGCGACGAGCTCGCGCGCCGCCGTCTCGATGTCGTCCACCGACGGCAGGCAAGCCTGCTCGAGCTCTGGATCCTGGGGCAGCGGCGTGTCGAGCGCGCCGAGGCGCCAGACGGGCGCATCGAGGGCGAAGAACGCCTCCTCCTGAATGCGCGCGGCGATCTCGGCTCCCGCCCCGCCGGTGCGCACCGCCTCGTGGACGATCAGGGCTCGCCCGGTCTTCTGAACCGAATCGACGATCGTCTCGAGGTCGAGCGGAACCAGCGTCCTTGGATCGAGCACGGTGGCCTCGAGCCCGCCCGCGGCCAGTCGCTCGGCGGCGGCCAGCGCCCGGTCGACCATCATCCCGGTGGCCACGACCGTGAGATCGACGCCGTCCCGGCGACGTGCCGCCTGCCCGAAGGGTACGAGGTGTTCCTCGCTCACCGGCACCTCGCCCTTCACCCGGTAAAGACCCTTGTGCTCGAAGAAGAGCACCGGGTTCGGATCGCGGATCGCGGTCTTCAGGAGGCCCTTCGCGTCGGCGGGGGTGGCGGGCAGCACGACCTTCAGGCCCGGGATGTGCATGGCGAGCGCCTCCAGGCTCTGGGAGTGCTCGGCCCCGGCTCCGCCGAGGACGCCGGTGGGGAGGCGCACGACTACCGGAAGGGTGAGCTTGCCGCCGTGCATGTAGCGCCATTTGGCGAGCTTGTGGAAGATCTCGTCCCCGGCGATCATGAGAAAGTCGGCGAACTGCAACTCAACCACTGGAATCGTTCCGGTCATCGCTGCGCCCGCGGCACCGCCCACGATGAAGGTCTCGTTGATCGTGGTGTCGCGGACCCGCGCGGCGCCGAACTCGCCGAGCAGGTTGCGGGTGACGCCGAACACGCCGCCCATCCTTCCGACGTCTTGACCCATGATCCAGACCCGGTCATCGCGGCGCATCTCCTCCGCGAGGGCGCGGTTGATCGCCCAGGCGTAGTTGATCGTCTCGGTCTCGCTCACCCGGCCCACAACCCTTCGAGGACGCTCGACGGTTCGGCACGGGGCGCGGCCAGGGTGGCCGCGAAGACCGCCTCGACATGTGCGACAGCGTCGGCATCGAGTCGGTCGGCCACGTCGGCCGGCACAACCTCGCGCAGCATGAGCACCGGGTCGCGGGGGATCTCCGGGCCGGCGTCGTCCAGATCGTCCCGGTAGGGCTGGCGGTCGCCCTCGTAGTGGCCGCGAATGCGCAGCGTCTTGGCCTCGACCAGGGTCGGACCCTCGCCACGCCGGGCCCGCGCGGTCGCCACGGCGACGGCCGCGTGCACGGCCAGCGCGTCCTGCCCGTCCACGACCACCCCGGGCATCCCGTACGCGGCCGCCCGGTCGGCGATGTCCGCGGTCGGGCTCTGCTGGTTGATCGGGGCTGACAGGGCCCAGCCGTTGTTCTCGCAGATCCACACGACGGGGAGCTTCCACACCGACGCCTGCAGGGCCGCCTCGTGGAAGGTGCCGCGCGCGGCGGCGCCGTCCCCGAAGAACACGGCGACAACGCGATCAGAACCCAGCAGCTGGGCGGAGATGGCCGCACCGGCGCCGAGGACGAAGTTCGAACCGAGGGTGCCGCCCTGGCCGAGGACACCGCGATCGGGATCGACGAAGTGGACCGTGCCGCCGCCCCTCCCGCCGGTGCTGCCCGTGACCCGGCCGAACAGATCGCCGAGCAATGCCTCCAGCGGCATGCCCTTGGCCAGCGCATAGCCGAGTCCCCGGTGGGCGTAGAACAGCTGGTCCTCGTCGCGCAGTGCTGCGACGGCGCCGGCCTGAAGTCCCTCCTGGCCGATGCCGGGATGCCAGAAGCCACCGAACCCGTGCTCGGCGATGTGGGCTCGCAACCGCAGCTCGACCGCCCGGATGACCGCGACCGTCGCGTAGATGCGGGTCGCGAGCTCGACGCGCTCCGAGGTGTTGTCGATTGTCCGCGCCAAACTGACCGCCCGGGCGGTTAGCCTAGCGGTCAAGCCGGGATGTGGCAAAGCGACGGCGTCCCGGTGCGGTGGTTCTCACAGAGCGAGGAGCGGTCGATGGAGCAGCGGGCAGCGTTGATCACGGGGGGATCGAGCGGGATCGGCCTGGCCATCGCACGGGTGCTGGCCGAGGAGGGTTACGGGCTGACGCTCACCTCGCGGCGCGCTCCCAAGCTGGCGGCGGCGGCCGCCGGGTTGAGAGCGGAGGGCGCGGTGGTGTTCGACCTGGCCGGCGACGTGTCTGAGGAGGCAACCGTCCGGGCCGTCGTAGCGGCGCACGGCGAGCAATACGGCCGCCTCGACGTGCTTGTCAACAACGCCGGCCAGGGGATCATGGGTCCGATCGACGACGTCTCGACCAAGCATCTCGACCTCCAGCTCGCCGTCAATCTGCGCTCGGTCATCCTCTTCT
>Ga0335073_10017380_pt1 | contig 10064 bp, 7 predicted proteins | sample Lox_Sample_22_FD_207093 | JGI IMG/M metagenome (GOLD analysis project Ga0335073, IMG submission 207093) | Soil microbial communities from Loxahatchee National Wildlife Refuge, Florida, United States - Lox_Sample_2.2 | ecosystem: Environmental > Terrestrial > Soil > Wetlands | place: USA: Florida... | reverse complement strand
ATACTCATCAACGCTCCGGAATGTTGCATTGTGGACGCCGTCGCGTAAGTCGAGTTCACAGGATCTGCTGACCGTAGGAACGGAGATTGCAATTGATGTTCAACCGTCATGCGTCGGCGAGGACCGACAATTGAAGCAGAGGACGCAGAATCGCGAGTACTTGGTCGCGGTATTGGACCCATTCCTGACATATCTTTGCCCTGCCCCCGTTGTGAGGTGATAACACCATCAAGATAAACAGTTTGACCATTGAACATAACCCTGCGTACCACGCCACTCAAGGTTTTGCCTGCAAACGCGCTCCACACAGGTCCTGACGGGACTCTGAATCGGCGATCAACTTCTACTTCGAGAGACGACTCTTGTTGTTCATGGAGATCGAAAATTCGTATTGGGTTGTCGTGAAGTCTTTGGATAATGTCGTCAAGTATCAGTCGACCGTCGGCCACCGCGGTGAGCAGGAGAGGTAAGGTATCTGCGATTCCAACGATGGGAGATGGATTCTGTTTCGCCGAATGTGCGACATAGTACGGAAGACTGCCGATTGAGAAACAGTCGATAATGTCGATGTGTTCCCACAACGCTTTTTGATCTTTCAAAGTAGGGAGGTGACTGTCGTCTGGATAGTCGGCACGGGAGAGAAACAATGCGTACACGGAGACATCGCAAGTCACCTGCAGTCCTTTCTCTTTGCTGAGCGCGATCAAAGCTATGTCGTGCCTATGAATGACGTTGTGAATATGCACCGGTCTGCTGTGAAGGCTTGCGAGGAGGAGAATTGAGGCGAGATCAGTAGTTTTCGCGTCCGTTACGATAGGTTTGACCGGAGGCCAGATATTGAAATGTGAAGCGACTGCCGCAACTTTATTGATATTGCCCGACAAATGATTGAATGGGATAAATAACGAGCCGACTTCGGAAACTACTTGACCCAGTTGTTGAGCGTTATCCGACGTAGCAGCGACCGAGATGTTGAAGTCCAGATGAGACTTATTCTTCATGCTGATATGTGCGGCAGTAATCGTTCGTGCATCGGTCAAAGACTCGTCCAATCCAACCGGAAGAACTCGAATCATTGTAAAACCAGAAGCAAGTGACGCTCGAGTGACCTCTTCGAAATCAGACGATTTGGCCTTGGTGATTCCAGGGACAAAGGATGCTATATTGACGAGGCCAGGAAGAACAACGGTACGATGGCTGGACTGGAAATCGACATCCGACACTTCGAGATTGATTTTCTTCGACATCGCTTCAATCAAGAGCTTGGCACATTTGACGTTCGTAACGAGCGGAATCGAGTAGTCAACTGCCAATCTTCTGGTTTGATAACCGGTGCTCATGTAAGAAGCCGGACGTCGGAAGCGATTGTTGGAAGGGAGGTTGATGTAGAGATCGATGGTGTTATTCGCCAAGTGCTGAGTCAATGAATATTCCGACTTTTGTTCCTTTGCGCCCGACTCATTCAACGTCTCAAGATATTGACATGGAATGCCATGCTCTTGGATGAAATCTGATGTACCAGCAGTTGCGAACAATCGATAACCAATCTCATGCAATCTCCGAATCGAGGGCAACATCTCCATTTTCTCCTTGAAAGATCCGATAGACAGAAGTACATTCTTCTTCGGAAGGCGAAATCCGGTCGAGATGAGGGCTTTGAGATAAGCTTCGTATTTGTTGTGTCCGAAACACGCCACTTCACCTGTGGAAGCCATCTCCACTCCCAGAACAGGATCAGCACCAGACAATCTGCTGAAACTGAACTGCGGGACTTTGACACCTACATAGTCGCTCCTGACATCGAGCGGAGGATAGGCTTGTACTGGGAAATCGAGGATCGCGTTTGTTGCCAATTCGATCATATCGACGCCCATGACCTTTGAAACGAACGGGAATGACCGCGCTGCTCGTACATTGCATTCAATGACTTTGATTTCGTTGTCCTTCGCAACGAATTGGATATTGAATGGCCCGGTAACGTTTAGTGCGTTGGCGATCTTCTGGGTCGCAAGCTCGATTCGACGAACGGTTTCGGGAGACAAATCTTGGGGAGGGAGCACGAGAGTCGCATCTCCTGAATGAACCCCAGCGTTTTCGATATGTTCGGAAACGAAGTGCATCAACATCTTCCCATCCTTCGCCACCGCATCCATCTCAATCTCTTTTGCTCCTTCGATATACTTGGAGATGACAACCGGGTGTTCTCTGTTGACCGCAACCGCTTGTTTCAGATAGCTCACGAGATCGTCTTTGGTATAGACCGTATTCATCGCCGCACCAGAGAGAACGTAGGAAGGTCGCACGAGGACTGGGTAAGTGATATCGTTGCAGAACTTCGCGGCATCCTCAAAACTTGTCAACTCTTTCCATTTTGGCTGGTCGACTTCGAGTTTGTCGAGGAGGCGACTGAATTTGAATCGATTTTCGGCCGTGTCAATCATTTCAGGCGAAGTTCCGAGGATTTTGACATTTAGACGATGGAGGGCGAGAGCAATGTTATTTGGGGTTTGTCCGCCCATGGATACAATAACACCGCTCGACGATTCAGCGTCGTAGATATCAAGAACAGTTTCAAGATTGATGTTTTCAAAGTAAAGACGATCGGCTTCATCGTAGTCCGTACTTACTGTTTCGGGATTGTAATTGACCATGACAGTTTTGACACCGTGATCTCGAAGGGTTCGGACAGCTCGAACGGCGCACCAATCGAACTCCACAGACGAGCCTATTCGATATACACCAGACCCCAAAACCATCACACCTCGATCGTCGAAAGTGATATCGTTCTCGATGGCATTGTAGGTGATATACAGATAGTTCGTGTAAGCAGGAAACTCTGCAGCGACTGTATCGATTTGCTTCACGAACGGAACGATACCGTGTTCTTGGCGGAGGCGTCGGATGGCCAATTCGTTGGAGCTGAGAAACTTTGCAAGTTGTCGGTCCGCGAATCCATATTGCTTCGACATGCGGATGAGATCGATCGGGATTGTGGACACGGTGTAATTGCCAATAAGCTTGGCCATATTGATCAAACCGTGCAATTTGTTTAGGAACCACTTGTCGATTTGAGTCAACTCCCAGATTCTCTCAACCGTATAACCGGAATGCATCGCATTTGCAATTGCAAATAAACGCTGATCGCTGGGTGTTTGCAATTCGGCGTCAATTGACATCAGCGCTTCCGTCTACAACATCAGCAACTGTAAGAATATAACGTACTTCATTGAACCCCATATTACTATAGTCGATAGCCCGGATAGCCTTTTGAATCGCTTCTTCGAAGGTTCTGCCGATACTCATAACTTCTCCCACGCTTTTCATGCTGGAGCTCAACGTGGTTGAAACTCTGGTGAACTTCTTTAAATCCCATCTCGGAATTTTCACCACAACGTAATCCAGACTCGGCTCGAAACAAGCACAAGTGACCTTCGTGACTTTGTTTTTCAGTTCGTTGAGAGGGATTCCGAGACCGAGTTTGGCGGCAACAAAAGCGAGAGGGTAACCTGTAGCCTTTGAAGCCAAAGCCGACGACCGAGACAAACGCGCATTGACCTCGATAATACAGTATTCTTTCGAGAATGGATTGAGCGCGTATTGGATATTGCATTCTCCTACCACACCCAAATGCTTAATGACATTTACTGCTGTCGTTCGAAGCATATTGTAATCCTCGTCGCTGAGAGTTTGAGATGGAGCAACGACAATCGAATCGCCGGTATGAATTCCGAGGGGATCAAAGTTCTGATGTCAGAGCAATAACTGGGTTGATTACTTCCATGTTGCAAACTGTGATACAATTTCCTCTGCAGTCACGGACAACTTCGTACTCAATCTCTTTCCATCCCTTCATACTCTTCTCAATCAACACTTGTGGACTATTGGCAAACGCCTTGGCGCACAACTCTCTTAGATCGTTTTCGTCATACGCAAATCCACTCCCCAATCCTCCCAATGCGTAGGCGGCACGAACGATAACCGGATAGCCAATCTCTTTTACAGCAATCAACGCCTCGTTCAAATTCGACGCTGATGCGGATTGTGCGCATTTCTCGTTAATCTGAGCCATTGACTGAGCAAATAATTCACGGTCCTCGGTTGTGATAATAGTTGAGATTGGAGTTCCGAGGACTTTGACCCCGAGTGCTTCAAACTCGTCTTTCAACTGTACACCGACATTCAAGGCCGTCTGTCCGCCGAATGTAACATAGATCGAATCGGGACGTTCGTGTTTGATTACCTTTCGAACAAACTCGGGCGTAACGGGCAGAAAGTAAACTTTGTCGGCAAGACCCTTGGAGGTTTGAATGGTGGCAATATTCGGGTTGATCAAGATTGTATAAATGCCTTCTTCTTTCAGCGCTTTGATAGCCTATATTAGCGCTCGCTTCTAGTGGCGACAATACTTGGCTTCCGCTGTAGTCGAATTCTCCTGCTTGACCGATACTGAGTCCACCACTTCCGAGCACAAGACATTTCTGGACAGTCACTCGCTCAGAGACATCACCATTGGTGAGACCCGCGACTCGCATCTTGCTGGTTCCCGGCATAATGACTTGGGCGAGTTTCCCTTGCTCTGCACTTCGTTTGACGACATCCACAAAGACGTCGAACAAGAACTCGGTATCTCGCGGTCCAGGTGTCGACTCAGGGTGGAATTGAACGGAAAAAAAAGGTAGTTCTGAATGATATATCCCCTCGTTACTTCCATCGTTGGCATTGACAAAGAATTCTTTCCACGGGGGAGGCAATGAATCCGCAACAACAGCATACCCATGATTTTGAGAGGTGATGTAGCATAATCCGGACATGAGATCGGTGCATGGGATATTGTGACCACGATTGCCAAACTTCATTTTCTCGGTTTTGGCACCTGCTGCAAGCGAGAGGAGTTGATGTCCAAGACAAATTCCAAAGATGGGCGTCTTGGCAGATTGGAGAGCAGACTTTAATTGTTCGACTGTCGCGGAGAGAGTTGCTGGGTCGCCGGGGCCGTTGGAGATGAACAGGCCGTCATGAGGTTCTGGGTCGGGAAGTTGCGAATTCCATGGAAGAACTTTGAGTTCGACACCACGTTTTGTGAAACAACGAATTTGATTGAACTTCATGCCGACATCGAGGACGACTATTCGCAATGTACGTCCTGATGGGTGCTTTAGCGCTACTTCTGGGTGCGGTTTGTAGAGTTTCGGTTCTTTGATGGAGACTATTATTAGTTTGGGGGTCTTGCGGAGGAGGGATGAACCTTCAGCAACGAGGTTTTTGACATTTGGATCTTGCCATGAAACATCTTCGAAGGAGTCTCCTTCCGCAGACTTCTGTTGCCGTAATCTTCCCAGCATACTTCCCTTGACTCGAATTCTCTTTGTAAGAGCACGAGTATCGACTCCCCATATTCCCGGAATACCTTGCTCTTTGAACCAATCTCCTAATGAGCCGGATGCAAGATAATGGGAGTATTCCTCGGAGTATGTCGCAACCACCAGACCCGCGATGTGGATCCGGGAAGATTCGAAGTAGGCAGGAAGATCATCAAGGATAGTTTCCCGAGGAGGGACACCGTAGTTTCCCACCAACGGAAAAGTGATGACCAGAATTTGTCCCTGGTAGGAAGGATCGGTAATCGATTCCGGATATCCAACCATCCCTACAAAGATGCCATCAGGAACCAGATTTCCTGAAGAAAGGGATTCGGCTTGTACCAGTTTGAAAGACTAATTCTCCGCTAACCGACTTGTCCGCTCCAAAGGAAAACCCGGTGAAACTGCTCCCATCTGCCAATTCCAACAAGACTTTCTTCGTGGTGGCCTTGCCCTCGGCATAGTCTAGATCCAGAGTGGCCGGAGGAAAAGGATATTCGACTGGAGCAGGCACATGACGCGTAGCGTGTCGAGGGTGATTCGCAACACCGGCTGGCGGAACAAGGGGAAACGTTGTAAAACCTCGAGGCGACACGGGAGTTCTCGGGGTTACAAATGCAGCTGGCGGTGAAGTTGGAGGGGTAGTGTAGAGTTGAAGACGCTCGGCCATGGCGATAGAGGAGGTGATGCGGAGGAGAGGGAGATGCGAGGATAGAGCAAAATGGGACCGAGAGTATTTCGCTGAAGCTACTTCGCGTCTCCCGAAAAATTTTAGGCCGATCGGATTGTGATCAGGACCAATTTCAGCCAATCACTCCTCTGGCGCGCTCCGCCTGAGACGGCGGGATCTCCGGTCTGAAAATTTTCCGCAGCGTCATTTAGATGCAGCTATGCATCGACGATATAAGACAAGACAATATCTAAATATCCTTCTCGCTATACAAATCGTAGTCCTTGGCTCATTAAACGGACATTTGCATCGCAATCTTCCCATGAGGGGTATAATTCTCCACTACAAAATCCTCAGTCGTGAAATCATTAATATCCGTAACTTTGCGCGCAATCTTCAAAGTTGGAAAGGGTCTAGGTTCTCGTTCCAACTGAATCTCCAAGGACTCTACATGGTCTTTGTAGACATGTGCATCGCCCATTGTATGGATCAATTCCCCGGCATCCACATCACACACATGTGCAATCATCCTGGTCAGAAGCGCGTAAGACGCGATATTGAAGGGAACACCGAGTCCCATATCGCAGGAACGTTGGTACAGAAGACAGGATAATTCAGGGCGAGCTCTGCCTTCTACTCGAACGTAGAATTGAGCGAGAAGGTGACAAGGTGGCAATGCCATTTTCTTCATATCTGAAATTAGAGGGTGTTGATTTAGGAGTTTAGTACCTGACGGATTCCATGCGCTCATGATGATTCGTCGGTCGTAGGGAGAATTCTTGACTTTATTAATGACTTCAGCGAGTTGATCGATTCCTTGTCCAGTATAGTCACTGTCACAATCAACGTACTCTGCACCAAAATGTCTCCACTGAAACCCATACACAGGTCCCAGATCCCCGACCTTTCGATGTTGCAACCCAATACTGTCGAGGTACTCTCTCGACCCATTTCCATCCCAGATTTTGACACCTCGTTCAGAGAGATGCAGCGCGTTTGTGTCGGCTTTGACAAACCACAAGAGTTCTTCCAAGACGGCGCGGAAGAAGACACGTTTCGTCGTCAGGAGGGGGAACACGGAATCGCGGAGGGAGAAACGGAGTTGAGGCGGTGCAAAGATGGAGAGGGTACCGGTGCCGGTTCTGTCGGGACGGGATTCACCATCAGCGAGGATGTATCGAATGAGGTTCAGGTATTGGTATTCTTCGTGTTGGGCGAGTTTATGTTCGGCGGCCGACGAGGGATATCGGTGACCAACAGGGGCAGATGGTTTTGTAGTAGGTACTTCCGATTCAGTAGGTAGTTCGGAGGGAGACATGGAAGAGAAAACAACGCGTCAAGTTGACAAATTAGTTGAACGGCACTTCGACCGGTATTGGGTGATGTGACGGGTCGTGGAAGGAGTTGTGCAGGGAGTGTGGTTTGTTTGGTAACAACGCGACGGGCGCGGTTACATAAATCGACTTTCTCCACCAACCCGCTGGGTTAGGGAAGGCGGACAGGAGTTGGTCTGTAGTCCTGATCAGCAGTCATGGCGCCATATTTACTTAATCGCGGGGCCGGTGCTGATAAATTGCTCCAGTTGTCCCCACCTGCCCCTCCGTACGAACATCCCAAGATGACGACCAAGGTTCTCCTCACAGGTTGCATTCTCTTCTCCATTCTTTTTCTGACTTTACCTAGGCGCAACCGGCTTCATTGGCGGCCAACTCCTCCACGATATCCTCAAACTCAAGCAATACGACGTTACCGCAATTGTCCGCGACTCCGAACGAGCTGAAAAACTCCATTCCAAAACAGGCGTCAAAACCGTCGTCGCAGACTTGGATTCTGCCAATCTCGCGTACATTGCCTCCCAATTCGATGCCGTGCTACATACCGCCCATGCAGACCATGTAGCCGGTGCCGAATCCCTCGTCGCGGGTCTCGAGCAGCGAGCGGCCTCGTCCGGATCGGCAAAAAAACCAATCCTGATTCATACCTCGGGAACTGGTGTCTTGATCGATCGAAGTGAAGAGCCAGGCAAAGTAAAAACGGACAAGGTTTATAGTGATGGGGATTTAAGCACGTATCATGCTTTGCCAGCAACCAACATCCATAAAAACGTCGATGATATTGTGTTGGATGCTGGACGAAGGGGAAAGATCGACGCTGTTGTCGTCTGCCCTCCAACCATTTGGGGAAAAGGAGAGGGGGAATTCAACACTGTTTCCATTCAGGTTCCAATGTTGGTCAAGGCAACGATGAAAGCTGGACATGGATTTCTCTTGGAGAAAGGAATAAACACATGGAGTATCATCCATGTGGCCGATCTCAGCGACGCGTATCTGACGATTTTGGATGCTGCGCTGCACAGCAAATTACCTTCGGATCCGAATGGCAGAGTATTCTTCGTGGAAAATGGAGAGTATGAACAACGCCAAGTGACGGAAGCTGTGTGCAAAGAGTTGCACAAGAAGGGCAAGATCGATTCTCCGGATCCGAAGCCAATTACCTTGGAGACGGAAGGGAGTTATCAGGGTCCGAGAGGACAGATGGGAGTTGCGAGGATGACTGGCTCAAATAGTAGGAGTCGGGCAGTTTTACTGAGAAAGTTGGGATGGGAGGCTAAGCGAGGTGGAAGCAAAGAGTTCCTGGAGTCGGTCAAGGTCGATATTGCCCATGTGCTCAACAGTAGCTCTTAGGTCGTCATCAATAGTCAAAATATGAAAATCCTAAATACGCCATCAAGTATTTCATTTGAATAGTCATGATATCTCAGTAGCAATCTGTTCATGCAACAATGGTCAATCAATGCGTTTCTCCCGGTATAACGGTCCAATAGTCATCTTTCATAAATTTCAAACACTCGTCTCCCACGCTCATCCACCTCTCCACTAAGTTCCGTGAATACAACTCACATCCCTTGTAACCCTCAGGAAGGATGTCGTCAAAGATTCCTAGCAATCAACACTCGCAACAGAAGCAGGGAAACCTTTAAGGCATGGCTTTTGCGAATGATATCCAGGCACGCTAATAACCACTTTGCGATCCGGTATCTCAACCATCCGTTCCTTCCAAGGTTTGCGAGCAATCAGTAGAATCTCATATGGTTTCCGAAATGACGATGATAAGCTCACAACAGGTTCACCCTGCGTTGTCACCTATGTAAGCTTGACCATTGACAAGGATGTACCTTCAACCAAATCCACTCCGCCACAAGTTCAACTCCCCATCTCTTGAATATGGTTGTTTTGACAGTGTTGATTTTTCGGAGATTGTTGGTACACCAAATACCTATAATACCACCAGTTGCGAGCCAATTTCCTACGGGTGGAAGTTGGACTAGTAAGTTGTCCATCGTTTTGTAGGATAAGTCCTTTTGCGTTTTGAGGCGCGAGACGGAGTTGTTGTACCATGGTGGATCGAGGATGATTACATCAAAGCGAGAATTGTTGAGAGTGTACGAGGTCAATGTTGCTGAAGCCGACGGAAAGGTGTCGAGTATGAATGCAGAGTGTGCAGGGACGTAGAAAGTTTGTGACGGAGTTAATGAGATCGTAAGACGAGCCATGGTATCGCTGGGATTTGAGATGATTTCGCCGTGGAGCTCTTCTATGCGGAAGTCATTCTCGGCTTGAATTAGATTGTGTAGAAATGAGGTGGAACCGTCACCACTCAGTTGTAGCTCATTCTTTTCTTCACTCTCCCGAAATGATTTCATGATAGAAAGCATCTCCTGCCATTGTCGCATATCGTTATTATCGTTGAGCTCCGAACGAAGCGCTCTAGGAAGGCACCAGTCCTTTATCCCTGCATCCCGCGCCGCATTTAATGCTTCCTCGACCAAAATCCCATATCTATCGTGTATCTCCTTCAAATCTTTACCCTGAGGGACTTTGGCGGCTTTCTTCTTAGGTTCCGGGAGGCTTCGGGGTTGTGTTGGCGGGCTCGATGACAAGGCTTTGAAGCCCTTAAAGGACGACGGAGTCAACGTGGTCGTGATATCGACCACATGCGCCTTGCATACAATCCTCCCATCGATAATGACATCC
>Ga0335073_10017377_pt1 | contig 10068 bp, 10 predicted proteins | sample Lox_Sample_22_FD_207093 | JGI IMG/M metagenome (GOLD analysis project Ga0335073, IMG submission 207093) | Soil microbial communities from Loxahatchee National Wildlife Refuge, Florida, United States - Lox_Sample_2.2 | ecosystem: Environmental > Terrestrial > Soil > Wetlands | place: USA... | reverse complement strand
CGTGCCGGAGCAGGCGGTCCAGGTCGCGGATGCGGGCCTTCAGCGGGTGCAGCGCGAGCTTGTGCGGGCGGCCGTTGGAGGTGTACGGCGCGGCGCGGTTGCGCTTGCGCTTGCGCAGGTTATCGGGTCGGGGCTGGGTGGAGGGTGCGCCGTGGACGCGGCCTGCCATGGCTGCTGGGTTGGGCGAGCGCGGCGCTGCGGACGTGCTTGATTATACTGCGAATGAGGTAGGTGCGGACTGGGTGGTCGAACACGGCGAAACGGAGTGAGATCTTCGGGAGCATGAGAATCTTGAGCGTGGAGGGTAGGTTCTTCGGTGACGACGGGTGGGTGTAGTTCAAAAGAATTTTACGTCACTGGTAGTTCAAAGTTATGTGTGCGATGCTTCTGGTCTCTGAATTAAAGTCGGTTCTGAGAGTAAGGTTTGGCGAGGTACTGAGCAAGCAGCAGAGATAATGGCAAGGAGAAGTTGTGTGCATTCGAAGCCGTAAATCTTGGAATATGCTCTTAGTTTTTCAATCGCAGTAGACAGTAGTAGTCGAGGTTGTGCACGGACCATGGATTACTGCAGACGTCTCGCAGCCTTTCGAAATCCATCGTGACCTCTCATTCTTCGCCTTGTATTGTCTTAACTGCTCAAGACATACAAGTCATCCTCTTCTTGTTTCGTCTTTCCGTAATATTTGTATGTCACGCTCAGAGCTCAATGCGCCGGACGATATCGAACAGTTAGCCATCATGTGGGAATGATATACCTCATTGTAACCTAAAGACCGCGAAGGAATCCATTGAGTCTTAATCAAATGAGAGATCTTACCGGCTTCTACGACGTTTTATCTTTGTTACACCTATATACACAATGGAGGCTGCAATTCGTTGGTCGTCTCACTCAACACCTGACCACCAGCAGTTCCTCTTAGTCGACGTAGCCGGAAACCGATTACGACTATACGAACTGGAATCAACAGACTCTAGGTCAACCAAATACAAACAACTCTGCCTACGCGACAAGCTGCCAAATTACACAGCATTCGATTGGTCTAAGACTCAGCCATATGTTGTTGGAATAGGAGCAGCTTCTGGAGAAGCCAATGTTGTCCAAATCGATCCGAATCGATCTCCGCAAGAGGACTTTATCTGGTCATTTCCGATAAGACATCAACGAAAATGTAACTCAATCGCATTCAGTACAAAAAATTTTCTGGCTACCGGTCTTGATAGAGTCCGCAACGACTTCTGTATGAATGTCTACGATCTCAATGTAGTCTCATCTCCTGGTCCTTCACCACAGGAACCATACAAGAAATTAGCTGTGTCGGAAGCAATCAGCAGCATCAAATTCTTTAATCAGCAGCCAGACACTCTGGTAGCGGGAGTATTTCGACAATGCGTGCGCTTGTACGACTTACGAGATTCAGCAACAAGTGGCTACGCTCAGTTCCCCACCCGCCAAGTTCACAATCTTGCGATTGATCCACTGGACGAGAATTACTTCATTTCGGCTGGTCCTCCAGGTGAACCAGTAGTCAGTGTCTGGGACCGCAGATTCGCTGGACGAACAACTGCAACAACTCCTCAAGAAGGACCACCTCCAGGAGCTGTACTGGAGATCAAGCCAGCCGTCGATAACAGTCAGTCTGCAGCTATTTGGAGCCTGAGATTCTCTGGCACAAAACGCGGCCTTTTTGGCATACTCTCCAGCACCGGAGAGATCAAGATTGTCGAGCTTGCACAACATTCAGTAAAAGGCTTGCCTGCGGTATCACCTCAGAACCCTCTAGGTGGAACTCCCTGGGCATTCAAACATTACACCCGTCAGACTCATAATCTAACTTATCCATGGTATAACGAAGAACACAGAGGAGAGGAAGGTGAGCGGGTGGTGGCTAGTGACTTCATAGGCTCAAACTGTGTAGAGAAGGGGGCTTCCTTACTTGCCCTATACCCTGACAGAGAAATCGTACGTCTAGATGTGCCAGACCGACCTCCTCAAGTCTGCATGACTGCTATGGACGAGATATACGTTTGGAATGATATCCAAAAGTTCTTCAAGCCGGAATACAAATATCCGACAGCTGCAGAAGAGTTACTTGCCTTCCGCTCGAAGATTGAAGACCTGTCGGTATCTCGTCGCCCTTCAGCAGAAAGAGCTATGAACGATTCTACATCGAGGTTGAGCAAGTTGAGTCTCGAACACCACAAGGCGTCTGTGGGTAGTGGATCCGGGGAGTCGTCGGAGTCCTTGCATGAAGAGGCTCTTTCCATGTCTTTTCCAGACTTTACACCTGAATTACCACAAGCCCTTGCTCTATTAGGCACTCAACGCCGACGCTGCAAAGAAGGCTATCGGCTCGATCCAGCAAGAAACAAAGAAATCGTCGCAGATGATCCGTGGCTGGTAGATATGTGGGATACAATAAAGCGCTTCGACGACATGGCGCGCAACAGCGGTATGCGATCAGGCGGTCTTGACTTAAGTTATCTTGGAGTTCACGCAATCTGGAATAACTCGTTCGGGAAGCATCGCAACAGAACTTTCAACAGTGGTGCATTCGAAGTGGATCAATTTATCGATGCCGTTGTCTCTATTGCACAGTCGAAAGGCTATCCTCCGTTCCGAGGCTTCAAGACGAGGCGGCCTGCCCATCGACAGCTTTGTCTAGCCGTGTGCGGATGGACATTCTCCAAAGAGCGATTGAGAAGCTACTGCAAGAGACTCATGGAAACTGGGAAACACTACAGAGCCATCGTCATTGCAGTGATGCGTGGATTTAAAGATTTAGCTCAAGAGTTGTTGAAACTTGCCATCCAACAGAAAGCTCTGCAAAACATTGGCCTCGGAGCGGTGATCGCATGCGAGACTGTGAACCAAGAGCAGCGTGACTTGTGCGAGTGGATGATGGAAGCAACTGACGATGCATATCTGAGTGCATTGCTGGCATACTTTGTCACCGGAGATTGGAAATTTGTGGTGGATATGGAGTCCCTTGCTTTGACCGACCGACTTGGCGTTGCGCTGAAATACCTCGACGATGAACGTCTGGACGAATTCATCAAAATGAAGACTGCCCAATCCGTCATCTTCGGCAACATTGAAGGTCTTGTTTTGACTGGCTTGACTGACCGAACAATGGATCTCTTCTGGCACTACGTGGCCAAGTTCAACGATCTTCAGACTGCCGTCCTCGCCATGTCTTATGCGTGCCCGCTCTACCTTACAGACCGGCGTTACGGCATATGGAAAGAGACATACCTCCTGCAGATGCAAACCTGGAAGTGCTTTGATGAGCGCTTCCGCTTCACAGCAGACCATGCACAGCGTTGCATATCGCAAGACAGGAAGAAGTTCAGCGATGGAACTGCGAACGGCCTCCAACCGCTACTGCGCTGCGACCATTGCCACAAACCGTTGGCTCTCCGCCAGCTCAAGACCTCCGAGGCCGACGGCGCCCTCATCACGGTGACCGCCCCGTCGAACCTGCCGTTCTCGCGGTCGCCGGCCCTTCGTGACGGTGCCATCTGCCCGCACTGTGGGCGGCGGATGCCCGCGTGCGGCGTATGCGGGCTACTGCTCGGTGCTCCCGATTCAAAGAGGCTTGGTAGTCTGGCGGCCGCGGAATTGGCAAACGAGGACTCCCTGGCGAGGCAGACGCTCTATTGCTTTACGTGCGGGCACGCCTTTCACGGCCATCATGCGCGTGATTGGTTTGGGAAGCATAGAGAATGTGCTGTTAGCGGTTGCGAATGCGTCTGTGGCATCTTGAAGTGATAGCCAAAGATTCTTCTCCAAAACTTGGGCGGTGTTGATCATTTGGTTCGGAAGAGTATCTGAGTGTACAATATTATGATCCTTATTGTTGAACTCAACCTGACAGCTAATGCATCGCGCCTCTTCCCCGATTGACTTTATTTGCGTGTCGGCGAAACCAACAACCTCCTAGGAAGCCTGAGCTGAAAGGCATCCCCAATTCGGATATCAGTCAGAACGAGCCATTTTCACGAGGCTGGCGGTCTGGAAGAATGTTGCAGGTTGCAACTCTTTTGACAATTTTGTCGCCTTTCATCTTCCTGTCTGACAACCTCCACCAAGCATTGACATCTAATTCACCGCATAAAACGCACGTCATTATGGCTAGTCAAGCGCTCGCGCGTTTGTAGTATCTGTGTAACGACCCTGCATGAGGAAGAAAAGTGACGCAGGCCGAACTCGAAGTAGAGCAGCTGTAGAGCAGCTCTTCACGTGATCCAGTTGATAAAACGGGCACTAGAGCCCAGCCTCCTAAAAACACACACACCAGTGATCGATCACCTCAATGAATTCTGCTTCTTCTTATACAATAAAGCTGAGTGTCGCAGTCCTGACCGCTGGATCCGGCGGTTTTTGCCGCCGCTTTAGGCGGCTTCGACTCCGCCGCTCCCCTGGTACCCAGCGGCAAGAAGCCTTTCGTCTCTTCGTTCCTCAAGGCACCTTCTCTTTCCTGCGGACGCCGTTATTTGTCCCTACGTGCCGGAACGAAGATGCTGGACTGAACCGTGGCCTTGATTGATGGTGAGAGAACGCCCGACCAGCGCTAACGTGTTCGGAGTGTTGCCGGCTCGCCCATGAAATACCTGTCAACATTACCTCAGGCATGAAACCACCAAATCTCATGATTGTCCATCCGCCGCATTTCGTGTTGACCAGCAGAGTCATGAACTCCTGTCTATTAAGAAAATAGTATCTGAGCTTACACACAGTGCTGTATTGTGCCACCGCGAAATAACAATCTGTCAACGTGCAGACTTTCAAGGTGAAATTCGCCCGCCATCGCGATCACCCTAAACGTCAGCTGTAGAGCTGATACATATCTAGAGTGGCCCAGAAGACTCTGCCAACATTTGTTGGTTTCTTTTACGCTTCAAATTACTCCATCGTGTTTCCCTTAGACTCTGTAACAGCATGATGGCACAAGTGAATGAACGCATGTGGTCTTCAAACCGCGCGAGCGCCCAGGGTCCTAACCGTGTTGACGCCCTTGTTGGTGAAGATATCGAGCAAGACCCTCACTTTTCGATATTCATTTCTGGCCATATGGCGAACCCGGTAAGGCAGCTTCCTAACTCCCTAAGCAGATGCTGACCAGAACAGATTATGTTCACAGGCCGTGACAACTCCCCAGGCCGCAGATATGAATCAGACCAATCTAATGTCCTTCGGAGTGCAACCGTAGGAGAAAATAGCTCTCGATGCCTAAGACCATCGAAATTTACCTCTAGCGCTGATGCAAAGAGTAAGAATAGCTTTCTATGCGGTAGACGCTTAACTGACGCAATAAAGGCGACTCGGAGCATCAGAATTCTCGTCGAATTAAGTCCAGACATACCAAAAGAGTGTCGTCTCGAATTCTCCCTTCGTCATCTGTTGCAGTATTGCAGTCTTGGTACCAATCTCACCGCAACTCACCTTACCCAAACAACAAAACAAAGCAAAAGCTTGCTGCCGAGTCTAGCTTGACCGTTACACAAGTCACAAATTGGCTGTCAAATGCTAGGAAGAGACAGAAGCCTACGGACAAGGATAACTTGTCGAATTACAGACAGCTAAGCCCAATAGAGACGTGGTTATCGAGCAGTTCGGATGATGAACCTGCATCTGAGGCAGATATCAAGAGCGCGGCCGAGAAACTCACCTCATCTCCTCACATACATCAACCTCCCGCCATTACTTCTTATGCTTCCTCTGAGGCCAGCTCTGGCTCAGCATTTTCTCAATGCGAGGATGCCACCTTGTCTGGCCCCCGAAGGAAAGGAAGAAAACGAACATTTACTGAACAAGGTGTGGCCTTGTCATCGATAAAGTACTATCCCGTCTCGAAGTACCCATTTCTTGCAGATATTCCCCGTTCCCCGTCAGACAAAGAGCCTGAGAAGCGGGGAAATGAGGGTTCTATCGAGAACGACTTATTTAGCAAAAAGTGTCAGTTCCAGTGCACATTCTGCCTGCGTAGGCTGAGTAGCAAGACTTGGAAACGTCACGAAGAAAGCCAGCATTTGCCACAGCATCACTGGATTTGTATGCGGAATGGTCCGACTTTGAGGAATTCGGATACGGCTTCCGATTTTTGTGCATTTTGTCTCCATGAAAATCCGGACAGCGAGCATTTCGAGATTGCTCACAAGATCAATCGCTGCATGGCAAGAACTGAGGACAAGCGCACGTTTGCGCGGAAAGACCACCTGGTTCAGCACCTCCAACAAATGCACGAATCGAAACTGCATTCAATTACGGCCACGGCTTGGACAACACGGATTTCTTACAACAATCACAATTGGACATGTGGATTTTGCGGCGAGACGTTGCGCAATTGGGATGAACGTGCAAGTCATATCAGCGCACACTTTCGTGAGGGTTGCACGATGAGCTCCTGGGATTCCAATAGGGTAAAAGACATGTCGGCCAGTAATATCTTTACGACCATGCCCAGACCTGATGCACTCACCTTTACACCTCTTGATCAGGCGAAGTGGTTGAAACAACAGCGAGAGCGAACCGCATGTCTGTACGCCTGTGGGGCCGAAGGCTGCGGCCATCGATTTCCAACTGTATGGCAATTTGATCAACATCTTCGAAGACGCCATGGACACGAATTGTCGTCAAATTATTCGGACGACGAAATTCGAAGACGATGGCATGAAAGTTCCAATTCCTTCGATACGACCTTCAACAGACCAAAAGAAAAGGATCTGCAAATCTCTCACACCGAAGCATTACCATCCCCTCCAACTACTGATCTCATTAAGGATGTGGATCCAAAACCTGTTTCTCTCCTTGAGCGTATTCCAACTTCTGGAGCAGATATTCTTGGTATTTCCCAGCCATTTCACTCGCCGAATCAATACACTCTTGATCATGGTACCCCCAATCCATTTGACTTCAGATACTCGGAGGGGGATCTTTGCAGCAGCGGACTGAATACAACGGATAATGTTTGGTCCTGTAGGCCTTTGGCCGGAATAGCGGTGGCTTCTGCTGAGAGTTCTGAGTTCCCTGCTTCGGATGAAGCTGGCTTTGACATGTGGTTAGGGACAGACTCTTGGCTTCATGAATATTAATAAATTCGAGAAGGAAATCAAAATTTTGACCTGGCTAACATCGCCCCAGTGTGACAAATTTAACTCCAGCGCAGCCCTCCAAACTTGTGGGGAATATCAGGGCGCACAAATTCTCGAACACTACTACGGCCGAATATATACATTCCTCACAGACGGATGAAGCATAGGAGAAGTGCTCTCGAGCCTTTGACTGCCCTTAAATTGAAGTTTTTGGAAAAGGAGATGGTTCACTGGAGGTTAGACGCTCCAAGAAGGAATGAGACGGCTGTGAGAGAAAGAGGCACAGTGGTGAGTACCAGGTAGGGGGCAAGTGGAACTTTCATCGACGTTCAAAGCGGCGAGAGAGGGAGCAGGGGGACGAGTGCTGCCAAACTCGGCGGGGAAGGCTGCGACACTGAGATTATCCACATACAAGTTCAGCACCTCTCAGTGCGTCAAAAAGCTTTATCAGATACAATCCAAAATTACAAACGTTCCTGGAGCAAAACGAAGTAACCACCGATACGAAGTCGTTGAACAAGTTCCAATCACCAATTCCAGGACTCATGGGCCCAAAGTTCAGCTTAACAAAGAAGGATTCCAGCTCGTCGAGCTTCCTGAGTCTAAGTATGAGAGCCGTGAGGCTCACGTGGATCAGAAAGTTGGTGGAAGCAGCATGTCATTAAGGCGAAAGCGGCCATGCCCAAAGGAGGTCCCCACTAAATCAGACGCGAATTTCCCTGCAACGACATTATATCTTAGTACCCAGGTGGCTACATTCTCCTTTACAGCGAATCTCAGACTTGTATCCCCTGATTGTTCCCTGACAGGAATACGGTCATCATGGTGGCCAAGATCTGAATCTTGGACTTGCCGTTATGCTACATGAAACGCTTTGAATAGTAATACATTTCGAAAACGAAGCGCATATGTAACCCACGAGTCTGCCTCCCTGATTTCGAATTGTCACTCGTCTTCAATGTGCTTCAGAGGAATGTCGTCTATGTAACCAGAAACGATGCCACCGTCCATGTGGTAGGGATAATCATAGCCTTCCCACGCCGACAACCCCTTGAATTCGGCGCTGTAGTATTTATAAAGCCCGATGTCAATGACCTCTAGACTTGGAACCCCTTGTGGCATACTCTTCTCCATATCTAGTGGCTCAATAACGAATAAGAGGTCACCTGGATTGACTATTTGCAGGTGAGGTGTCGATTTGAAGGTAGCAAGATCCGGATTATTTCCATTCTTCTTAGTCTGCCAAATTCGGACCTCCCAGTCTCCATAAGAGTAGAAGGCGGCGAATTCTGCCGTCGGTACTTGCTCTGCTTCGTTCCTGTCAGTAAGATGGCTGACCTCTGATCTTCCATCATGGGAATGGCAGTACCTAGCTCTCCACAACTACGCACAACCAATTCATCAAGACATCTACTCATAGTGTGCATTAGTAGCAACTCTGCTACCCCCCTGGGTCAACTGGCGCCGGTTCGCTCATTCGACCACTCCTCTGGTGAGGGGAATATCTCATCTGGAGTTCACGTGCAGGCTTGTTTCCCGCGCGTTCCTCTGCATCATACACTATCCATGCAATAAACCCGTCGAAGAGACGCTCCACGTTCTTCTTCCGCAGGTAGAATTGAGGTCAGAAATAAACAATGGATATTTCTCCATTTCATGGCCGTCTGAGAAAGACCATTGCTTGCCAAAACCAGGGATTCCCGAATTATCCTATCTCCCTCTTTCCACAATGAATGGTTCCAGATAGCATCCCGGGAAAAAGAGATGACCGAACATCTAGTAGCGGTAGGCTCCACGGTAAAACCGCTCCTCCATTTCAATCGGCCAGTCATCCACGTGCAAGAACCATCCATCCATCTGCTGGCAACGTGCCAAATGTAAACATATCGAGATAATTTCGTGCAGCTGCAGAACACGTTGTGCTTCCCAGACTAAAGCAATGGGAGTTGTTCCTAGCATTACAATGTCATTCTCAGTTGATATGCCGATGTACTCGCCTTTGTCAAGGTCAAATCTGCAAATAACAGGCGCGTCAACGAGTTTTGTTCCGATTGGCGGGAGCATCGATTGTAAATCGTTGCCGGCGTAGCCAAGGGTTGTAAGATGTTGTATGGCGCTCACAGAGGCGCGCTGGGTTCGCAGAGCATCTTCAAATGCGGGCATGGTACGGCGAAGAATAGTGTCGTAGTAATGGAGTTTGTTAGCGATGAATATGGTGCGAAGGCATTGACAGGAGCCGCTGAGAGAATGCAGATCCCGGACGGAGTGACAGGATTCAAGTATGCCATGGATTGGTTCTGGAGGGAGGTCAAGAATGGTTGATTGAGGTCTCATTGTAATAAATGTCGCGTCATGGATCGCAGTCAACTGTGTTTAGAGCTCTTTTGACTCAAATGCTCTGTACGTGGAGTACTGCATGATGAGTTGAAAGTTGCAACTCCCTACCCCGCTGAAGTTGGCTCGTAGCTGCCCATCGCCTCGGCCTTCTGGAAAGAAATCATGCCTTAGTATTGACGCCTCTTAGGGCCTAGGCCAACCCAACCCTACTAACTTCGGGTTCTCATAACCTCTTAAGAGTGCCTCCCTAGAATCCACGTCTCTCTAGGTCGCAACCCGATGGTAAAATGTGCATTTCAGGAAACCTGGGGAGACTTCAAGCTGTGTCGAGGCTCAATCATCGCTCACATCTTCAGCGAAGCCTAGGAGACTACTCGTACCAACAAAAGACCATCAACGTGCAGGAATTCAATGAAGCCCAGGAGACTCCCACTGGCAGCGAAAGCATGCGACGGATGTCGCCGTCGAAAGCTTAAAGTGAGTCGCTCGACATCCTTAAATCATACATGAACTTATCTTCAATAGTGCGTGCGAGAAGATCAAAACAACTCAGGAGCAAATCTATCAGATTGCCTGAACTGCCAACGGATTGGAATTCCATGCACCTTCAACCGGCCCCATCGAAAAGGAGGGCCAAAA
>Ga0335073_10017376_pt1 | contig 10068 bp, 12 predicted proteins | sample Lox_Sample_22_FD_207093 | JGI IMG/M metagenome (GOLD analysis project Ga0335073, IMG submission 207093) | Soil microbial communities from Loxahatchee National Wildlife Refuge, Florida, United States - Lox_Sample_2.2 | ecosystem: Environmental > Terrestrial > Soil > Wetlands | place: USA... | reverse complement strand
AACTATTTTTCCGCCGTTGTGGAACGCACATCGTCGCTCGACCGATGAAAGGCACTGCGCCACGAGGGTTTTCAATTACGGAACAAAATTTAAATGCGGAATGGCTCGCCAATGACGAGAAGAATCGGAGTGAAAACGTCATGATCGTTGATCTGCTGCGGAACGACCTTCGTCGTATATGTCAAGTCGACACTGTCACCGTCGAAAAGCTCTTTGGTATCGAAATATTTCCCTCAGTTCTCCAGATGATTTCAACTATCACCGGGCAGCTCCGTCCCGGAATAACTTATTCCGATATTTTTTCAGCGCTCTTTCCGTGTGGATCTATCACTGGAGCGCCCAAAGTAAGAACGATGCAAATCATTCGTCGACTCGAAAACCATCCTCGCGGAGTATACACCGGTTCGATTGGATTCATTTCGCCTCAGGACGAAGCTGTATTCAGTGTCGCGATTCGGACGATAGTATCACAAAACGGTCAGTGTACAATGGGGATCGGTGGGGGAATTGTATGGAATTCCGATGCGGAGGAAGAGTACGAAGAATGTCGTCTTAAAGGAGCATTTCTCAACCGGTCCTCGCAGCCTTTTCAACTAATCGAAACATTGCTCTGGGATGGAGAATACAAATACCTCCCGCAACACCTAGCCCGTCTAATTTCCTCTGCCGAGTACTTTCACTTCTCCTATGATGTCCCCGCCCTTGAATCCGGTCTCGCGGCGGAGAAGTACACAAGTCATCAGAGAGTACGGCTTGTGCTCTCGCCCGATGCGACATTTCAAATCACCGCCACGCCCTTCGTTCCTTCGTCCACAGTGACCGTCTGCATTTCAAGATTTCAGACTGACGCTAACGATCTCTTTTTGCGGCACAAAACGACGCGTCGGCGTCTCTACGACTCTGAATTATGTCGGGCTCTAGAGAAAGGATATGACGATATCGTGTTTCTAAATGCGGACGGGTTTGTAACCGAAGGGGCAATCCACAATATTTTTATTGTTAAAGATGGTCTGTGGCTGACTCCGCCCGTCACCGATGGCGCACTCCCCGGAGTTCTCCGGCAACACCTCCTAGATTCCAACAAATGTTCTGAGCGGCGACTTCGCCTACACGATCTAATGTCGGCAGATGAGGTTTATCTCGGAAATTCAGTACGCGGCCTTCGAAAGGTCGAAGCGATAGCTCCAGGCATCGAAGAATCATGAGCTTGGACCACAGTGGAACGATCAGATTGAGACGGAAGCAAGATCATCATCTCAGATAGACTAGAGCTATAACAAGATACAACTACTGTGTACTAGTACATAAAGAAAGACGAATACAGACTCATAATTCTAAGCGCGGTCGGTCGCAGGCATCTCGTTGAGCTCCGTATTTTGGACTTCAACACCCAGCTTGTCAACAGGTCCCCCTTCAACAGCTTGTTGAATACCAACACAAGTATAGCTCGAAAATTTCCTGGCTGCAACTTTCATTTCAAACATCTCATCGATTTCTTCGAGTGTACGGTCTTTCGTCTCTGGGATAAAGAAGAAAACAAATATTCCCATGATGAGATTAGCCGGAAACCAAAGCCAAGCTGTTGTTAGCATAAGCTATCTGGATAAATTGTACCATATTTTGCTCCCCAGTCGAGTTTGGCCGGATTGATATAGTACGGAAGAGTGAACGAAACGACCCAGGTGGCAGCATAGGATGCGGTAAACAAAACAGCAAGAGTGTACGCCCTCAATCTTTGATTTGGGATCTCGGTTCCCACGACGAAGGCGTATGGTGTGATTGTCCCGGCAAGAACAAAGCTGTAAATAAAGACGAATGCAACTAAGCACTTTCCAGCTGACGGCGAATTCGGCCAAACCGTGTAGACGAGTCCGACAACAAACATACACATACCTGGCAAGTCAGCCTGAGCTTAGATTATGGAGTTGCGGTACTTTGAAGGAACGAGCCTCCCATGAGGATCGCGCGACGAGTGAGAATTCGGACGACGAAGAAGGAAAGCATGCAACCAAGCAATCCGGCCACGGTGGTTATAATACTGTCAACAAAAGGCTTCGATTCACCGGCGATCAAGAAAAAGTAGGATGAATAGTTGACAAGAAAAGTGGATCCAGTGGCTGTTTGGAACAGACCACAAGCAATACAAAGCAAGGTTCTTCTCTGCCATTAGCGTAATGTAAAGAAGCGTGAACTCGGTTGACGCCACGGAAAAGGTCGAATAAAGTGATGCCTTTCGTCATTGCCTTTTCAAGAGCATTTGCCTCGTTGATATCGTCGATCTCCCTTCGAATGGCCGTCTCCTCCACCTTTGCACCACGAATCCTTCGTAGAGCTCGCTCGGCCTGCTGCTCCCTCCCCTTCATTACCAGCCCTGCTGTCAACTTCCGCTGAGAGGATAGAGATACATCTTGGAGACTCCGGGAAAAATGGCAAGACAATAATCATAAGAGATGGAATAATCAACAACAGTCCGAGTGGAATGATGTAGCAGTTCTTTCCCGGAATAGTTGAGGTGGAATTCGTGACAATGGAGCCGATCAAAACGCCAAAAGATTGCCACCAAGAGATAAATCCGAACATCACACCTCGTAATTGCGCAGGAGCGATTTCCGCAACGTAAAGTTGTGCAAAAGTTGAAAGGCAGGTGTTCCACATCCCTGATTTATGAGTTACCTTCGCCAAAAGCAGGGGTCGTACCAACCATGATACGAGCAAAGTACAGAGCCCCAAAATTCTCAGTTGCCATCATGATGATGGTTGCGACAATACAGCCGCCTGCGCTGACAATCAACGCCCAGCGACGGCTAAAGATTGTTCCCATCGGCCCGGAGATCATAGCTCCAAGGGCGCCACCCAAAAGCATAAAACTTCCAATGATCGACTGGACCGTGGGATTGATCGACCATCCGATTGAGCTGGAGGGATCCTTATAGCCGAAAACTTCAAGAAACCCCACCATTGCTTGAAACCCTCCGATCATGGCTACCTATTAGCGACTCAACCGAGGGCTGGTTACCGTAATCGAAACCAAACTGAAACATGCCAGAGGTGATAAGGAAGCAGAGCAAGACTGATTTCCTATTCTCCCACATGCTCGTCTTTTGGAGAGGATTTTGGTTAGTGCCATGAGTATCGTGAACATTGATTGGTGCCATGATACTCTACCCCAGAAATTCAATCCTTGACGTTTATAGAAGATCCCCCAGATCTCCGGACTTTATGTTTACCGGTGACTGCCGTTCCAATATTTGCCGAGCTTCGGCTCTTGAATTAGATGCATTATTGAAGCCGCGGGTCATTTCTGACTCCGCTGGGTCACCAGTCTTTGACGAATCTCGTTTGAGAATACACCCACTCGTGAGATTTGAGGAGCCCCGTGGGGTGATTAATTTGCGTGGCTGTAGATCGCCGTCGGTCATTCGGTCGCAACCGATGATCTCCTCATTCAAAATGCGTCCCATGGTTGCAATTGGTCGAAATTGCCCCCTCTCTCCTGCACTTCTTTGGGTTTTAATTGGCGGAAGTTAGTATTCCCCGCGGGTAATCCAAGCCCCTACAAGAGAAGACGGTTCCGAGATCTCCGTCGGATCTTTTGGTGCCGAAATTGATCCCTAGCGGTATGTATGAGTCCTTTCTGACTGAGACAACTGGCATTTGCCGAGCTTAAATGTCCCTGTCAATGTCTCAACGCTATGGCTGCCGCGCAAAGGATAGCTACGCTGGAGCGCCAAGTTGCAAGTCTCGCAAAAGAAGTCCAAAAAGGTGCAGATATTGAGTCCGTTCGTCGTATCTTCCACATCTATGGCTACTATTTCGACAAGTCTTTGTATAACAAGGTCACTAGTTGCTTTGCCGATCACCCAGACACTAGAGTTTACTGGATGGGAGGTGTCTGGAAGACTCTTGATGGAGTCAGACGCATCTACATGAAAAGTTTTGCAGATGGCCTAACTGCTGGTCATTACGGTCCAAGCTATGGATTGCTCCTAGATCACCATATGATGCAGGACGTGATCACCATTTCTGAAGATGGAAAGCGTGCAAAGGTACCCGGATATGCAAACCTTCTGACTCAGGGACGTCATCGGGCGTTTATCCAATGTGCGCAACATACGGACGCTCAAGACGAGGAAGCCAAAAATGCAAACAGGCATTTCACGAGCTTCTGGGAAGGTAAATTCGCTGCATTCCCTTTTGATAGTAGGTGCGCTCTATGAGAACGAGTACATTAAAGTGGGTGACGAATGGAAGGTACACGTCATCTTATTCTTTCTAATTTAGATCCTCGTCCTCAAGTATCGGCCCGTTTGGCACTCAAGATATGACGTCCCGGTGTCAGATACACCAATTGCTTTTGTCAAATTCGTCAACGAGGGCAAGTATCCCGAAACTCCGGGAGGCCCTGATGAGATTGAAACTCCTGGTGACGGGACAGTCTGGCTCTGGCCTGATGGTAACCCGCAACGCTCTTCCGATCTAATCTAGTCCATGTGTTGGAGTATCACTATACTGCCCCCGACGGAAGCGAATTAACAGATGACGAGAGAATCTCACGCAGACGTCCTCTGAAAATTTACGATTCCGACACCAGCGTCTTGGATTCAAGTAGGAAAGGCAAACCCACGGAGAATGGTGCGAAGGTTGCCGCTTAGACCTCGAGTCATTTAGTGAAATGGCCAATGCGCACTTGAATAAGTAGATCCTTGACAATGGGCCAAAGATCAATGAATGAAAATTGTTAAATTATACTTTCTTCGAACCAAAACATTTCTGCTACGCACCATGCATCGGAATAGCTCCGATCTGTTGCAAGAATAATAAATCTTGAAAGATCATACTGAGCTCAACAATTAAGCCAGTTTTTGGATTTATCTTCAATCAGTAAAACCCGACTTCGATGATACTTTTGTGTACATGAACCCTTGAACTTCAGTTTTTTTGCCCGTCGGGGGGATTCCGAGCCATTCGCTTTTAAGTCAGAACAGTTCGAGGCAGATGCGATACCCAGCTTGTGTCCCAGACACATCCAGCAAAAGGACAACTCGAGACTCTTTTTCGTCGACAATGTGTTCTCTGACCGCCATTTTGAAATCCGGAAATGCGACGTGCGTTTTGGTGGTGACAGAGATCAGTCCGTCAAAGTCGGGTGTGCTGCCGGGATACGGGATTGGGACAACAATATCTTTCGCGCACATCGTAAGTAGCGATGCCGGATCAACTTTTGCCGTGTTTATCCATTCAACCAAGCACTTAGTAATGTCCAAAATTTGTTGGGTGCTCATTTTTTTGCTCAGAACCCAAGGAATGGACGAACAACTATTTATACATGAATTCGGTGGTGACTAGAATATTTTCCATAAAGCCCGCTGTTGGCGTAACTGTTGCCCGTTCTCGCTCGTTAACATTCCTTTCGATGTAATTTTCCGCGCTGTCCATTGGCTCCCGTGTAACGAAACCGGCATTGCCGTTAAGACAATTCTCGTGGAGGCCGAACCTTACATTCAAAGTGGCGTTCCGAACATGATATGGAAGCTCCGGATCAATCCCATTAGGAAGGTATAGCGACGAAAGATGAACGAATTAATGTAAATGGTTCCCTTCTAGATAAATATGTACGAGATTTACGACGGCCCATTGATACATTCCTGAACCCAACGTCTGAATGGCTCCGGCTCGCAATTATTTTCAAGAGCGCTGGTTTCCATTTCCGCCAGAGCAACTTTCTTTTCCAAGCCCCAATGATAACCGGACGGCGTGTTATCCGAACGGACAACTCGATGACACGGGATAGCAATCGCGAGGGGATTGGCTGCACACGCCTTAGCAACTGCTCGAACTGCTGCCGGGGACCCCATGTTCCTTGCAATATCCGCGTACGTTCGTGACTCCCCCCAAGGTATTTCTCGTAATGAACTCCACACTCGATGCTGAAATGCAGTGCCTTGGATGTCCAGAGGTAACTCCCATTCGAGAGTCCGCGATGACTCTGCAGTCCCTCCGAGAATACTGATCAAATTATTGAATTCGGGGTGATTGGCGGCGATTTGGGCGGAGGGGAAACGTTTTTGTAAATCGGCAACGAGGAGCTCTGGGTCATCGCCAAGGTCCACTGCACAAATTCCGCGTTCGGAAACAGCTACAAGGATGTGACCGAGATAACATGGACCGACCGCAAATATCACCCATCCCGCATGTTTCGATTTTAGCGATTTGCGGCAAGCCATTTTGTATTGCTGCGGCGTGATCCCGGCGACGGCTTTGAACGTTCTTTGGAAATGGAACTTGCTGAGGTTTGCCTCCTTCGAGAGTTGATCAAGACTGATTTTGCTATTAGCTTCGATCGTGCGACATGCTCGCGCGACCACAGATGCTCGTTTCGATTGAGGGGATTTCAAATCAGATTCTGGCCGACATCGGAGGCAAGGTCGAAAGCCCGAGGCCATAGCGGAGCGGACGTCGGTGAAGAAGACAACATTTTTTCGCCTCGGTAGTCGCGCAGCGCAGATGGGACGGCAGAAGATTTTGGTGGATATGACTCCGTACAGAAATGCACCGTTGCTCACAGGATTTCGATTTACTACTGACCGCCATTTGTGCTCATCGTGATCGAAAGAAAAGTTTACTGTAGAGGACGATTCCGATATAGAGGTCATCATATGAGAGTTGTGGTTTCGTCTGGATGAACGGGCCAGACACTAAACGCGAAGGAAGGGTCCCTCATGGTTTTAAGTGTAAAAAATCCGGTCTCCCGGCGCGTTGAAATCTTGTCGTCAAATCCACCAATCACATCAAGTTACTGATTAATTCCATGAGATGAAATTGTGCGTTAAGCAACTGCTTGACTACACCATGAAGATCGCAGCTACAGAAACTAGCAAAAGGATAACGTTGACAACGTTACTGGAGCCCGACGATTGGGCCGTAGGACTCGGAGAGCTTGCCGTGCTGGTTGCGGATGATCCTGTTGTAGATAAAACTCCCCCTTGGCCGGATGGTTCGCTGGGGACAATGGTGGTGGATTTTCCAGCACCACTTTGGAAAGCATTGACAGTTTCATTGGCCTGAAATATGAGTACATCCCATGGAGATAATACGCTTGGATTGATGGCAAAGACCATCCCGAGCTGACAATGCCCAATTTGGGCGCAGTAAAAGAAAGCAGGGTTTGTGTCATTGACCGTGACTGTGAACGATGGTGTTGTAGCCTGACGTTTGTAGCCTGCGACTCCTCCTTGCGTGGTTGTAGAAGCACTTGATTCACTGCCTGTTGTAATTACAAATCCAGACCAAATCCCTGTCCATTACCGAAATCGGTGAGGGAGGTTACCGCCTGCCAACGGTTGACAGGGATTCGAGAAAGCGGCTTGCGCGACCGAGTGGTTCTACATTGCTCAGATAGTAAATGACCGGCGAAATACATTTGATTCGAACTGGAATTCAATAGTATCGCCAACAGCGGCCATAACAGAGTTTGGGCTGTAAGTGAACGACCCGCTGGGAGCGACTGATACGACGTGGTTTACGGCCCGAACAACCTGAACCATTGCGATCGAGATTAGAAAGATGTTTGCAGTCAACTTCATTGTCGAACTTAGAAGGTCGAGGGGAACCAGAAAAAAAAGAGAGCTGCGATTTTGTTTGGATTTTAGCATTCACCGCCACGGTAGCGTAACCTAAATGAGGCACAGAATCTGCCTTTCCGGCGGCGATTAGTAACGTTGACTGTCATTTAAGAGGAAATGGCATGCTCGAGAAACGGTGGTGGGGTAAGAAAGTCTGGCCAACCTTTGACTAGGAAACTCTGCCGAAATGTGGTCACAGGGCCGATGTTTGCGATATGCAGTTAAAGTTTATTCCAATTTAGGATATCTTAATACCAAAATAACGTTCCGAACTACTCAAGCCCCATTACTCAATTCGGGCATGCTATCGGTTAAACTTTCCCGTGGTGGCTGTGCTTGGACGATCTAATCACAACGTGCGCGAAGCGGTCCCATTCCGGGCCAATACGTCATTGGTGGATGTGCTCGTCGATCTGTTTATTGGATCATGGCGGACATCAGGCTACCGGAGTACATTCCAATTGCAAGGAGCATCATCTTTTTGACGGATGCGCTTTTCAAAGATTACAGACCCTTCTAGCAGAAGCTGCTAAAACGTATTTACAAGTTACAAACAAGTATCATATTTGCGTTTCTCAATACATTCCGAAACTCAAATAACCTTCCGCATCAAGAAAGTCACATTTTGGAGAGTTCTGTTCATCAGGCTCAACTTCAATATCCGTGTATGTGACTGCCAAAGTACTAAATCCGACCGATCCATCCTCGCCCCCCGCAGAGTAACTCGGCCAGAACGGGGCATTTGGCGCACGTAATGGATTTGGATCGTTGTATAGCACAAAACTAATCCAATACCAGGTCATGATGTCGGCCAACGTCTGATTGTTTGCCCCTGGACGGTTGAGATTAATATCGTAGATGAATGGGCCAGTTGCGCCGTGCACTTGAGATCCGGCGTCGAACCGCATTTTCCACACCGCCGATCCGTTATATCCGCGATCCGTTTGCGCTTTCGCCATGAAGTACGTTGGACCTAAGTCAACGACATTCAAATAGGGGCGTTACAATCGACCACCACGTCACTAAACCAATCGACTCGCTGCCAAAACGTCGCGTTATACGCACTCGCAGGATACAACTGGAACAACTTTGAAAAGAATGTCGGACCTCTACCCGGGAAAAACGTCTCTGCATCCATCAAGACCTCACTCGACTCGTTTATGAGCTGACTGTAGGCGTAACCCTCCCACTCATTATGATCGACAAGGAATGCGACTTTGTAGAAATTGCCATTTTTGTATGCCTCATTGGGGAGTTCTCTGATGAATTTTCCATCCACGACAGGCCCGAAGTAGAAATCTCCATCAGCATATGGGGGTTGACCATATGCATTATCCATGACCGACTGTTGAATGGTGTGGAGCTGGCCCTCCGATAGTCCTCGCATGCAATTGATATCGGAACAGTTTGCCAAAGCAAGGACATCGCGATACTGTCTTTCGGCCGACGAAATATTTTGGAACGGTTGCCACCAGGGGTATTCTGCAAGTACAGCACGAAACGGAGGGAAGTCAGCACCTCCGTTGGCCATCATCTGGAGGCTGACGGACCCTGTTTCAGATTAGTAAATCGTGAAAGAAAGGAGGAAGGATGGGGTGAGGCACCTCCGCCAGCGGAGCTTCCCGTAATTGTAACTTTTGTGGGATCTCCGCCGAAAGCAGCGATGTGTCGTTGCACCCACTCCAATCCCGCGCGTTGGTCCAGCAGCCCAGCATTAAGGTCTCCGTTATCATAGATGTCTCTCCCGGCGAGAAAACCAAACATTCCGAGACGATATTGAATCGAAACCCAGACAAACGAGCCGTTGGCGCGCCACATGATGGAATCCGGACGTGGGGATTGTGCAGAGCCTTGCGTATACCCGCCACCATGTATTTCGACAAGAACGGGAAGGGAAGGCCCATTTGGGTTCACCGGGGTAAATACGTCGAGGAGCAGGCAGTTCTCGGAGGAACTATTGGTGCCGGGGGCGATTGTAACCGCGGTGTGCGCTCGCCAAGATGGAACACCGTTCCAGCATGACGGCCCAATTTGAGAAGCGTCAATGGTTTGGCCTGGTGTCAGATACGGCTCGATCGGTCGTGGTTTTCGCCAACGGAGCTCTCCGACAGGGGGCTGAGCATAGTAAATACCGTGGTACTGATTGAGGCCAGAAGTAGTGTTTTGATATCCTGTGAATTTTGCGTAGCCCAAGTCGATCATAGGCGCCCCACCTCCGGCGTAAACCAAGGACACAAGGCCCCAAAGTAGAAACAACAAGGCCTGATACAGAGGACGCATCCAAAGATTAGATTAGATAGAGATATCGGCGGACAGCAATGCTGGACCCTCGATTGATATAACCCAGCTACAGGGAGTGACGGCGATCCGGGGGAATGGAAGAGCGACGTAACATCGTGCATTTCGTCGTATGATCGAATGTATTGAAAAGGTGTTCGTAATAGGA
>Ga0335073_10017375_pt1 | contig 10068 bp, 9 predicted proteins | sample Lox_Sample_22_FD_207093 | JGI IMG/M metagenome (GOLD analysis project Ga0335073, IMG submission 207093) | Soil microbial communities from Loxahatchee National Wildlife Refuge, Florida, United States - Lox_Sample_2.2 | ecosystem: Environmental > Terrestrial > Soil > Wetlands | place: USA: Florida... | reverse complement strand
GGGTGAGCTTTGTCCTCGACAGCTCAATGGCGCTTAGTTGGTGTTTCAAAGACGAGCAATCGCCAGGGTCCCTCGAAGTCCTGAACCAGGCGAGAACTCGCGCCATATTTGTCCCATCTCTGTGGCACATCGAAATGGCCAACATTCTTGGCAATTCCTTTCGCAGGCAGCGATTAACTGAGAGCGATCTGGGAATCCTGCTGCGGATGTTTGCCACTCTCGAACTGTACACAGATACGGTCTATGCGCACATCGGCAACTCAGTTCTGCTTCCGCTGATGCAGGCATACTCTTTGACTGCCTACGATGCCGTTTACCTTGAGCTGGCGATGCGCCTCGATCTGCCTCTCGCAACGCTGGACGCAGACCTGGCTGCCGCGTCACAACAAGCGGGAATAGTGCTTCTTTGATTAAGTAGTTATGTACCTGATCGAAATATACAAATCCGTACAGGGTGAGTCCAGCCACGCCGGCCGCCCCTGCATCTTCGTGCGACTTGCCGGCTGCAATCTGCGCTGCTCATGGTGCGACTCCGAATACACCTTCACCGGCGGCTACAAGCTCAGCGAAGATGAAGTCGTCGCCGAGATCGAAAAGCTCGCGCCCGTAAAGCTCGTCGAGTTCACCGGCGGCGAACCGCTGCTGCAGGAGCGTGAGCTCGTTCCGCTGATGGAGCGCCTGCTCTCCCAGGGATACGAGCTGATGATCGAGACCAGCGGCGAGCGGCCCATCGACAAGGTGCCAAAGGCCGTGCATAAGATCGTCGACGTCAAGTGCCCCGGCTCCGGCGAGTCAGCCCGTTTCCGCATGACCAATCTCGCCTCGCTCACCGAGCGCGACGAGCTGAAATTTGTCATCACCAATCGCGAAGACTACGAATTCTCCCGCGACTTCATCCGCGCCAACGCTCTCGAATCGCGTAGCTTGCAGATCCTGCTCTCTCCCGCCTTCTCGAAAACACCCTCGCTTGAGCGCAGCTCCGCCAACTGCCTGCTCGATCCGCGCGAACTTGTGGACTGGATGCTCGCCGACGGCCTCAACGCCCGCCTGAGCCTGCAGATTCACAAATACGTCTGGGAGCCCCAAAAGAAAGGCGTCTAGTCGCAGCCTCAGTGCGCTGCGTCCAGATACTTATCGAACGGAATATCGAAAGAAAACATCTCTTTGCCGTCCGCATCGCGCAGTTCTCTCAGCCGTAGCTTAGCGCCGCGCAATGGATTGCCCCCCAACCCCTCCATGTCGTAGAAGAGGAACCCCGCCCGTGTGGTGTGCGGTTCAACCGCAATCGCCGAATACTCGAACTCCGAAAAATCCTGCTCGATCTTCGAGTCCGGCGTCTTCGGCTTTCCGCCCATGGGAGGCAGCGGCGCCGGCATGGGAATCTTCCTGCCCGTATTGCTCACATGCGTCATGCGCCGTTCCACATCTTCCGGTTCGGCCGCAGGAATCCTGTCGCCGGTGGCGGTGATGAAGTGAATGCGCGCGTCAACCAGCGAAATGGGCCGGTCGCCATTGTTGGTCACGATGATACGGATCGGCATGAATCCGTTCTTCAAATAATCGACGCGGAAAATCCCTATCTTTTCCTTTGTGTCGAAGGGCTCTGCAGCGATCACCACATGCTCGTTGGCATGGGCGTCGAAGGCGGGATAGCTCGACGCCTCTTTTGCTGGTTGCAAAGTGTGGTCGGAAGCCGGAAGCGCTGCTGCCATGAACATGAGAGCAAGGGCGAGGAAAGAAAGAGAACGCAGACGCATCTTTGGCACGATTATCATCTTCGGATAAGACCTGAGTAAAGTTAGATTCGTAAGCGGATGCTCGCCCTCTACAGCCTCGCGTTGTTCCTCGTCCTGCTCATCGGCGCGCCATATTGGCTCTTCCGCATGGCCACCAGTGGCAAGTATCGCGAGGGACTCGGCGAGCGTCTGGGCCGCGTGCCACAGCGCATGAGCGCCGACGAGCGACCCACGATCTGGGTACATGCCGTTTCCGTGGGAGAGATTCTGGCCGCCAGCCGTCTCATCGACGAACTGTCATCGCGCATTCCCGGATGGCGTGTCGTCGTCTCGACAACAACCCGTACCGGACAAAAGATCGCACGTGAGCGCTTCGGATCTGATCGCGTCTTCTATTTTCCGCTCGACTTCGCCTTTGCCGTCCGCGCCTGGCTGCGAGCGCTGCAGCCGCGCATGGTCGTGCTCCTCGAAACAGAGTTCTGGCCGCGCATGCTCGTCGAATGCCGCCGCGCAAAGATCCCCGTCGCAGTGGTCAACGCGCGCATCTCCGACCGCTCCTGGCCTCGCTATCTGCGCCTGCGCTTTCTGTGGAAGCATCTGCTCAACAGCTTCCGACTCGTGCTGGCGCAGAGCGAACTCGACGCCGAGCGGTTGAAAGCCATCGGGGCGAGCAACGTCCGCGTCGGCGGAAATCTCAAGTTCGGCGTCCGCGTCGCGAAACCCGCTCCGGTCACCGAGGCGCTACGAAAGAGTCTCCCCGCAGGAGTGAAAGTCGTGGTCTGCGGCTCAACCCTCGCAGGCGAAGAAGAACTGCTTCTCAATGCACTGCCCGCGGAGGTCATCACCATTCTTGCGCCGCGTCATCCGGAGCGATTTCGCGCCGTCGAATCGTTGCTCTCGCAGCGTGGCAGTCCGTATCTGCTGCGTTCACGATGGATGGAATCTCCCATCCCCATCGCCCCCGGAACCGTCTTCCTCCTCGACTCCATCGGGGAACTCGCCTCCGTCTACTCCCTCGCCGACCTGGCTTTTATCGGCGGAGGTCTTCTCACTCCCGGAGGCCACAACCCGCTCGAACCTGCCCAGTTCGGTGTGCCGATCGTCATGGGACTGCACTATGAAAACTTCCGCGCCATCGTTGAGAAGCTGCTGGCTGCCGACGCCATCACCATCGCCGACTCCGCCCACCTGCAACAAACATTCCACCGCCTGCTTACCGATGAAAAAGCAGCCCGCGACATGGGAGCACGGGCCCGTGAGGTCTTCGAAAGCGAGGCTGGAGCCACCGAAGCCGCAGCAGACGCGCTGCTCGAAATCGTCGGCCTCGGCACTGGAGTGCGCCTGTGAGCCGCGCGCAGACGCTCCTCGCGCCGCTGGTGCCGCTATACGCTGGGGGTCTAACCGCGAAGAACTTCGCCTACGACGCGGGCTGGATCAAGCCAAAACGCCTCTCCTGGCCGGTCATCAGCGTCGGCAATCTCTCGGTCGGCGGAGCAGGGAAGACTCCGGTAGTCATCCGCCTCGCGCAGCTGCTCACCGAACAAGGACACCACATCGACGTGCTTTCCCGCGGCTACGGCCGTATTACATCCGATACAGTCCGCGTCGACCCGGAAGGCCTTGCCGCCCGCTACGGAGATGAGCCGATCCTGATTGCCCGCAATGCCAACGTCCCCGTCTATGTCGGCTCCCATCGCTACGCAGCCGGAACACTTGCCGAGCACGAGCATCCCGGCCCTGGCATCCATCTTCTCGACGACGGCTTTCAGCACCGCCGTCTTGCTCGCGACCTGGACATCGTCGTCCTCCACAGCAGCGACTTCAATGAGCGTCTGCTGCCCATCGGACGCCTCCGCGAGCCGCTCGCCGCGCTGAGCCGTGCTTCGATCCTCATCCTCCGCGACGAAGATCGGCGCCTCGAAACAGCGCTGCGACGCTACAACCCGACTGCGCCCATCTGGATTCAGCATCGGCGCCTTGCAATTCCGCAACTAAAGAGAGTCATCGCTTTTTGCGCCATCGCCCGCCCGGACGAGTTCTTTTCCACACTGCGCAGTCACAGCACCGACGTCGCGGCCACTTCTGCATTCCGCGACCACCACATCTACACCGACGCCGACCTCGACCGGCTCCTTGAGCTTCGCGACCAGAATTGGGCCGAAGCCTTCATCACTACCGAAAAGGATTGGGTGCGTCTTACTCCGCAGCAGCGCAGCCGCCTTGGCCCTCTGCATACCGCGCGGCTCGAAGTTGTGTTCGAAGATGAGCCAGCCGTCACTGCGCAGCTGCTCAGTCTCATTGTGAGAAAATAAAGAATTGTCTCCAGCAGAAAAGAAGTTGCGTGTACTCATCGTGCGACTCGGTGCGATGGGTGATATTCTCCATGCCTTGCCCGCGGTCGCAGCGTTGCGCCAGGCGCATCCCGAGTGGTTCATCGGCTGGGCCGTCGAGCCGCAGTGGCGCGATCTTCTATGTACTGGGACATGCGATCGGCGCAGCCCCGAGATGCCCATCATCGACGCCATTCATATCGTTCCCGCCAAGCGGTGGGCCCGTTCCCCGTTCAGCCTGGCGACCCTCCGCGACATCCGCCGTGTGCGGCGCGAACTCCGTCATACCCGGTACGATGTCTGCGTGGATTTGCAGGGAGCAGTGCGCTCGGCCTTCATCGCCCGCTGGGCGCACGCCTCCCGCATCATCGGCGAAGACAAGCCTCGCGAGCCTGCCGCCCGCTGGCTCTTTGGTGAGCGCGTAAAAACGCAGGGAGTGCACGTCATCGAACAGGCCATCGAAGTATCGAATGCGGTCGCTGCGGAATCACTGCCCATCATGCTTCCTTCGCTCCCTGTTTCCGCGCCCGCCGACGACAAGGCTGCCCAGATCGCGCAGCCCTTTGTTCTCATCAGCCCCGGAGCAGGATGGGGAGCCAAGCGCTGGCCTGTCGAACGCTACGCAGAGGTAGCTCGTGCGCTTCATCACGCGGGATACACCGTCATCGTCAACAGCGGACCCGGCGAAGAATCGATCGCCGAAGAACTGACCGCCCTGAGCGCTGGCGCCGCGACCGCACTCAAGGCCTCACTCACCGAGCTCATCGCCATCACCCGCCGAGCCTCCCTCGTCATCGCCGGAGACACCGGACCTCTACACCTGGCCTCCGCCCTGGGCAAGCCGGTCGTCGGCATCTTCGGACCCACCGATCCCGCCCGCAACGGACCCTTCGGTGGCAGGTTCCGCGTCCTGCGCCATCCTGAAAGCCGCCGCGACCACTCACGCCATGAAACGCCCGAGGCCGGCCTGCTCACCATCACTCCCGACGCCGTGCTCGACGCCGCGATGCAGCTGCTGGAGGCACGGAACTAGATGGCCCTCACCTGGAGCAGAATCGCCCGCCGCATTCGCGTGCCCTTGGGCTTCGCTTTCGCGGTGCTCTATCTCTGGCTGGCCCGTCCAACGCCTGCCTTTATGGCCCTGAGTCTCGTTCTTGTCATTCCTGGTATCTGGCTGCGCGCCTACGCCTCCGGATACGTCAAAAAGAATACCGAGCTCACCATGACCGGACCCTACGCCTTTACCCGCAACCCGCTCTATCTCGGCTCCATGCTTATCGCATTCGGCTTCGCCCTGGCGTCGCGGAGCGTCTGGATCGCCCTTGCTCTGGCCGTACTCTTCGCCGTCATCTACGTCCCGGTTATCCGCTCGGAAGAGGCTTTTCTACGATCTAAGTTCTCCCAATTCGACGCCTACGCCGCCCGCGTGCCCCGGCTGCTGCCGCGACTTACCCCGGCGAGCAGTTCCAAAAGCGAACGCGGTGCATTTTCGTCAGGCCTGTATCAAAAACACCGCGAGTACAATGCACTGATAGGTGCGGTCGCCATCTATGCCGCGCTTGCGCTGCGAATTTATTTCTGGGGTTAAGCGCGGCAGCTTCGCGCACTGTGAGTATTGGATTTGATTTGGCTTCATCGATTGCTTTCTATTTTTAGCTGCTTGTTGTTGGCGACAACCGTTGGCGCGCAGACGGCTCCGTCGATCGCACCGTTGCGCGCTCCGCGTTCCGGCTTCACCTTCCCCGCAAAGCAGACGTTGAATTACGCCGTTGACTGGCGTGTTTTTCCTGCGGGAATCGTCGCCTTTCACCTCGAAGCCGACGGCGATATGCAGCGAGTCACCGTTACCGCGGACACCGTTGGCGCAGTCAATCTGCTCTTCCGCGTCAGCGACCGCTTTCAGTCGTCCTTCCACCGCGCGACCGGCTGCTCGGAAGGCTTCTCGAAGCAAATCATCGAAGGCCGCCGCCAGGTCAACGCCGACCTGAAGTTCAATTACCCCGAAAACAAGGCCATCTATACCGAGAAAAATCTCGTCTCCGGAATCAGCAAACATCAGGAAGCCGCGATTCCATCCTGCGTCACCGACTCGCTCTCCGCGATCTTCTACGCCGCCTCGCAGCCCATGACCGTTGGCCAGAGCTTCCAGATGTCCCTCGGTGACGCGATGAAGACCATCCCTGTCACCATGAAGGTGGAAGGGCGTGAAGAGGTGCAAACACCCGCCGGAAAATTCCAGACCCTGCGCGTCGAGCCCACCGCAGATGCCGGCGTCGTCAAGAACCGCGGCAACATCTGGATCTGGTACACCGACGACGAAAAGCACATGCCTGTGCAGATGCGCGCCCGCTTCTTCTGGGGCACCATCACATTCCGTCTTACTTCCGTTGAATCGAAATAGGGTATTTCGGGGATTCCCACGAACGGCTCCTCATTCGTGGGTGGTAGTTACTGAATTCGATACCGCTCGCGCATCAGCCGCTGCAGGCGTGGCTTGTAGATAAGGTCGTAGGCCAGTTCCTTGTCCGGAAACATGGCGAGCGCGGCCCGCCGGCTGTCGGCGACCATCTGGGCAGCTTCGTCGATGGTCAGTGAGTCGTCCTGTCCGATGACTGACATCACCATGTCCATCATCATCTGCAGGCGACGCAGCTTGCGCTGCTCTTCTTTCAGTTCTTCGGGAGTCTGCTTGACCTCAGCTGCAGGGTTGAAGGATGAATGGGGAAGGTCCGGGGAGCTTGCCGATTCGTGTGAGCCCATGTACTCAATTTCCTCCATGCGAGGCATCGTATAACGACTAGACGCGGGCGCAAGGAAAAAGATGCCGGGGCCTGTGCAAAGCCGGTTACCAATCAGTGCCTCGGACGCTCAATGCGCAGTCGCCGCCCAAGTCTCCGCTGTCACATGCCTGCCATCAAGATAAAAGCTGGTCAGCCCCAGCATGTCTGTGCGATACGTCGCCGCGTCCGCTTCCTGCAGCTCTTCCAGCACCTCGTGCCGTGGATGCCCGTAGAAATTGCGCCTCCCCACCGAAATCACCGAATACGATGGCGCAACCGCAGCCAGAAACGCCGGCGTGGTCGACGTCTTGCTCCCATGGTGCCCCACCTTCAGCAGGTCCGACTTGAGTCCGCCTTCCGCGATCATGCGCGCCTCGCTCGGCCCCTCCGCGTCGCCTTCGAGCAGCGCCGAGGTCCCGCCGTAGCTCACCCGCATCACCAGCGAGTCATTATTGGCCGGAACACTGCCCGGACGATAATCACGATCCGGCGCCAGCGCCCTGATCGTTGTGCCTCCAAATATGAACGTCTCGCCGGCAGTGTGCCTTACGATCCGCGTCCCTAAGCGGCTAGCCTCATCGAGCAGCGCGTCATATTGCGGAACATCCGGATTCCTCCCGACCCATACTTCCCGCGGGCGAAAATTCGCCAGAATCGCTCGCATTCCGCCGATGTGGTCCGCATGAGCGTGCGTGATGGCCACCGCATCCAGCCTGCGAATCCCCCGCGACCACAGCACCGGCGAGACAACATCCTCACCCACGTCAAAATTCGACTTCGGCGAGGCTCCCACTAGTCCCCCCGCATCAATGAGCAGTGTCTTGCCATCTGGCGTCACCACCAGCAGGGAATCGCCCTGCCCGACATCGATCGCTGTTACTTCGAGCTGCCCCTCATGTCGCAGAATTCGATGCGGTAACAGAATTATCACCGCGCTTAACGTGAGCGCCGCTGCCGCCAGCCCGAGACCAAAGCGCCGCAGCCTCAGAGCGCCAACGGCCGCAATCGCCAGAACCATCCAGACTGCGATCGTCCCTATTCCCGGAGCCGGGATGCGGAGGTCTCCCGCGCGCATGCCGCCAAACGCGGTCACGATCCGAACGACCGCATGCAGAACAACTGCCGTGCACGCGGCCGGCACAGCCGCAACCAAGGGCACAAGTACTACCGCCGCAAATGTGACCAGCGCGCAGGGTAGCAGCACCCCCAGAAACGGCACAATCAGCAGGTTTACAGGCAGCGCCAGCAGAGTGATCCGGTGAAAATACGACGCCATCGGCAACATCATTAAAAGCTCTATGGACACCGAAACCACCAGCAACTCCGCAACACGCAGTCCCAACCGAATCACAAACGGAAACACAGTCCACGCTGCAAAACGTCCCGTTAACGGACGCAGATGCTGGGCTAACATCCGAATGCTCACGCGAAACTGTGCCACTCGCGGGGGCAGGGAAGGATCGATCCTCAGCACGCGGACATTGCGCATCGCCCTCAGATACGGCCCGAACGTCTTCTCCGCGACCGGCGCTGCAATCCCGGCAACCGCCAGCACGGAGAGCAGAGTCATCTGGAACCCCGAATCGAACAGCGACGAAGGATCGGCCGCCAGCATCACCAATGCAGCGACGCCAATTACGTTGAGCGCCACTCGCTCCCGCAACAGCAGCCGCCCAAGCAGGTAAAGCGTCACCATCCAGAACGCTCGCTGCACCGGATTCCCGAAGCCCGTAAACACGGCATATGCCAGCGAGCAGCTGATCGTGACCAGCGACGCCCATGTCCGCGAAAGGCTCAGCCGTCGCGCTGCCCAGAAGATGAGCCCCGAAAAAATTGCCAGATGCAGCCCCGAAACCACCAGCAGATGAAACGACCCTGTGCGCTCGAAGCCCACGCGCACGCCATGCTGTAGGTAGCTGCGATCTCCGGTCAGCATCGCCGTCAGCATGGCCGCGTCATCGTGGCTGATGCGCAGGAAAGCAGGCAGGCGGCTCCCGTTCCCGTTGTCGGCGAAATCGATCAGCCGCGAACCCGCCGCCACTTGCAGAGAATGCACGCGGCACCCAAAGCTCTGCGTCTTGGCCGAGACTATCACCGCCAGCTTCTCTGCCTTTGCACTGGCCAGCGCCCCGATCCCCTGCCGCAGCAGATATGCTCCCGCATCCCACACGCCCGGATCGAGAAACCGTTCTTCACGGTGCATCGTCATCGTGGCCCGTACTGTGTCTCCACAGCGAATTTGCGGGATCGCCCCTTCGATCGGCGCATACACCGTAACCCGCACCGCCGAGTCCCCCGGAGAGCCCAGCCCCACATCCATCTGTTGGCTCCGCTCTTCGCGGGTCTTTGTCGAGAACGGAGTGGTCGACATCACCCGTCGCACCGGTCCGACGCGCACAACTTTGCCTTCCACGATCCGCGGAGTATTGTCCGCCATCAGCGCCAGCTTTTTCTGCTGATTGACCGCAGGAGCAATCTCCGCGCAGAGAACGCCCAGCGTCACGTAGACCAATCCCGTCCCGAGCCATGCGAGTCGAGGCGCAATTCTCAGGGCGGTCGCCGTCACCGCAAACAACATCAGTAGCGCAACCAGCAGAACTCCCGGCGTCAACCAGAGGCAATGCGCGCAGAGAATCCCAACGGAGAATCCGCATGCTCCGAAGAGCGCCGGCGCGGCCACAAAATAGAAAAAGCTTGCTGGCCGCGTCGTATCCGACTGGACGCCGGTCGAGCTAGCTGGTGTTCCTGCCGGAATGGTCGCCGTAGCCATCGCATTCCATCACCGCCCGGCGCGAAAACGCCTTACAGCGACAGCATCGCGACGCTTTCCAGGTGGAAGGTCTGCGGAAACAGGTCCACCATGTGCAGTTTGGTGAGTTGGTAGCCCGAGTCTAGCAGCGATTTCAGATCCCGCGACAAAGTTGCCGGATCACACGAAACGTAAGTAATGTGCGCGGGACGAACGTCCTTGAGCAGCGCCGTGATCTCCTTACCGAGCCCTGCCCGCGGAGGATCCACCACCACAAAATCCGGCTTGCGCTGCCCGTCCGACCGCGCCTTCCGCAAAAACTCCAGCGTGCTCGTCGCGGCAACACGATGCGCGCCGCCCTCAAGGTTCACCCGCAGGTCCCTCACCGAGCTCGCAGCCGCTTCCACGGTCACAACTTTCTTGAACCGCTTCGCCAGCACCCGCGCAAACAGTCCAACGCCTGCGTATAAGTC
>Ga0335073_10017374_pt1 | contig 10069 bp, 12 predicted proteins | sample Lox_Sample_22_FD_207093 | JGI IMG/M metagenome (GOLD analysis project Ga0335073, IMG submission 207093) | Soil microbial communities from Loxahatchee National Wildlife Refuge, Florida, United States - Lox_Sample_2.2 | ecosystem: Environmental > Terrestrial > Soil > Wetlands | place: USA... | reverse complement strand
GGACAAGCCCGCCGCCCGAACTTTTCACCTCACGATCCGCGTTCGATAGTTCGAATCACTTTCCCTCGACCATGCGAATCGTCCAGAAATCGTCGGCGAGGTTCGAGTCCGTGGCGTAGGCGTACGGCATCATGAAGTAGCCGGCGATGCCCCAGGTCGCGCTCCAGGAGTTCCGCACGATGAACTGCTGTTTGGAGTCGTCGTAGCCGACGGCCATCACCGCGTGGCCGCCCACGACCTTTTCTCCGGGAGCGGGCATGGGCATGATGCCGGTGGTCGCCACCGCCTGGCTTTCGAAGCTCTCGTAGACGGTGAATCCGAAAACGAAGGGGTAGCCGCTGGCGAGGCAGCCCTTCAGGGTGGCCGGAATCTGATTCAACCTCTGATAGAGCTTGACGAGATTCTTCTTGGCGTTGGTGTAGCAGGCGGCCGTCGGCTTCTGCGCGTAAGGGCACGAGGGGCAGGGATTGGGGTCGGTGTTCTGGTCGCTGTAGGGCCATTCGGTTTCGGGGCAGACTCCCTGCGTGGCGACACTTTTGATTCCGTCGCGGATCTGGGCGCCGTTATCGGATTGAACGTCGTTCTCGATCACCCGCTCGTTGTAGTAGATGAAAAGGCGGGACGGCATGAACGCGGGCAGGCCCTGCTTTTTCTGCTCGAACTCGATGGCGCCGGCGATGGCGTTGGCGGTACAACTGCCGAGCTGGCCCTGATCGTAGACCGGCGGACATCCCGGTCGAAGATCGGCGCTCGGGGGCAGAGCCTTGGCGGTGACAGGAGGGACAGCGTAGAGAAGGTCGCGATGGTCGGGCAGATCGGGTTTCCAACCGTAGTAGTGGAACCTGCGTTCTCCGGGGGCAAGGGGAGTAAATTTCGGCGGCATATTCTTCTCCTGGCGCGTGAAATCGCGCAGTTCGTTGAGGCAAAGCGATGTCGATGCGTTGGCGCTTTCGATCTAAGACTCGAGAAGACTGGCTTCCGCGAGCCCGTGTTGACGCGAATGGGCCTTCGTCCGTACCGGGGGATAATCCTGGGCCGATCTCTTATCGAGAGGTTAGGTACATTAGTAGCCAACACGCTGTTTGTCAACCGGAGAGTTTGCGCGCGGGTTCCGTGAGCGGGGCTGAAACGGATCGGCCGGCATGGAAAACAACCGCACCACGCGCGCAGGCCCCGGCATCAAACGAGCAAGGCGGGGTGATACGCACCGCGATCGCGGCTGCGGCACGTCTGCAACAGGACGCTGACAAGATCAAGGAACCTGAGAGGAGCGAATTATGGCGGATCGAACCGAATTGAAGGAGCGGCAAAGGGCGCCTTTGGCGACGCCGAACGACCTGGGAGCAGAAGCTACCAGGGATATCTCAGGAGCGCTGAACGCGCTGCTGGCGGATGTCTTCGCGTTGTACATCAAGACCAAGAATTTCCACTGGCACATGAGCGGGCCGCATTTCCGCGACTACCACTTGCTGCTCGACGAGCAGGGAGACCAGCTCTTCGCGATGACCGACGACATCGCGGAACGCGTGCGGAAGCTGGGCGGGACGACGATCCGGTCAATCGGCGAGATCGCGCGGCTGAAGCGCGTTGCGGACAACGAGGCGGAGTACGTCGACGCGCAGGACATGCTGGCGGAGCTGCGCGAGGATAATCGTGGGCTCGCCGCGGCGATGCTCGAAGTCCATGGCCTATGCGACGAGGAAAACGACGTGGCGACGGCGAGCCTACTGGAAGTCTGGATCGACGAGACACAGCGGCGCGTGTGGTTCCTCTTCGAGGCGGGGCGCGCGGAGCGGCCGACGGGAGCGCCGCCGGCGGCGAAAACGCAGAAGGCGCACGCTTCGTAAGACTACGTGCCTTTCAGCAAAGGCTCCAATATCTCGGGAGTCAGTCCGCGGGCCTGTGCCTTGCGCCCGACCTCCTCGAGGACTTGCCCCAGGGAGGATTGCTCTCCCGCAGCGATTTCGCGAAGCCACAGGCTGAGCAGGGCCTGCATCTTCCGCTTTTCTTCAGGGCTTGCGGAGTCGTAGGCGCGCGCCGCTTCCGGGTCGCGTGCAGCTGCCTCGCACCTCCACACATCGTGAAGGATGCGGCACACCGCGGAATTTGGGTATAGTGGAAGGAAGAGGAAGGCGAGGTTTGGGGCGGCGGCGTAGGCGCGATTCCGGTTTCCCGCCGCTCAATCGGGTGCGATGAACATGGGCGAAGGCAAACATCCGTTCGCGACGATCGAAGAAGCCATCGAGGAGATCCGGCAGGGGCGCATGATCGTCCTGGTGGACGACGCGGACCGCGAGAATGAAGGCGACCTGACGATGGCGGCCGAGAAGATCACGCCGGAAGCCATCAATTTCATGACCAAGCACGGGCGCGGGCTGATCTGCCTTTCGCTGACCGAGCAGAGGTGCGAAGAGCTCGACCTGCGGCCGATTTCGCCGCGCAATACGTCGGCATTCGGCACGCCGTTCTGCGAGCCGATCGACGCGGCGCGCGGGACGACGACGGGAACGAGCGCGTCGGATCGCGCGACGACGATCCTGGCGGCGACCGATGCGAAGACGCGGCCGGAGGATCTGGCGCGGCCGGGGCACGTCTACACGCTGCGCGCGCGCAACGGCGGAGTGCTGGTGCGCGCGGGGCAGACGGAGGCGTCGGTCGATTTGTCGCGGATCGCCGGGCTCGATCCTTCGGGCGTGATCTGCGAAATCATGAACGAGGACGGGACGATGTCGCGCGTGCCGCAGCTGGCGGAGTTCTGCCGCGTGCACGGGCTGAAGATGGTGACGGTGGCGGACCTGATCCGCTATCGCATGGCGCACGAGCGGTACGTGCGGCGGATCGCGGAGTCGACGTTGGCGACGAAGTACGGCGATTTCCGGATGATCGCGTACGCGAGCGACATCGATCATCATCTGCACGTGGCGCTGGTGCGCGGGCAGATCGGCGGCGGCGCGATTGTCTCGGTGGAAGGCGGCGACACGCGCGCGCGGGGCGAGGAAAACGGAATTCCGCCGCTGGTGCGCGTGCATTCGCACTGCCTGACGGGCGACGTGCTGGGCTCAACGAGCTGCGATTGCCGCGCGATGCTGGAAGGATCGCTCGAGGCGATTGCGCGCGAGGAGCGCGGAGTTTTCGTCTACCTGCATCACACGGGCCTTGGATTTCAGATCGATACGCGCACGGAAGAGGGCGCGGCGCTGCCGCAAATCCTCTATCACCGGCGCGAGCAGATCGATCGCGACGCGCGCGTCCAGAAGCTCATCCAGCACGAAAGCGGGATCGGCGCGCAGATTCTCACCGACCTGGGGCTGCGGCGGATTCGCGTCCTGACGAATCATCCGCGGAAGGTGGTGGCGCTCGAGGGCTACGGGCTCGAGATCGCGACGCAGGTGCCGATCGCGCTGAAGAGTGCGAAACGGGAACACCAGGTGCTGTAGCCGCGAGTGGCCCAAGGCACCGGGCTCCGTGGCGGCCTTTCGTTTCTTTGGTGTCACGCGTTGCGCCTGCGATTTGACTCCGTCACCCCCTCCGCCTACCATATCCCCGCAATTTTCCCTGCGGCTTTAGCAGCCCGAGGAGCCTTCATGCCATCAAAACGCCTTCCGCGCCGCGCATCCATCGCGATCCTGTGCAGCGCTCTGGTGCTTTGTATCGGGCTTGGCGACTTCGAAAATGGTTCGCCGGTTGTGCGCGCCGCCGCGCCCGACGCCGGGCTCTCCGGCTATCACCTCGTCAAAACGATCAAGCTCGGCGGGGAAGGGCTCTGGGACTATCTCGAGTTCGACCCCGCCGCGCGTCACCTGTTCATTTCGCGCGGCACCAAAGTTGTCGTCCTCGACGTCGATTCCGAAAAGGTCGCCGCCGAAATTCCGGATACGACCGGCGTGCATGGCATCGCGCTCGCGCCCGATCTCGGCAAGGGGTTCACCTCGAATGGAGGCGCCGGCACCGTTACGATCTTTGACCTCAAAACCCTGCAAGTGCTCGGCACCGCCAATGTTGGGATGGGTCCGGACGCGATCGTCTACGATCCCGCCACCCAACGCGTCTTCACGATGAACGGCCGCGGCGGCGATTCCACCGCAATCGACGCGAAATCCGGCCAGGTCGTTGGCACGATTCCGCTCGACGGCAGGCCCGAGTCGGCCGTGGCCGACGGCGCGGGGCACGTGTACGTTAATATCGAAAACAAGAGCGAAGTGGCGCAGATCGATTCGAAAAATCTCACGATCACGGCACGCTGGCCGGTCGCGCCGGGTGAGAGCCCCGCAGGTCTCGCCATCGACTCCGCCAATCGCCGCCTCTTCGTCGGCTGCCACAACCGAATGATGGCGATCCTCGACGCGGACACCGGCAAAGTGCTGGCCACGCCGGCCATCGGCGTCGGCGTCGACGCCGACCGCTTCGACCCCGGCACGGGCTTCGCCTTTGCATCCACCGGCAGCGGCGTCCTCAGCGTGATTCACGAAGACTCGCCCGACAAATTCACTTTCGTCGAGGACGTGCCGACGCAGCAGGGCGCGCGGACGATGGCTCTCGACACGAAAACGCACCAAGTTTTTCTGGTGACCGGGCAATTCGCTCCGCCGCCTGCGCCCACGCCGGATAATCCGCATCCCCGCGGCGGCTTGGTGCCGGATTCCTTTGTCGTCCTAGTCTTCGCCCGCTAGCCGGGGGGAATTCCTGGGCGCGGGGATTTTTCGCGGTGATAGATCAGCCATCCGGAGGCGATCACGCCGAGCGTGCCCGCTGCGAGCTTGCCTTCGAACAGCCAAACATTGGTGATTTCGGCGGGAGGCACGATCGAGCAGAAAAGCGCGAGGGCGGTGATCGCGCCGCCGGAGATCGCGGCGAGTCGTTTACCGGCCTTCCACGCGCTGCCGAAGATGTAGACGTAGGGCAGGAATCCGGCGATTACCATCAGCGAAACGAGCTCGTCGTAGGCGACGCGCATCGAATCGCCGAGCTGGTAGATGACGAGCAGAAACGTGGCGACGATGCCGAGCGCCAGGATCGAGACGTACGGTGTGCCCCAGCGCGGGTGAATCCTGCCGAAAGCCGCAGGAAGCAGATGATCGACGCCGGCGGCAAACGGCATCCGCGAATTCGCCGTGCCCAGTCCGCCGATGAATCCGACTCCGCTGGCTACCACCAACAGCGCGATCAGCGGTGATATCCACGGCGCGTGCAGGAGCAAGCCCACCGAATCTCCCACCTCGGCGAAGCCGTTGAGCTCGCTGATGCGCCCGGGTGGAAGCACGACGAGAAACGCGATCGTCGCCGACACGTAGAACGCCGCCGCAAACCCGGACGCGATCCAGCCGGCGCGGCGCATGGTGCGCTCCGGGTCGCGAATCTCGCCGGCCATCATGCCGGCGCACTCCATCCCGGAAAGCGCGTAGGCGATCGCGGCCCAGAAATTCACCGTGCCCCAACTCCACTTCGGAACGATGCGGATGGGCGTCGCCGAACCGCGGCGCGTCCAAACCATCCAGGCGACAACGACCAGCAGGAGACCCACCGCCCACGTGGCCAGGCCGCCGATGTTCTCCGTCCACTTGCCGACCTTCAGCCCGATCAGATTCGAGCCGAGCGCGATCCAAATCATCGCCACCGTGGCGGCGAGGAGGCAGATGCGGTTGTCGCCCAGGCGAGCGACCGAGGGGCCGAACATGTTGAAGGCGACCCGCACGTAGAGAAGGGCAGCCGTCGGGAACAAGAAGGCGATTCCGATCCAGTAAACCCAGAAGGCGAGGAAGCCGGACCATGGACCGAAGTCCCGGCGAGTCCAGAGATACAGGCCGCCCGCTTCGGGATATTTCACCACGAGCGCCGCCACCGCCACGGCCATGGGCGCCATGAAGAGCACGGCCGCCAGAAGCCACAGCGTCACGGAGCCCGGCCCGGCATGAGCCGCGATCGGAATCCATCGCGCGGAAACGACGCAGGTGATGGCGAAGAGCGTGAGATCGCGGAGGCCGAGTTCGCGCTTAAGCGCGGGGTTTGAGGACATTAGCCTGAGGCGCGCAGCATACCTTAAATCCGCAAGCCGTGGCGTTTCCTCCTGCGAGGGGTTTTCCGACGCCGGGGGCGCCAAAAGGTGACTTCCCAGATATGTAAAGCACAATTGACAAGTAGACAAGTATACTGTACAGTGGTGTTGCAAGGGAGGCTTAATCTGTGGCAGTCGCGAACAGTTGGCGCAGGCGCTTGACGAGGCCAGTTCTGCTTTGGTGGATCGTCGCATGGACGACGGAAGTCACGGTGGAATGGCTGTTCAAGCGTGGAGGATTGCATTCTCCCCTGCGGACCTTACTGGCTTTCCTGCCGGTACCGTTGTGGATCTGCTTCGTGGTGGTGTTCGTTCGCGCGGTCCGCAGGAGAGATGAACTCCAGCAGCAAATCTACCTGCAGGCTCTTTCCGTCGCCTTCGGACTGACGCTCGCTCTGGTTCTGTGTTTCGCCGGGCTGGAGCGCGCCGGAATCTTCCGCGTGGCGTGGAGCGATGTCGTGAGTTCGCTGATGGTCCTTTGGGTGATCGCGTACGTCTTCTCCGCCTGGAGATACCGATGAAAGACCTCGCTCGAAATTCGGAGACACTTCAGAAACAGAGGTGCACGGTTCTGAGCCTGTACGTTTCCGGGGCCGCGGGCGTGATTCTCTATTCGGCCGGCCTGGTTTTTTTCGCGTACCGGGATCGTTGGACGGATTTCTTGTTGTGGCTGGTGTTGCTTCCTTGTGTGAAATGGGCTTACCTGCGATTTTTTCCGCGCATCTCAGGGTGGACCATCTATGGCCGCGTCGACGACAAGCTGCCGGCCAACGTGAAAAGGGCGCGAGTCGAGGTGACGTGCTATTCGCTTTTGGGCTGCCCCTTCTGCCCGATCGTGGAACGCCGCTTGAAAGCGCTGCAAAAGGAGATGGATTTCACGCTCACACGAATCGATCTCACCCTGAAGCCGCAGGTGGCGGCGGGCAAGGGAATTCGGTCGGTTCCCGTGGTGGAAGCGGGCGAAGATCGCCTGGTTGGGAATGCCACGACCGAGCAATTGGCCCAGCTCATTGGGCGCGCGCAAGCGCTGGAAGTGCCTCGTGCGAGTTAGCGCGCCATGAAAAACCGGCTTCGCGTTCTTCGCGCCGAGCGTGACTGGTCCCAGGCAGAACTGGCGGCGCAGCTCGAGGTGTCTCGCCAGACGGTGAATGCGATCGAAACTGGGAAGTACGATCCGAGCCTGCCGCTCGCCTTTCGGATCGCCAAGCTCTTCAATCGATCCATCGAGGCGATTTTCGAACCCGCCGCAGGCGAGTCCGCCGACGAGCCATCATCTCAATAAGAGAACGCCGGGCTAGGCGGTGTCGCGGAGGACGGCCATGGCGGCGTTGCGTCCATTGATGCCGATCACGCTGCCGCCCGGATGCGTGCAGGCGCCGCAGAGATAAAGGCCGGGCATGGGCGTGCGCGCCGCGAGGCGCTTCGACCACATATAGGGCGGCAGGCATTCGCCCTGGAAAATGTGGCCGCCGGTGAGCCCGACCTTCTGCTCGATATCGGGCGGGCCGAGAACCTGGGCGTCGATCACGGCGGCGTCGATATTGGAGCAGAAGCGGGCGATGGAATTGAGGGCGAGGCGGCGGACTTCGTCGCGGCGGTCATCCCAGGCGCCGCGCGCGAATTTGTAGGGAACGTACTGCGCGAAGACGCTCATCGTGTGCCGGCCGCGCGGGGCGACGGACGGGTCGTGCGCGCTCTGAAAATAGAGTTCGCACCAGAGATGCTCGGGCAATTCGCCGCGGCGCGCGGCGGCGAAGGCGGACTTCCATTCTGGTTTCGTCAGCGGAGCGTTGATCTGGCCGTAGTGGTGCGGCTGATCGGTGCCGGGGCGCGCGACGAAATTGGGAAGCTCGGTCAGGAGAACGTTGAGCTTCACCGTGCAGCCCTCGATCGGAATTTGCTCGACGCGTGTGCGCCACGCAGCATCGGCCGCGCCGCCGAGAAGACGCACCGTCTGGCGCGGATCGGCATTCGAGATCACCACCGGCGAGGCGATGAGTTCGCCGCTCTCGAGGACGACGCCTTCGCCGGGCGCGATCTGCGCGACAGGCACGCCTGCGGCAACCACCGCTCCCGCTTCGCGCGCGGCGTCGCAAAAATAAAACGAGACCATGCCCATGCCGCCCCGGACGTAACCCCACATGCCGGGCATCCCGCCGAGGCGGCCCGACGCGTGGTGGAAACGAATGCTGGCGGTGCCGGGATCGAAGGGGCTGGCGTTGGTGCCGATCACGCCCTGGCCGAGGTAGGCGATTTGCAGGCGTTCATCGCGCAGGTAGCGCTCGACGAACTCGGCCATCGACCAGTCGAAGAGCATGTGGCGCGCTTCGTCGTCCGCGCCGAGGCGCGCGTCGATTTGGTCGGGCGTCGGCGGATCGCCGATCCACAGGTCGCCATCGCCCGCGGGGCGGAGCGCGTCGCGCAGGCGGCGCAGCACGTCGCTCATCGCGCGCCAGCCGTCGACGTCGCGCGGCGCGAAGCGGCGGATTTCGGCTTCGCACTGGGCGTCGTCGTCCCAAAGCTGGACGCTCGAGCCGTCGAGGAAGGGAACGAAGAGGCCGTTGACCGCGGGCGTCCAGTCGAAGCCGCGCGCGGGAAGATTCAGCTCAGTGACGACGAGCGGGTGCAGGAGCCCCGCGAGATACGCGCACGGAGACATGCGCACGCCGGGAAACGGCTCCTCGATCGTGCAAGCGCCGCCGACGCGCGCGCGGCTTTCGAGCACCAGCACGCGTTTTCCGGCGCGCGCGAGATAGGCTGCGCAGGCGAGGCCGTTGTGCCCGGCGCCGACGACGAGCGCGTCCCAGCGGCGCGAGGCGAGTTCGCGGATGGGCGCGGGCAATCCGATTTCGCCGAGCACGGCGGCGGTGGGCGAGTTCACGGCGAGTAGTATCTACTGCCGGGCGGCCCCTGTGAAGATGGGCTCTTCGGACCGAACCCTGCAAACTCCAGTTTTCACTTTGCGTTGCAGCGATTCTTTGATAGAGGAGGACCGATTGGGGCAGTAACGATCTGTTGAAAAGAGGAGTCGATGAAAGACGACTCGCTCAAGAACGGAAGCACAGAAGACCTAAGTGACGTTCGGGCTCAGGAATCCAGCCGCGGGCGGAAGCAGCCCTTGAAAGCGATGTCGCTTGAGCGACAGCGCATGATACGCCGCATAGGCCGACTGCTCGCCGACCCAAATTGCGACAAGAATACCTTCCTTGAGACTATTCGTGAGTTCGGGCTGACAGACGAGTCGCCGGAGTATCCGCAGCTTCTCGCGCTGTGGAGGAAGCGCCACGGGAACGACTAACCCGGCGATGAGCGGCTCGAATGCGCTTGTCCTGTTCGTCGGCGGGAAGTGCGGCGAGGTGATTGGAAACGAGCTTGGTGAACTCGGCGCTGAATTCATCAGCGGAAATTTTGCGCTTCGCCGATTTCTTCGTTTTCTTGGCCACGCGACCTCCCGCCGTTCGTCCCAGTATACCACTGCCTCCTGAAAGCCGAGATAGACTGGAGGCCGATTTTGGGAGGAGCAACGATGCGCAAAGGGTATTGGATTGCGTTTTACCGCTCGGTTTCGGATCCCGCGGCTCTCGCCGCGTATGCAAAAGTGGCCGGACCGGCGATAACTGCCGGCGGAGGCCGTTTTGTGGTTCGAGGCGCGCCGGCAAGAACTTTCGAGGCGGGGCTGAACCAGCGGTGCGTCGTGATTGAGTTCGACAGCCTCGAAAAAGCGATCGCCGCCTACGAGAGCCCGGAATATCAGGCGGCGAAGAAGCTGCTCGAAGGCGCCGTGGAGCGGGACGTGCGAATGGTGGAGGGCGCTTAGCTACAGCCGGACGCCGAACTCAGCCGTTCAGCGGGAGGCCGGCGACGTCCCAATCGAGGGTGAAGAGGGCGTTGTTGGTGGCGACGATGGCGCGATGTGTGGGAAGCAGTGCGAGGCCGACGATATTGGCGCCGCTGAGCACCACTTCAGGCTCAGCCTGCGGCGTGAGCCGCACGATGCCGCGTTTGCCGCTGAACGAC
>Ga0335073_10017373_pt1 | contig 10070 bp, 6 predicted proteins | sample Lox_Sample_22_FD_207093 | JGI IMG/M metagenome (GOLD analysis project Ga0335073, IMG submission 207093) | Soil microbial communities from Loxahatchee National Wildlife Refuge, Florida, United States - Lox_Sample_2.2 | ecosystem: Environmental > Terrestrial > Soil > Wetlands | place: USA: Florida... | reverse complement strand
GGCGTCGGCCAGCTGCTTCACCCGGGTGTGGCCGCGCCGGATGGGCCCGGTGTCAAAGCGGCCCTGCAGCACCGAGTTGTCCAGCGGGTTGGTCACCATGTGCAGCCCGGCCCGGGCGATATTGCTGATCAGCCGGTAGGCGTAGGCGTTGTTATAGGAGTGCATGGCGGTGGTGTGACTGGCTGTGACCCGCCCGGACATGCCGCGCCGGATCGTCTCGGCCGCCATCACCTCGACGAACCTGGAGTGATCGTCGTCGGTCTCGTCGCAGTGGATGTCGACGGCCAGCCCGTGCTCGTCGGCCAGCGCCATCGCGAACCTGACCGACTCCACCCCGTCCTCGCGGGTCAGCTCGTAGTGCGGGATCCCGCCGACCACGTCGGCGCCGAGTTCGACGGCCTTGCGCATCAGCTCCTTGCCGCCGTCGAAGCCGAGGATGCCCTGCTGCGGGAACGCGACCAGCTGCAGGTCGATGAGCCCGCGGACCTCTTCCCGCAGGTCGATCAGGGCCTGCAGCGCCCGCAGCTGCGGGTCGCAGACGTCCACGTGGCTGCGCACGTGCTGCACTCCGCAGGCCAGCTGCCAGCGCAGCACCTGCCGGACCCGCTGCTGCACATCGGCGTAGCTGAGCTGGGCCACCCGTTCGGCCCAGACCGCGATGCCCTCGAACAGCGAGCCGGACACGTTCGGCCGCGGCTGCCCCGCTGTCAGCACCGCGTCCAGGTGAATGTGCGGCTCCACCAGCGGCGGTGTAACCAGCCGCCCGGCCAGGTCGATCACCTCGGCGGCGTCCTCGTCCGCCGCGGGCGCCGTGCCGCTATTACGCACCGCAGTGATCACGCCATCTGCTACACCAATGTCGGTAAGGGTGTCCTGGCCGGCGATACGGGCGTTGCGCAGCAGCAAATCGGTCATTTGACCATCATCGCCGGTATGGTTGCTGTCCGCGAACACAAGCTGGAGGGTGCGATGGCGGGTGAAGTGGTGCTGGTCCTGGGCCGCGGGGTCGCTGGGATCGCGGGGGTGACCGGGCTTGCGGGTGCCGGGCCAGACGGCCGCACCCAGCGCTGGACAGGCCTGCCGTCATGACCGCTGCCGAGCGGCCGCGCGGCGGCTTGGCCGACGCGCGCGCTCCAGAAAGCACAGCACCTGCACCCAGCCGGCCGCTCAACCGTATGATCGCCGACGAGCTTGGTGTACGCGAAGGCCAGGTGACAGCGGCCGTCGACCTGCTCGACGGGGGCGCGACGGTCCCGTTCATCGCCCGCTACCGGAAGGAGGTAACCGGCGCACTTGACGACGCGCAGTTGCGCACGCTGGAGGAGCGGCTCAGGTACCTCCGCGAGCTTGAGGAACGGCGCGCCGTCATCCTCGAGTCGCTCCGCACTCAGGGCAAGCTCGACGAGGCGCTGGAGGCGCAGGTCCGGGCGGCGGAGTCCAAGGCGCGGCTGGAGGACATCTACCTGCCGTACAAGCCCAAGCGCCGGACGAAAGCCCAGGTCGCACGAGAGGCTGGCCTGGAGCCGCTGGCCGACGGGCTGCTCGCCGACCCCAGCCGCGACCCGCGCCAGGCAGCCCTGTCCTACGTCGCCCCGGCCAAGGGGGTGCCTGACGTGGCCGCCGCCCTTGAAGGCGCGCGGGCGATCCTGTCCGAGCGGTTCGCCGAGGATGCCGACCTGATCGGCGATCTGCGGGACCGGATGTGGGCGCGCGGCCAGGTGGTTTCCCGCGTCCGCGACGGTCAGCAGGAGCCGGGCGCCAAGTTTGCCGACTACTTCGAGTTCTCCGAGCCCTTCACCCGGCTGCCCTCACACCGGGTCCTGGCCCTGCTGCGCGGGGAGAAGGAAGGCGTTCTCGACCTGGAGCTTGATCCGCAGGAGATCACGCCGGAGGACCAGCCAGCTGCCGGGCTCAGCGACTACGAGGAGCAGATCGCCGCCCACTTCGGCATCGCCAGCCAGGGCCGCCCAGGCGACCGGTGGCTCGCTGACACGGTTCACCTGGCCTGGCGGACCCGCGTCCTGGTCCGTCTGGGCACCGACCTGCGGGTGCGGCTGTGGCAGGCTGCCGAGCAGGACGCGGTCAGCGTCTTCGCCGCCAACCTGCGCGACCTGCTGCTGGCAGCCCCGGCGGGGACACGGCCCACGATAGGCCTGGACCCGGGGTTCCGGACCGGGGTAAAGGTCGCCGTGGTCGATGGAACCGGCAAGGCGGTCGCCACGCACACGGTCTACCCGCACGAGCTGCGCGACCGCCGGGCGGGCGGCACGAAGCCGGGAGCAGGCTGGGCCGCGGCCATCGAGGTGCTAGCCCGGCTGGCCACCGCTCACAAGATCGAGCTGATCGCTATCGGCAACGGGACAGCGTCGAGGGAGACCGACCGGCTGGCCGCCGACCTGATAGCGCAGCATCCGGACCTGAAGCTCACCAAGGTTGTCGTCTCCGAGGCCGGGGCCTCGGTGTACTCGGCGTCCGAGTACGCCTCCCAGGAGCTGCCCGGCATGGACGTGTCGCTGCGCGGCGCGGTATCCATCGCCCGCCGCCTGCAGGACCCGCTGGCCGAGCTGGTGAAGATCGATCCCAAGTCCATCGGCGTGGGCCAGTACCAGCACGACGTGTCCGAGACGAAGCTGTCGCGCTCGCTGGACGCCGTGGTCGAGGACTGCGTGAACGCGGTCGGCGTCGACGTGAACACAGCTTCCGTTCCGCTGCTGTCCCGGGTCTCCGGCATCACCGACGGGCTGGCGAGCGCAATCGTCGCCCACCGGGATTCCACCGGGCCGTTCCGCAGCCGCCTGGCGCTCACCAAGGTGCCACGCCTGGGCCCGAAGGCGTTCGAGCAGTGCGCGGGGTTCCTGCGGATCACCGACGGCGAGGACCCGCTGGACGCCTCGGGCGTTCACCCAGAGGCCTATCCCGTCGTCCGGCGGATCCTGGCCAGCGCCGGGACCGGGGTGCGGGAGCTGATCGGGAACACGGCCATGCTGCACGCACTGCAGCCAAAAGACTTCACCGACGAGCGGTTCGGCCTGCCGACCGTCACCGACATTCTGGCTGAGCTGGAGAAACCGGGCCGCGACCCCCGTCCGGCGTTCGCGACCGCCCAGTTCGCCGAAGGCGTGCAGACGCTGCAGGACCTGGCGCCGGGCATGGTCCTTGAGGGAACTGTCACGAACGTGGCGGCGTTCGGTGCCTTCGTCGACATCGGCGTGCACCAGGACGGGCTCGTGCACATCTCGGCGATGTCGCACAATTACGTCGCCGATCCACGCGACGTGGTCCGGCCGGGGGACGTCGTCCGGGTAAAGGTTCTGGGCGTCGACATCCCGCGCAACCGGATCTCGCTGTCCCTGCGCCTGGACGACGAGCAGGACAAGCAGGACAAGGGGGCCACGCCCGGGTCAGGATCCGCCCGCCCGGCGCCCGGCCGCGGAAAGCCGCGCCAGCAGCCAGCCGGCCGTCCCGGCGGCCGGGCCGCGGCGCCCGAGGGTGCCATGGCCGACGCCCTGCGCCGGGCCGGCCTGGTCGGCGGCGGCGAGCGCGAGCCCGGCCGGCGGCGGTGACGGATCGTGCCTGACCTGCTGGGCCGGAATGGGTGAGCCGACACTGGACTGGGACGGGGCGCGGTACGACAAGCTCTCTGACCCGCAGGTGCGGTGGGGGCGGACAGTCCTGGGCCGTCTGGAGCTGACCGGTTCGGAGACGGTGCTCGACGCCGGGTGCGGCAGCGGCCGGGTCACACAGGAACTGCTCACCCGGCTGCCTCGTGGGCGGGTGGTTGCGCTCGACGCGTCAGCGTCGATGCTGGAGCAGGCCAGGGCGAGATTGCCGGACGGTGAGCGGGTGACCCTCGTTCAGCATGATCTTCTTGAACTGGAGCCGGCCAGCCTGGGTGACGATGCTCCGGTGGATGCGGTGTTCTCCACAGCGACGTTCCACTGGGTCACCGATCACGACCGTCTGTTCGCGAACCTCGCCCGGGTGCTGCGGCCGGGCGGGCAGCTCGTCGCCCAGTGCGGTGGCCAGGGCAACATCGAGAACGTCATCCGCGCGGTGCGGTCGCTCGGCGTGGAGCGGGCTGGCACGTGGGTGTACGCGACCGCCGAGGAGACCGTCACGCGGCTGCGCCGGGCCGGCTTCAGCGACAGCAGGGTGTGGACCCATCCCGAGCCGACCCCATTCGGGGCGGGGGCGCCGCTGGCCGACTTCCTCGAGACCGTCTGCCTGCGCGAGCACCTCGCGACGCTGCCGCCGGGGGAGCGCCGCGAGTTCGCGGAACGGGTAGCGGCGGCCCTGCCCGCGCCCGTGATCGACTACGTGCGGCTGAACATCGTCGCCCGCAGATAGCCGGGCATCAGGCTCCGTCGACGCCGGCTGGGGCTGTGCCTGCCGGGAAGGGGCCGAGTTCGGCGCTCTCGCCGAGGTAGGCGGCGATCACCCGCGGGTTGCGCCGGACATCCTCCGGCGGGCCGTCGGCGACGAGATGCCCGAACTCGAGCACCACGACGCGGTCGCAGATGCTGAGCACCAGGCCCATGTCGTGGTCGATCAGCAGCGTGGACTGGCCGGCGTCGGCCAGGGCGCGCAGCCGCTGCCCTAGTTCTTCGCTCTCGCGCATGTCCAGGCCTGCGGCGGGCTCGTCCAGGCAGATCAGCCGGTGATTCCCGGCAAGCGCGCGGGCGACGCCGACCAGCTTGCGCTGGCCTTCGGAGAGCTGGTCGGGCAGGCCGTCGGCCGCCCAGCCCATGCCGAACTTCGCCAGCGCCTCCTCGGCGTCGCTCACAGCCGCGACCGACCGCGGCGCCGCCACCATCAGGTTCTCGCGGATGTCGAGGTCGTCGAAGAGCTCGGTGCTCTGCCAGGTGCGGGCCAGCCCGCGCCGGGCGCGCTCGTGTGGCTGAAGGCCAGCCAGGCTCCGCCCGTCGAGCTCGATGCGGCCGCTGCTCGGGGTAAAGCCGGTGATGGCGTCGATGAACGAGGTCTTCCCGGCGCCGTTTGGGCCGATGAGCCCGACCAGCTCGCCCTCGCCAACCTGGAGGGAGACGTCGCTGAGCGCGCGGACCCCGCCGTAGGCCAGTGACAGCCCGCTCACCCGCAGCACCGCCGCCCGGCCGCCGGCGGCGGCCACCCATGCTGGTCCGGGTTCCTGGCGCGGGGGAGGGATGGGAGCCTCGGCGGCCTCGGGCACACGCAGCGGCACCCGCTTGTGCAGCCGCTTGTAGATGTCGCCGGCCACGCCATCGGGGTTCACGACCACCGTGAAGACCAGGATCGCGCCGCCGAACAGCAGGAACCAGTTCCCGTTCAGGCCGAACCAGTCGTCGAGCGCGTACGGGATCAGCGCCTGGGCGGAGATCAGGCCGGCGAACACGGCGCCGGAGATCAGCGTGATGCCGCCGGCGTAGGCGAACGCGATCAGGCTCAGTGCGGTGACGGCGTCGAACCGGTCGGCGCTGACCGAGCCGAAGTTGTAGGAGTACAGCACGCCGGCCACGCCGGCGATGAACGCGGCGATGCCGAAAGCGGAAAACTTGACAGAACGAGGGTTGATGCCGGCCGCCGCAGCCGCGCGCTCGTTCGAGCGGACGGCGAGCATGCGCTGCCCGAGCGAGCGCCTGCGGATCACACCAACGGCCACGCAGAGCGCTGCTGTGCAGGCCAGCGCGACCCAGCCGAAAACCGGGCTCGGCAGGTCGTGGTCGAGCCCGCGGAACGAGGCCAGCGGGCCGAGGTCGAGCCCGAACCACTTCGGCTCGGGCACCGGTGACCCGGCCTCGCCGCCGCCCCAGGTGGGGTTGACGAAGCCGAAGTTCTGGATCGCCACCGCGCCGGCCAGGGTGACGACGGCCAGGCTCACCCCGCGTACCCGCAGCGCGGACACCGCCGTCGCCATGCCGATCACCACCGCCACCGCGATGCCGGCCAGCGCGGCGAGCGGGAACGTGGTCCCGAAGTTGGCGGCCATGTGCGCGACCGTGAACCCGGCCGCGCCGGCCAGGCTGAGCTGGACCACCGAAACCTGGCCGACAAAGCCCGCGATAACCACCAGCGACAGCGCCATCAGCGTGCCGATCAGCGTGTTGATCAGCGCCTCGCGAAACCCGTACGGCAGCACGACCAGGGCCACCGCGGCCACCACGGTCGCGATCATCGAGGTGCGGGTCAGGTGCCGCGGCCGCGGCACCTGCGGCATCCGGCGTTCGACCAGCTCACCCCGGCCGGGTATCCGGGACCCGCGCCAGAACAGCACGCCGACGATGATCAGGAACGCCAGCAGGTCGGTGACGCCGGGCAGGGCGAGGCCGCCGGACTGCGGGAACCACGACTGCGACGAGGCGTACTCGACCAGCGAATACAGCACGCCGATCCCGATGCTCGCGCCGCACGCGATGCCGAACGAGGTGAACGAGGCCAGCAGGGCCGCGGCGAGCGCCGGGATGATCTGCAGCGGCAGGGTCTGTGGGTCGAGCTGGGTGATCGACGCCGCCAGGATGCCCAGCGTGCCCGCGATCAGCGACGCGATCACGGTGTTGACCAGCGAGATCGTGTTCGGCGACAGCCCGCTGAGCATCGCGGCGACCTCGTTCTCCGAGGCGGCCCGGGTAGCCAGGCCGAACCTGGTCCACTTGTAGACGGCGGCCAGCGCCGCCGCCGCCAGGATCACTATGCCGGTGAGGATGAACCGGTCGACCGGGACGACCGCGCCGAGCAGGTGGATGGCGTTCTGCGGCAGGATGCTGGGTTCCGGCTGCGGCGTGATGCCAAAGGCGAGCAGCATCGACGCCTGCAAGACGAGCAGTATGCCCAGCGAAGCCACGAGCTTGGCCAGCGGTGAGGACCTGCGCAGCCACCGGTACGCCAGGAACTCGGTGGCTACGCCGACCGCGACTACGAACACCAGGCTCAGCGGCAGCGCGGCCACGGTCGGCAGGGATCCGATCTTGCCGGTGGTCAGCGCCCAGTAGGCGTAGCCGCCGAGCATTGCCATGCCGCCGGTGGAGAGGTTGATGACCCCGGAGCCCCGGTAGGTGACGACCACCGCGAGCGCGATGCCGGCGATCAGCGCGCCGGAGCCGAGTCCGAGCAGGATGAACAGCAGGATCTCTTGCACTGGTCAGTCCCTGAGGGTGGCGGGTAATGCGCCGGAGGGTGCTGTGGCCGCGGGCTGTCCCGCGGCCACAGCTCCGTTGTGCCGGTGGATCATGACGGTGGCTGCAGCCAGCCAGCGGTCTTCGTCCACTTGTTGTGTCCCCCGTACTGGAAGAACTGGGTGCGGTCGTTGCAGACGGCCGGGGCCGAGGTGAACTCTCCGCAGTGCAGCTCCGGTGCGCCCAGCGCGACCGGGCCGGTGAACGCCTTGGCCTTCGCCAGGATCCCCGACGCGGTTATGTGGCCGTACCCAAGCTCGTTCAGGAAGCGGTCGATCGTGAGCAGTTGCGAGAACGCGACGATGTTCCACGGATCTGGCTCGTCGGCCGGGGTGCTGAACTGCTTCGACACCTTCTCGTAGGTCGGCATCCCGGGGTCGGTCGGGTCGCCGAACAGCGAGCTGGCGATCGAGTACGTCCAGATGGGGTAGTCGCCGCCGAGCCCGGCCGCGACCTGGCCGTTGAGGCACAGCGGCGCGGAGACGATCTTCTTCGCGTCGGTGATGCCCAAAGAGATCAGGCTCTTGGCCAGGTTGACGCAGTCCGCTGACTCGCTGTACGGGATCACCATGTCGGCGGTCTCCGCTCCGGCCGCGATCAAGGGCCCGGTCAGGTCGGTCTCGCCTTCGTCGTAGCCGACTGCCTTGACCGTCACCCCGGCTGCCCGCAGGCCCTGCTCGATCGCCACGGCGCCCTGGGTTATGCCAGCGACGTCCGGGTAGATCAGCGCGGCGGTCTTGGCGTGCAGCACGTCCTTGGCGTAGCTGCCGAACGGGCCGAGCACATGGGTCGCGTCACCAAAGAGGATCACCGCGTTGGGCTGCACGCCGTCGGTCGTCGTTGCGGCCACGCCGACGATCACCGGCGTCTTCGACCCGATCGCGGAGTAGAACGGCTGGATGCCGATCGCCACGCCGCCCTCGCCGATCACGTCAATGCTCTTGTTCGCGGCGAACTCCTGGCCGCACGTGGTGCCCTCCTCCTCAGCGGAGGTGATGAAGCAGGTGTCCAGCTGGAGCGGGTGACCGTCCACGCCGCCAAGATCGGCGTTGATGTAGTTCACCGCCTCTTCCGCGCCGTTGGTCGCCAGCGGGCCGATGGCCACCGCGCCGCCCTGCTGGTTCAGCCAGCCGATCTGGACCGGCGCCAGCGACGAGTCGGCCTTGCCGGCCTTGCCGTCGGTGTAGACCAGGTAATTGGTAACTGATTTTGTTCCGGCCCCGCCGGACCCGGCTGCGTTCAAAGCCGAATTGGGGTTGGAGTTAGAATTGGAATTGGATGTGCTGGAGGTGCTGGTGGTGTTGCTGGAGCAGCTAGCCGCGGCGAGCGCGGCCACAGCGACTACGGCAATCCCGAGCCGCCGTCTTCGGTTCTGCCTGCTCACGTCGTCCTCCCTGTGGTACACCCACACGGTTGTGCGCTTCCTGAGTACGGGATTCCCGGTGCGGATGCTGAAGAACCCAAGGTTTCTAGCCGGCGGAAGAATGGTGGACTTTACCCATGCGGGTGTGTGGAGATTGGTGGCAGCAATGGCGCCCACTGCTCCGGGATACAACCTCGGGAGCGTGGGGATAAACCTGGATTAGGGCGGCGGAAGCGGGGACACCGGTGGGCAGCAGTCCGACACTCGAGCTAGCCGGCCTCAGCGCCGGGTACGACGGGGCGCCGGTGGTGCGCAACCTGACGCTGACGGTGGGCGCCGGTGAGGTCGTCGCCCTGCTGGGTGCCAACGGCGCGGGCAAGACCACCACGCTGCGGGCGATCTCTGGCCTCATCAAGCCGAAGGCGGGCGGGGTGCGGCTGAACGGCGCGTTTCTTTCGGACGTGTCACCGCCGGAGCGGGTGCGCCGGGGCATCGTTCACGTGCCGCATGATCGCGGCATCTTCTTCCAGCTCACGGTGGCCGAGCACTTCCGGCTGGACGGAGCGGGCACACAAGCCCAGCACGAGGCGGCGTTCGAGCATTTTCCGGCGCTGCGGGGGCTGCGTGACCGCCGGGCCGGGCTGCTGTCCGGCGGCGAGCAGCAGATGCTCGCGCTGTCCCGGGCACTGCTGCGCAGGCCCCGTGTTCTGCTGCTGGACGAGCTCAGCCTGGGCCTGGCCCCGGTGATCGTGGAACGCCTGCTGCCGGTCGTCCGCGATTACGCCGCCCGGAACGGCACCGCTGTGCTCCTGGTAGAACAGCATGTGCACCTGGCCCTCAAAATCGCTCACCGCGGTTATGTGCTCTCGCACGGCGAACTGGTCGCTTCCGGCAGCGCCGCCCGCCTGGGCAGCGACAGCGCGCTGCTGGCAGCCAGCTACCTGGGCCAGCGCCGGGAAGGAGGCTGATGAGGATCGCGTTCGGTGCCGACGACCAGAACGAGTGCACTCGCGCGGTCGCCGACTACCTGCGCAGCGTGGGCGATGTCCGGGTGCTCAGCGACGACCGTAGCTGGCCGGAGTTCGCCCGCGAGGTCGGGCGGTCGGTCGCGGCCGGCGAGGCCGACTTCGGCGTCGTGATGTGCTGGACCGGGACCGGCACGTCCATCGCCGCCAACAAGGTCACGGGTGTCCGGGCCGCCCTCGCCTGGGAGCCATGGATCGCGCGGAACGCGCGCCTCTGGAACGACGCCAACGTCCTGGCGCTCAGCCTCAAGCGCCTGGCACCGGATGTCGCCGTCGACTGCGTCAAAGCGTTCCTCGAGGTGCCAGCCGAAGATCCGGACGAGTCACCCAGCATCGACCTGATCAGGAACCTGTAGCCGCTTCGCCCGCACTGCCCGCCGCCGCGCTCCCCATGCTGTATGCCGTGTTCCCGCGTCCCGCTCCCCGCGTCCCGCGCCCCGCGTCCCGCTCCCCGCGTCCCGCTCCCCGCGTCCCGCTCCCCGCGTCCCGCTCCCCGCGTCCCGCTCCCCGCGTCCCGCTCCCCGCGTCCCGCGC
>Ga0335073_10017372_pt1 | contig 10070 bp, 3 predicted proteins | sample Lox_Sample_22_FD_207093 | JGI IMG/M metagenome (GOLD analysis project Ga0335073, IMG submission 207093) | Soil microbial communities from Loxahatchee National Wildlife Refuge, Florida, United States - Lox_Sample_2.2 | ecosystem: Environmental > Terrestrial > Soil > Wetlands | place: USA: Florida... | reverse complement strand
CGATGGAGAGGAACTCCGGATGCGACTTCAGGAATTCCGGAGAGGATTGCCAGACTGCCGACACCGAGGCGAGAGCCTCCGATGCCTGCCCCCTGGCCAGTTGAAGATTTGCCAGACCAAGCCAGGCCCCCTCAGATCGCGAATCAAGTTGAAGTTCGCGGCGAAATTCTGTCTCTGCGTCCTCCAGTTTTCCGGTTTGCAGAAGACACTCGCCGAGCAGGGTGTGCAATCCGGATTGCTGAGGTTCTATGGCGAGGGCCTTGTTGTATTCCCGCGCGGCATCTTCCCAGCGGTTGCGTTCAAAGAGCACGTCGCCAAGGAATCGATGCCCCCACGGCGACTCCGGGTACAGGCGTGCGCCCGAATAGGCCAGGCGCGCCGCCAAATCCAGATACTGATGCCCAATTTTGAACAGGGCCTCGGCCTTGTCGGGATCGAGGTCGGCGATCTTGCGGTATTGCTCGGCTGCGCCCTGAAAGTTCTCCTGAGTCAACTGATACAGGGCCATGGCATCGTGTGCATCGAGGCTTGAGGGATCGAGTTCGAGGGCGCGCCGAAGGTAGGGATCGGCTTTCTCTGGAGAGGCGAGTTTAAGGTAATCCATTCCCACAATGATGTTGAGGCCGACGAGATTGGGCCGTTCGCGGAGCGCGCGGGAGAGCCACCCGGCTGCCGCGTCATAGTCGAGGAGGCTCTGGTAAGCGAGGCCAAGGTTGACCTGCGCCTCGACCAGGCCTGGATCGAGGGCGAGAACCTTCTTGAACTCTTCGGTCGCGCGGAGAAAATTACCCTGCCTGATCGCCGCCTGGCCAGCGCGAAATGATACCTCGATATCCTGCTGCGACGATTGGGCAGACGCCGACCGGGGCACCTGCAGCAAGAGCGCAAACAGAGCGAGCGCCACCGCTTTGATGTAGGAATGTCCGAGCCGATCGAGGCGGAGTGCAACGGGACCCGGAAGGAACCTAAAGGGGAAGAAAGTCAGTCGAGGGTCCTTCGCGGTGGTCATTGAGCAGATGATAGATCATCGTCAGATAAGCCCGCCTATGGCGGGCGTCGCCTCAGGATGACAAGCGGACATTATTTATGCAGCAACCAATAAAGCCCTGTGTTCATTTCAGAGGCATTGATGTGCGGGCTGAAGCCCGTACCCTTCAAGCCCGTACACTTCAAACTGAAGCCCGTACACTCTAAAGGCCCGTACCCTTCAAACTGGCCGACGAACCGTGTCCGGGCGGGTTTTCAGTCCGCCCGGACACCGACGGAATCAAATCAGAAGGTTATTCGCCCGGCAAATTGAATGACCCGCGGCAGGTTGTATTGGCCGCTCACCTGGCCTATGGTGCCGCCCCAGCCGGCTGGTGGATCGAACTGCGTTCGGTTGAACATGTTGAAGAACTCGCCGCGGAACTCGAAGCTTAATCGTTCATCCGGCCCGAACTTGGTGTTCTTGAAGGCGGCGAAGTCGAAGTTCTTTTGTCCATCGGAACGGATGTTGGGCTCGTCTCGCGAATCGGTCCCATAGCCGTAGTAGGTCGGAGCGCCAGCAGTGAATACCGAGGTGTCGTACCACTCGGCGATCTTTGCCGTTCTGTTACCGGATGTGAGGTGGGACAAGGCAGTTCTGGTCGGCCGGGCGCAGCCTGGGTCCTGAAGGCCGGAGTTGCTGAGCGCGCCCGGGCAGCCGCCGACTACAATCGGATAGCCGCTCTGGAAGGTAATGATGGTATTAACGCCCCATCCGCCGATCACTTTATCGATGGGCGTGCTTACGTTCCTGGCCAGCGCTTTGCCCTGCCCGACGGGCAGATCCAAAACGCTGCCGATCACCAGCCGCTGCGGAACGTCGAAGCCATCCAGGCTGCGCTCGCCGCGGAGGTTATATGCGTTGGCATCTCCCCAGCTCGGAGACGCTGCCTCAAGCCAGTTGATCTCAGAGTTGGTGTTGTCAATGAGCTTGGCGATGGTGTAGCTGGCCAGCACCTGGGCGCCCGCCGCAAACCGCTTCTGAACCTTGAGCTGCATCGAGTGATAGCTTGAATCGCGGTCATCCGGCTCCTCCAAAGAGAAACCGTCGAACTGCGGGTAGGGCACGATCAACTGGTCCGGTTTTACCGTCGCATTCGTTCCCATGCCGCCGGACTTCACGGGACCGGTGCACCCCGTACAATCGCCGGCAAACGGATTGTTGGGCAGGACCGCCAGATTCGCCCCCGTCAACTTAGCGACATCCGCCGCAGTTTGCGGCAGGTATTGCGGCTGCAACTGATCCAGATCCTGGGAGTGCTCGGGCAAATGCGTACCCTTCGATCCGGCGTAGGCGATGTCCACCAGGAAATCCCCATGGAATTGGCGCTGAACGTCCAGATTCCATTGCTGAACATAGGGAGCCGGGAAGTTGGACGCGGCAGCTCCATTTCCATTCCCCTGCACATCGATCAACGCCTGGTTGCGGCCGAAGGGCGGTGTGATTCCGCCCACGGAAGCCGGGAACGGGTTGGAGATGGGGTATCTCGGCGTGACTCCGTCGGACAGATAAGTCAGCCACGGAGTGGTGAAGGAGTTGATGAACAAATTGTGGGGTGCGTCATCCCAGCGCACGTCCACGGGCAGGAAGAAGATCCCGTAGCCGGTCCGGATCACGGTATTCGCGTCGATCTGGTACGAAACTCCGACTCGCGGACTGACGTGGTTCCACGAAGGAAACGCCGTGCGGCTTGAATGACGGCTGGAAGCCACCAGGTCATATCCGCCCTTCAGGCTGGGAAAGGCGTTGGATACAGCGTTGCTCAACGCCAGCAATGGGCTGGCCTCGGTGGTATTCAGAGCCACGATGCGGTTAAAGCGCTCGGTCCAATCCCCCTGCAGGTCGACGCGGGCGCCAAGATTGAGCGTGATCTTCTTGCTTAGGTTCCAGGTGTCGCCGGCATAAAACGCCCAGTAAAGATTCTGATCTGCGGTTTTGGCCGGCTCAGTGACGCTGCCGCTATCCCCGTAGCCGAGAAGGAATGAGGCCACGCCGCTTCCGCCCGCCGATGCCTGCGAACCGATGTTACCAAGGGCGACGTTGTTGGGGTTGGCCGCGGTGGTTTTGGCGTTGAACTGGTAGAGCCCGGCGGGATCGTTGCTCTGGTAATAGTTGTTGCGCAGGATGCGGTTTTCAAATCCGACCTTGATGGTGTGCTTGCCGAGAATCTCGGAGAAGGCCGGATCGAAGCTGTAGGTGTCGTCGAACGCTCCGATGCCGCTGCCCGTGCCCTGTGCGCACCAGCCGCCGCCCCAGCGGTCGTCGCCCGATGCGTCCGACAGACACATCGTGGGGATGTGAGTATAGGTCATCTGGGAAGCCAGCGTTGCCCAGTTGGAGCCAAACGGCGTCAGGCTGATGCCTTCGCTGAGAGGCGTGCGCAGGTAGACGTAGCGCGTGTAGCCAACATGCAAGTCCAGGATCGACTTGGATGAAAGCTGGATGGTGTCGCCCAGCGAAACCTGATTGGCGGTGGTGTTTTCCGTGCAGCGATCGGTACAGATCTGGCCGAATGGCGCGTCGGGAAGCGAGAGGACGTTCGAATGCGTATATCGTCCGAAGATCCTTTGCCTTTGACCAAGCGAATAATCGATGCGCCCGTTGTATTGATTGGTGTTGCCGCCGGAGCTGAAGCTGTCAGCAAAGTTGCCGCTCGCATTTGGAGTAATGTTCGGCTCGGGGAAGAACGTCTTCATCATATAAACCGCGGTGGGGTCGAGCCGGCTGGGGGGAATGACGTTGGCTTTGCCGTTGTAAGTGAACTGGGTGCGGCAAGGGCTGGCGTTACTCCCGCTGCAATTCGCGCTGGTCGTCGGGTCGTAAATGTTGAATACCCCGCTCCCGGGGTTGGTTCCGGAACCGGAAAAGTCCCCGCTACGCTCTGCATCAGTAGGGACCCATGTCTCGAACGGGTTCCCCTTGCGCAACCGAAAACCCTCGTAAGCGCCGAAGAAGAACAGCTTGTCGCGAACGATCGGCCCTCCGCCATTGACTCCGAATTGGTTCTGGGTAAAGGGGGGGCGTACGACGCCGTTGCGATTATCGAAGTAGTCATTCGCGTTCAGCACCTTGTTGCGAATGAATTCGTAAAACGAACCATGGTACTGGTTGCCGCCCGATTTGGTCGTCATGTTGATGACGCCGCCGGCAAACCGGCCGTATTCCGGCCCCAGGTTGTTGGTCTGGACCTTGAATTCCTGAACGGCGTCCTGAGTCGGAATCACCGTGACCACATTCAGGTAGGCGCCGTTGGTGGGCACACCGTCAATCAGGATCTGGCTTTGACCCGCCATGCCTCCGCCAATCTGAAAATCCCCAAGCGCAAAGGGATTGGCGCCCACCGGGTTGCCTGTCGAGGAGTTTCCGGCCGAAGGCTGGCCCTGAGGAACAACACCAGGCACCAGTTCCGTCAGCGCAATCGGGTTGCGGCCGTTGAGCGGCAGGTCGGTTACGGTTCGTTGCTCAATCACTTGCCCCAGGGAGTTCGTTTCCGGCTGGAGTAACGGCGCCTCGCCGGTTACCTCAACCGTCTCGGTGGCCGCACCCACCTGCAAGGTCATGTCGATCTTCAGACCGCTTTCAATCTCCACAATGATCGGTTCGCGGACGAAATTTTTGAAGCCGGCCTTCTCTGCCTGAAGTTTGTAGCGACCCGGCGAGATATTCGGAAACGAATAATTGCCGGACGAGTCGGTCTTAATCTGGCTTTTCTCGCTGGTATCCAGATTGGTCAACGTCACGGTAGCCTGGCCGATTGAAGCTCCGGAACTGTCAGCAACCGTTCCTGAGATCTTTCCGGACACATTCTGACCCCACAGGGTTGCGGTGGCGACCGCCCAGACGAGAGCTACCCCTAATAGAACTCCTGACCTCCGAATGCTCATAGGTCTCCTGGTCTCCTTCCTCTTTTCGTTTCAACTTGCGGTTTGGGACCGATACCAAATGTTGGCCCAAGCTTATAGAAGGCCAGTGTGAACATTGTCAAGGAGAAAATCGGTAAATCGTTAAAGTAAAAGGGCTCTGCGCTACGTGATCTGCAGAATCCGAAGCTGCCGGGGCCGCTGAGGTCATTGCGCAACAGCGAAGGAGACTCGTTCCTATTAACGATCGGGATTGCCCGTCGCGGTTACAGTCGAGAAGGGCGCAGCCTGCGCCCTGCCTCGTCTGGTCGCTCCGGAGTCCTGCCGTCCGGCGCTCCGTCGAGGCGAGTGCCCTGGAGCACAAACAAATCCATCCGTCCATTGTTATCGAAAACGATGAATGCGCAGCCGTCGCGGGCTCCTTTGTATCCAACTTTCGTTTTATCGGTTCCGGCGTGAGAACGTTATCATATCTGAACCTGCGATCGACGAGCCGGCGCGATCTGAAGGCGCGGCGACCTCGGCCATGGTGAGAGCGGAGGAACACAAGTTACTGGAGCGGTCGAGTACGATGATGCGGGACACTGCATTGCTCGCAGAGGCGCAAACCGATGTTTGCGCGCAACGCTTTCTGCCCGGGACGGCCTCGAATCCCCGTTCCATGCGCCGGGTCGAGCCACAAATACACCACACCGATAGAAAAAGAATGGGGCTGGTGGAACAGTGCATACCAAACCGACAATGAACGACGTGGCGCGACTGGCCGGCGTGGGCACCATGACGGTTTCGCGGGTTCTCAGCGGAACGGCGCGGGTCTCGGAAAAAACCGCGCGGCGGGTCCGCGTCGCGATCGAGCAGCTGAAATACCGGCCCAACGAGCTGGCGCGCGTGTTTCGCAGCCAGAAGAGCCAGGCCATCGGGCTGATCATTCCCTATCTCTACGATCCCTTTTTCGCCAACTGCGCGCATGCCGTAACCACGGTCGCCAAGGAACACGGATATTCGGTGATCATCACCACCACCGACGAAGATCCGGACTCGGAGTATCTGCAAGCCGAACAGATGCTGCAGCGCCCGGTGGATGGCCTGGTGATCATTCCTGCGCAGCACCATCAATCGCGGCTCACGCGGGCGATGTTCGGGCGGACTCCCGTCGTTGCCTTCGACCGCCCCGTCACCGACGATTCGATCGACGTGATTCTGGTGCGCAATACGGCGGGCTCGAAGCGAATCACGGAGCACCTGATCGAGCACGGCCACAGGCGGGTTACGTTCATGGGTCTGAGCCGGCGCCTCTACACCATCAACGCGCGCTTCCAGGGCTACCGCCGCGCCATGCGGGATGCGGGGCTCCAGTATGACGGGTATTTCGGCTGCGATTCGCCGGATGAGACCAGGCGCGCCCTCGAAGACAAACTGGGTGAACCCAACCCTCCCACCGCCGTCTTCACTTCGAACACGCTGGCCACGCGCTATGTGCTCGCCGCACTTATGGCGATGGGGGTGAATATACCGCAGGACCTGGCGCTCGTGGGTTTCGATGACTTCGATCTTGCCGATGTCACTGCGCCACCGTTATCCGTGGTGCGCCAGCCCGCACAGGAGATGGGCCGCGTGGCCGTCAGCCTGCTCTTTGAGCGCATCCAGTGCGGCGAATTGCCCCAAACCGGCAACAGGATTGTGCTCCCGGTGGAGATTGTCCTGCGGCGCTCCTGCGGCTGCAAACACCGCAAAGAGGTCGTGATTGAGTGAGGGTATCCGGATGGAGGGAGGTATACCGCCGCAGGAATTCCTTGATCCGACCGGGCCGTCGCGTGTCTGTTTCACTGAAGGGGTTCACCCCATGGTATCCCAGGTCTCAAAAGGGAGACTTGGGGCACCCATTTTTTGGTGGTGGAACTCAAATTCAGACCTGAGCCGCCCGCCTATTCAAGAACCGCTGTAGCGGTGGGAGGAACAGCCGCGAATCCGCCCGGCGGTGCTATCCTCGGCTTGTGTCCAGCCACCTTGCCATCAAGACTGTGCTGGTGCTGTGTGCCGCTTCGGCTTTTGGCCAACAGCCTGGCCTGAGGCCCGCGCAGCCGGCGGGGTCTCGGTCTGCTCAGACGTTTCTGATCCCCGGGATCGGCGAGGGCGCAGTCCATATCGACGGCTACTGGCAATTTCATTTGGGTGACGATCCGGCATGGGCATCGCCGTCGCTTGATGACTCGGGGTGGGAGTCGATTCGCGCCGACGACCCGTGGGGCGTGCAGGGGCATCCTTCGTATGCAGGATACGCCTGGTACCGCCGTCATTTGGACATACTGCCTTCGGCGGGTTCCACCGGGCAATACCGGGTTCTTATCCCGCACGCTGAAGACGCATACGAGGTTTACTGGAACGGGGAGCTGATCGGAAGATACGGCCGGCTGCCGCCCCACGCCTCGTGGTACTACAGCGAGTTCCCCCGGTCCTTTCCGCTGGTTGGCTCTGCCGTCGGCGTGCTCGCCATTCGCGTATGGAAAGCGCCGCTCGACGCTTTTTCGCCGGCCGATGCGGGCGGCCTCTTTGCCCCGCCGATGGTGGGCGATCCGGATACCATCGCGTTGCGCGAACGCGAGGTGAGCTGGGAGTTTATCCGCGACGACCTGTTCGATTATTCGCTGATTCTGCTACGAACCTTCATCACGGCATTGTGCATTGTTCTTTGGAGCCGCAATCGCCGCGAACAGCTCTTTTTGTGGGTGGGCGTTTTCATCTTCATGCCCGTCGCGCTGGATACTTTGCAGCGTCTCTTTCTGATCCCGTTCTCTTATGCGGTGGGACGTTGCCTCAATCAGCCGTTGTATGTCCTGTACAGCGTTTCGTTGTGGTTTCTGCTGCTGTGGCTCCTGCAACTCAATGAGAAGCCGCGCCTGATGCGCTTGACCAGGGCTCTGGCCTGGCTGAGCCTGGGAGCGGGCGCCGCGGACGGAATTCTGGCCTACTTCTGGGGTTCAGCCACGGTATGGATGCAGTGGGCAGACGGAGTGCTGGTCACCCTCGTCCTTCTGCTTCAACTCTTTCCTTTTGTGCTGGTCATGGTCGGCCTGCGGCGGCGGCTCGATATCTCCCGGTGGGTGGTGGCGCTCACCGCCTTCATATTGCAGATGCTTCACAGCATCGCGGATTCCAGCGCATTGGGCCAGCGTTTTACGCATTGGACACTCTTCGATGCGTTGATTTCCACGCCGCTCTTCACGGTTCAGGGGGTGGAATTTCAGTTTGAAAGGGTCGTCTCGATCACCTTGTTTGCGGCCATTATTTTCGCGCTCTATCGTTACATTCTGGAGCAGCAGGCGCGGCGCACGGCGCTCGAACACGAGATGCGGAGCGCCCGGGAGATCCAGCAGGTCCTAATTCCCGAAACCCTGCCCTCGTTGAAGGGTTACGCCGTTACCAGCGCCTATACCCCGGCCCTGGAAGTGGGCGGCGATTTCTTCCAAATGCTGCCTCGAGGCGATGGTTCAACGATTGTCGCTCTGGGAGATGTGAGCGGGAAGGGCCTCAAGGCCGCGATGAACGTCGCCATGATTGTGGGCGTTCTGCGCCCGCAGGCTGACACCGGCGCCACTCCCGCGGAGATCCTGGGTGCGCTCAACCGTTGCCTGTGCGGGCGCATGCATGGAGGATTCGCCACCGCCATCGTTGTGCGCCTCGACCGGGATGGAACAGTAACCCTGGCCAACGCCGGACACCTGCCTCCTTACTTGAATGGCAAAGAGCTTTGGCTGGAGGCTTCGCTGCCCCTGGGTATCATCCACCAGACCCATTACGGCGAGTTGACAGTGAAGCTGCGTCCCGGAGAGCAGTTGAGCCTCTATACCGATGGCTTGCTCGAAGCACGCAACAAGGCCGGCGAACTCTACGGCTTCGACCGGATGAACCGGCTGTTTGCCGGCCGTCCAACGGCTCAACAGGCCAGCGAGGCTGCAGTTGTTTTTGGACAGGACGACGACATTACAGTGCTGACCCTTACCCGCCTCGCCGCCGGTGTGGAATCCACTACCACTCTGACTCTGCCGCCTTTAGAGCATGTGATCGCCGGGCGCTAGCCAGGCCTCTGGCCGCATGAATTTGTTCCTGTTGCATCGTGGTATCCGAGGTTCCAAGCTCGGGGCTCCGGGCGGGCGATCGCATCTCAGGGAAATACAAGTCTAATTGACCTCCTCGGTGCCGCCGGCGCGAAGCAGGATCGCTGCGCCGCGGCGAAGCGTTCCGGGATCGGAGGATTCGCGCCACTGCATGTAAACGAAACCGGCAACGACGATCGCGACGAACAGATAAGGGGCCAGGTTGTAGGGCCACGAGGGTTGCGGGTAGACGGTGACAACAAGGACGGGAATGAGCGCGATTGTCGCTATCCATGGGGCTACGACGTGTCGCCATAGGGAAAATCCGTCTCGCTGTTCGCGGCGCATATAGCGGGTCAGTGCAAGGTTAGCCATCGCGTAAAGAACGATAACCCCAAGCGTGGCGATGGTTCCAAGGAAGCCGAAGATGATATCCGGCTGCAGTGACAAGCCGACGAGCAGGATGGCCGCGAAACCCGAAATCTGCACAAATGCGATGGCGAATGTCGGCGTCCGGTGGCTGGGATGGATGTTCCCGAAGCGGGCCGGAAGCGTGCCCGCGCGTCCCATGGTGTACATCACGCGGGAGGCAGCATTGGTGCAGGACAGGCCAACCCCGACGGCGCTGTTCACGACCGCCAGGACAACGAACCACCAACCGCCGCCCCAAAGCGCGCGGCCGAGAGCGTAGTACGGATTGGCATTGGAGGCGAAGGCGGCCATGTTACCGGTGCCCCAGCCAATAGCGCTTGCATAGGAGGCCAGGATGTAGAAGATACCGATGCTCACGAGCGAGAGCATAATGGCCCGGCCGATCGTGCGGGCGGGAAGCCGGGCTTCCTGGGCGAGGGGCGCGGGCGCTTCAAAGCCGCTCAAGCCGAGGATTGAGAAAACCATTCCCGCCAGGATGCCGCTAGAGTGGTGCGGCGCAGCAGATGGCTGCAGGGGCGCCAGATAATCGGAACCGGGGCCGGGGTGCATAAGGAAGCTGATTCCAAGCGCCAGCATAATCAGCAGCTCCAGTCCGCCCAGCACCGCGGTCACCCGAGCCGAAAGCTGGACGCCGCGATGAGTCAAGGTCCAGATCAG
>Ga0335073_10017371_pt1 | contig 10071 bp, 9 predicted proteins | sample Lox_Sample_22_FD_207093 | JGI IMG/M metagenome (GOLD analysis project Ga0335073, IMG submission 207093) | Soil microbial communities from Loxahatchee National Wildlife Refuge, Florida, United States - Lox_Sample_2.2 | ecosystem: Environmental > Terrestrial > Soil > Wetlands | place: USA: Florida... | reverse complement strand
CACGACGCCGGCGGGGCAGGTGGACGCGACGGCGGCTGCGATCGCGCGGCAGGCGGCGCGCGCGGTGTCGGCCGCGGAGTTCAGGATAAGGGAGAAGGGCGCGGCGCCTGGGGCTCCCGCGACCGCCGCCGGAAGCTGATGGCCAGCGCGTTCCCAGGGCACCTCGGCGGGCTGGACCTCGGGCTGGGGGGCGCCTTCGGTCCGCGCGGCGCGGTCGCCGAGGTGGGCGACGGCGTGGCCCGCGTGGTCGGGCTCGCCGGAGTCGGCGCGGAGGAGCTCGTCGCCTTCGATTCGGGCGCGCTCGGCATGGCCTACGAGCTGGAGCCCGAGCGCACGGGCGTCGTGCTCCTCGAGGGCGCCGATCGCGTGTGCGCCGGGGAGGGCGTCGCGCCGCTGGGGCGGCTTCCTTCGCTCCCGGTGGGCGCCGACCTCTTGGGCCGCGTCCTCGATCCGCTGGGCCGGCCGCTCGACGATCGGCCCGATCCTGCCGGCGAGCGCCGTGCCGTGTTCCGCGAGGCACCGCACCTCACCCAGCGGGCGCCGGTGGAGCGGCCGCTCCTGACCGGGGTCATGGTCATCGACGCGGCGATCCCCATCGGCCGCGGGCAGCGCCAGCTGTTCGTCGGCGACCGCAACGTGGGCAAGACGTCCCTCGCGCTCGACGTGGTCGCCGCGCAGCGGCCGGGCGACGTGGCCTGCGTCTACGTCGTCGTGGGGCAGCCGATGTCGCGCGTGCTGAGCATCCGCGAGTCGCTGCAGAAGAGCGGCGCCATGGGCAACACGGTGGTGATCGCGTCGGACTCCGCCGACCCGCCGGGCCTGCAGTACCTCGCGCCCTATGCCGGCGCCACGGCGGCCGAGTGGTTCCGCGATCAGGGGCGGGACGCGCTCGTCGTCTACGACGACCTCACGAAGCACGCCGACGCCTACCGCGAGCTGGCGCTGCTGCTCGGCCGGCCGCCCGGGCGGGAGGCCTTCCCCGGCGACATCTTCTACATCCACGCGCAGCTCCTCGAGCGGGCGACCGCGCTGGATGCGCGCGCCGGGGGCGGGTCCGTCACCGCGCTCCCGCTCGTCGAGACGACCGAGAGCGACATCTCGGCGTACATCCCCACCAACCTGATCTCGATCACCGACGGCCAGGTCTACCTGGACACGGCCCTCTTCGAGCGCAACCGGCGGCCCGCCGTCGACGTCGGCCGCAGCGTGTCGCGGGTGGGCGGAGCCGCGCAGCCCTCTTCGATGCGTGCGGCGGCGCGCAACCTCCGCATCACGCTCTCGCAGTTCGAGGCGCTCGAAGCGTTGACGCGCGTGGGGCTGGACGTCGATCCGGCGACGCGGCAGGCGGTCGAGCGCGGCCGCATCCTGCGCGAGGTCTTACGCCAGCCGCGCTTCACCGTGCGCACGGTGTCGCAGCAGATCCTGGCGCTCACGGCGGTGGGCGAGGGCTGGCTCGACGGGGTGGCGCCGGTCGAAGCGGCGCAAGCGCTCTGGGCGGGCGCCGAGCGTCTGGGCTCGGAGCAGCCCGAGCTCGCGGCGGCGCTCGAGGCCGGGACGTCGCTGCCCGCCGGCGGCAAGGAAAGGCTGCGGGCGCTGCTTCAGCTTCCGGGAAGCAAGTGAAGCGCGAGGCGGATCTGCAGCGCCGGCTCCGGTCGCTCGAGACGCTCGGCGAGGCCGTGGGCGCGATGAAGAGCCTCTCCGCCCATCACTTTCGCGAGGCGCGCCGCGCCGTGGAGCCGGCCCGGAGCTACCGCGAAGGGGTCGAGCGGGTCCTCGGGTGGACGGGCGCCTCGATCGCCGCGGGGGATGGACCGCCGGGGCTCCTGGTGATCGGCGGCGAGCTCGGCCTCTGCGGCAGCTACAACGCGCGGCTGGTCGCGGCCGCCGCGCGGCGGCGCCAGGAGCTGGGCGCGGGACCCACCCGCTGCGTGGGGCACCGCGCGGCGGTGCTGCTCGCCCGGCGTGGCGTGACCCTCCAGCAGACCTACGCCGCACCCACGAGCGTCGGCGGGATGACGGATCTGCTGCTTCGGCTCGCCGAGGACGTCCTCGGGAGCTACGTGAAGGAGAGGCTCTCGAGCCTCGACATCGTCTCCAGCCGCTTCGGGGGCGTGGGCGCGGCGGTGCCCGCCAGCGTCCGCCTGCTCCCGCTCAAGCCGAGCCGCGCAGCTCCCGAGAAGCCCGCCCGCTACGTGAGCGCGGACCAGCTCGGGTTCGCGGCCGTGCGGGAGTACCTCTACATCATGCTCTACGACCTGCTGCTCGATGCCATCGCTTCCGAGCACAGCGCGCGGCTCCTCGCCACTCAATCCGCCGAGCAGTGGCTCGACGAGCGGACCGGAAGGCTCCGTCGCCAGCTCGCCGCGGCGCGGCGGGAGGCGAGCACCCAGGAGGTCATCGAGATTGCCGGAGGCGTGCGGGCGCGGGCGCGCCGGTGAGCGCTGGCCGGCCCGGCTACGTCCCGACGCCCAGCGCGCGGGTCAGCGCGGAGCGGGCGCGCAGCTGCCCGTAGCGCGCGCGGACGAGGTTCAACCGCGCCTGCGTGAGGGCCGACTGGGCGTCCAGCAGATCGGTCGTCGTCGCCGCCCCGGCTTTCACCGTGACGGCCGTGACCCGGAAGGCTTCCTCGGCCTGGCGCAGCGCCTCCTGCGCCACCGACACGGCCGCGGCGGCCGCGCGCTCCTCCTCGAGGCGATCGTCCACCTCGAGGGTCACGCGCTCGCGCGCGTCGACGGCAGCGGCGGCGGCGGCGTCCGCGCGGGCCCCGGCGGCTCGGGACTGGTAATAGGCGTTCCCCGAGTCCCAGAGCGCCCAGCTGAGGCTGAAGCCCGCGGTGAAGTAGTCGGGCGGCAGCGCCGAGGGCAGCCCCTGCAACCGCACGTACATCGCGGTCGCGTCGATCTCGGGCAGCAGCTTCAGCTCCGAGGCGACGAAGCCGTGGTGGGCGGCGTCGCGTTGCAGCTCCGCGGAGGCGACGTCGGCCCGGTGCGCCAGGGCGACGGCCTCGGCCTGCGCGGCCTCGGTGGGAACCTCGCGCTGTCCCAGCTCGGTGGGCTCGGCGAAGTCGACGTCCGGCGACCGCGTGGGGAGGCCGAGCAGCGTGAGCAGCGCCGCGCGGGCGGCCTTCTCCTGCACCTCGGCCTCGATCTGCTGCTCGCTCGCATTGGCGATGGCGACCTCCACCCGCAGGAGGTCCCCCTGCGTGGCGACGCCGTGTTCGACCTTCGCCTGGGCGACGGTCCGCTGCTCGCGCAGCTCGGCCTGGGAGGCCTTCGCGATGCCTTCCAGCGCGCGGGCTTCGAAGAGCGAGAGCAGGTCGCCTTCCACTTGCTGCCGCAGGTCGGCCCGCTGCTCGCGCAGCTCGGCCTGGGAGGCATCCGCCCGCTCGTTGGCGGAGGCCAGCTCGTGCGAGAGGTGCCACAGGCCGAGCAGCGGCTGCGAAGCGGTGACGATGCCGAGGCCCAGGCCGAAGCCGTGGAGGGTGAGGGGCGGGAGGCTCGTGGAGCCGGACGCGCCTGTGCCCGCCGCGCCGAGGAGACCCTCGAGGTCGATGCTCTCGGGCGAGCTCGCGTTGTAGTAGTTGGCAGACACCGACACCTGGGGCAGCAGGCGGCCGCGGGTCGCCTTGGCGTCGTCCCGGTCGGCCTCGGCGGAGTCGCGCCGGCTCTCGAGCCTGGCGTTGTGCTCGAGGGCCTGGTGGACGGCCTGCTCCAGGGTCAGCACGGTGCCGGGGGCGGGATCCGCGAGGCCCACCGGGGCGGCTCCGACGGTCAGCGCGAGCGGCAAGAGGTGGAGGCGCATGGCATGATCCTCACGAAGCCGCGGGCCGGACGTGAACGCCGGCCTTCAGCGTGGGGGCGGGGTGCGAGATGACGAGCTCGCCGGCCTCGAGCCCCTCCACGAGCTCGGTGCGCAGGGGCCCGCGGTGGCCGATCTGGACCGGCTTCACCACCGCCTTGCCCTCGTCGATCGCGAACACCGCCCAGCTCTTGCCTTGCCGGAAGAGGGCGCTCGTCGGAATCTGCGGGACTTCCTCGCCCGACCACGTGAGGATCTGGGCCTCGAGGGCGAACCCGTCGCCGAGCGCCTTGCCGTCCGCCGGGTCGTCGAGGTCGAGCAGGACGTTCACCCGCTGCTCCTCGACGCCGAGCGCGGACAGGCGGGTGAAGCCGGAGGGCTCCACGCGCCGGACGTGCGCGCGCAGCTCGTTCGGCCCGCCCCAGTGGCTCAGCGTCGCGGTCATCCCGGCCCGGATGGTCACGGCGTCCTGGGACAGAACCGCCACCACGATCTCCAGCGTCGCGGGATCGCCGATCTCGACGAGCGCGGTGCCGGCCTGGACCACGCCCGCATCCTCGTGAAGGACGTGCAAGACGCGGCCGTGGACGGGGGAGGTGAGCTGCATCTGTTCGCTCGTGCCAGCCCTGGCGCTGAAGCTCTCGAGCGCGAGGCGCGCCTCGTCCACCGCGTGGGCCGCGACCTTCTGGGCGAACCTCAGCGACTCGAGCTCGCTCTTCTGCATGCGATCGTCGGCCTCGTCCTTCTCGACCTGCTGCGCGGTGACGGCGTTCTGGGCGGCGAGCTCCTTGTCCCGGGCCAGCGTGATGTCCGCGAGCCGCGCGGCGGCTTCGCCGCGGACCACGGCCGCGGCCGCCTGGCTCTGGGCATCCCGCGTGGAGGCCAGGTGTTGCTCGGCGATGTCCCGCGCGCGGGGGTCGAGGAGCGGGCTGGGCAACGGCAGCAGCCGCGCGATCACCGTGCCCGGCTCCACCGCGTCGCCGGCGTGCAGCTCGATCCGCGCGAGCGTGCCCGCGACGGGCGCCGACACCATGTAGCGCTCCCGCACCCGCGTCTTGCCGTCCTCGTCGACGATCTGCCGGAACGGCCCCCGCGTCACGGGCGACGCCTCGACTTCGAGCGGCTTGGGCCGGGCCGCAATGGCGATGAGCGCCACGGCGGCGACCCCCACGAGCACGTAGATGATCTTCTTCATGACGGCGCCCTCCTAGTCGCGGGCCTTCAACACTTCGACGAGATCGAGGCGGTCGGCCTCGCGGCGGACGAGCAAGGCACACCCGAACCCCGAGAACAGCACGACGGCCGCCGCGGCGATCAGCGAGCTGGGCAGGAACACGGCGGGCGCGCGGAAGAACTCGGGCGGGATCGACGCCATGGTGGCCGCCCCCATGAGGCAGCCCAGCGGCAGCCCCAGGGCCACGCCCAGCACCAGCTGCACCGCCTGCTCGCCGAGCAGCACCGTGGCCACCTCTCCGCGGGTGAAGCCCAGGATGCGCAACGTGGCCAGGTCGCGGCTGCGGACCGCGAGGGCGATGCGCGCGTTGTTGAAGACGATGCCGATCGCGATGATCGAGGCGAAGAGCGCGAGGATCACGCTGAGCGCCTTGAACGAGCTCGAGATCTCGCTCTCGAAGCCCTTCCGGTCGAGCGCGGGCTCGTCGAAGCTGGCCACTGCCGGAAGCCGCTCGAGCCGGCGCGTCACCTCGGGGAACGCCAGTCGATCGACCGACAGCAATGCCCCCGAGATCGTCGGGGGCTCGCCGAGGCGGCGATCGAGCTCGGGGAGGCTCATGTACGCGTTGAGGCCCGCGAAGTCCTCGACGAAGCCCGCGACCGGGAGTGAGAGGTGCTTGCGGCCCGCCTCGAGCACGTCGACCTCGACGGGATCGCCGGCTCGTACGCCGAGGATCTTGGCGAGGGGCTGGGACAGCGTGAGCCCGCCTTCGGACACGTGGAAGGGCAGCCCGCTCAGGTCGCGGGGCGGCCGGAGGGTGGCGTTCGGCGGTACGCCGACGATGCTGCCGTCGCGGGATCGCCACTTCGATCGCAGCCGCACCGGGACCGAGCGTTCTGCCTCCCCGACGAGCACGCCGGGGACGTGCTGCAGGTCGCGAAGTGCCTCGGCGCTGCGCGGCCGGTCGAAGCCCAGGTTCAGGTCCTCGGTCTCGATGCGGGTGAACTGGATCTGCAGGGCCCGGTTCAGCGAGTCGATCATCGTCGTGCCGACCAGCAGGATCGACGTGCCGAGGGCGACCGCGAGCGCGGAAAAGCCGAGCCGCAGCGGGTGGCGCTCGACGTCGCGCAACACCATGCGGCCGGCGACGCCGAAGAGCCGATCGAGCCGCAGGCGCTCGATGACCGTGGGCTTGAAGCTCTCGGGCGGCTCCGGCTGCATGGCCTCGGCCGCCGGGAGGCGGATGGTGCGGCGAACGGCCACGAAGGCGCCCGCGGTCCCCGCGGCGAGGCTCGCGAGGACGCCGATGGCGACCGAGCTCGGGCCCAGCTCGAAGATCAGCACCGGCAGGTTGAAGTACCGGATGAGCGCGTGCAGCCCGCCCTCGCCCTCGAGGATGCCGAGGCCCACGCCGAGGACGCCGCCCAGCCCGCAGATCACCAGCGCGAACGTCAGGTAGTGGCGCGCCAGCGCGCCGGGCCCGTAGCCCAGCGCCTTGAGCGTCGCGATCTGCTCGCGCTGGGTCCCGATGATCCGCGAGAGCACCAGGTTCAGGATGAACGCGGCGACGCCGAGGAAGAACAGCGGCACGAACTTGGCCATGGCGCGGTACTGGTCGATCTTCGCGCTCAGGGCGTAGGCCGAGGGCTGGCGGTCGCGCAGGACGGCGCCGGTGCCGCCGTAGGGCTCGAGCAGGCGGTCCACCGCGGCCACGATGTCCGCGGGGTGGGCGTTCGCGCTGAAGGTCATCACCGCGTCGTCGAACGCGCCATAGAGCCCGAGCGCCGTCGAGAGCGCCTTGCCGTCCATCCAGAAGATGCCGAAGTGCGAGGGATCGGGAAAGCCGGTGCGCGGGTTGCTCGAGTAGATGTACTCGGCCGACACGCCCACGCCGCAGATGCGCAGCCGCACCTCCCGGCCGTCGAGCACCGCGACGACCGAGTCGCCGGGGTGCAGGTCGTGGGCCTCGGCGAAGAGCTCGCTGACGACGACCTCGCGCCCGTCGCCCGGCTCCACGTTGCGGCCTTCTTTCAAGAGGAGGGTGTCGAGCCGGCTGTCGGGGTTCTCGTCGAGCGAGATGAAGCGCCCCAGGACGGGCTCGGCGACGCCCGGAATGTCGAGCCGGAAGTCGGAGACGACGCGCCCGTCGACGCGCGCCACGCCCGGGATCTCCGCCAGCCGCCCCAGCAGGGAGCGCGGCGCGCGGTCGAGGTGGACGAACAGGTCGCCGAAGCGCGTCGCCGAGAAGAAGGCCGCGCGCGAAGCCTCGAGCGATCGGTAGAAGGCGACGAAGGCGACGAGCTGCGAGATGCCGCAGGCCACCACGAGGGCGATGGTGATCACCTGGCCCTTGAGGCGCCCGAGGTCGCGGACGAGCTTGCGGTCGATGGCCTTCACCAGACGATCTCCGACGGCCGGCGGCGCTGCGCGTTGGGGACGTCCGAGGCGATGCCGCCGTCGCGCAGCGACACGGTGCGGTCCGCCATCTGGGCGATCGGCGCGTTGTGGGTCACGATCGCGACCGACGTGCCCAGCTCCGCGTGCACGCGCTCGATGGCCTCGAGCACGAGGTGGCCGGTGGCCGCGTCGAGGGCCCCGGTGGGCTCGTCGCACAGGAGGAGCTCGGGCCGCTTGACCACCGCCCGCGCGATGGCGATGCGCTGCTGCTGCCCGCCCGAGAGCTGCGAGGGGAAGTGGTCGAGCCGCTCCTGCAGGCCGACGAGCGCGAGGGCCTCCTCGGGCTTCATGGGGTGCGCGGCGATGTCCGCCACCAGCGCCACGTTCTCGCGGGCGGTGAGGCTCGGGATGAGGTTGTAGAACTGGAAGACGAAGCCGACGTGCTCGCGCCGGTAGCGCGTCAGGTCCGCTTCGGTGGCGCGCGAGAGGTCGTCGGTTCGGTAATGCACGGTGCCGCTGGTCGGCGTGTCGAGGCCGCCCAGGATGTTGAGCAGCGTCGACTTGCCGCTGCCGGACGGCCCGAGCAACACCACCATCTCGCGCTCGTGCAGATCGAAGTCGACGTCGCGCAGCGCGACCACCTGCACGTCGCCCATCTGGTAGCGCTTGGACAGCCCGCGCCCGCTCAGGAGGACGCCCGCCATGCGTCACCTCCGCGCTTCGACCAGCCGACGGAACGTGTCCAGCGCCACGCGGATGTGCTCGCCGAGGTTCTCGGGCGAGCCGTGCTTGAAGAGCCGCTCGTCGACCGCCTGGTCCGCGGCGCGCACGATCGCCACGAGCCAGTCGAGGTCGATGTCGGTGCGGATGCAGCCCAGCCGGCGGCCCACCTCGAGGAAGGCGCGCGTCTCGGCGTGGGCGCGCGTGACGAGCTCCTGGAAGCGGCCGGTGGGCGCCCGCCACACGAGGAGGATCTGCCGGCTGAGCGGAACGATCTCGGGGTAACGCGCCATCACACGCACCGACCGCTCGGCCCAGCCTTCCAGCTCGGGCCAGAACGTGCGCGCGTCGAGCTTGGAGAAATCCGGACGCTCGCTCTCCTCGTCGATCCGCTTCAGCAGATCCTCGAGGATCGTGGCGAACAGATCTTCCTTGTCGGAGAAGTAGTAGTAGTACGAGCTCTTGCCCAGGCCGGCGGCCGCGAGGATCTCGTTGAGCGAGGCCCCCTCGTAGCCCTTCGCCGCGAACTCGCTCGCGGCCACGCTCAGCAGCGCGCGGCGTTTCTCCGGGTCGAGGCGCTCGAATCGCGGCAGCGGCACCGCTCTGTACTAACGGTCCACACCGCCGGTGTCAATGAGTCGTAAGCTGCCGATATTCAAGCCAGTGGCCAGTGGTAGAGCATCAAATACACCACCACACCGGTCACCGACACGTACATCCAGATGGGAAACGTCCACCGCGCGATCCGGCGGTGCTTGGGAAACCGGCCGGAGAGCGAGTAGTAGAGCGAGAAGCCGACCAGGGGCACGACGGCCGCGGCGAGGGCCATGTGCGGCAGCAGGATGACGAGGTAGAGCGCGTGCCAGAAGCCGACGCCGGGGAAGCTGCGGGTGCCGTGGAGAGCGGCGCGGGTCAGGTAGCCGGCGAGGAACAGCGCCGACGCCACGACCGCCGACAGCATCAGGAAGCGATGGACCTTGCGATGCCCCGTGCGAATCGCGATGAAGCCGGCCAGCAGGCAGCTCGCGGAGAGCCCGTTGAAGCAGGCGTTGATGCCTCCCAGGTACGGCACGATCGCGCCCATGTCAGCTTCCTTTCAGCAGGCGCGCCGCGTCCCGATCGAGGCGCGCCGCCCCGTCGGCGTCGCCGTCGTAGTAGCCGCGGATGTGCCCGGCCCCGTCCACGAGCACGAGCCGCTCGTCGTGCACGACGTCGCCCTCGCCGGCCTTGGGATCGCCCCCCAGCATGGTGAGCTTGAAGCCGTGGGTCACCAGGGTCCGGATGGTCTCGACGGGCCCGGTGAGGAAGCTCCAGCGCGCGAAGTCGGCCCCGGCCTTGCGCCCGTAGTCGAGGAGCTTGGCCGGACCGTCGCGCGCGGGATCCACCGTGAAGCTCACGAGCCGGAGCGAGGGGTGCTTGCGGGCGAGCGAGGCCATGCGCGCTGTGATCAGCGGGCACGTGTCGGTGCAGGACGTGAAGATGAAGCCCGCCACCCAGGGATGCCCGGCGAGGTCGGCGCTGCCGAAGGAGTGCCCGCCCTGGTCGGTGAGCTGGAACGACGGCACCGAGCCGAGCACGGGCAGCGGAGGCACCGGCCGGAGGTGCTCGAGCGCGAGCTGGCCGAGGCCCGTCACCGCGCCGATCAAGAGGCCCAGCGCGAGGCCGCGGACGATCGCCCGCTTCAGCCGGCCGGTGTCGGGGACGCTGTTCGACGGACGGGCGAGCAGATCGACCGGCTCGGCGTCGCTCTTGGAGATCGACACGCCGCGTACTTAGCAGCGGGAGCGAGGTCCCGCAACCGGTAGACCGATCTCAGTGCTTGCCGAAGCCGCGGACGAGCTGCACGAGCCCGTCGATCTGCGCCGGCGTGAGCTTGCCCTTCCAGGCGGGCATCCGGTGCACGCCGTCCTCGACCACGCCGTTCTCGATCACCTTGCGCAGCTCTGCGTCCTTGGCGTTCGCCTGCCACTTCGCCGACGCGA
>Ga0335073_10017370_pt1 | contig 10071 bp, 9 predicted proteins | sample Lox_Sample_22_FD_207093 | JGI IMG/M metagenome (GOLD analysis project Ga0335073, IMG submission 207093) | Soil microbial communities from Loxahatchee National Wildlife Refuge, Florida, United States - Lox_Sample_2.2 | ecosystem: Environmental > Terrestrial > Soil > Wetlands | place: USA: Florida... | reverse complement strand
CAGCACCCTACGTCGCCGTGGCGGCGACGGAAATCTTTTTTATCCCGAACGGGCCCGTGGTTCCTGTCGGATCCCCCTGCCCGCCATTCGTGGAGTGCGTGAGAGGGTGCTCACGGAGGGCACCGCGATCGCGAAGAGGAGACACGCGTGAAGTACGTCATGCTGATCTTGGACACCCCGAACGAGCCGTCGCCGCAGAGCCCCGAGTACGGCAACTGGTACACCGAAGTCGGCGCCTGGTACGAGAAGTGGGGCGCGACCGGCAAGCTGGACGGCGGGCACCAGCTGCAGGGGACGGACACCGCCAAGACCGTGCGGGCGGCGGGGGTGACCGACGGCCCGTTCGTGGAGACCAAAGAGGTGCTCGGCGGGTACTCGGTGATCGACGCCGACTCGATGGAGGAGGCCGTCGACATCGCGAAGACCTGGCCGGGCGTCGACCGCGGCTGGATCACGATCGAGCTTCGCCCCGTCATCGAGATGGGCTGAGCTCAGGCGTCGGCGCTCACAACGACAGCCCGCGGGTGAGCAGCTCGCGTTCGGCCGGGTTGACGGCCAGCGCGAGCGCTCGCTCGCTGGCGTCTTTCGCCTCGCCGTCCCGGCCGAGGGTGGCGAGCAGGCCGGCCCGCAGCGCGTGGAAGAGGTGGTAGCCGTCCAGTTCGGCGGCGAGCGGCTCGGTCTCCTCGAGCGCGGCCTCGGCGCCGATCGCGTACCGGGTGGCGACCGCCCGGTTCAGCAGCACCACCGGGGACGGCGCGAGCTGCTGCAGCCTGGTGTACAGCAGCCGGATCTGCGGCCAGTCGGTCTGCTCGTAGCGGGGCGCCTCGGCGTGCAGCGCGGCGATCGCCGCCTGGACCTGGTAGGGCCCGGGACGGCGCAGCGCGATCGCGCGGTCGAGCAGCACGGCCGCCTCGCCGGCCAGCTTCCTGTCCCACCGCGCCCGGTCCTGGTCCTTGAGCCTGATGAGCCGGCCCCAGCCGTCGAACCGGGCGGCGGCCCTGGACTCGTGCAGCAGGAGCAGGGCCAGCAGGCCGAGCACCTCCGGCTCGCGCGGCATCAGCCGGTGCAGCGTCCTGGTCAGCGCGACCGCCTGGGCAGCCAGGTCGCGGCGGGCCGGCTCGCGGCCGGAACTGGCCAGGTAACCCTCGTTGAAGACCAGGTAGACGACGGCGAGCACGCCGGCCAGCCGGTCGCCGAGCTCGTCGGGGTCGGGCACGCGGACCGTCACCCGCGCCTGGTGCAGGGCCTTGCGCGCGCGCAGCAGCCGCTGGGCCATCGTCGGCTCGCTGACCAGGAACGCCGACGCGATCTGGTCGCTGGTCAGGCCGCAGACGGCGCGCAGGGTCAGGGCGACCTGGGCCTGCTGCGGCAGCGCCGGGTGGCAGCAGGCGAACACCAGGCTCAGCAGCTCGTCGTCCGCCCGCCGGTCCGCGCCGCCGGGACCGCCGATGCCGAGCTCGGCGCCGTCCGCGCCGCTCCCGTCGGGTCCCGCGGCGTCCGGCGGCCCGCCGGTCTCCAGTCCGCCGTCTCTGGCGGCCGCCTGGCGGCTGGCGGACCACGCGGCGGGGTCGCCCGCGGCGAGCAGCGCGAGCTTCTCCGCGCCCGCCTTGTCGCGGCGCAGCCGGTCCACCGCCTTGTGGCGGGCCGTGGTCGCCAGCCAGCCGGCCGGGTTCAGCGGCACGCCGTCGCGCGGCCAGTGCTCCATCGCCTCGACGAACGCGTCCTGCACCGCGTCCTCGGCGAGCCCGACGTCCCCGGTGCGGGCGGCGAGCGCGGCCCTGATCCGGGTCGCCTCCTCCCGGTAGGCCCGCTCGAGCGACTCCCCCGCGTCCATGGGAACTAGTGTTCCATACCAGCCCGCCGCCTTCCCGCCCCCGCTGGCCAATTTTTCATGATCGCGAAGACTTTTGGTCGTCCCCGCGACCATGAATTCACGTGATCATGGCGAGGGCGGGGCGAGGGGCGAACTTATCATCGGGACATGACGGAGTTTCGGCTTGCCGAACGGATGGGGCGGCTCGGTACCGAGTCCGCGTTCGAGGTCCTCGCCAGGGCCAAGGCCCTGGAGGCCGGCGGACAGCCCATCATTCACCTGGAGATCGGCGAGCCGGACTTCCCGACGGCCGGTCACATCGCCGAGGCCGCGGTCGAGGCGCTGCGCGCGGGCCAGACGCACTACGTGCCGGCGCCGGGCATTCCGGCGCTGCGCGAGGCGGTCGCCGCGTTCCTTGAGCGGACCGGGCGGATGCGAGTGCCCCCGGACCGCGTGGTGGTGACGCCCGGCGCCAAGCCGATCATGTTCTTCACGATCCTCGCGCTGGCCGGGCCCGGCGACGAGGTGCTCTACCCGGACCCCGGCTTCCCGATGTACGAGTCGATCACCTCGTTCGCCGGCGCGGTGCCCGTGCCGGTCCCGCTGCGCGAGTCCAACGACTTCAGGATCGACGTCGCCGAACTCGAGCGGCTGATAACCCCGCGCAGCAAGCTGCTGATCATCAACTCCCCGCACAACCCGTGCGGCAGCGCGCTGACCAGCGAGGACTGCGCCGCGATCGCCGACCTCGCGCAGCGCCGCGACCTGGTCGTGCTCTCCGACGAGGTCTACTGGGCGATCAGGTACGACCAGAAACACACCAGCGTGCTCGACTTCGACGGCATGGCGGACCGGACCATCCTGCTCGACGGCTGGTCGAAGACCTACGCGATGACCGGCTGGCGGCTCGGCTTCGGCGTGTTCCCGCCCGCCCTCGTGGAGCCGATCACCCGGCTGGCGATCAACTCGGTCTCGTGCACCTCGGCGTTCAGCCAGTACGCGGCGATCGCCGCGCTGGACGGACCGCAGGACGGGGTGACGGAGATGGTCGCCGAGTTCCGCAGGCGGCGGGACGTGATCGTGGGCGGCCTCAACCAGATCCCCGGCATCAGCTGCGTCGAGCCACAGGGGGCGTTCTACGCGTTCCCCGACGTCACCGGGACGGGCCTGACGGCGGGCGAGCTGGCCGACCGGCTGCTGTACAGCGCGGGCGTGGCCGCCCTCCCCGGCACCGCGTTCGGGGGCTGGGGCGAGGGCTTCCTGCGGCTTTCCTACGCGAATTCGGTGGTCAACATCGAGGCGGCGCTCGGCGCGATCAAGTCCCTGCTCGCCTAACCCGGCGATCCGGCAAAAGCCACAATCCGGAAAATAGGCGCGCAAAATGCTATTCCGGCTCATCTCAAATGTGACCAGGATTACACTATCCAGCTAGTCATATTACGGTTACCGGACGAGGTCTGGTCCCCTCGTCCAGGCGAAGGCGGAGCCATGACGAGCCCTGACGTTGCGGCTGGTGAGCGGCCGCCTACCCATGCCGCGGCCTCGCGAAGGTCCCTTCGCGCCCGGCTTCCCGGGCCGCGTTCCCTCGCGCTGCGGAACTGGCCCGTGTCGCGGCGGCTCGTCGCGGTGATCGTGATGGCCGTGGTCATGGGCCTGGTGTTCGGCGGGCTGCGAGTGGCGTCCGCGATCGGGACCGAGAGGTCGTTCGCCGGGACGACGCAGCTCGCCGTCCTCGGCGAGCAGGTCACCGCGCTGGCGCAGGCGATGGAGACCGAACGCGACGTCACGGCGGCGGTCCTCGCCTATGACGAGGTCGTCACGAACGCGACGGCGGCGAAGGCCCCGAAGGCGGTCCTCACCGGGCTGCAGAAGGCCGAGGCGCCGGAACTGGCCGCCGAGGCGCGCGCGCAGGCCGCGACCAACGTGCAGGCCGCGCGGACCCAGGCCCTCGCCGCCCAGATCGGCTCGCAGTTCCCCGCGGCCACCCAGCAGAAGGCCGCGACCGTGGTCTCGCAGATCGGCCTCATCCCCGGGCTCCGCGCCCAGTTCAGCGGCCAGCCGCCGTCGGCCGCGATCCAGGCGTACTCAGAGGTCACCGCCGACCTGTTCAACCTGAACGACGAGATCACGAGCAGCAGCGGCGACGCCATGCTGGCCGACGAGGTGCGCACCCTCGGCGCGATCTCGCGGGCCAAGGACCAGGCGTCACAGCAGCGCGCGATCCTCTACTCCGCGCTCATCGAAGCCCAGTACAGCGACCCCAGCGCGCTGGCAGACTCCGGCGGACTGCCGTCACTGACCAACGCGGCCGCGCTCGAGCAGGCCGACCTGCTCGCCTTCCAGACCTCGGCCACACCCGCGCAGGAGACCGCCTACCTCACGACCGTGGCGAGCCCCGAGGTGGACACCGGGCAGCTGCTCGACAACTTCATCAGCGTGGCCCAGGACCTGCAGGACGTCAGCCAGCTCGACACCTCGGGGTCGGCCATCACCTCCGCCACGGCGCCGGACCTGTGGTACGACGCCATGTCCGACACGATCGACCGGATGCGCACGATCGAGGTCCAGATAGCCGCCGCGATCGTGGCGCGGAGCCAGCTGCTCGAGCAGGGCGCTCAGCAGTCGGCCGTGCTGGCCGGCGCGGTCACCGGCGGAGTGCTGCTGCTCGTGCTGGCGGCGACGCTCCTCGTCGCGCGATCCCTGGTCGAGCCGCTGCGGCGGCTGCAGGCGGGCGCGCTCGAAGTCGCGTCGGTCCGGCTGCCGTCGCGGGTGGCCGAGCTCAGCCGGGCCACCGACCCGGACGTGAACCTGCGGGTGGAGCCGATCGGCGTGGACTCGACCGACGAGATCGGCCGGGTGGCCAGGGCCTTCGACCAGGTCCACCAGGAGGCCGTGCGGCTGGCCGGCAACGAGGCGATGCTGCGCGGCAACGTCAGCGCGATGTTCATCAGCCTGTCCCGGCGCAGCGTGCCGCTGATCGACCGGCTGACCCGGATGATCGACGCCCTGGAGCAGAACGAGGACGACCCCGACCGGCTGTCCAGCCTGTTCGCGATGGACCACCTGATCACCCGGATGCGCCGCAACTCGGAGAACCTCCTGGTCCTCGCCGGCGAGGAACCGGTTCGCAAGTGGATCGAGCCCGTGCCGCTCGCCGACGTCGCCAGGGCCGCGGTGTCGGAGATCGAGCAGTACGGGCGGGTGACGCTCAACGTCCAGCAGGGCATCGTCGTCTCCGGGCAGGCGGCCGCCGACGTCGTCCACCTGCTCGCGGAGGTCATCGAGAACGCCACGATGTTCTCCCCCGCGGACACGGAGGTGTACGTCTCCGGGCAGGAGGTATCGAGCGGCGGCGTGCTGCTCGAGGTCAGGGACAGCGGGATCGGCATCGCCCCTCCCCGGCTCAACGAGATGAACTGGCGGCTCGACAACCCGCCACTGGTCGACGTGACGATATCCAGGCACATGGGGCTGTTCGCGGTGTCGAGGCTGGCGGCGCGGCACGGCGTCCGGGTCCGGCTGCGGGCGGCGAGCCCGCAGGGGCTGTCCGTCCTCGTCTGGCTGCCAGGGAGCCTGACCGGCCGGGGTTCGCCGCGCTACATCGACCAGCGGTCGCGGCAGCTCGCGCAGGAGTCGTTCACCGCCCTGCTCGGCGCGGGCAGCCGCCGCCGGCGGGCGAGCCGGGCCCAGCAGGCGCCGCTCGCGGGGGTCACCGGCCAATTCGCCGCCATCGGCGAGCAGCCGGATGCCGCACCGCCGGCGGCGGCGATGGCGCCCGACGCGGGAACGTCCAGCTGGTTCCGCCCCAAGCGGCCGTCGGGCGGCGCCCAGGGCGGGTGGGACGCTGGTCACGCCGGCCCGGCGGGCGGTGGCTGGCGGACCGCCGAGTCCCCAGGCGCACCCGTGCCCGGTGGCCGGGCGGCGGACGCCGGCTGGACGGACAGCGGCTGGCGAATCGCCGAGACACTGGGCCCGCCGGTGCGCGGTGACCAGACGGTGGCGGGGCTGCCAACGCGCGTGCCGGGGGCTAACCTGTTCCCCAGGTCGCCTGGCGCCCGGCCCGTGGCGGGCGGCCAGCCGGCTGGCGGCCGGGCGGAGCGCCTGATGCCCGGGCGCCGGACGCCGGCGCCGCAGCGCTCGCCCGAGCTGGCGCGCAGCCGCCTCAGCGGCTTCCAGCTCGGCAGCCGTGACGCCGAGGCCGGGGCACCAAGCGCAGGAGAGGGAGCAAGCCGGTGAGTCAGCCCTATCGCCAGGACCTGAACTGGCTTGTCACCGATTTCACCAACCGGGTTGACGACGTCGCGCACGCCATCGTGGTGTCCGCCGACGGAGTGCCGCTCGCGCTGTCCGCGGGCATCCCCGGCGCGGCGGTCGAGCAGCTCGCGGCCATCACCTCCGGGCTGACCAGCCTCATGCAGGGCGCGGCACGGGTGCTCGAGGGCGGTGCCGCCACGCAGGCACTCGTGGAGATGGAGGACGGGCTGCTGTTCGTCAAGGCGATAAGCGACGGCTCCTGTCTCGCCATCCTGACCGCGCCAGAATGCGACACCCGCCAGGTGTCCTACGAGATGACCCGGCTCGTCGGGGCGGTCGGCGAGCTGCTGACGCCGACCGCCAGGGTCGAGCTGTTAGGGGACTGGCGCGGAGAGTAGCGCCGGGCTGCGCGTCGGCAAAGCGAAGCCAGACTAAACTCCCAGGCAGAACTGAGCATCGTGCCGGCCAACGACCGCTAGCCTCGGCGAGGTTGCGGGCCGCATGGCGGAGATACTTCACGCCAGGTAAAGTCACGGCGCAGGATTCAGCTGTAACGCGATGGGAGTCGGAATGCGCGTCCTGGTACTTGGTGGTGACGGGTTCTGTGGCTGGCCCACGGCGCTGTACTTGTCGGACCGCGGTCACGACATCACCATCGTGGACAATCTCAGCCGCCGGAAGATCGACGTTGACCTGGAGGTTGGGTCGCTGACCCCGATCGCGGCGCTGGGGGACCGGATCGCGGCGTGGCGTGCGGTGTCCGGGCGGGAGATCGGGTTCGTCAGCATCGATCTGGCCAGTGAGTATGACCGGCTGGCGGCGCTGTTGCGTGAGCTGGCGCCGGACGCGATCGTGCATTTCGCTGAGCAGCGGGCGGCGCCGTATTCGATGCGGTCGGCGGCGACCAAGCGGTACACCGTGGACAACAACGTGCGCGCCACCCACAACCTGCTGGCCGCCCTGGTCGACACCGGGGTGGACGCGGCGATCGCGCACCTGGGCACGATGGGGGTGTACGGGTACGGCTGGTCGGGGTCGGCGCCGATCCCGGAGGGGTACCTGACGGTCAAGGTGCCCACCCCGGACGGGGACCTGGAGCGGGAGATCCTGCACCCGGCCAACCCGGGGTCGGTGTACCACATGACCAAGACGCTGGATCAGCTGCTGTTCGCGTTCTACGCCAAGAACGACGGGCTGCGGATCACCGACCTGCACCAGGGCATCGTGTGGGGCACCCAGACCGGCCAGACGGTGCGCGATGAGCGGCTGATCAACCGGTTCGACTACGACGGTGACTACGGCACCGTGCTGAACCGGTTCCTGATGCAGGCCGCGATCGGCCACCCGCTGACCGTGCACGGCACCGGCGGGCAGACCCGCGCGTTCATCCACATCAAAGACACCGTGCGGTGTATCGAGATCGCGATATCCAACCCGCCGCAGGCCGGCGACAAGCCGCTGGTCCTGAACCAGATGACCGAAACCCACCGGGTGCTTGACCTGGCCAAGATGATCTCCGACATCACCGGCGCCCAGATCGCCTACCTGCCCAACCCGCGCCGGGAAGCCGAGGAGAACGAGCTGATCGTCCGCAACGACCAGTTCCTCGCCCTCGGCCTGCAGCCCACCACCCTGTCAGAAGGACTGCTCGCCGAAGTCACCGACGTCGCCGCCCGCTACCGGCACCGCGCCGACCTCCGCAAGATCATCGCCCGGTCGGTCTGGAAAGCCGGCATGGAAACCGCCGACGACCTCATGACCGAAATCAAGGACGCGTAGGGCACCCGCGCTGGTGCTGGCAGGATAGTGCCGTGACAGCGCGATGAGCGGCCGGGTGCCGCTGACACTGGCCTGCTGGGACTACGACAGGACCGCGGCGCTGGCCAGCGGCGAGGTCCGGCCGGACGGCGTCGAGCTGACGTACCTGAACCTGCCGGTCGAGGAGACGTTCTTCCGGATGCTGCGGCACCGGGAGTTCGACGCCGCGGAGATGTCGCTGTCCTCCTACGTGCTCAGCCTGGATGATCCGGCCGGCGCGCCGTTCGTCGCGATCCCCGTGTTCCCCTCCCGCGCCTTCCGGCACAACGGCATCTACGTCAGCGCCGCCAGCGGCATCGCGTCCCCCGGCGACCTGCCCGGTCGCACCGTCGGGCTCGCCGAGTACCAGCTCACCGCCAACGTGTGGATCCGGGGCATCCTCGCCGAGCACTACGGCGTTCCTGTGGACTCGGTCCGCTACCGCACCGGCGGCCAGCACCAGCCCGGGCGGGTCGCCAAGGTCGCCCACGACGTGCCGCCAGGGATCGACATCGCGCCCATCCCGCCGGACCGGACGCTGGCGGACATGCTCGTCACCGGGGAGATCGACGCGCTCTACACGCCCCGCACCCCGCTGCCATTCGCTAACGGCCGCCCGGAGGTGCGCCGCCTCTTCCCCGACGTCCGCACGGAGGAGGAGCGCTACTACCGGCAGACCGGCATCTTCCCCGTCATGCACGTGGTGGTGCTCCGCCGCGACGTGTACGAGCCGCGGCCATGGCTGGCGCAGTCGCTGTTCAAGGCGTTCGAGGAGGCACGGCGGCTCGCCGAGTCCCGGCTGGCGGAGACGGCGGCGTCGCGGGACATGCTGCCGTGGCTCTACGCGGAAGCCGAGCGCACCCGCGAGCTCATGGGCCCGTCCTGGTGGAGCTACGGGCTGGCGGGCAACGCCGACGGGCTGGCGGCGTTCCTGCGCTACTCCCATGAGCAGGGCCTCGCCCGCCGCGCCTACGAGCCGGCCGGCCTGTTCGCGCCGGAAACCCTGGAGAGCTACGTCATCTAGGCGCGCGCATGCCTAGGCTGGAGACCGCCATGACGGAACTGGACGCACTCGACCTAGCGCTGCTGCGCGCGCTGCGGGACAGCCCCCGGGCGGGGGTGCTGCAGTTGTCCCGGATCACCCGCGTCGCCCGGGCCACCGTGCAGGCCCGGCTCGACCGGATGGAGCAGGCCGGGGTGATCACCGGGTACGGCCCCGACATCGACCTGGCCGCGGCCGGGTTCAGCGTGCTCGCGTTCGTCACCCTGGAGATCACCCAGGGCGCCCTCGACCAGGTCCGCGACGACCTCGCGGCCATCCCTGGCGTTCTCGAGGCGCACGCGATCACCGGGTCCGCCGACGTTATCTGCAAGGTGGCGGCCACCTCGCACGCGGACCTGCAGCAGACCCTGCTGCGCATCGACAGTTCGCCGTCCGTCGCCCGCTCCACCAGCGCGATCGCGCTGTCGACGGTGATCAAGCCCCGGGACCTTCCGCTGCTCACGGCGCGGCCGGCCGCGCCGGCCACGCGCTCGCCGGCGTTCAGGTAACCCGCACGCGGCCGGCGGGCTAGGTCGCCCGCCGGTGGTCGGCCAGGCCGGTCCAGGGCGGGGTGTGGTCGGCGGGGGTCCCCACATTGGCGGCGAGCTGGCCAAGCAGCGTCGCGAGGTGTGCCAGGTCGGCGTCGGACAGGCCGGCCCGCAGCTTGGCGTCGAAGGCGACCGCCGCGTCCCGCAGCCGGACGAAAGCCGCCTCGCCCGCTTCGGTCAGCGCGACCACCTGGATCCGCCGGTTGGCGGTATCCCGCGTGCGGGTGATCAGGCCGCGGGCGTCCATGGTGTTCAGGTGGTGCGTCAGCGTGGCCTCGCGCACGCCGACCGCTTCGGCGAGTTCCCGCTGATTGGCCGGCTTGCGGATCTTCAGGTTGAGCAGCACGAGCCAGATCGGCAGGGTGCCGCCCGCGTCGGCGAGGGCCTCGTCGAACGCACGCTCGACAGCGCGCGCCGCCTGGTTCAGGCGGAGCCCGATCGGGAGGGGGAAGACTTCAGGCACGCTTGCCACTCTACCATCATTCATCGACATCTAAGCGTTTGACATCTAACTCTTAGATGTCTAAGCTCTGTTTCATGGAAACCGCGATGAGCGACACAGCCGTCGAGGTCGACGGGCTGCGCAAGGCGTTCGGCACGGTGCTCGCCCTCGACGG
>Ga0335073_10017368_pt1 | contig 10072 bp, 9 predicted proteins | sample Lox_Sample_22_FD_207093 | JGI IMG/M metagenome (GOLD analysis project Ga0335073, IMG submission 207093) | Soil microbial communities from Loxahatchee National Wildlife Refuge, Florida, United States - Lox_Sample_2.2 | ecosystem: Environmental > Terrestrial > Soil > Wetlands | place: USA: Florida... | reverse complement strand
ACATCAGTAACGATGGTAACTCGAACAACTTTGGCCTCAGCTGCTTCGGTTCTGATGTTCGTCGGCGTCCTCGCCCTGTCCGGGTGTACCCCGCGGCCCGAGGGCCCGGCTCCGGCGGCTGAGAAGTTTTTCCGCGCGCTGTCCATTGGCGACACCGCGACCGCCGCACAACTCAGCGACAACCCCAACGAGGCGCGCGAATCCCTCAACGCCGCGTGGGCCGGTCTGCAGACCACCCACCTGGACGCGCAGCTGCTCAGCTCGAAATACGCCGAGGACTCCGGCACGGTGAGCTATCGGTTCACCTGGCACCTGCCCAAGAACAGAACCTGGAGCTACGACGGCCAGCTCAAGATGGCCCGCGACGAAGGGCACTGGTACGTCCGCTGGTCCGCCACCGACCTGCACCCCAAGCTCGGCGAGCACCAGACGTTCGCGTTGCGGGCCGACCGCCCGCGGCGCGCCGCGGTCAACGAGCTTGGCGGCAGCGACGTGCTGGCGCCGGGCTACCTGTACCACTACATGCTGGACGCCACCACGGCCGGACCTGCCCTGATCGCGACGGCGCATGCGGTGGTGGACGCGCTGCACCCGTTCAATCCGGCCCTGGACATCCTCAACGACCCGCAGCTATTGGCCGAACGCGCCAGCTCGGCGACCCAGCCGCTGGACCTGGGGGTCACGCTGCATCCCGAGGACAACGACAAGGTCGCGCCGGCAATCGGTCATTTGCCCGGAGTTGTGGTCATCCCTCAGCCCGACATGTTGCCGACCGACCCGCACTTCGCCCCCGCGGTCATCGCCGAAGTGAAAAAGGCCGTCATCGACCGCGTGGACGGTCAGGCGGGCTGGCGGGTGGTGATCGTCAACCAGAACGGCGTCGACGTCGAGATCCTGAACGAGGTTGAGGGGTCGCCGGCGCCGTCGGTCTCGATCACCCTGGACCGGGTCGTGCAGAACGCCGCTCAGCATGCGGTGGACACCCGGGGCGGCAAGGCCATGTTGGTGGTGATCAAGCCGTCGACGGGGGAGATCCTGGCGATCGCCCAGAACGCGGGGGCCAACGCCGACGGGCCGTTGGCCACCACCGGGCTGTTCCCGCCCGGGTCGACGTTCAAGATGATCACCGCCGGCGCCGCCGTCGAGCGTGACATGGCCACCCCCAACACGATGCTGGGCTGCCCGGGCAAGATCGACATCGGGCACCGCACCATTCCCAACTACGGCGGTTTCGACCTGGGTGTGGTCCCGATGTCGCGGGCGTTCGCCAGTTCGTGCAACACAACTTTCGCCGAGCTGAGCAGCCGGATGCCGCCCCGGGGGCTGTCGCAGGCGGCCAGAAGCTACGGGATCGGGCTGGACTATCAAGTCGACGGCATCACCACGGTGACGGGTTCGGTGCCGCCGACCGTGGACCTGGCTGAGCTGACCGAGGACGGCTTCGGCCAGGGCAAGGTGCTGGCCAGCCCGTTCGGCATGGCGCTGGTGGCGGCCACGGTGGCGGCCGGGAAGACCCCCGTCCCGCAACTGATCGCCGGACACCGGACGACGGTCGAAGGCGAAGACACACCCATTTCGCCGAAGATGATCGACGCCCTGCGGCCGATGATGCGGCTGGTGGTGACCAACGGGACCGCCAAGGAGATCGCGAACTGCTGCGGTGAGGTGTTCGGTAAGACCGGTGAAGCCGAATTCCCGGGCGGCTCGCATTCCTGGTTCGCCGGGTACCGCGGTGATCTTGCGTTCGCGTCGCTGATCGTCGGGGGTGGCAGCTCGGAATACGCGGTCCGGATGACCAAGGTGATGTTCGAGTCGCTGCCGCCGGGTTATCTGGCTTGACGCAGTCCCGGTCTCCCAACAGCGGTAAATTGCGAGGGTGACGGATTTCGGTGGAGACATGGTTTCGTTGCGGGTCTCCGACGCCGACCGCAACGGCACCATGCGGCGGCTGCACAACGCTGTCGCGCTGGGCTTGATCGACATCGACGAGTTCGAGCAGCGCTCGTCGCGCGTGTCCTACGCGCGTACCCAAAGTGAGCTGGACGGGCTGGTCGGCGACCTGCCCGGGCCCGGCACGATCGTCACCTCGGCAGCCGACCGGGTGGAACTGCGTGGCTGGGCCGGCTCGCTCAAGCGGCACGGCGAATGGATGGTGCCCACCCGGCTGGCGCTGGTGCGCCGGGTCGGGTCGATCGAACTCGACCTCACCAAGGCCCGCTTCGCGGGGCCGGTGGTGGTCATCGAACTCGACATGAAGTTCGGCTCACTGGACCTGCGGTTGCCGGACGGCGCCAGCGCCTCGATCGACAACGTCGAGGTGTACGTGGGCAGCGCCAGCGACCGCCGCAAAGACGCCCCGGCCGAGGGAACGCCGCATGTCGTGCTGACCGGTCGGGTGGCGTTCGGCTCGGTGGTCATCCGGGGGCCGCGCCGTGCGCTTCGGCGGCGGCTGGGCAGGTTCTGATCTGGGCGGGATGGTGCAGCTTCGTCCACACCAACCGCTGTTGCTTAGAGCGCTAGAAGTCGCCGGGCATATCGCCGTACAAATGCGCGCGCTCGGTGGCGCGACGCCATCGTGGGCAAATCGGTAAGCGCTCTGCAACGCCAGTCGCTGGAAAGGCTGGTGGTCGGTCTGCCCGCCTGGGAGCGACAACCGGGGTGGCGGGCAGACTCGTCGCGGGCAGCGTCGCCCTACGCCGCCAGGCCGTAAGCTAGCGGGATGCCTGGTCGCACCGCGCTTTCCCCCGGCGAGCTGTCACCGACGCTGCCGGTGCCCAAGTGGATCGAGCGCCCGGAGTACGTCGGGAAGTCGACCGCGCGGGAGGGCACCGAGCCATGGGTGCAGACGCCAGAGGTGATCGAGAAGATGCGGGTCGCCGCCCGGATCGCGGCCAGGGCGCTGGAAGAGGCCGGCAAGGCCGTCGCGCCCGGGATGACCACCGACGAGCTGGACCGCATCGCGCACCAGTACATGGTCGACAACGGCGCCTATCCGTCGACACTCGGCTACAAGGGATTTCCCAAGTCCTGCTGCACATCGCTGAACGAGGTCATCTGCCACGGAATCCCCGACTCGACGGTGATCGCCGACGGTGACATCGTCAATATCGATGTCACCGCCTACATCGATGGGGTACACGGCGACACCAACGCGACCTTTCTGGCCGGCGACGTCTCAGAGGAACACCGGCTGCTCGTCGAGCGGACCCACGAGGCGACCATGCGGGCGATCAACGCCGTCAAGCCCGGCCGTGCGTTGTCGATCGTCGGCCGCGTCATCGAGTCGTATGCAAATCGGTTCGGGTACAACGTGGTTCGTGACTTCACCGGTCACGGCATCGGCACCACGTTTCACAACGGGCTGGTCGTCCTGCACTACGACCAGCCCGCCGTGGAGACGATCATGCAGCCGGGAATGACGTTCACCATCGAGCCGATGATCAACCTGGGCGCGCTGGACTACGAAATCTGGCCCGACGGGTGGACCGTGGTCACCAGGGACCGCAAGTGGACCGCGCAGTTCGAGCACACCCTGCTGGTCACCGACAGCGGCGTCGAGATCCTCACCTTGCCGTGAATCCGTGAGCGGTGCGCTGCTGGTGGCGGGCACCAGCTCCGACGCGGGCAAATCCGTGGTGGTCGCGGGCCTGTGCCGGCTGCTGGCACGCCGCGGGGTCCGGGTCGCGCCGTTCAAGGCGCAGAACATGTCCAACAACTCCGTGGTCACCGTCGACGGTGGCGAGATCGGCCGCGCCCAGTCCATCCAGGCCCGGGCGGCGGGCCTGGAACCCAGCGTGCGGTTCAACCCCATCCTGCTCAAGCCGGGCAGCGACCGGACATCACAACTGGTGATCCGCGGGCAGGTCGCCGACAGAGTCACCGCGGCAAGTTATTTCGACCACCGCAATCAACTCGCCGAGCTAGTGGTCAGCGAATTATCCTGCTTGCGAGCCGAATTCGACGCGGTGATCTGCGAGGGCGCCGGATCACCGGCTGAAATCAACTTGCGGGCAACCGATCTGGCAAACATGGGTCTGGCCAGAGCGGCGAACCTGCCGGTCGTTCTGGTCGGTGACATCGATCGCGGTGGCCTGCTGGCGCACCTGTTCGGGACGGTCGCGGTGCTCGACCCCGACGATCAGGCGCTGATCGCCGGCTTCATCGTCAACAAATTCCGCGGCGACCCGGCGCTGCTGGAACCCGGGCTACGGCAATTGCTGAGCATGACCGGGCGTCCCACCTACGGTGTCGTGCCGTACGCTGACCAGCTCTGGCTCGACGCCGAGGATTCGCTGTCGGTGGTTGCCCACCGCGTCGTCGGGACCCCGTCGCCGCCACGGGGCGACCAGTGGCTGCGGGTGGCCGCGGTGCGGCTGCCCCGGATCTCCAACTCCACCGACGTCGAGGCGCTGGCCTGCGAGCCGGGCGTGCTGGTGCGCTGGGTCACCGACCCCGCTGACCTGGCCGACGCCGACCTGATCGTGATCCCGGGCAGCAAAGCCACCGTCGCCGACCTGTCCTGGTTGCGCGATCGCGGGCTGGCCGGCGGGATCGCCGATCACGCGGGGGCTGGCAAACCGGTGCTGGGTATCTGCGGGGGTTTCCAGATGCTCTGCCGGCGCATCGAGGACGGTGTCGAATCCGGGGTCGGGCAGGTCGACGGGCTGGGCTTGCTCGACGCCGACATCGTGTTCGCCGCGCCCAAGGTGTTGTGCCGCTGGGGATCGCCGTTGACTGGCTACGAAATTCACCATGGGCGGGTGGCTCGGTGCGCCGAGGCAAGCTGGTTCCGCGTGGACGACTGGGGCGTCGAGGTCGAAGCCGAACCGCAGGGCATCATGCGCGGCGCGGTGTTCGGTACCCATTGGCACGGCCTGCTCGACAACGACGAGTTCCGTCGCGCGTTCCTCACCCGGGTCGCCGGCGCCGCGGGGCGAAGCGGATTCGTGGTCGCCGACGACGTCAACGTCGCCGCGCGACGCGACTCCCAACTGGACCTGCTGGCCGACCTTTTGGCGTCCCATCTCGACCTCGACGCGGTCCTCGGGCTGCTCGACGGGCCACCTCCGATCAGGCCGCATGTTGCCAGCGAGTTACGTGACGTGCCCCGCTCGGCGCTTTGATGCGGAAACGTCGCGCTCCCTACCCGGTTGGCTGTAACGTGCGGAAGTGCCCTCGATGATGACTACACTCGACGGGTTTCCCGTCCCGGTGGCCGTGGCCGGCCCGGAGAAGGGCGTTGTCGTTGTCATTCTGTGTGCTGAACAGCGTGCGCCGGCCGCCTACGACGCGGTGTGTGAGCGGCTGCACACGGCTTCGCTTCGCACCGTCGTCATCGGCCCCGAGCCGCGGCTGACCGCAAAGTCGGTGGTCGGCATCCTGGACGCCCTCAGGATCGGGTGGGCGGTGGTGGTCGGCGACCGCACCGGCGGCGAGCTGGCCTGGGAGCTGGCCGCGACCAGGTTGGGCCGGTTCGTCGGGCTGGTGGCCATCGACCGCGGACATCCGCGGGTCGCCGACCTGAACGGCGTGGTCCAAGATCCTGACTGCCCGCCGGTGGAGGTCAGCACCACCGTCTTGGTCAGCTCGCCGGCCGCGCGCGCGATCGCCCGTGACAGCCAGCGGTTCGTCTATGCCGATTACCGCATGGTGGACCTGCTCGGGCGGCGGAACGCACACGAGTCGACCGCCCAGCTGGCCGCCGAGATCGTCTTGCGCACCAGTACCTGGTAGCCATGACCGGTTCGGGTTCTGCGTTGTTGTCGTGGGCCGATCTGGAACGACTGGTCGGGACTGGCGACGTCGACACCGTCATCGTGGCGTTCACCGACATGCAGGGCCGGCTGGCCGGCAAGCGGGTGTCGGCCCGGCTCTTCATCGACGAGATGGCTGAGCACGGCGCCGAGTGCTGCAGTTACCTGCTGGCCGTCGACGTCGACATGAACACCGTGCCCGGCTATGCGATGTCGAGCTGGGACACCGGCTACGGCGACATGGTGATGACGCCGGACCTGACCACTTTTCGGCTCATTCCCTGGCTGCCGGGCACCGCGCTGGTGATCGCCGATCTCGTGTGGGCTGACGGCAGCGCCGTCCCGGTCGCGCCCCGCGCCGTGCTGCGCCGCCAGCTCGACCGGCTGACCGAGCGGGGCCTGGCCGCCGATGTCGCCACCGAGCTGGAGTTCATCGTGTTCGACCAGCCCTACCGCGAGGCGTGGGCGAGCGGCTACCGCGGCCTGACCCCGGCCAGCGACTACAACATCGACTACGCGATCTTGGCGTCGTCGCGGATGGAGCCGCTGCTGCGCGACATCCGGCTGGGAATGCAGGGCGCGGGCCTGCGATTCGAGGCCGTCAAGGGCGAGTGCAACCGGGGCCAGCAGGAGATCGGGTTCCGTTTCGACGAGGCGCTGGTTACCTGCGACAACCACGCCATCTACAAGAACGGCGCCAAGGAAATCGCCGACCAGCACGGCAAGAGCCTGACCTTCATGGCGAAATACGATGAGCGCGAAGGCAATAGCTGCCATATTCATCTTTCGCTGCGCGCCCGGGACGGTACCGCGGCGTTCAACGACGACAGCGGGCCGCACGGCATGTCCCCGCTGTTCCGCAGTTTCGTCGCCGGCCAGTTGGCCACGTTGTGCGAACTGACGCTGTTCTACGCCCCGAACATCAACTCCTACAAACGGTTCGCCGACGGCAGCTTCGCCCCCACGGCAGCGGCCTGGGGGTTGGACAACCGCACCTGCGCAATGCGGGTGGTCGGCCGCGGGCGCAACGTCCGGGTCGAATGCCGCGTTCCCGGTGGTGATGTCAACCAGTACCTCGCGGTGGCGGCGCTGATCGCCGGGGGGCTGCACGGTGTCGAGCAGGACCTGCCGCTTCCCGAGCCCTACGACGGAAATGCTTACCAAGCAACGGATGTCGGGCGGCTGCCCGCCACGCTGGCCGAAGCCGCCGCGCTGTTCGAGGGTTCGTCGCTGGCTCGAGAGGCGTTCGGCGACGACGTCGTCACGCACTACCTGAACAACGCGCGGGTCGAGCTGAAGGCGTTCAATTCGGCCGTCACCGACTGGGAGAGGATGCGCGGCTTTGAACGGCTCTAAACCGGTGATCGGCCTGACGATGTATCTCGAGCAGGTGCGGACCGGAATCTGGGACATTCCCGCGGCCTACCTGCCAGCCGACTATTTCGAGGGCGTGGCGCTGGCCGGGGGTATTCCTGTGCTGCTCCCGCCGCAGCCGGTGGACGCTGTCGGCCGCGTCCTCGACAGCCTGGACGGGCTGGTGATCACCGGCGGATACGACCTGGACCCAGCCGCTTACGGACAGCAACCGCATCCGACCACCGACGCGCCGCGCACAAACCGTGACGCCTGGGAGTTCGCGCTGCTGAGGGCCGCGTTGGACCGGGGTCTGCCGGTCCTGGGTATCTGTCGTGGCGCACAGGTGTTCAACGTCGCGTTCGGTGGGACGCTGCATCAGCACCTGCCCGAGGTGCTGGGCCACAACGGCCATAGGGCCGGCAATGGCGTGTTCAGCAGGCTGCCGGTGCGCACCGTGGCGGGCACCCGGGTGGCGGCATTGATCGGCGATACCGCCGAGGTGCCGTGCTATCACCATCAGGCCATCGACAAAGTGGGAGACGGACTGGTGGTCGGCGCGTGGGACGTCGACGGGGTGGTCGAGGCGGTGGAGTTGCCCGGGGACGCGTTTGCCGTTGCGGTGCAATGGCATCCGGAGAAGACCCTGGACGACCTGCGGCTGTTCTCCGCTCTGATTGACGCCGCTCGATGACCTCGACACAGCTGGTGAATCCGGCGACCGAGGAAGTGCTGCGGTCGGTCGAGCACACTTCGGCGGCCGCCGTCGACGACGCGGTGGGCCGGGCCCGGGCGGCCCAGCGGCGCTGGGCGCGGCTGGCGCCCGCCGAGCGGGCGGCCCTGTTGCGGGCCTTCGCGGCCGCCGTCGACGCCCACGTCGACGAGCTGGCCGCATTGGAAGTGGCGAATTCCGGACACCCGATCGCGTCGGCGGAGTGGGAAGCCGGCCACGTCCGCGACGTGTTGGCGTTCTATGCCGCCAGTCCGGAGCGCTTGTCCGGCAAGCAGATTCCCGTCGCGGGCGGGCTGGATGTCACCTTCAACGAACCGATGGGCGTGGTCGGTGTGATCACGCCGTGGAACTTCCCGATGATGATCGCCTCGTGGGGCATCGCGCCGGCCCTGGCCGCCGGCAACGCGGTTCTGGTCAAACCCGCCGAGTGGACGCCGCTGACTACCCTGCGGCTCGGCGAGCTGGCGGCGCAGGCGGGGCTGGACGAAGAACTGCTGCAGGTGCTGCCGGGCAAGGGCACGGTGGTAGGGGAGCGCCTCGTCACCCACCCGGACGTGCGCAAGATCGTGTTCACCGGGTCGACCGAAGTCGGCAAGAAGGTGATGGCCGGGGCCGCTGCCGGGGTCAAGCGGGTGACGCTGGAGCTGGGCGGCAAGAGCGCCAACATCGTCTTCGAGGACTGCGACCTGGAGCTCGCGGCGGCGACCGCGCCGGCCGGGGTGTTCGACAACGCCGGGCAGGACTGCTGCGCTCGCAGCCGAATCCTGGTGCAGCGCAGCGTCTACGAGAGGTTCATGGAGCTGCTCGAGCCGGCCGTTGCGGCGGTGGTCGTCGGCGACCCCGGATCCCGCGACACCGAAATGGGTCCCTTGGTCTCCGCCGCGCACCGCGACAAGGTGGCCTCCTACGTGCCCGGCGACGCCCCCGTCGCGTTTCGTGGCACGGCTCCGGTGGGGCGTGGATTCTGGTTTCCGCCAACGGTTCTCACCCCGCAGCGCACGGACCGCACCGTCACCGACGAGATCTTCGGCCCGGTGGTGACGGTACTGGCGTTCGACGACGAGGCCGACGCGGTGGCGCTGGCCAACGACACCGCCTACGGGCTGTCCGGATCGATCTGGACCGACGACCTGTCCCGCGCGCTGCGGGTATCGCGGGCCGTGGAATCGGGGAATCTGTCTGTCAATTCGCACTCGTCGGTGCGCTACAACACCCCGTTCGGCGGCTTCAAGCAGTCCGGACTGGGCCGCGAGCTCGGGCCGGACGCGCCGCTGCATTTCACCGAGACCAAGAACGTGTTCATCGCCGTCAAGGAGGCCTGATGGATCTGACGCAGCGGCTGGCCGGGCGGGTGGCGGTGATCACCGGCGGCGGCAGCGGCATCGGGTTGGCCGCCGGCCGCCGGATGGCTGCCGAAGGCGCGACGATCGTCGTCGGCGACATCGACGCCGAGGCCGGTGCGGCGGCTGCCGACGAGCTTGCCGGTTTGTTTGTGCCAGTGGATGTTTCGGACGAGGACGCGGTCAACGCGCTGTTCGACACCGCGGCTTCGAGTTACGGGTCGGTCGACATCGCGTTCAACAACGCCGGCATCTCGCCGCCCGAGGACGACCTGATCGAACACACCGGGCTGCAGGCGTGGCAACGGGTCCAGGACATCAACTTGACGTCGGTGTACCTGTGCTGCCGGGCGGCGCTTCAGCACATGGTGCCGGCGCAGAAGGGGTCGATCGTCAACACGGCCTCGTTCGTCGCGGTGCTCGGGTCGGCGACATCGCAGATCTCCTACACCGCCTCCAAGGGCGGGGTGCTGGCCATGTCGCGCGAGCTCGGGGTGCAATACGCGCGACAGGGCATCCGGGTCAACGCGCTGTGCCCGGGGCCGGTCAACACCCCGCTGCTGCAGGAGCTGTTCGCCAAGGATCCCGAGCGCGCGGCGCGCCGGCTGGTACACGTGCCGGTGGGGCGGTTCGCCGAGCCCGACGAAATCGCCTCTGCGGTAGCATTTTTGGCCAGCGACGACGCCTCGTTCATCACCGCCTCAACATTTCTGGTCGACGGCGGCATCAGCTCGGCCTACGTCACGCCGCTGTAAACCGGGGCTGAGCGGGCACCGACGAGGCGCAGTGACAGCTCCGAAAATGGAGTAGTCGACTACCTAATGGGCTCGACCGTTTGGGCGGATGCTTGGTGCATGACAGATCTGCATGTGCAACCGCAGGTGACAACCATC
>Ga0335073_10017367_pt1 | contig 10072 bp, 10 predicted proteins | sample Lox_Sample_22_FD_207093 | JGI IMG/M metagenome (GOLD analysis project Ga0335073, IMG submission 207093) | Soil microbial communities from Loxahatchee National Wildlife Refuge, Florida, United States - Lox_Sample_2.2 | ecosystem: Environmental > Terrestrial > Soil > Wetlands | place: USA... | reverse complement strand
CATCGGCTGGACTAGGCCTTTAAGTCGTTGTGGACTTGACGGCCTCGTTATCCCTCTAGTAGGTTTTCTGGCCCCTCTAACCTCAAATTTCCAGGGACTAAAAGATCGATACTACTCTTGGACCTCACATGATACATTCATTGACGACTTGAAATTTGACCTGGCAACAACCAATGTGATCGCGATCGGCACTGCAGCTGACACAGATAGGGTGTAGTCCGCTGCCGCCAGTAGAGCTCCATTTTGCAAGCCTAAAATTCACATCAAAAGTTTGGCTTTCTCATTTCATATTGAGCTTGTCAATGTCTCAGGGAGGAAGTAGCCAATATATTTTTTTCTAAAAAGTGCTTCGTGGTTTAATGGCGACTCCGCTGACAACATTCTTTAACGGGACAGCGCTTAATCCCATAACCCCTAGGCTATTCTCTTTCTAATCTTCCTTCGTACACCCGTTTAATCATTTGTCTGGACATTCTATGGGTTGCGGAATCTGCTTCTTCTTACCAAGACCTTCAGGAGTCAGAACATGTCGTTCGGAGTAGCCGCCGACGATCACTGTGGAGGAATTGGTGCTTCCAGGAGAACGTCGGCTAAAGGCAGTTCCTATTAACGAAAATGGAGCCTGGGATAAAGATAGAACGTGAAATGAGGATGATGGAACAAGAAGCAGATTGATTAAAGACGAGATATTCTAGTGTTCTTAAAGAGATAATTAAGTCTATGTCTGAGACAGTCTGAGACGATTACACACTGTCTAGAACGATGTCTGAGATCATTGAGATGCATAGACATGCGTATCTGACGATACTCAACACCTATAACAGCCGGATTTGCTAAATTGACTTTCCATCTCATCTCGACTTCTCCAAAAGAAAACCAATAGTAAAGGATGGGAGTTTAGTAGGGTAACAATTCCATAGATGGAGGAAAAACCGCAATTGATAATGGTTAAGGGAAGCGAAGTTAGAGGTGGTTCATCAAGGCTTCCGTAAAGATATATATCAGGCAAAGCGAAGAAAAATCAGATTCGGGGTCAAGTCGTTGAGACGTTCTGTGTAGGTCATCAATTCATTCATCAAATCGTCAATAGAAACAAATGAAGCAAGTATAGTTGCTGAATCGCTCTGACCCTAATTGGTCGTGGGATCTCTCAGAATGACGCTCAAGCCAGTCATTAAAGTTCACTGCTGATATCATAGGATTGATATAAGGCGTTTCTCATGAGACCGTTAATCGTCGAAGTGCAATTAACATGGACTGGAACGAAAACATACCGGGGAGGAAGTGAGACCATTTTTTAACATCCAAATGGTCAAGTTATTTTGCATGTGGCTGTTAATCATATGAGATGCATGGACGGTCTCCATCTGAGTCCTCAACCGTGCTGTTCCTTAAAGTCACCGACACTTGAGAACCCGTGCTCGCCGTATGACGCATAGGCAGGATGGTCTTGAGTCTCTGCGTGAACGATGGTGTATTTTCATTCCTGAGTTCCCTCTCGATCAGATCTTTCACCAACTGGTGGCACAACGGAATGCATTTATTGTGACCATTTCCTCTGCCACCGGAATGGATCCCTAAATGAATTAGTGAAAATTTCCGCAAGGTATACCAATCACCTTATTATTATAGATGACGGGTCCACCGCTCATCCCCCCTGTTGTGCTCAACTTGTAGACGAGACGGTCATTCTCCTCCACCACTTTTCCATGTGATACAAGAAGCCGATTCGCGGGCACAATCTTTCTGACTTGGTTGTATTCTTCATCAGTCGCGAGTGGATACCCGATAAGTTGGGAAAGATAAGTCATGGTATAATCACCCGGATACCCAATAAGATCGACTTCTGTACCCTTCGGTACACGGGAAGCAGTATCCACGATGACCCAAGACGTGGTGCGGTATTTTGATTTGACTTTAAGAACGCTAACATCGACGCTTCCGGGGATTCCCTTGCCTTTGTATAAAGTTGCGATGGTTGAACATTCAAAAACCTCAGGCCCCGTAGTAGCATATACTTTGTCACCGAGTTCGACGTTGAGTCTCCCGGGCGGCTGAGCCAAGATTTGGTCATTCTTAGTCGCCACATGACCTGCTGTGAGAAGGAGAGTAGGACTGATGAAAAAGGCCGTTCCGTCTTGGATGTTGCCAGTCGACAACAGTCGGCTAATTCGACAAGTGCATCGTGCCGCAATCGCGAGGGCAGAGCGTCGCGCCGCAAAGTCAGGCTCGAGCCTGTCGAATTAGTTCGCATCTGCCGTCAAGACCCATACCCAAATTTCTTCGTTGCCTCCAGATTTAGAGGGCGTATATCCCATTTCTCGTCAAATACACCAGTCGCGGCAATGAAAATCGTCTGGTCGCCCTCCTTTACATATTCTAAAACCTCCTCCTCGTCGCTAGGTGGGGAATATGAATACGCGACGTCTGTATTTTGCTCCATCCAAATCCGCTCTTCAAAATACTTCCTCGCTCGCTTTTGTTTATCCGGAAAACCCCAACACGTCTGCGTCCACATGCGCAACATGTACCACGTAGCAGTGATTGGGGAGAAGGCTAACACGGCTTCGGGCGATGTCGGAAGAGTGATATCTAGAGCTTTCGACATGCGCAATTTAAGTTCGACTTGACTTTAACCTTAAATAACGATCAGACGGAAGGTAAAAAAGTTTCATCCGGAACTATCCGCCTCCCCCTCAGAGATTCAACCCTTTCACAGCAAGTGGTGACCCTGTCAAATTCTGCTACGCATCTCGTCCCGATTCCAGTTCGACGCCTTTAGTTGCGACTTTATGCCAATGAGCGATATTACGTCCTGTTCGTCCCGTCTTTCCGACCTTTCAGGTCGTTGAAGAAGGAGAGATGACAACTCAAAACGTAATACTACCAGCACCCGAAATGGCTGCAGATTCACCTTGTCTCAGTGACAGGATCATGGGTCACTCCCGCCTCCTTCTGCGACTTTGAATACCAGTGGCGGAATGCTCTTCCGTGATGGAGTTTACAGACTCTCGACGTTTGTTGGATTAGATGGAGGAGGATTTTTGGATGGGATTTATCCCCAAGCGCAAATATTTTTGGGCTGACACAACGTCCTCAGTGACAGTCTCAGGAAATAAAGTCGCAAGCAGAATGCCTATGGATGACCGTGATGCCTCCTGGCCTCCATGTAGTATGTGGATTGGAGACACCGACATTTTCGGACCCCCGTCTCTGCCTCTAGAGTTCGGTATCACGTTCATATTCGATACGATATCCGCCAGCAGAACAACCAAGCGAACGCTTTAGGGTATGTTCATCAACATGGATGACGACTCCACCGACGGGGGCGTGGTGATGAATGCGCAGAGGAAGAATTGAGCGACATCTGATGAAGTGCATCTAGATCAGTCAAGTGTGTAAAGAACCAACTTCGTGTCAGAAAAAGTCTTTGTTTCCGGTCAGGAGATAAAGATAACACTGCGCGAAGGCTTGAGGCGATCAGTAAAGTCGTGATAATTGCCGAAGGCTTTTATCAATGAGTTACCGATCTCCACTCCCGCCCAATGAGCCGAGTAATTTGTAAGGCCAATCATCTTTCCTCTATGAGGATATTTGAGGCCTCGAGGTTGGCGTAGAGATATCACAGAGTTACACAGATCATAATCGGCAACGTTGGCGGGCTAGGGGGCCGATGGATTAGATTGGCAGGATTATTAAAAAGCAGCTGCCTATTAGTGGTAGATAGGCTCTGAATTCCAAGATGATCATCCTAATCGCAAATTGGGCTTCCTGTAAACTTTTTATTCCATCTAGGAGGTGCATGTATGCAGACCTGGTTATCTGACGAGCTAACTCATGAAATTCTCCAGCAATTTATGCCCCAAATGGCGTTGTCTGAGTACATCGCTCTGTCAGATGCAGCGCGAGAAGCTATCTCAAAGAATCAATTATTCTAAGAACTGGGCATCATTCTCCCTCCGTCTGCACTCCTATCTGACAACCAAAGTACCCGTGCAATTACTCAAGAACCAACTCAACATCAACAGGCAAACCACATTAGGATTCAGAATCAGATACCACTTCATCAGGGATGCCTGCCGTCAAGAAGAGATCTCTCTGCGCTATGTCCCTACGAAAGGACAAACAGCCGATGTTCTCACTAAAGCTCTTCATCCTGCAGCAGTTATGAGTTGCATCTCACTCAGGGGAATTTAACTCTACTTGATCTCATACACTTCACACTTCTTCTTGAGGTCTGTCCTCATGGTCTGCTAGAGGTTTTCAACTGCTTTTTCTTCTACCGCTCCTCCTTTTATCTCTCCTCTCATTCTCATCTCTGTTCTTCATATCTCATCTCAATCTCAAATCATTACTCCGACCCTTCAGAGTTTTTTTTCCAGACTCTCTGGTTTTTCTGCTTAACGAGAAGAGTGTTGAGTATCGTCAGATACGCATCTCAAAGTCTCAGCCAGTATCAGCCAGTGTCAGACATAGACTTAATTATCTCTTTAAGAAGCCTAGATTATCTTGTCTTTAATCTGAATCTACTCATTCCAAGTTCTATATTCATCAGATTGCTGCAGAAATATTGGATGAAAGAAAGTCTTGTTAGTGACTATCCTCACACGATAGTCAGATACCGCCTCAGGACACGTCAGCTGGAGAGCTGATCCAATATGTCATCGGACAAGGACTCAGATTTTTATTCACTAGTAAGTAGCTTGGATACAGATTGCTTCGTTTAATCTAATCATGGCCTTCGTCAAGACTAGCTCAAAGGTTGGTACAGCATGAACACTAACCGAACTGAACGATGTAATCTTGGGATACATGTGCTACCCCACCTATGCCATTAGGTCCTGACGGGTAACCCAATGTAGACGAGTAAAGGGACTGCTGACGCGGGCACTATAACATTCTGTATTAATCTCTCCCAGTCGAAGCTGTTTTGTGCTGAAGTGAGAATCAGCGCTGCCGATGTCCGACGAAGCCTTCATTGAAAGTTGAGAGTGGCATTAGGACTCGGGAGGGAAGGTGGTAGTGCCTCAACAGTTGAACTTGACGCACCGCCAAAGTCCGATTCTACTAGAAAAACCCACCCCCTCGCTACAGGCGGAAGACAGAGAGAAGGGATATTTTGAAATGGAAATGCATGGTCCGGTAGATTTGAGATGGTACGGAATTTGGATTGTAGTATCCACACGGATTTACTTCTTCTATGGAGATTGCACTGGTTGAACGCTTACCGGAGGCGGGCCACCTTGGGAAGCGCGCAGAGAAGCCTCAGGTCCCCGCGGGCTGTTGGATCCCCATACCAATGTATCGCCTTAATATTCTACCTCTTCGCCGTGATATCTGAAAGACATTAGTAGTAAAATAGGAATAAAGTTAATTTACTAATTTAAATTTATACTACGTCCTCTTATCTTAACCCGCCGCAAATGTCCCAAAGCTCAACTATTAGTAGGGAATGATGTACTACTCGAAACCCGCGCCCTGGTAAAGTCATCCCAACCTCGTGCATCCACGACCCCCTAACTTGACTGCTTCTTCCACTAAGGCTTGGCCAAGGACGGAGAGAGACGTCAGATACGATGTATCCTCCTTTGTCCCTCGGCAGTATAGCCTCAACCAACTTCCGTCCAGACTTTTGGGGCATCGGATCTCACCAAAGTCCTTAGTAGTACTGTACACGAACTGTTGGGGGCGTTTGAGGCAGTAAAGAAAAATGAGCACATTGGCGTCTGTTATTGATCATGAGCTTCTTAGACAAGGGTTGTATTCCTACGAAGGCAAAAAGAATCTATTGATCTTTTCCTAGCGCCGGTAGTCTCCATCACCTCGTCCTCTCTTTCTATCAAAGGGTTCGCATCTTCTCCCCTCTGACCGCTCTCTGTCTTCCCTTCCGTCACATCAGTGACAGCCGCTCTGCAAAAATAACGAACCTTTCGGGTAGTATTAAAGTTGCAAGACACCATCAAGATCGGCAAGGGACGGCCCGCAAAAGCGAGGCCAAATACTCAAATAAGGGCTTCTTCTGTTTCCCTTTATCCCCTTTCCCCCCAGCCTTTTCATTTTCACACGTAATAGCATGTCCCGTACCCGAGCTTTGGATCATAACGTCGAAGCCGTTCTGATTGCCACGTTGACGAGTCAGAGGACGACACCCAAGATTTTCCCAATCCCGAAATACCCTGCACCCCTCAGTCTCTGACGGTTGTACACGATGACACGACCACAATTCCTTGAATTCCGTGGCCCAACCCTCTTGTCTTGCGCATAGGAGCATGCCCACCATTTCTCTACCTGTGACACCGTCCAAACACCATCCGCATTTACGATTCGAGACAATCCGAATGGATTGTTTTGCAAAAGGCGTGCATAGAGAGGATTCCGCGATCTGTGTGAATCTGACTTAGTGACCTCGGGCTGCACATTAGATCTCGATAGAAAAGCAGCGATCCTTCGCGTCAGCAGATGACACAAGAGTTCCTGTATCAAGTCCCGACGGCTGTGTTGGATAGCGCGTAGTGAAATCGAAAGCTTGCATGCTTGGTGCTGCCAAGGTTTAAATAGATGGTAGGGGTTTTGAGTCGGACTTAGGTGACAGCGTTTCAATGGACGACACTTCGCAGCTAGTAGCCTTTATTTGTACCGAGTGACATCGACTTCCTTGAGAAAAACAGATTGATACCGCAGTCTTGCATCTGTTGAGGAAAGCTTTTGTCGCTTTGGAAGAAGTTCCGAATCGCTCCGGCCGCTTTGTCTTTTGACCGGACGCAGAATTTGCAAATGAAGGAGCTTGAACAACTTCCTGGGACTAAACACGATTTCTGTCGATGTTCTTCAATTAGCGGACAGTCTACCAGCAAGGATACTTGGCTTCCATATCACAATCATTGTGTTGTTCTTCGGGACCAGTAGCGGGTCTTAATGAAGGGTGTCCGACGTCGCTAGACATAGTTGCCTGTATAGAAAGCGGCATGGGTGCATTGGCCTCAATCCTAAGTTTTCTTCCAGAGCAGCGCTGAGGATCTCTGTCCTTTACCAAGACGGTTGGTGTTCCCCGCCAATGTTTGGAGTACGCTTGCATAATCTTGATGAGTGTACCGTAAGAATTGAATGCCGCCATCATCATCAGTTTTTGAATACCAGTGTCCTCATTGTACATTCATAGAATCCCGAGGATTGCATACTCTGACTGTAACGGGATTTCTTGATCGTCGATGAGTCGATTTGTTGCTATGTTCACCTTTTTATGGCCCAAGTCGTCCGCAACGGGAGGTTCAGAGTGGACAAGATGAAGTGGTCTGAACAGCAAGGATGTTCATTTGCTTGTTCCCGCATCTAAGGATCAAATGGAATTGACGACTGGTAATTCTTCCCAATTGGCTTGACAGGGACTGGATTTCACGATTTGGGTTCTTCTTCTTTCAATTTCGTGGAAAGGTCTCCCACTTCATTAAACTCGATCGTTCGACGTTCATCTTTTCTCCCGTAATATTCGGTTCCCATAATGCAATGCTTTTTACAGGTGCAATTCAGACTCAAACAGCTTTCTGCATTATTTGTGCATAGGTTGGCACAGATTTGACTTGGCGCTGCTACGAGCAAAGATTGGACGATATACCTATGAAAAATTCAGCGTGTGGAAGTTTTAAAATAGTACATGGACGATGTTTCCTTGTTGTGAGAGCGGTCGCGCAAGAAGGAACCACGGATGAGCAGAGTGAAGGACTTTGCTTCCGCCGATCGGAAGGCTTGTTTGACAAGATTCCAAAATGATTGAGAACTCCAATCATTGGTGGATTCGTCCGTAAACCCCGGTGCTTTGTTGGCTAGTGGAGAAGATGCTGTGGCTCCCTCTCAGATCTTTAAAAGAGACATATCGAACAAATACCTGGCGGTGGCTATGACGAAAACTGTGAAGTGTGCGAGAAAATGTTACCGAACTGTCTGGGAGCATGGCCGTATCTTATACTTTGCAACCTAGTCCAAGTTCGTTCCCAACGACAATTAGAGCGGATGCGAGGAAAGCTGCCCCGCCACCGCGCGTGCACCAGTGTGCAGATCCGTTGCCGGAAAATGCATCCCGTTGCGCCAAGTTCTTTCAAACCAAAGCTCATTGGATATTCAACATATTAAATAACCGTAGTCGGTGCACAGTAGCCACGCCCACGTCAGTGATCGCCTGCGGACAAACGGTTTTGATCCGGCGCTGTTTCGTGGGGGGTTTGTTGTTGTAGAATTCAGTCGAAAACCAGCGATCGGTTAGTCTATTGCCAGCGGAGTCCTTCCGCAGACAAGCGATTGATTGATCGATCGGCGCCCGCTCGGTCCTCCTTCAAGAGGCGATGCACAGGGCAATTCTTCAATACTCCAGAAATAGTTGTAATTAGACTAGTGGTCTGGTCATGCGAGGGGCAATTCTCCAATACTCCAAAGTCTACTTATATTGGGCTCTCCACGGGGTTTTCGTGTATAGCTTTCATTGGTCGTGACAAGTGCTAGAGCGTACATCCCTGCCGAAGCGAAGCCGAATGACCGGGCGTTGTAACCAGACTTTGAATTTCTGTAAATAAAATATTGTACGTAATATGTGGAGCATTTTACAGCAGTATTGGATACTTAGTTATGGAACAGCCCGGATCTAGAGAAAACATCTAAGGGCGGTTAAATTTTCCTTATAACGCTCCGCAAGGTACTTTATTTTCGCAACTACCGGTATTTTCAAATCAAAGATAATGATGGTTCCGAGTAGATCTATTCACCGGAGACGAGACATGCTCACTTAGTGACACTCAGTCTTCATAGCCAATATCATATTCAACCTCGCCTCTAAGTGACGAACAGACCGGTCATTCAATATTCTATTCAACGTTGTCACTAAGTGACCTGCTCGCTATTATTCCCTTTGTACAAACTGAATCAGGCCTGACATTACTAGTCGGCGCTCGGGCCTCTTATCCGATATGTCGATATGTCACCATGTTCATGCGACATAAATTGCCTCTATTATCCTCATCAGGCATTGTGCCTCAATCCTTCGTGGTGTTGAACATTATCGTCATGACACTTACCATCCGTGTCATCCCCAGTGTGTGAGTCATACTAGTAGTCAATACTTATAAATGCATCACAGCCATTGAGAACATACTACAACTGTACTAGAGGACACATTTAGCTATCTTTTTACTATATTAATATTGTCAGTGCTCCGGCTCTTGCAATGAAAAAGTTGAATCTATCATATAATATCTTCCTGCATATGTTGCAGCATGGTTACTGCTAGCTAGTACTACATGTTTATCTCCTAGTATCATATTTTAGATAATACTGACATGCATATGTTGTTGAAAGATTGTCTAAATTAAATGCAGGCTGTCTGATATTTTGATATTGATTTTACTGTAGATGTCTATAGCCCTATGAATGCGAAAAAAATTTTTTTTTTCTTTTTTCAAAGTGAATGTTTCAGGTTGCAATACTGTACTAGTAGTACGATGTAGCTGGTAATAGTACTACTAGTAAATATTCCTATTCCTAGCACAGGTTTTCTGTTCCTTTTTTTATTACAGTACTACATGCATCCGATTCTAACATAATGATACTATTAACAGCGACATACAGCAATATTAACTTCAAGTTGAATAGCAAATACACCAGGAGCGTGTTGCAAGGATCACGCCACATCGATACATCACATTGACATGCTCCGTCACATTCTCTCGAGCTATACGGTGTCTATTTATCTACCTAGTGCCAAAACGTCTCCACAGACGCCCCGAATGCGATTGCATCGTGGTATGAAATGAGCGGATACACCGAGATGTGATGTGATATGAGAAACGTGCGGGCTCGAGGGATTTTATTTGAGGTATTCAAGTTGGGGGCGTGATTGGGCAAGGATTAAGCCCAGATTAAGCTTAAATTAAGGCCGCCCTGGCGATGCAACGGGACTCGGCCGCGGAACCACATACGCACCGTAGATTGGCGGCGAGACAATCATTTACAAGATGCAACAGGCTGTGATACTGTACGGTGTTATTCATGTATTATCCCGCTGCGGACCCGCTCGATTAATAATCCT
>Ga0335073_10017366_pt1 | contig 10072 bp, 8 predicted proteins | sample Lox_Sample_22_FD_207093 | JGI IMG/M metagenome (GOLD analysis project Ga0335073, IMG submission 207093) | Soil microbial communities from Loxahatchee National Wildlife Refuge, Florida, United States - Lox_Sample_2.2 | ecosystem: Environmental > Terrestrial > Soil > Wetlands | place: USA: Florida... | reverse complement strand
TTACTTGAGCGACGGAGAACCGAGAGGTTTTTATTCTTTTGCGTCCAATTTAACTTTGACTAGACTTAATAATGAAACGGAATTGAAGCTCAGGTTGAACGAAAAGCAAATATCGTGTACAGTTGCGGTATGTCACCCTACATTCCTTTCTAATGCTGGAATAGGATACCGATGGAGGATCATTTCAATCCACGACCGGAGTCAATAATGTCTGCACTGACGATGATAACGGTAAGCTACTTCACAATCCCGTCACGCTTGGCTAACAGCGTAGTATATTGTAGCCATAAACGAAACAATGTCAATATATTATTCAGGCACACTCATTCGGCGACTCCTTTTGAACTATCTCGGATAATTGTCAAGGTATTTCTTTTTCAGTTGCAACCAGAGTCTCATCTATAGACTCCTTATGCCGGGTATTCGTCGCCCGTACGAGAAGGATTAGTTTACGTTTCTATGTCATCTATTCCATTTTCAGGTATTCCCCTCCCAGTCGAAAGGTTTCATTGACCAAAGAAACCGAGCGATATGATCGGCCTGAAGAAGACGATGACGACTTCTTTGATTTCTTGAGAATTAATTGTCACACCCGACCAGGTATAAGTCACTTCTGAACTTTCGAATTCTAACGTATCGTAGAGGAATTCCGAAAAAATCGCGATTCCAATGGCAACTCAGAAACCAGACATGGAGAGATACCTGTCATTCCTTCTTGGGACAAAGAGTTCACGGGGAAAAGAATGGAAACCGAACCTGTCGCAAGGTTCCAGATTGAACGAGGTCAACAGCTTGCAGAAATCAAATTTGATCCTCCAATGTACTCTCCAATTAAATTCTGGTCTTGACTTTCATAGAACCGGCCGATTTATTCTCATGAAGCTCTTTAATAATACGACTGAGGAGCAACGCGAGAAAGAATTGTGCAAGGAGGAGCACAAAGAGGAAGATCCTCTCAATTCTTGGTTTCCTGTTGCCCGCGATGCAACTATTTCTAGCACAACTCTACCGCCTCTACGACCGCCGACTCGAATCCCTCCTATAGATGATATGGCAGGAGATCCTCTTCGATTTGACGCTTTGGAAGATGAGATACCAGACAACCATGATTCGTCTACCAGTTCTCAAGATGATCCGGAACACGAGAATGTCGATGTGCAGGCCATCTTGTTTTATGGATATACTGGACGTCGAATATTTCCGAGCGTCAAGGCATTATAGTAAAAGTAAATTGGATTTTAGTTGTATTGCGAGCGATAAGGAGCTATTTGGGCTATGCGTAGGTACTGAAAACTTATTGGATTTGGGCGGCGTGTACTGGGGTTCAGTTAGGGATTTAACTTCGCCTGTACATAACACATGTGGTTGTAAATCTGTTTATTCGATTACGCTCAGATATTCACGAAGAGCAGTATTTCACAAAGTCAAACGTCGCTGTTACTTCCGAAATGTCGCAACAGCAATACCAGCTGCGATGTGAAGTTCGGCAAATTTGGAACTTCCATTTTACCGGATGTGATTTTATTGGGGATTTTGATTCCACCCAAGCATTTCGCCCTGAACGGCTGCGTGTTCACAATAAAATCTAATTGACGCCAATAAAATTTTTGGTTGAAATCACCAGCCCAAAAAATTTCTTCACACCAGAAAAATCAAACCTAAACTGTGGACCGTCACCACCTTTCTGATTCTTCGCCTTGACACCCCTGACCTCCTTTTCTTTCGTTTCAAGTCAGTGTATTTCGATTCTTAGTCAGTCTCCAGTGTTTCTCGTTATTTAGCCATGTCTGAAAAGCAATTCATCAAGAACAGACGGGTCGATGACCTCGCGGCTGCCCCCACCCCCCAGAATACTCCCGCCACCGTGTCGACTCTTCCAACGCCTGCCTCACAGGCTCCTTCGATCCCAACTATCAGAGAGGAAGATGGTATGTTCCAAGTCTTGATGTTGCTCTTCTTCTTTTCCTCTTTTTTACTTGATTTGCCTTGTTTTTCGCTGTACAGAGACATTGTATGGAATTGCTAACGTTGGTAGCAGGCCCCAGTATTTTCCAAAATCCCGCGCTTGTGTCCATGATCCAAGGAAAATTGGGAACATTGATCGGCCGTTCCTCCGGATACATTGAAAAGCTACCAGCTCCCGTGAAGAAACGATTAACCGCGCTCAAGGGATTACAAGCAGATTATTCCCAACTCGAACTCCAATTTCAGGAAGAAATCTTGGAATTGGAGAAGAAATATTTGGAGAAATACAGACCGTTGTACAACCGAAGAGCTGAAATCGTCAACGGAGTTTCCGAACCTCAGCAAAATGAATTAGAAAAAGGGCGTGCAGCTGAAGAGGAAAATGGCGAACCAGCCGCCACTGAAACTGCAAAAGAAGATGAAGAGTCTACTGCAGCTTCAGAAAAAGGAGTCCCAGAATTCTGGTTGACCGCAATGAAGAATATGATTGCTGTCGCCGATTTGATTACCTCCAAAGACGAAGAGGCGTTGAAATACCTCACCGATATTCGCCTTTCCTATCTCGATGTGCCTGGATTCAGACTCGAATTTGAGTTCCGTGAGAACGACTTTTTTACGGATAAAGTCTTGACGAAATCATACTTCTATCAACAGCAAGCTGGTTACGGAGGCGATTTCATCTATGACCATGCAGAGGGATACGATATTCATTGGAATGAGGGCAAGGATTTGACTGTTAAGATTGAAACAAAGCGACAACGAAATAAAAGTATGTCTCCTTGAATTTCCATTCTAATCACTCTAGACACAAATCAAACCCGCATTGTGAAACGATCTGTTCCCCTCGATAGCTTCTTCAACTTTTTCAAACCTCCTGTTCCTCGTAAAGATGAGGATACGCTTGATGAAGATGCAGAAGATGATCTTGATGAGAGGCTAGAGCTGGATTACAATATTGGAGAAGACATTAAGGAGAAACTAATCCCTCGCGCTATTGATTGGTTTACTGGTGCTGCTCTAGAGTATGAAGAGATCGATGAGGAGGATTATCCTGCAGATTATGAAGAGGATTCTGAGTTTGATGAGGAAGACGATGAAGATGAGGAGGATGAAGATGATGAAGAAACTGGCAAGCCTCAACAGGAAGCGCAGGCTGGTACTCGACCCTTTTTGGAAATCTGACTAAACCGTAGATTGCAAACAGCAGTAAGATGGGTTGATTATTGGTGATGACTGGCTGTTCTTGCGGCAATACTTCTATCTCTCTGCTGTGTGTTGTGTTACAGATGTTGCGTGAAAAAATTGATGGGGATGTGTTTTATGGGACTCGTAATGGGTGAGATGTTGTTTCCTTTTGTACGAAAACACCGCGTTAGGTACGTTGGAAGATTTGTGGTGGTCATATGGATTTCTTTTTCAGCTCGTCTTTCTGTTTTAGTTTTAAAGTTTTCTTACATTTCGTAGCGAAATCTGAGTTCGAAGTTTGTTAGTAGTAGCATTACTCGACGAACTCGTTTCACTGATTCAACGGACTAGTAAATTGTATTTCTGCTAGGGATCGACGACAGATTCAACCAACTGGGGCCGATTTGAGACATCGTGGCAGAATCAATGAATGTGAAACGCTAGTAATTATATGTTTAACTTTCGAGTAACTACAAGTGAGCCCGTAGGACAGTTTGTTGTCATCCCCTGTGCCGTGGAATGTGGCCTAGAGTGAGACCCAATGAAAGGGGGGCCGACGAGTGATTTGTGGTGACCTTGGTTGGGAATAATTTTTCGGGGCTTAGTCAGGGGATTGTCCTTTGGCTGCTTAAGCTCCTAAAATAGGCGTTTTCAGGGACTTTTTTTTATTTGTGGACAACGGGTATCCCCTTTCTGCCTCAACAGTCTTTTACCGGTCACGGCAGCCAAGGGCCATTCCTAACTCCTACGCCTTTATTATTTCCATCCCTTCGCCATTCCCTTTGGTGACCGTTCGACCCCATTAACAAGAGATCGATATCACGTCACTCAAGGCACTATCAGACCGGTATAGTAGCGGCTCTCAGTACGAGAAATGTCTTCTCATTTCGATGTTGGCACGTGGGTCGCCCCTTTTTCGCGCTCCCTAGTTGATTGTGAACCTTAAGCTAACATTTTAATGCTAGGCGATGCTGGTTCCCTGCGAAACAAGATGCTTCGAATACAACGGGAGAAGTATGGACCAGCGGAACTGTAACCTCCAAGAAAGTCAATGGGGATAAAGTAACACTTGTCTTGGACATCGAAGATGGCGAGGTTTGGACTCTTCAGCTTGAGAATTTGGTTGACTTGCTGTGTAGAGCCGGACGATTGAGACAACGCTCGAGACTTTGAAGAATGCAAGTGACAAAAACCTCCCTGACTTGCGAAACCCTCCTATTCTCGAAAGCGCCGACGATTTAGGCAACCTTTCCTTTATCAATGAACCCTCCGTGTTGCACACCATTCGAGAACGATACTCGCAATTATCCATCTACACATATTCGGGAATAGTCTTAATAGCTATAAATCCATTCCAGAATGTCGCGCTCTACTCTCAAGATATCGTTCAAGCTTACAGTGGTCGCAAGAAGGGGGAAATGCAACCACATTTATTCGCCATTGCAGAAGATGCTTATCGATGTATGCTACGCGATAGAACAAATCAGACAATTGTTGTTAGTGGTGAATCAGGAGCGGGCAAGACTGTAAGTGCAAAGTATATTATGAGGTACTTTGCAACCGTCGAGGATCCCAAAAAGCCTAAGCGACGAAAAGTTGGCACTACACCAGGCGCCATGAGTCAAACCGAAGAGCAGATTTTGGCTACAAATCCTATCATGGAAGCGTTTGGAAATGCAAAGACTACGAGAAACGACAACTCCTCACGATTTGGGAAGTATATCGAGATAATGTTTGATGATCAAACAGAGATCGTGGGTGCTCGAATACGAACTTATCTTCTCGAGAGGTCAAGGTTGGTATTTCAACCGAAAACCGAACGAAATTACCATGTCTTTTACCAGGTATTCAACCCCAAAACCTTCCGGGCTAACACGAAATCAGTTATGTGCTGGAGCTACTGCTAAGGAACGGGAAAAGTTTCATTTGAAAGGGCCTGAGGCATTCCAATATCTCAATCAGGGTGGAGAACCGACCATTCCAAATGTCAACGATGCTGAAGAATTCGGCCTTACAAGGAAATCCTTGGAAACAGTTGGGTTATCAGCAGAAACTCAAGCCGAAATATTCGGTATTCTTGCAGGACTTCTTCATATTGGCAATATCCAGATCACAGCTACTCGAACGGACGCGTTATTATCTTCAACAGATTCGGCTTTGGAAACGGCATCCAGTCTGCTAGGGATAGATCCCAACGCATTCGCTAAGTGGACCACGAAAAAGCAAATCACCACAAGATCCGAGAAGATCGTGTCCTCGTTAAACCAGAAACAAGCCCTTGTTGTTCGAGACTCGGTAGCGAAGTTTGTGTATTCATCTCTTTTTGATTGGCTTGTTTCCGTAATGAATTCGAGTTTAGCCACCGAAGAAGTAAGTCGAGCTGCCAAAACCTTTATCGGCGTCTTGGATATTTACGGATTTGAACACTTCCAGAAAAATAGCTTCGAACAATTCTGTATCAATTACGCCAACGAGAAATTGCAACAAGAATTCAATCAACACATTTTCAAACTAGAGCAGGAAGAATATATGAGGGAACAGATCAACTGGACATTCATTGAATTTTTTGATAATCAGCCTTGTATTCAACTCATCGAAGGGAAACTTGGGATCTTATCACTTCTAGATGAGGTACTGTGTGTTTCTTTTCATCTAATTGTATAGGAAAGTCGTCTATTGACGGGAACGGATGAGTCATGGGTTAACAAACTCAATCAACATTTTGTTACTCCCAAACACGAGAAATTCTATAAGAAGTCGCGATTCGGAAAGCCCGCGTTCACTGTCTGTCATTATGCGCTCGATGTCACTTATGATTCTGATGGATTTATCGAGAAGAATCAGGACACTGTTCCCGAAGAACAATTAGATGTCCTGCTCGGAACGACAAATACTTTCCTCAAGGATGTTCTCAAGTCATCATCGGCCGTTCAAGCCAAAGTTTCAACAGAAAACGCTCCTAAGCGTCTCGCCTTATCGCAGAAAAAACCAACTCTCGGATTCATCTTCAAATCTTCTCTCATCAGTCTAATGGACACAATTAATTCCACAAACGTCCATTATATCCGCTGCATAAAACCAAATGAAGCCAAACGGCCCTGGGATTTCAATCCTCAGATGGTCTTGTCTCAATTACGAGCTTGTGGTGTCCTTGAAACAATCAAGATCAGTTGCGCTGGATTCCCAACTCGATGGACGTTCGATGAATTTGCTAGCAGATACTATCTTTTGGTCCATTCGAATTATTGGAGTCCAATGCCAGGAGACATACGCGGCTTAAGTATGGAGATTTTGAAGAAAACGATCACAGAGAAGGACAAATACCAAGTTGGATTGACTAAAATCTTCTTCCGTCCCGGAATGGTATCGTACATTTTGAGTGTGGTTCTAATATACTCTAGTTGGCATATTTAGAAAAATTGAGAACGGACAGGCTTCATGAAGCTGTTGTCTTCATCCAAAAGAACATGCTGCGCAATCTGTACCGAAAGCGGTATCTTCTCATCCGAAATGGAGTCATCGCTTGTCAGGCTCAGATTCGTGGCGTGTTGGCTCGAAAGAGAGCTGCGTTCGAGAGAGAGCAGAAGGCTGCCATTCAAATTCAAGCATTATGGAGAGGCCATCTAGCCCGATCCCGTTACTTGGCAACTCGAAGGCAAATCATCGCACTCCAATCGGCGGCAAGAGGATACCTGGTCAGAAAAAGCTACCGGTCTATTAGGAAAGAAAGGGCTGCTGTCACCATTCAAAGGATGTGGCGTGGTAGTGTTCAACGACGTAAATTCTTGGCAATTCGTGCCAAAGTCATTCTTGCTCAATGTTGCTTACGTCGATATGCTGCACAGAACGAGCTTAAGCGATTGCGTGAAGAGGCCAGGTCAATTAGCCATATCAAAGAGGTGTCTTACCAACTGGAGAATAAGGTTGTAGAACTTACACAAAACTTGGCGAAACGAACTCAAGAAAACAAGTCACTGCTTGGCCAACTATCTGTACTAGAATCGCAACTCGCAAATTGGCAACAACGGCATTCGACCCTTGAGGAAAGAGCCGCCGCGCTAGAGAAGGAGGCAATTAAAGCCAATGATGCCATCGCAAGGACAGTTGTCCTCGAAAGCGAACTCGAGACTCTGCAAACTAGATACGAGGATACGCATCGTAATCTTGACAAGATGGAGAAAGAAGCTTCTTCCTTGAAGGAAACTCTAGTGAAACGGTCTGCTGAACTGGAAGAAGCCTTGAATGCCAACGAGGCCGTTGAAAAGGTCCGCGGATCTTTAAATCAAGAGATACAGTCCCTCAAGCAGGAAGTCGAACGTCTGAGTCAGAATGCTCCACCATTTTCGCCCATTTCAAATGGTCAAAAGACTCCTGTCAATGGAAAGATGAACGGATTACTCTCAGTTTCGACGGGCAGAAGATCAAATCGGACTCCTCGTAGAAGAAGCTACATTGACGCGGGCGATTCGTCAACCGGAGAGGACCTCCGCGTAGGTTCGGTTGCTTATAACCCACGACCCGCATCTATGGCATTCTCCCCTGCCGCAATACAAAAGAGCTGGCTGGGAAGTCCAGGAAATGGAATTGAACTCACTCTCCCAATTTTCGACAATGTAGATGCCGAGGTATATATTTCCCGTCTTCCGATTGCTCACATTATAGATTCAACGGCTACTCGAAGAGGATGAATTGTTGAACGAGGAGACAACTTTAGGATTGATTCGAACGTTGAAGATCCCGCAACCTTCTTCTCAAAATCCTGTGTCCGAACGGGAAGTGCTCTTCCCTGCACATCTCATCAATCTCGTCACATCCCAATTATGGCGCTACGGTTATGTCAAAGAATCTGAACGCTATCTGGCAAATGTCATGCAGGGCATCCAGCAGCAAGTCATGGTATAATCTCACATTTTCTCAGCTTAGTGTAGTCTCTTGAGGGGGAGGACGCTATTAATCCTGGTGTCTTCTGGTTATCCAATGTCCAGGAAATGCTATCTTTTGTCTGTGTAGCGGAAAGCGAGTTACTTGCCCCTGTTGCGACATCAGAAATGGACGATCTCGAATGGCAAGAATATGACAGACTGGTGACTATCGTGAAGGCCGACCTTGAGAGCCTGCAATTCAATATATATCATACTTGGATGAAACAACTAAAGACCCGACTACATAAGATGATAATTCCCGCTATCATCGAATCGCAATCCTTACCAGGATTTATTACCAACGATGGAAATCGATTTTTGAATAAACTGTTGCAGACAAACACTGGACCGCAATTCAGCATGGACGATCTCATCAATTTGCTTAATAAAGTCTTTAAGGCAATGAAGGCGTACTACATCGAGGAAAGCATAATTCAGCAGGCAACACAGGCCTTGTTAAAGCTTGTTGGGGTAACCGCTTTCAATGATCTATTGATGAGGTACGGAAAGTTAACGCTAAGCTGACTCTCAGACGTAACTTCCTCTCGTGGAAACGCGGATTGCAAATCAACTATAACATCACTCGAATTGAGGAATGGTGCAAGAGTCATGACATGCCGGAAGGAACTCTCCAGCTTGAGCACCTCCAGCAAGCTACCAAACTTCTTCAACTGAAGAAAGCAACCATTGCAGATATTGAGATCATCTTTGACATTTGCTGGATGCTCACGCCGACACAAATCCAGAAGTTGATAAACGTATGGCCTTAGTATGTCAGTTATTAATTGATAGCAATATTACACTGCGGACTACGAACCACCGATTAGTCCTGAAATACAGAAAGCTGTTGCCAGTCGTGTCATGGAGCAGGGTGGCAATGAGAAGCTCCTTTTGGACGCTGTACCTCTAGACGATGCGGGCGAATATGAAATTCCAGAACCTCGATCCCTAGAACAGCTAGAGACTTACGTTCCTTCATGTATTGCCTTGCTCGATGTATTGCTGACTTCAATAGGGCTCCAAGTTCCGAATATTCGGTTCCTGGCCCAACTTGTCGCAAGTGATCCTTCGTTCACCGCGGTGGCGACTTCAGCAACAACCCCAGTCAAGGCAGCCACTGCCGCTACGATACCCGAGGCGGTCCCTAATCTGCCACAAGCAAAGAGTTAAGACTGGATTCCTATGTAGAGAGGTTTTGGCGAATCAAGGCGTTTGACTTCTATAGTAACTTATGTAAAGAAGGGTTTCGGCATGGCAACATTAATGGATATTTTACTCCGCTACCTACGTCCTTTTCTACGTGCGGAGCGCCAAGTTTCCCCGCTCATGCAACTCACCTCCATTTGTGCCGCTTCATATATTATATATCTTTCCCTCACCTGAAAATTAGTTAGAGCGTCGAATATAATTGTACAAGATCTGCCGTCAAAGATCAGCCAGTTCTTCACGGGGAGCTCTCGACCTCCTAAGGCATTGAGGACATCTTGGCTCAAAATCCCGGCTACTATCGCGGCTACACCTGATAACTGATGCGAGTCTAGTTGTACAATAAATTCCTCAATCTCTTTTCCGGTGCAGATCGAGGAAGGAAGGCTCAGTTCAGATATTTTGAGGCTGACAAGATGAGTAAAGTCCGTTATGTTCGACACCGTGGGATTCTGAGCCTTAACATCAATCCAAGCAAGTAGTGCTGAATGGTAAGTCACCTGAGAATAACAGAAGATACCGTGGCACAAAGGCAGTAGTGGCGAGACTTTACGAGCCTGTCGAGGTCTAAGAGATTTACCGTACGCAGTCTCCAGTGAGCTTTTAAGTGAACAATAAGTCTCTGTTTTTTGCGAAGCTACAACCGCTGTTTTCTCGGCGTCTCTAACTGACACGGGATGATTAACCAGAAAGGTGTGCTTCACTAGATCTACAAACATCGTTCCGCACAGTCCGTGGAGCGATGCAGCGTAGAATGGACGACCAACGGCTCGAGTACAGTTGTTGACAAGTAA
>Ga0335073_10017365_pt1 | contig 10072 bp, 5 predicted proteins | sample Lox_Sample_22_FD_207093 | JGI IMG/M metagenome (GOLD analysis project Ga0335073, IMG submission 207093) | Soil microbial communities from Loxahatchee National Wildlife Refuge, Florida, United States - Lox_Sample_2.2 | ecosystem: Environmental > Terrestrial > Soil > Wetlands | place: USA: Florida... | reverse complement strand
CTGATGGAGACCACCGTGAAACCGATCTCGCGCGAGCCCTCGATGGCCGCCGCGAAGCCGGCGCGGCCCAGCTCGCGGTGGCGCGTAATGTTCTCGATCACCACGATGGCGTCGTCCACCACGAAACCCGTGGAGATGGTGAGAGCCATGAGCGAGAGATTGTCCAGGCTGTAGCCCAGCAAGTACATGATGCCGAAGGTTCCGATGAGGGAAACGGGAACGGCCACGCTGGGAATGAGGGTCATGCGCACGTCGCGCAGAAAGGCGAAGACCACCAGGATGACCATGCAGACGGCGATTCCCAGAGTAATTTCGACTTCATGCACGGAAGCGCGGATGGTGGCCGTCTGGTCCATGGCCACGCGCACGTCGATATAGCGAGGGATGGCGGCCTCGAGCTGCGGCAGGGCGGCGCGGATCTGATCGACGGTGTTGATGACGTTAGCGCCGGGCTGCTTGAAGACGATCGTCAGGACGGCCGGTTTTCCGTTGGCGAAACCGGCGGTGCGCAGGTCTTCCACAGAATCGATGGCCTGGCCAATGTCCTGGATGCGCACCGGCGCGCCGTTGCGGTAAGCCACCAGCAGCGGAGCGTACTCGACGGCTTTGAAAATCTGGTCATTGGTGCCGATTTCGCGGCGGATCAGGTTTGTGGAGAGGAAGCCTTTCGGTGAATTCGCATTGGCGGACGCGAGAATGGCGCGCACGTCCTCCAGGCCGATTCCGAAATGGTTGAGTGCCAGGGGATCGAGCTCGATGCGGACGGCGGGAAGTGCGCTTCCGCCGACGATCACCTGCCCCACGCCGTTGATTTGCGAGAGGCGCTGCGCGAGCACGGTGGAAGCGGCATCGTACATGGCGCCGCGATCGACAACGCTGGAGGTGAGGGACAGGATGAAGATGGGGGTGTCGGCCGGATTGATCAGCCGGTAGGTGGGGTTATTGGGCAGGTTGGCGGGCAGGTAACCGCGGGCGGCGTTGATGGCGGCCTGCACGTCGCGCGCGGCGGCGTTGATGTCGCGGCTGAGATCGAATTGCAGCGTGATGGAGGTGCTGCCGAGCGTGCTGGTGGAAGTCATTTCGCTGACGCCGGCAATATAGCCGAGCTGGCGCTCGAGCGGCGTTGCGACGGAAGAAGCCACCGTATCCGGGCTGGCGCCGGGAAGCGAGGCGCTCACCGAAATGGTCGGGAAATCGACTGCCGGCAAAGGCGCCACTGGAAGCAGGAAAAACGACGCGCCGCCGGCCAGGGCAATGGCCAAGGTGAGCAGCGTGGTGGCCACCGGGCGCTGGATGAAGTGCTCGGAAATGCTCACCGCATCGGCCCCTCGGGCTGGCCCCGGCGGCGGAAGCGGCGCGCCAGGCTGTCGAACTTCAGGTAAATGACGGGCGTGGTGTAGAGGGTGAGGAGCTGGCTGAGCAGCAGGCCGCCGATAATGGTGATGCCGAGCGGCCGGCGCAATTCCGCCCCCATGCCCGATCCGAGCGCCAGCGGGAGCGCGCCGAGCAGGGCGGCCATGGTGGTCATCAAAATCGGGCGGAAGCGAAGTAGGGAGGCTTGGTAGATGGCGTCGCGCGGGGCCATTCCTTGCTCGCGTTCGGCGTCCAGCGCGAAGTCGATCATCATGATGGCGTTCTTTTTCACGATGCCGATCAGCAGCACCAGGCCGATGAGGGCAATGAAGCTGAAATCCTGGCGAGTAATCATGAGCGCGATGAGTCCGCCTACTCCGGCCGAGGGCAGGGTAGAGAGGATGGTCAGCGGGTGGATGAAGCTTTCATACAGTACGCCCAGCACGATGTAGACGGTGATGAGGGCGGCCAGAATCAGCACCGGTTCGCGTACCAGGGAAGCTTCGAAGGCCGCGGCTGCGCCCTGGAAGGAGGCTTCAATGCTTGCCGGTAGCTTCATCTGGCGGATTACGCGGCCGACTTGGTCCACCGCCTCGCCCAGCGAAACCCGTGGTCCCAGGTTGAAGGAGATGGTGACGGCCGGGAATTGGCCCAGGTGATTGACTTCGATGGGAGTGCTGGAATCCTGGATCTGCGAGAAGGTCTTGAGCGGCACCTGGCCAGGGTTGGGGAAGGCGCTGGAGGAGGCGGCGGGCGCGCCGTTCAGGCTGGACGTGGTGGGTGATGCCAGGGAGCCGGTAGTTGGCAGGTTTGAAGTTGCGGTGGGAGCCGTTGTGGTAGGAGTCGTGGTGGTGGGGGCAGTTGTGGTGGGCGCAGTCGTGGTGGTGCTGATGCCCGCCGGCAGGCTGGGATTCACCGAAGAACTGGCGGTGCTGGGCTGCGAGACAGGCGCCAGCGAGGGCGCGCTGCCCGGGAGGGTGGCGCCCAGAGTGGTATTGGTGCTGGCGCTGAAATTCGAATTCGAGATGGTGCTGCTGCTGGCGGAGGCAGCGGAAATCGATGAAGGACCGAATCCCTGCGCCGCGGCGGTGCCGCCCGCAACCGTGGCAGGCGCGGAGGAGGTGGAGACCGCCGAACGCAGATACAGGTCGTTCAATTGCGCGGGGTGGCGTTGGAAGCCAGGCTTGAGCTCCATCACCACGTGGTACTGGTTGAGATCGGTGTACATGGTGGAGATCTGGCGCTGGCCGTACGAATCGTAGAGAGCCTGGTCGATGGATTGCGCGGTTAAGCCAAGACGTGAAGCGGTCTGTCGATTGTAGTTGAGGGAAGTCTTGAGGCCGGCGTTCTGCTGGTCGCTGGCCACTTCGCGCAACTGCGGCAGCCGGCTCAGCCGATTGACAATTTGCGGTGCGACGGTGTTGAGCTCCTGCAGGCTTGGATCTTCCAGGCTGTACTGATACTGCGCGCGGCTGACGCGATTGTCCACCGTGATGTTCTGCACCGGCTGCATGTAGAGCGCGATGCCGGGCACTTTGGCGACCACCGGTTCCAGGCGGCGGATGACGTCAGCCGCGCTGAGATTGCGCTGGGAGAGCGGCTTGAGATTGATCAGCAGGCGGCCGGAATTCAGCGTGGTATTGACGCCATCCACGCCGATGAAGGAGGACAGGCTTGCCACGGCCGGGTCTTGCAGCACGGCTTGAGCGAGCATCTGCTGTTCACGCTCCATGCCTGCGAAGGAGATGTCCTGGTCGGCCACCGAAATTCCCTGGATAGCGCCGGTGTCCTGCACCGGGAAGAAACCTTTGGGGATGAGTAGGAATAAAACGATCGTGAGGGCCAGTGCGCCGAAAAACAACAGCAGCATGAACGCCTGGCGTTCCAGTGCCCATTCCAGGGTGCGGCCGTAAAAACCGATGACGCGGTTGAAAGCATTTTCCGACGTGCGGTAGAAGCGGCCGCGGTTTTCCTCGGGGATGTGCTTCAGCAGGCGCGCGGACATCATCGGGGTGAGGGTGAGGGAAACGGCGGCCGAGACCAGAATGGTGACAGCCAGGGTAATAGCGAATTCGCGGAACAGGCGGCCCACGATGTCGCCCATGAAGAGCAGGGGAATGAGTACGGCGATGAGCGAAACCGTCAGCGAAATCACGGTGAAGCCGATCTGCTCTGCACCGCGGAGCGCGGCCTGCAGCGGCGGATCGCCCTGCTCCACGAAGCGCGAAATGTTTTCGATCATCACGATAGCGTCGTCCACCACGAAGCCGGTGGAGATAGTGAGCGCCATCAGGCTCAGGTTGTTGAGGCTGTAGCCGAGCAGGTACATGACGGCGAACGTGCCGACGAGCGAGAGCGGCACGGCCACGCTAGGGATGATGGTGCCGGAGAGCGTGCGCAGGAAAAGGAAGATGACGAGCACGACCAGCGCGACAGTGAGGATGAGTTCGAACTGCACATCCGCCACGGAGGCGCGGATGGTGACGGTCTGGTCCGTGAGGACGACGGTGCTGATGGACGCGGGCAGGGTAGAGGTGAGGGCGGGCAGCAGGGCCTTGATGGAATCGGCCACCGCGATGGTGTTGGCGCCAGGCTGCCGCTGGATGTTCATGATGACTGCGGGCGTGTTGTTCATCCACGCCGCTTCATTCACATCCTCGGGGGCCTGAATCACGGACGCCACTTCGCTGAGCACGACCGGCGCTCCGTTTTTGTAGGCGACAATCAGGTTGGCGTAAGCGTCGGGCGAGAGTAACTGGTCGTTGGCAGCGATGGTGTAAGCCTGGGTGGGACCGGAGAAGCTGCCCTTGGCGAGATTCACGTTGGCGGCCACGATGGCGCTGCGTAGATCCTCCATGCCGAGGCCGAACGAAGCGAGCAGGGTGGGGTCCACCTGGATGCGCACGGACGGCTTCTGGCCGCCGCTGATGCTGACCAGGCCGACGCCGGGGAGCTCGGAAAGTTTGGGCGCCAGGCGCGTGTCGGCCAAGTCCTCGACACTGGTGAGGGGCAGCCTTTTGGAAGTGAGCGCAAGCGTAAGGATCGGCGCTTCGGCAGGGTTGATTTTGCGGTAGATGGGCGGCGTGGGCAGGTCGATAGGCAGATAGGTGGCGGCGGTGTTAATGGCCTGCTGGACTTCCTGTTCGGCTACGTCAATATTCAGCGCGAGGTCGAATTGCAAGGTGATGAGGGAGCTGCCGCCGGAGCTGGTAGAGCTCATCTGCGCCAAGCCCGGCATTTGCCCGAACCAGCGCTCTAGCGGTGCGGTGACGGAGGTCGCCATGACCTGCGGCCCAGCGCCGGGATACATCGTGACCACCTGAATGGTGGGGAAGGCCACTTCCGGAAGCGCGGAAACCGGGAGCTGCGTATAGGCTACAATCCCCACCAGGAGAATTCCGGCCATGAGCAGTGAGGTGGCGACCGGCCGGAGGATGAAGATGCGGGACGGGTTCACTGCGCGCTCGCCAGCCCCGCTGCCGGCGCGCCCGTTCCCGGCGCGGGCGTACCCTGCGCAGACGCACCCGCGCTGGGAGCCGGGGTTTTGGAAACCTGCGCATTCACCTTGCTGCCAGGGTGCAGGCGGTCCACGCCTTGGGTGACCACCAGTTGTCCCGGCGCCACACCGGAAGTAATCTGCGATTCCTGCGGTCCCGATGCGCCGACGGTTACGGGGTGCGTGTTAACGGTGTTGTCCGGCTGCACCACCCAGACGTACGCTTCCGTGCCGTTGAGCTGAATCGCGGCGTTTGGAACCAGGACGACGTTGCGGCGCCGGTCGAGCAGCAGTTGCACGTTGACGAACTGGTTCGGGTACAGGGTGTCATGAGAGTTGGGGAACAGCGCGCGCAGCCGCACCGTGCCGGTTGTGGGATCGATGACGTTATCGATGGTTTGGAGGCGGCCGGTGCCCAGCAGGTTGGTGAATGAAGAGTCATAGGCGTAAACGGGGAGCGGCGTGCCGTTGGCAAACCGTGCACGCACCTGCTGTAGCTGCTGTTCGCTGATGGTGAAGACCACCGTGGTGGGCGAGATCTGCGTGATGACGGCCAGAACGGTGGAGTTGGCCGACACGACGTTACCGGGGTCTACCAGGCGGAGGCCGATCTGGCCACTCAGCGGCGCGGCGATCTTCGTGTAGGCGATATTCACCTGCGCGCTTTGGATGAGCCCCTCGTCGGCCTTGATAACGCCCTCATCCTGTTCGACTAGCGACTTCTGGGTGTCGTAGGTCTGGCGCGGTATGGCGTTATCGGGAAGCAGGCTCGCGTAGCGGGTCAGGTCGAGCTGGGCGTTGGCCAACGCGGCTTCATCGCGCGCCAGTTGGCCCTGGTACTGCAGGAGCTGCGCCTCGTAGGGACGCGGGTCGATTTGTGCAAGGAGCTGACCTTTTTGCACGATGTCGCCTTGCTTGTAAAGGACGCTGACCAGTTCGCCGTCCACACGGCTGGTGACGTTGACTGTGGTGACCGGCACCACCGTGCCGAGCCCGTTGATCAGAACGCTGATGGCGCCCAGGTGGGCGCGAGCGGCCACTACTCCGATGGGCGCCACCGGGGCTGTGCGGCGCGGCGCGGGCCCGGCCAACCAGAGAAAGTAAACCGAGACTGCCGCGGCGATCAGCAACAGCACCAGCCAGGGCAGCCATCGCAGCCGTTTGCGGCGGCGCGGCGGAGGCGCCTGCGGCGGAGCCTCTTCGAATTCCGGCGGCTCACTGGTTTGGATTGGATGCTCTATCACAGGCGCAAGCCCAGCCGGCCGATCACCTGACACAAGGGCCAGCAAGGGGGATTGCAATCGAAGGTCCGCCAAGCGGGGGAAAGCAGGGGGATTTGGGTGGTTGCACCCCCTTGATGGAGCTACGGAAAAACACCCTTGACATGGCCCGCTGCTAGTGCTAATTTTCTAGCATGCTGCTAGAAAATTTGCAGGAGCGGTCGTGACGACGGTGCGGCAGTTGAGCCGCCGCGAGCGGCAGATCATGGACATTCTTTACCGGCGAGGCAAGGCTTCATCGGCGGAAGTACGGGAAGCAATGGAGGACGCGCCGAGCTATTCGGCTGTGCGGGCCATGCTGCGCGTACTGGAAGAGAAGGGCCACGTGCGGCATCAGGCTGAAGGGCTACGGTACGTTTATCTGCCGGTAGTGGCGCGGGAGCAGGCCAAAAAGTCGGCCGTGAAGCACCTGATGAACACGTTCTTCAACGATTCCCCGGAACAGACCGTAGCGGCACTGCTGGATGTTTCGTCCACGCGGCTGACGCGCGAGGAACTGGACCGCATGGCGGCGATGATCGAGAAAGCCCGGAAGGAGGGCAAGTAAATGTTGCGCTGGTACGAACCGGTATGGTGGGCATTTTTCGCGGGCGCCGCGCTGAAGAGCACGGTGGTTTTGGCGTTGGCATGGGTGTTGGCGAACCTGCTTCGGAGCCGGTCGGCGGCGTGGCGCCACCTGGTGTGGACGGCAGCGGCCGCGGCGGTGCTGGCTCTGCCGTTGCTTTCCATGGAACTGCCGGAGCTGCGGCTTCCGGTGAACATGCCGGCCTTGGTGTTCCACGCGACGGCGACGTCAGCCAGCCCGGACCAAGCGGCGGCAAAGGCTGTGACTCCAGGCAACGCGAGCACCGCGGCGCACGCCGCAAAGCCGGCATGGCAGCCGGACTGGATGCTTTTCGCGATGCTCTTGTGGATGGTAGGAACGGCCATTGGTCTGGGGCGGCTGGCGTGGGCGGCGGCGGCGATGGCGCGGCTGCGGCGCAAACTGCGGCCGTATGGCGGCGTGGATTTTCGCCCGCTCGCGGCTGAACTGGGGATGGACGACCCGGCGCCGGTTTTCGAGAGCGCCCCTGGAGCCATGCCGATGACTTTCGGGCTGCTGCGGCCCGCGGTGGCGCTGCCGGCCGATGCGGCGCAATGGAGCGAGGAGCGGCGCCGGATGGTGCTGCTGCACGAACTGGCGCATGTGCGTCGCGGCGACGTGGCGGCACACCTGCTGGCGCGAATCGCGCTGTGCTTCTACTGGTGGAATCCGCTGGCCTGGCTGGCGTGGCGCGAATTTCTGAAAGAGCGCGAAAAGGCCACCGACGACTTGGTGTTGGCGACCGGCACGCGCGCGTCCGATTACGCCGCTGAGTTGCTGGAGGTGGCGCGGGCAATGCGGCCGGCCGAGGCGGACGGATGGGCGGCCATCGCCATGGCACGGCGGTCGGAGCTGGAAGGACGGCTGCTCTCGATCTTGGACGGACAGGTGAACCGTCATGCGGCGGGCCGCGCCAGCATGGTTGCGGCATCGCTGGCGGCCGTGCTCCTGGTCGCGCCGTTTGCGGCGGTTCAGGCGCAGGACCAGAGCAGCGCGGGCGTGCCGGCCGATGTGGACGCCACCATCCGCGCGGCGCTGGCGCAGAAGAATCACGAGATTCTGGATAACGCGGCCACTGCTTTCGAGAAATTGCGGCAGTATGAGACGGCACAGAAGCTGCTGGAATCTTCGCTGCAGGTGCGGGAGCAAACATCGGGACAACAGAGCGCGGACTACGGCGAGGGGCTGGCCAAGTTGGGCGACCTGGCTGTGGCCGAGGGCCAGCGTGGTAAAGCGATGGATTATTTCACGCGCGCCCTGCAGGCAATCGGGGACGGACCGGCCGCCGCGCACTCGATGTTCTGGCTCGGCGTGCTGAACCTGGACAAGAAAGACTACGCCCAGGCGGCGCAGTATTTCCAGCAGATGCAGGCGGCCGACCCGTCGAAAGCGGGTGAAGCGCTGACATGGTTGGGATTGACGCATGAGCGCGAGTCGGATGGGGCTGTGCAGGCGGAAGCGGATTACCGGCAGGCGATTGCCGTGGAAGGCGCCGACAGCAAAGAGGCCACGGTGACCATGGATCTGCTGGCGCGCCTGCTAAAAACCCAGAACCGCGCTGCCGAGGCGGACCAGTTGAGCGCCAACGCGGCCGCGATCCGCGCTCAAGCAGCAGCCGAGGTTCGCGCCAAAACGCCGAACGTTTCCAGTGGCGCTTATCGCGTGGGCGGCGGCGTAACGGCGCCGAAAGTCCTGCACAAGCTGGAGCCGGAATATGACGAAATGGCGCGCGCGGCGAAATACCAGGGCACAGTGTTGCTTTACGTCGAAATCGGTCCTGACGGGCGGGCGCACAATGTGCGAGTGGTGAGAAGCCTGGGGATGGGGCTCGATGAAAAGGCGGTCGATGCACTGCAGCAATGGGTGTTTCAACCGGGGATGAAGGAAGGACAACCGGTGACCGTGGCTGCTACGATTGAAGTGAATTTCCGGCTGCTATAGGCGCTACTTCGGGTTCACGCGGAAATCGTCGAAGTAGGTTACGGAGTCGGCCTTGGTCCAGAGGCCGACTTTGCCGGGGCCGGGGAACGTCTTATCCCAGCCTTGCAGAATGCGGTGATGATTCAGGTAGATCTGAAACCGGCTGCCGCGCACCGAAACCTTGAAAATGTTCCACGCCTCGGGCGAGATGTTGTGCGGCACGGCGGGCGTGATCTGTTTCGTCTGGCCGTTTTCCACCTTATAGATCGCCACGTTGTGGGTCAGCGCACTCTCGCGCGCCACATAATAATTTGCGGGGTTCTGGTAGCGGAAAATCACGCCGCCGGACTCGTTCTCACGGCCGGAAACGGCTTTGATGCGGACGCTGACGTCGCCGTCGCGGAGGCTGAGGTCGTTGTAGATGGCGAGCGGGCATTGGCTGCCATCGGCCTTGGAAAGCTGGGCCAGAACATACGGCTGTGTGGGCGCGCTCTGGTCTTTGCGAATTTCCCAGCTGGGAGCCGGGCCGGCATTACTCACAAATGTCCAACCCGAAGGAGCCCTGCCCACCTGACCGGAATCGAAGTTGACGACTTTCCCGGAAGACGCGAGCAGGCTGAAAGAAATCAAAAGACTCAAAGGTCTCATACCGGCGCTTCGGCCAAACTGCCTATTAATTCATTTCTAACATACGGGCGCGGTGAGCGCCAAACGGCAGAGTGAGGAAAGATGCTTGGATAGGCCGCGCTTCGCGCAGTTTTGATTAAACGGAAGCCCGCGACGCGCAACCTTCCACCCGCCCGCGGACCCCGGCTCCCGGCCCCGCATTTCCATCTGCCGCCGCACTCGCCGCGTGATACGAGCTGCGCACCAGTGGGCCGGATTCCACATGCGCGAATCCCATGGCGTCGCCTTCACGGCGGAACTCGTCGAATTCGGCGGGTGAGACGTAGCGCACAACCGGCAAGTGCTGTGGCGAGGGCCGCAGGTACTGGCCGAGAGTGAGGATATCCACACCGTGGGCGCGCAGGTCGCGCATCACGGCGAGCACTTCGTCGCGTGTTTCGCCCAGCCCGAGCATCAGGCCGCTTTTGGCGGGAATGGACGGCGCGGTTTTCTTGGCGTGGCCTAGCACCTGGAGCGAACGTTCATAGCGCGCACCCAAGCGTACCTGTCGGTACAGGCGCGGCACGGTTTCGGTATTGTGGTTGAACACCTCGGGGGCCGCTTCGAGCACCGTCTCGACGGCCGCGAGGTTGCCCTGGAAATCGGGCGTGAGCACCTCGACGCCGCAGCCGGGAATGCGTTCGCGAATGGCGCGGATAGTGAGGGCGAACAGTTCGGCGCCTCCATCGGGGCGGTCGTCGCGGTTAACGCTGGTGATCACGGCGAAGCGCAGGCCCATGGCGGCGACGGCTTCGGCTACGCGGCGGGGCTCGT
>Ga0335073_10017364_pt1 | contig 10072 bp, 10 predicted proteins | sample Lox_Sample_22_FD_207093 | JGI IMG/M metagenome (GOLD analysis project Ga0335073, IMG submission 207093) | Soil microbial communities from Loxahatchee National Wildlife Refuge, Florida, United States - Lox_Sample_2.2 | ecosystem: Environmental > Terrestrial > Soil > Wetlands | place: USA... | reverse complement strand
ATTGCTCGCAGGCCGGGGTTGCGGGTGGGGCGCCAGTTAAATATCGCCGTTGTCTCTGGGGCCGAGAAGGCCTAGTTTGACCCGGCGAACGTGGCTGCGTACCCTCGTACAGTCGCCCGAAAGTCGGCGATACGGCTGCGATCCGCGCAATTTGCAGCGGGGCCCGCGCCGGTTACCAGCGAGACACAGAGCCTGCCAAGGCTTCGTGAGGGCAAGCGTGTTCCACCGGGCTTCGGACTCGGCTGGAAGACGATGCCAGATGCAACGAGGAGAGAGTCGTGGCAAAGGGCAAGCGGACCTTTCAGCCGAACAACCGGCGCCGTGCCCGCGTGCACGGCTTCCGGCTGCGGATGCGCACCCGGGCGGGGCGCGCGATCGTGTCAGGCCGGCGTCGCAAGGGCCGCCGCTCGCTGACCGCTTAATTCCAAACCCGGTGTAAAGCGGTGCTTTCCGCGCGAAACCGCATGAAGCGGTCGACGGACTTTGGTGCGACGGTGAAACACGGCACCCGAGCCGTGCAGCCAGATCTGGTCATCTATGCGCGACGCGGCGACGGGGCCGATGACGAGGTGCCCAAGGTGGGACTGATCGTTTCGCGATCGGTGGGCTCGGCTGTGCAACGGCATCAACTGGCCCGGCGGTTACGCCACGTCGCCCGCGGGTTGGTGGACGGACTGGGAGGATCGGAGCAAGTGGTGATCCGTGCGCTGCCGAGTAGCCGCGACGTCGGTTCCGCCCGGTTGGAGGAAGAATTGCGCGCTGGCTTGCGGCGGATCGAGGCAGCGGGATTCGACCGGTGAGTGACATAACGTCAAAGTCGGCGCGGTGGCTGCGCGGCGCCGAGACCGCCGTGGTGCGCGGCGTGATTTTTCTGATTCAGCTATACCGGCACATGGTGTCGCCGTTGCGATTGCCGACATGCCGATTCACCCCGACGTGTAGCCAGTATGCGGTGGACGCCCTGGCCGAGTACGGATTGGTGCGGGGCAGTCGGCTCGCGGTGGTACGGCTGGCCAAGTGTGGTCCGTGGCATCGGGGAGGATGGGATCCGATACCCGAACGCCGGAAAGAACGGGCCACCGTGGGAAAGGTCCGGGACACCCCAGCGACGCTAGGGAAGAGTGATTCTGTTGTCGTTTGATCCGTTCAGCCTCGACTATTTCTATTACCCGGTCTCGGCGATCATGTGGCTGTGGTACAAGGCGTTCGCCTTTGTGCTGGGCCCGACGAGCTTCTTCGCGTGGACGCTGTCGGTGATGTTCCTGGTGTTCACGCTGCGGGCGATCCTGTATCACCCGTTCGTCCGGCAGATCCGCACCACCCGGCAGATGCAGGAGTTGCAGCCGCAGATCAAGGCGCTGCAGAAGAAGTACGGCAAGGACCGTCAACGGATGGCGCTGGAGATGCAGAAGCTCCAGCGCGAACACGGATTCAACCCGATCCTCGGTTGCTTACCGATGCTGGCCCAGCTGCCGGTGTTCCTCGGGCTGTACCACGTGCTGCGATGCTTCAACCGGACGAGCACCGGCATCGGGCAGTTGGGGCTCTCGCCCGAGCGCAACCGCGAGCTCGGCAACTACGTTTTCTCTGCCAAGGACGTCGGACACTTCTTGGACGCCAACCTGTTTGGCGCGCCGCTGGGCGCGACCATGACACAGCGGGGAGCGAGCCTTGCGGCCTTCACGGAGTTCAGCCGACCCGCCGTCGTGGCGGTCGGCGTGCCGGTGATGATCCTGGCCGGCATCGCCACCTACTTCAACAGCCGGGCGTCGGTCGCGCGGCAGAGCGCCGAGGCCGCGGCCAACCCACAGACCGCGATGATGAACAAACTCGCGCTGTACGTGTTCCCGCTCGGCGTCGTGGTCGGCGGGCCGTTCCTGCCGCTGGCGATCATCTTCTACTGGTTCGCCAACAACATCTGGACGTTCGGCCAACAGCACATCGTCTTCGGGATGCTCGAAAGAGAGGACGAGGCCAAGAAGCGCGAAGCGTTGGAACGCCGGGCGGCCAACGCGCCGGCGCCGGGCGCCAAGCCCAAGCGGCCGGCCAGAAATGCGCCGGCGGGGGGCAATGGATCGGCGGCAGCTTCGGACGGTGCCGACGCCGAGTCGGCAGCCACAAATGAAGTAGCGGGAGACGGCAACGCGGTCAGCCGCACTCCACGCCCGGGAGCGAAGCCGAAGAAGCGCAAACGGTGACCGAGCTTCGGTCGCGACCGGGCACGCAGACTTAGCCGGGCGATGACCCGGACGACTGGAAGGAATCAGGCAGGCATGACGAACGCCGAAACAACCGGACACGACACCGACGAAGCTCCGACGGAAGCGTCCGTAACAGAGGCCGCGGACACCGAGGAGACCACGACCGGCGACGCGGACGCCGGCACCGAGGTCGATACGGAGGAGCGGTTGGTCGCCGAGGGCGAGATCGCCGGTGACTATCTGGAAGAGCTACTGGACCTCCTCGACTTCGACGGCGACATCGACTTGGACGTCGAGGGCAGCCGCGCGGTGGTGAGCATCGACGGAAGCGACGACCTGAATAAGTTGGTCGGGCGCAAGGGCGAGGTGCTCGACGCACTGCAGGAATTGACCCGGCTGGCGGTACACCAGAAGACGGGGGTGCGCAGTCGGCTCATGCTCGACATCGCCAGCTGGCGCCGCCGCCGCCGCGAGGAACTCGCGGCTCTGGGCGACAAGGTTGCCAGGAGGGTACTGGAAAGTGGCGACCGCGAGGAACTTGCACCGATGACTCCGTTTGAGCGCAAGATCGTTCACGACGCCGTCGCTGCGGTCGAAGGGGTTCGAAGCGAGAGCGAGGGCGTGGAGCCGTCGCGCCGGGTCGTCGTACTGGCCGACTGAACCGACACCGAGTTACATAGTTGTAGTTCGCCCGGCTCCAGCACGCACGGGCGGGAGGGATGTTTCACGTGAAACATAACGTTCCCTCGAAGCGGCCGACGGCGTCGGTGCCCCCGCCGCCCGCTACAGCCGAAGCGATCTTCGGGTCGCGCGTGCATCTCGCCCAGCGCTACGCGGAGTTGCTCGCGGATACCGCTGTCGAGTGGGGGCTGCTCGGTCCCCACGAAGTGGACCGGGTCTGGGAGCGTCATCTCCTTAACTGCGGCGCGGTCGCCGAGTTGTTGCAACCGGGGGAGCGGATAGCTGACATCGGCAGCGGCGCCGGGCTGCCGGGACTGGCACTGGCGATCGCCGAGCCCGAGCTCGATGTCATCCTGATCGAGTCGCTCCTGCGCCGCAGCGAGTTTCTGCGCATGGCGGTCACCGAACTCGGGCTCGATGTCGAGGTGCTGCGTGGCCGTGCAGAGGACCCGGCGATACGGGACAACGCCGGCGGCTGCGATGCCGTGGTGTCGCGAGCGGTGGCGCCGCTGGACAAGGTGGCACGGTGGAGCATGGCGCTGCTGCGGCCCGGTGGCCGAATGCTGGCGATCAAGGGGGAGCGGGCGGCCGACGAACTCCGTGAGCATCGGCGTGTGATGACCTCGTTGGGCGCAGTTGATGCCAGGGTGGTGGAATGTGGCGTAAGGCATCTGTCCCCGCCGACAACCGTGGTGGTGGCACGGCGCGGCAAGCCGGCTCCGATCCGGGATGCGGGACGTCGACGGTCGAACAGGGAGGGCCCATGAGTGCGCCACACGACCCGTTTGGTTCCGAACATGGAGCCGCTACCGCCACCCATGTTTCACGTGAAACATCGGAATGCGACACTCCGATCGGGGCCGCTGCCGAGCGGGCCATGCAGGTGCTCTCGAAGGCCTACGAGCCGCTGCGCCGCCCTCGGGGTCGCCGCCTCTTTACGATCGCCAACCAGAAGGGCGGCGTCGGCAAGACGACGACCGCCGTCAATCTCGCCGCGGCGCTGGCCATCCAAGGGCTCAAGACACTCGTGATCGATCTCGATCCGCAGGGCAACGCCAGCACCGCGCTGGGTATCACCGAGCGTCATTCCGGGACGCCGTCGTCCTACGAAGTGCTCCTGGGCGAGATAAAGCTGAAGGACGCGATGCGCCGGAGTCCGCACAACGATCGGCTTTTTTGCGTGCCGTCCACCATCGATCTGGCGGGCGCCGAAATCGAATTGGTCAGCATGGTGGCGCGCGAAAACCGGTTGCGGACCGCGCTGGCCGAGCTCGACAGTCTTGAACCTGAAGCCCCTTTCGACTACGTCTTCATCGACTGCCCGCCATCGCTGGGCCTGCTCACCATCAACGCTTTGGTCGCTGCGCCCGAGGTGCTGATTCCGATCCAGTGCGAGTACTACGCGCTGGAGGGGGTGTCACAGTTGATGAACAACATCGAGATGGTGAAGGCACACCTGAACCCCGGCCTGAACGTCAGCACGGTGATCCTTACCATGTACGACGGCCGCACCAAGCTCGCCGATCAGGTGGCCGACGAAGTCCGCCGCTACTTCGGGAGCAAGGTCTTGCGCACCGTGATCCCGCGCAGCGTCAAGGTCTCCGAGGCGCCCGGTTACAGCATGACGATCATCGATTACGATCCCGGATCGCGCGGAGCGATGAGTTACCTCGACGCCAGCCGCGAGATCGCGGAGCGAGACGCACCAGCACCCGAGGAGGGGGACAAGCATGACCCAGCCGCTACGTAGAAAGGGCGGGCTCGGGCGAGGCCTGGCTTCGCTGATCCCCACCGGACCGGCCGACGGCGACTCGGGCCGAATCGGGCCGCGAATCGGTGACGCGGCCGCCGACATTCTGCTCGGCGGCCCGCCGGCGGGGGCCGCCGCGGACCCCACCGGCATCGGGGCGGTGTACCGCGAAATCGACCCGGCGCTCATCGAGCCGAACCCGCGTCAGCCCCGGCAGGTGTTCGACGAGGAGGCGCTCGCCGAACTCGTGCATTCGATTCGCGAGTTCGGGCTCATGCAGCCGATCGTGGTCCGGGCCGTAGACGGAGCGACGGGCGGTCCGCGTTATCAACTCGTGATGGGGGAGCGGCGGTGGCGTGCCGCCCAGGCGGCCGGCATGACGGCGATCCCGGCGATCGTGCGCGAAACCGGCGAGGACAACCTGCTGCGCGACGCACTGCTGGAGAACATCCACCGGGTGCAGCTGAACCCGTTGGAAGAGGCGGCGGCCTATCAGCAACTGCTCGACGAGTTCGGCGTCACCCACGATGAACTCGCCGCCCGGATTGGCCGGTCCCGTCCCCTGATCACCAACATGATCCGATTGCTGCGGTTGCCGATTCCTGTTCAGCGCCGAGTCGCAGCCGGGGTGTTGTCGGCCGGCCACGCCCGGGCACTGCTGTCCCTGGAAGGCGGCCCGGACGCGCAGGAGACCCTGGCGGCACGGATCGTGGCAGAGGGGTTGTCGGTGCGGGCGACCGAGGAAGCAGTCACGCTCGCCAACCGCAGCGACACTGCCCAGCCCGCGCCCCCGCGGCGCAAGCCGATCCAGATGCCCGGCCTTCAGGATGTAGCTGAGCAGCTGTCCGGCGCCTTCGATACACGCGTCACCGTCAGCGTCGGCAAACGCAAGGGCAAGATCGTGATCGAGTTCGGTTCGGTGGACGATCTGCAGCGCATCGTCGGCTTGATGAACTCGTCGGACAGCTGACCACAGATACCAACCCGTTACGTCACTGTGACAATCCGGCCGATCAGACCGCCGAATCGTGCCGCGATCAGCTGAATCAAGCTGTGCACCAGACCATTTCGTCTTCGCCTCGGCTTCGGCGAGGCGCAGGGTAGCTTTTCGCCGCGGACCGGCCTGGCCGGGGCCGTTTCGCCGCGACGAACCGGCGTTTCGCGGGTCTCGCGGTCGGCCGTGCGCGGGAGGTACGCTCTTCTGCGGGGTGGCGGCACCACCCGGTCGCGGGGAAGCGGGGCCACTGGCTCTGGCACCTATCGCGCTCCACAAAGGCCCAGGAGTCTAGTGTCTGCTCGAATCACACCGCTGCGACTCGAAGCCTTCGACCAGCTTCCCAAACACGCGCGCCGCTGTACCTTCTGGGAAGTCGATCCCGCGACCCTTGGCGACGACGACCATTTGGCCGACCCGGAATTCGAGAAAGAAGCATGGCTGTCGATGGTCATGCTGGAGTGGGGGTCGTGCGGGCAGGTGGCGATGACGGCTCCCTCCGACTCCGCTGAGGGCGAGCCGACCTGCCTGGGCTACGCGTTCTATGCCCCGCCCCGGGCGGTCCCCCGGGCGCACCGCTTTCCGACGGCGCCGGTGTCGGCGGACGCGGTGCTGCTGACGACGGTGCGGGTCGAGCCCGGGCCGGCCGCCGACGAGCTGCCGTACAGTCTCGTGGCGCGCGTGGTCGACGAATTGGTCCGCCGCGGCGTTCGGGCGCTGGAGGCTTTCGGTCGCACCGAGAACGTCGGCGAGCTGCTCAACCCGGAGAGCGTCGACCCCGATCTGCGGCCTGCGCTGGAGGCATTGGGTGACTGTTCGGTCGAACACTGCGTGATCTCCGCCGACTTCCTGCGTGATGTGGGCTTCGTTGTGGTCGCACCGCATCGGTACTTCCCGCGCTTGCGGCTCGAGCTCGACAAGGGTCTCGGCTGGAAAGCTGAGGTTGAAGCGGCGTTAGAGCGGCTGCTGGAGGCCGCGTCGATGCGGCAGCCTGTTGGAGCGGGATCAGCGTCGGGATCGTCGGCTACGAGCCACTGAGCCGGCTGGCCTGCTCCACCGACAACTCGTGGGCAAGCAGCTCGGCGAAGGTGAATGTGCCGGTGGGCCGGTCGTTCTTGCCGAGCAGATAAAGCCGCTTGACGGCCGCCAGGATTCCCTCGGCGATCGCGTCGCGGGTTTGTGTGGTGATCAGCAGGTCGCGATCATGCGGGTTGGTGATATAGCCGACGTCGACCTGAACCGTCGGCATCCGAGTCAACCGCAGCAGATCCCAGGTCCGACCGTGGGTGCGGCAATCGCGTAAACCGGTGCGCGCGACAACTTCTCGTTGAATGAAGTCCGCAAGATTGCGGCCAATGGTGGACACCGAACCATGCGAGTTGCCGAAGTGAAAGGAGGCCACGCCGTTGGCCGACGGGGTGGCCTGGGTTGCACAGCGCAGGCTGATCATCAGATCGGCACCGACGGCATTAGCTGTCGCGGCGCGCTCAGCGTCCGAAGGGCTGCGGTTGGTCGGCCGCGACAAGAACGTCTCCATGCCGATCGCGGTCATCCGGCCTTCAAGACGACTTGCTAAGTCCCACAACACATCTGCTTCGCTGATCGGTCCGGCGACACCGTGGGTGATCAGCCCGTGGTCGGCGCCGCCGCGACCGGGATCGATGATGATGCGCTTGCCCGACAGCTTCGGCCCGGATCGACGGACCAGCTCCTCTTCACGGATGGCATGCAGCGAACCGCCGGTGACCCTTGAGGAGAGAAAGTACAAGGAGCGCAACGTTTCCGGGCCGCAGATGCCGTCGGCGTACAGGCCGTACTCGCGCTGGTACGACATCAACCCGTTGTGGGTTTGCAAGCCGAAGTAGCCGTCGACGAGCCCGGTGTAGAAGCCGAGATCCTGCAGTCTGTTCTGCAGCGTGGCAACGTCGTCACCGTACATCGGCGCACCGAACTGATGGTTCAACGTGCGGGCGCCGAGCCGGTAGGACGCCTCTTTCAGTGCCCGGTAAGTGGCTTCGCCGACGATGCCGTCCACCAGCAGGCCTCGATGCTGCTGAAACGCCCGCACCGCGTGATCGAGTTCTTGGTCGAACACGTCGAACGCGACATGCTTTCCGGTGGTGAGCTCCTCGTCGGCATCGAGGTGCCCCAGCGCAGTCAGCGCAGCCCGAATCTCGGTGACCGCTGCGCTGCGGTCACCACAGCGCAGCGCCTCGCCGGCGCCGCGGTGCGGGTGCGACATCAAAGGCCTCCGGTGAGCTGTTCACAGCCCTGCCGTTGATTGACAGGCTTGGCGGTATTGTCGCAGACGCTCGCCGATTTCGGGAAAACGCCAGGCAAATCGCGGCGACCTGTAGCGAACTATCCGACGTCGGGAACGGCGTCGGAAAGCTCGCGCAACAGCGCCGCCTTACCTTTGGCTCCAACGATGCGCTTGACCGGCTGGCCGTCCTTGAACAGGATCAGCGTCGGGATCGAAACCACCTGAAAGTTGCGGGCGGTCTCGGGGTTTGCGTCGACGTCGAGCTTAGCAACGGTGAGCTTCCCGGCGGCTTCGGCTGCGATCTCCGCCAGCACCGGCGCCACCATCTTGCACGGTCCGCACCAGGTAGCCCAAAAGTCAACTAGCACAGGCGTATCGCTGGTCAGTACATCGGTTTCAAAGGATGCGTCAGAGACATCTACGGGTGCACCAGTGGTCGTCATCGGGTTGCTCCAATTCCAATCAAAGTGTTGCTGATGCAGGGGTTTCGGTGGGGTGGCGCTGTGTACGTTTGCCGGGCTCCGCGTGCTCGGTCAACCAGCGCTCGGCGTCAATCGCTGCGCTGCAACCGGTTCCGGCGGCGGTAACCGCCTGGCGGTAGGTGTGGTCGACCAAGTCGCCGGCCGCGAAGACCCCGTCCAGCGAGGTGTAGGTGGTGTTGTCCTTCACCAGGACATACCCGTCGGCGTCCAGGTCCACGGCGCCGCGCACCAACTCCGAGCGCGGATCATGGCCGATGGCGACGAAAACCCCGGTGACGGGCAGCGTGGACTTCTTGCCGGTGACGGTGTTGAGCAACCGCAAGCCGGTCACCGTGGTGTCGCCCTCGACGGCCTCCACGATGCTGTTCGTGACGAACTTGATCTTGTCGTTGGAGCGGGCCCGGTCCAGCATGATCTTCGACGCCCGGAATTCGTCGCGGCGGTGCACGAGCGTCACACTGCGGGCGAACTTCGTCAGGAAGGTGGCCTCCTCCATCGCCGAGTCACCGCCGCCGATGACGGCGATGTCCTGGTCGCGGAAGAAGAAGCCGTCGCAGGTGGCGCAGGAACTGACCCCGCGGCCGAGCAGCTCCTGCTCGCCCGGCACCCCGAGGTAACGCGCCGCGGCGCCCATCGCCAGGATGACCGCCCGCGCGTGCACCGTCTCGCCGTCGGCGGTGGTGACCGACTTGACCGGGCCGTCCAGCGACACGGATTCGACGTCCTCCGTGCGCAGGTCGGCGCCGAACCGCAGCGCCTGCTCCCGCATCTCGTCCATCAATATGGGACCCATGATCCCATCGCGGAAACCGGGATAGTTCTCCACTTCGGTGGTGGTCATCAACGCTCCGCCGAACGAGGTGCCCTCGAACACCACCGGCGCCAGCTGGGCGCGCGCCGCGTACAGCGCCGCCGTGTAACCGGCGGGTCCGGAGCCAATGACGATCACATTGTGAACAGTGGTGGTCGAGGAGCTCATGCCAGCCTTTCGGATACTCGAGTCGTGTCGACTCAACCAGTCGAACGCCAGGGTAGGCGGTGCTGTTCCCGCGACATTACGGGCGGACGACGTGCCTGTCAGCCAACAGGCCGGTGTCCACTGAACTACACGTCGGCGCGACCGCCAGGGCGGTCACCCCGCCGGGCGTGTCACCGGGAAGTACCAGCAACACGGCCGAGTGTCCGGCGATCTGCACCGGCCGGGCGCCCAAAATGCGGGCGTTCGCCGGGTAGCCCAAGCCGGCCAGGCATGACGTGCGGCGTTGCGGGTCTGCCAATGCGCCGAAGTCAGGTTTGTCGTCGAGCAGGGCGAGGATCTGCGAGTCCGACAACGGGATCGTCATCGGCGGGCGCGACACGGTGATGTGCTCTGCGGTGGTCGGCCTGCTCGGCGTCGGTGCCGGCGGCGAGATCAGCCCGGCGGTCCCCAGCCAGGCCGCGACGGCCGCCGCGGCCAATCCGACCAATCCGACGGCCACCCGCGTCGGACGGGGGAGACGGCCGGGGTGAACGGTGTGCGCAGCGCCCCGCCGGGACCGCCCTGGCTGCTGGGCACGCAGCGTCGCGGCGATCCCGTCGACGACCTCGGGCGCAACGTCTGGAGCCGCCGCGTCGGTGCCGAGGTTGGCAATATCGCGGCGGACCCGGTTCAGCGCGTCCATCGTCTGCCGGGCGTCCGGGTCGCCGCGGACTTCCTTGCGT
>Ga0335073_10017363_pt1 | contig 10074 bp, 11 predicted proteins | sample Lox_Sample_22_FD_207093 | JGI IMG/M metagenome (GOLD analysis project Ga0335073, IMG submission 207093) | Soil microbial communities from Loxahatchee National Wildlife Refuge, Florida, United States - Lox_Sample_2.2 | ecosystem: Environmental > Terrestrial > Soil > Wetlands | place: USA... | reverse complement strand
GGCGCCGAGAATCATTATGACTGTCAACAAAACTGAAATGTATTTTTTCATAACTTGTTCTGTTTGAAATTTTGACCAATCGTAGTATATCAACGATCAGATCGCATGACTATTTAACCATGCCAGGGACCGAGTGCCAACTTAATGCCGGTGATGTGCAGGCGGCATTCCTGCCGTCGCGAGGGATGCTTGGGACCTCATTGCGATATCGGGGTGTCGAATTTCTCCGCCGCCTTGAGAATCTGGACGCTGCCGCTGAGAAGGGGAGCACCGCCGGCATTCCATTATTATATCCCTGGGCCAACCGTCTCGCGCAATCGGGCTACGAGGTTCTCGGGCGCAAAGTGTCGTTGGATGTCAAATCGCCATTGTTGCACGGCGACGAGCACGGGCTCCCCATTCATGGGATCAAATGGGCTGCACTTCCGTGGAAGGAAACTTCCTGCCAATCAACCCGGCTTGTTGCCCGGCTGGAGTGGAATCGTCCGGAATGGCTGGCCGTATTTCCATTCAAACATGCGGTCGAGATGATGGTTTTCCTGGAGTCGGAGAGCCTGACCATCGAAACAACTGTTCTGGCGGAAGAACTTATGCCGGCCAGCTTCGGCTTTCACCCTTACTTTGGCCTGCCCAACACGCCTCGGGCACAATGGCGTTTGAAGTTGCCGGCGATGCGCCAATTGGATCTCAACGATCAGGGAATTCCGACTGGCCAGGAGAAGCCGTTCGAGCAGGATAATTTCGTCCTGGGTAGCAACCACCTTGACGCCGGATTTCGTGTTCTGGAATCGCAGCCGGAATTTTCAGTTTCAGACGGAGAGCGCCAGATAACGGTCCATTTTCTTGAAAACTTCCCGTATGCGCAGATCTTTGCCCCGAGGCACAAAGAATTTATCGCCATAGAGCCAATGACCGCGCCAACGGCGGCCCTCAATCGCGGAAATTACCCGACAATCCGCCCCGGCGACGCGTTTCACACGCGCTTTCAAATTCGTGTAAAATGAACTTTCCCGCTTTTTGGGCGATAATCGCCGACATTACCGTCGGCTCGCGTAAATCGCAAATCGTAAATTACCAAGGGGTTGCTTTTCACTCCAGACCCTGCGATAATGTTGTTTGCACAAATTGACTGAGAGGGTTTATGTCTCCAAATGAAGCAAAAACGTTGAGCCGGGACGTACAGGCGTCTGTTGTTCCGGTGGGCACGAAGGTCACGCTGCAAAAGGGCGGCCAGGCCTATGTGACCCAGTCCCTGGGTGGCAGTTACACCGTGATCGTTAACGGCAACATGTTCCGGATTGACGGCAAGGACGCCGACGCGCTTGGTTTGGAAATCAAATCTGCGCCCGCCACAGCCGTATCCGGCCCGGTAACGCAAGACCAGCTCGAGAAACAAATCTGGGACTCCCTCAAGACCTGTTACGATCCCGAAATTCCCGTTAACATCGTAGACCTCGGCCTCATATACGATTGCCATTTGACCCCCATTGGCGAAAGCAGTTTCAAGGCTGACGTGAAAATGACGCTCACCGCCCCGGGTTGCGGCATGGGACCGGTACTGGCGCAGGATGTGCAGGACAAATTGCTGAATCTTGAAGCGATTGACGAGGCCAATGTCGAACTGGTCTGGGACCCGCCCTGGAACCAAAGCATGATGTCTGAGGCAGCCAAATTGCAGCTTGGATTGATGTGAGCGATTCGCTGCTGTGCGCTTCACTTGAGATTCAGATGCAGCATGCCGCGCGGAAACTGATTAAAGCCGCGGAAAACGCCGTCCTTATCGACCGCATCGGCAAACTCATCAAATGACATATTGGCGAGGGAATTCTTCGGCGGTGACACCCTGGTATGTTTTATTGCTGATGAAATTGACGTTTGCTTGAAATTCCTGGCTTGGATTACGGATGAGGGCGCAGAGCTTTTCCCAGGCTGAATCATTGGAAAAATCGGTTCGCAAGGCGAGTGTGTTCTCGCTGGCGTCTATTTTCTTTTTCGTTGCAGCCGGATTTGGGCGCCGCTGTTTTCTGTTCTTTCGTTTCAGCTTAACAATGTTGCGAACCTCTTTCAACGTGGGCTCGTTTGGTTCCAATTCAAGGGCCTTGTTCAAATCCGCCAAAGCGCATTTGTTCCACTTGATGATGCCACGATTGCCATAAGCGTCGCCGAAATCGGGGTTGAGCTCGATGGCCTAATTAAGATCCGCCAATGCGCCGGCGAGATCACCCTTGACGCGCGTTTCCTGGCCACGACGAACGAGGGATTCGGGCGATTCTATTAGTTTGAAGGTTCTAGATTTTTCGATTCTCGCGCCACAATGTATTAATTCAAGTTCAATTTTTAATTCCAATCGATTAACGTGGCACTCGTGCATGGGGAAACTCCACTTATCGCTCTAATCGCAATCGGCCTTGTCCTGGCTCTTGTGTGCGGGTTCATCGCCGTTCGACTTCGGTTGTCGCCAATCATTGGCTATCTTTTGGCGGGAATCATCATGGGCCCGCATACGCCTGGCTTTATTGGCGATGCTCATTTGGCCGCCGAAATTGCCGATATCGGAGTCATCCTGCTCATGTTCGGCGTGGGAATGCACTTTTCTGTGGCGGACCTGTGGGCCATGCGCAAGGTGGCCGTTCCCGGCGCTATCATCCAAATCGTCGTCGCCACGACACTGGGATCCGTCGTGGCCAGGTGTTGGGGGTGGGCATTTGGAGCGGGACTTATCTTTGGCCTCGCGTTATCCGTAGCCAGCACGGTCGTTCTCATGCGCGCTTTGCAATCGCATAACTCAGTCAACAGTCCGGATGGCAAAATCGCAATAGGCTGGCTCGTTGTGGAAGACGTGGCCATGGTGGTGACACTCGTGTTAGTACCGGCCTTTTTTGGCCAGGGTGCCAGCGGCGAAGGGCATGACAGCGGCGGCATGGCCGTTTGGCTGTCGCTGGCCGTGGCGATTATTAAAGTCGCGGTGTTTATCGCCATTATGCTTTTCCTTGGCACGCGCCTGTTTCCAAAAGTGCTGCAGCAGGCGGAATATCTTGGTTCGCGGGAATTATTTACGTTGACCGTCGTCGCTCTGGCTTTGGGCGTGGCCTATGGCTCGGCGAAATTATTTGGCTGTTCGTTCGCATTGGGCGCATTTTTTGCCGGCGTGGTCATCCATCAATCAGATTTCAGCCGGCGCGCGGCCACGACACTGGAACCTCTTCAGGATGCCTTTGGCGCGCTGTTCTTCGTGGCCGTGGGAATGCTATTTGATCCCGCGATCCTTGTGCATCATCCGTGGCAGGTCCTGATCGTCCTGGCGATCATCGTTATCGGCAAATCCGTGGCTGCGTTCGGAATCGTCCTTGCCCTGCGCCGCCCTCTTTCGACCGCATTGACGGTTTCCGCGGCCCTGGCGCAAATTGGCGAATTCTCGTTTATCCTCGCGACCATGGGCCTCGGTTTCGGTCTGATTTCGGAGGATGCTGAAAACCTCATTATTGCCGGTGCGTTCCTCTCCATCGCGCTAAATCCCCTGGTGTTTATGGCCGCCTTTTCGCTGCTTCGAATCGGACAATTTCCTCGATCGAAAAAACAGCTTGCCTAGAGACGCGGTGCGTATTGCGTGTTTCGTCAAGTATGATCGAAAATCGTGAGGTAAGACTTGACGCAACACGCAACACGATCCCAAATTTCGAGGAAGAAAACGGTGGGCGCCATGATTTTCCTTTGCCTGTCCAGTTCCCAAGCCAGACCGCATTTCTTTGTATTCTCCGTGTCTCCGTGGTAAAATCTCTGTTTCAATGAGTGTGCAAACACCAAACTGGTCCAGGCTGCGCAAGGATTTTCCCATCCTTGATCAGCAGGTCCACGGCAAGCCGCTGATTTATTTCGACAACGCCGCCACGTCCCAAAAACCGCGCGCGGTCATCGACGCGCTCGTGCATTATTACGAACACGACAACGCCAACGTGCATCGTGGCATCCATGAATTGAGCAATCGCTCGACCGCGGCGTTCGAAGAAGCCCGGGCCCGCGCTGCCAAATTCATCAACGCGAAAAGCGCGGAGGAAATCGTCTTCACCCGCGGCACGACCGAAGGCATCAATCTCGTGGCAAATGCCTGGGGAACAAAAAATCTCAAAGCCGGCGAGGTCATCCTGCTCACCGAAATGGAACATCACAGCAATCTGGTGCCCTGGCAATTGCTGGCGCAGCGCACTGGCGCGCAAGTCGCCTATGTGCCCATCACCGGCGATGACGGCCTGCTCGATTTGTCCAAACTCGATTCGCTGCTGACGTCGAAGGTCAAAATATTTTCGATGGTTCACATTTCCAATTCGCTCGGCACGCTCAATCCCGTGGCCGAGCTCTGCGCCCGTGCGCGCAAACGCGGCATCATTACTGTCGTGGACGGAGCGCAGAGCGCCGGTCATTGCCCCGTGGATGTCCAGGCTATCGGCTGCGATTTCTTTGCCTTTTCCGGCCACAAAATTTGCGGTCCCACGGGCGTCGGCGTTCTCTACGGCCGTATGGAATTGCTCGATGCCATGCCGCCCTATCAAGGCGGAGGCGAAATGATTCTGAGCGTTGGCTATGACAAGACCGAGTTCAAGCACGCGCCCCATCGGTTCGAAGCCGGCACGCCCGACATATCGGGCCCTATCGGTTTAAGCGCCGCTATGGATTACCTGGACGCTATCGGCCGGGAAAATATCTGGAACCACGACCGCGACCTCGCCAATTACACCTATGGAAAATTGGCTGAACTCGAGGGCATTCGCCTCTTCGGCCCGAAACTCAATTCTGATAACCGCGGCGGCCTTGTCAGCTTCCTGCTCAAGGATGTGCATGCCCACGACGTCGTAACGCTGGCTGACCAGGCCGGCGTGGCGTTGCGCGGTGGGCATCATTGCACGCAGCCTCTCATGCACAAACTCGGTGTGGAATCCACGGCCCGCGCCAGCTTCTATTTCTACAACACCCGAGAGGAAGTGGACCGCTTCGTCGAAGTCATCCGCGAAATCCAGAAGTTTTTCAGGCAATAGGTGGAGAATTCCACGAGCACAACAACAGAAGTAAAAGGCCGGTTATCGTCAGGAAGGCGCCCTTCAGTTCTGGTTTCAGACGCAGCATACAGAGATGAGACAATGTTCATCCTGACGCCTCACGCGGCGGTTCAAAATAATCCAGTGAATTTGACGACGGCGAAAGTCGGAATAGATTTAGGCAGGGATGGATTACCGCAAAGAACACAACCGCTGGCCGGCGTTACATAAACGTTGGCGTTTTCTGGTGATGGTCTTGGTTGCGGCGTTTTCCGCGTTGTTGCCTTTGCACGTATTTTCGCGTTTACGCCTTTTAGTCATACCCGGGGGAGTCGATATGTCCGGCAATTTTCCGCGCGAGAACGGTTCAGTCTATTGGAGCGTGCTATCAAAGCCGGAAACCAACCAGTTGCAATTTGTTCTGTTGTTGCCGGTCACGACGACCTTTGATTGGAGCGACTCTGCCAACTGGCCCGTGGACGGCAATGATTACTGTCTCGTGCAGGTTAAGAGCAACAGGCATCAGTGGAAGCTTGAGAATTTCGTGGATCCGAAGACAGGTGTTCAAATCGTGCAACTTCGCGACGTGACCGCGAATACGACCAACGTCTTGAGTTTGGACAAGGGGCGTTTCTGGCAACTGGATGATGCGGGCCGCGCGACGCGGCTCGAAACGGCTGATGCTGCCACGCTGGCCCGTATTATGAGGGAGGTTGAGACCAACCAGGCCAATTTTCAAACTCCGTAGAGCAATGCCGCAGTCTATTGAATCGGCCGCGATCCTGTGATGAGGATGTCCACCAATCTCCTGGCGCTTCGCTGCCAGTCCGGGGTGGTAGCCACATTCGCCACGCCGATAAGGGCGCGAAGCAGATCAATGGCATCAAGATCCGCCCGGATATCGCCGCTTTCGATCGCTCGCTTCACCAGGACTCGAATCGCGCCCCAGATCTGAGAGTAAGACGCCTCGAAGACTTTTGAGTGACCTCCGACCAGCGTGTTCAACGCGGGGGCGATAATCTGTTTGGCCGCGATGTAATCGACGAACAACAGCATCCAGGCGCGCAAGGCCTCGATCGGCGGAAGGTCTTCAGCAAACCTCTTCTCGGCTGCCGCGAGTTTTTCAACCTCACTCCGATAGACCGCCTCCAGGAGCGCATCGCGCGCGGGAAAATGACGATACAAAGTTCCCGGTCCGACCCCGGCCTGTTTGGCAATGTCATCGAGGCTGGCATTGGCTCCAAACCGGGTAAACGCATCTTTTGCCACTTCGAGGATGCGCTCACGATTCCGCTGTGCGTCCATGCGGGGCTTTCGTTCCGCCTGCTTTGAATTTTTCCTGGCCATAAAAAACTTGCAAACGGAGACAGTCTCCGCTAAATTAAAAATACGGAGAATGGCTCCGTTTTAACGGATTCATAATATCATGCAATATTGGGCAAAATACAATGGGCCAAAAGGAGCCAAAAATCGAAGAGGAAAAATATGAAAATTGCAATCATCACAGCCGGAAACCGTGGAATCGGCAAAAGCGAAAACTAAAGAGAAAGGATAACATTATGAGTAAGCGTATTTTTGTGACAGGTGCGACGGGATTTATCGGCATTCCTGTTGTTAAAGAACTGATTGGTGCGGGACATAAAGTCCTCGGCATGGCGCGTTCGGATGAAGGAGCCAAATCGCTCGCGGCGGTCGGAGCGGACGTTCATCGTGGTTCGCTTGACGATCTCGACAGCTTGCGCAAGGGAGCAAGCGCTGCGGACGCCGTCATTCACCTCGCCTTCATCCACGACTTTTCAAAATTCGTGGAGAATTGCAAAATTGATAAACGCGCCATTGAAACCCTGGGTTCAGTCCTGGCCGGTTCCAATCGCCCGCTCATCGTCACGGCAGGGACGGCGGGACTGGCGGGGCCGGGTCAGGTTGCGACCGAGGATATGGACGTAGCTCCGGATTTTCCGTTCCCCCGCGTTTCGGAGCAGACGGCGCTCGCGTTGAAAGGCGTTAAGGCCTCGGTCATTCGCCTTCCGCAAGTTCACGATCCCTGCAAGCAGGGGCTTATTACTTATCTAATTGCTATGGCGCGTGAGAAAGGCATTTCAGCCTATGTAGGCGATGGTCGTAATCGTTGGGCCGCAGGGCATGTTTCCGATGCCGCCCGTCTTTACAAGCTGGTTCTGGAACGCGGCGAGGCGGGCGCAAAGTATCACGCGGTGGGCGAAGAAGGCGTGCCTATGCGTGATATCGCCGAGTCCATTGGCCGGGGACTGAAGATTCCAGTCAAATCAATACCGCCGGGAGAAGCGCAGGCGCATTTCGGCTGGTTGGCTATGTTCGTCGCACATGATCTTCTAGCCTCGAGCGAAATAACGCGAAAGAAACTGGGCTGGAATCCGACCGGACCCGGGCTGATTGCGGATTTGGATAGGGCGGAATATTAATCCGACAGTTGCAATAGCCATGGCCATCGCTATCATCCCGCGCCATGCCTTCAAAGAAAAAGCCCACTCCGGACAGAATCATGCAATTCGCGTGGGGTTATGCCCCAACACTCGCCATCGAAGCGGCAGTAAAACACGGAATTTTCGACGTGCTAGATAAGGGGCCTCTCACAGCGGATCAGATTGCCAGCAAGACCGGCACGTCGCTCCGCGGTGTCAACGCCATCGTGGACCTTTTGGTGAGTTTTCAATTACTTCAACGCAAAGGCAAACGCGTAGCGTTAACACCCGAGAGCGCCGCTTTTCTGGTGTCCACGAAACCCAGCTTCTACGGGGCGCTGTACCGGCATATCAGTGATCAACTACTGCCGAAATGGCTTCAATTGACAGAGATCGTTAAGACGGGCCGCCCGGCCGTTAAGGTCAACAACCAGGACGAAGGCCCGAAATTTTTCGCGAATTTTGTCGAGTCCTTGTTTCCACTCAGCTTTCCGGCGGCCACCGCGCTGGGCAAACACCTGGGCATCGCAAAATCGCGCGGGCCGATCAGTGTGCTTGATATTGGCGCGGGCTCCGGCGTTTGGGGCATCGGCATTGCCAAACAATCGCCGCACGTGCGAATTCACGCGGTGGATTGGCCCGGAGTTTTGGAAGTGACGCGCCGCGTGGCGGAGAAACATGGCATGACGGACCGGCTCACGACCTCCGAGGGAGATTTCTTCGAGGCCGATTTCGGCTCGGGCCATCGCATCGCCACTATCGGACATATCCTGCACAGCGAAGGGCGCTACCGCAGCCAGCGATTGTTAAAGAAAGTTTTCGATGCCCTTGCCCCGGGAGGCACTGTAGCAATTCAGGAATTCATCCCGGATGAAGACCGCGGCGGTCCGCCCAGCGCCCTGATATTCGCCGTCAACATGCTCGTGAACACAGAAGCGGGCGACACATTTACATTCAGGGAAATGAGTGGCTGGCTGCGTGAAGCTGGATTCAAGAATCCGAGACTGCTCAAGGTTCCTGCTGTGTCGCCGTTGGTTCTGGCGGACAAATCCAGGTAATTAAGCCACAGATAGACACAGATGAAACACAGATAAAGCGATGCCGCGTTGAGGTAGTGTCTTCATCCGGAAATTCCAGATTCACAGTTTTTGCGGGATTGGCACCGAGACGGTGCCGTAACTGGCAGGCGAGACGCCTGCCGCTACGGGATCATTGCCAGGTTAACGAGGGGGGCAAGTTAAGATGCAGCTCAGATAGAGTGCGAGTGGTTCCTATCCCATCTGTGTTTCATCTGGCAAATCTGTGGCTAAGAGCGCTTTTCAAAGAATCTGATCGATTCATTCAGTCAGGAAAAAACGACAGGCAGGTTCGTAAAACGAAATAAAATTATTGTTTTACGATAAAAACTTGTTGACAAACGTGTTTGCCTTCGTTATTTTCACGACATGAATGCAACCCAATCTTTACCGCAAGCCGACCTGCGAATGCGGCGGATACAAAAAGTCAGCAAGATTCTGCGAGCCATTCTTCTCGTTTGCATGATTGCTCAAGTCGCAGTCATCGTGTTAGGAGCGCTACAATTTGCGCTATTACATCATTTATCAGATTGGAAATATCAATTTGGTCCGCCAAATTGGCGATTTAATCTGGCCTTTACCAATGTCTCCAACAGTGATTTCGTTGTGTTGCCGTTTGGTTTTATGGTCACTTTGAATTTTTTCCGGCTTTTTTGCCGGCTCAAAGATGGTCATTTGTTTGAAGGGCAAACGATTGAATATTTGGAAAAGGCGGCCAAATGGTGGATTGCGCTGGGAATCGCGAAAATAATTTATCAGTTTCTGGAGCCTATTATTTTTTCGCGCCATAACATAAATATACAATTGAACGTAAACAACGGCGGAGACGCGATTCTAGCCGGGCTGCTGGTTTTCTTTATCGCCTGGGTGCTTCGGGAAGGACAAAAACTGAAGGATGAGCAGGAATTTACTGTTTAACCTATGCCCATCATCGTTAACTTGGATGTCGTCCTTGCGCAGCGCAAGATGCGGCTGAATGACTTGGCGGAGGCCGTGGGCATTACGCCACAAAATTTGTCCATCCTCAAAACGGGCAAGGCCAAGGCTGTGCGGTTCTCAACTCTGGAAGCCATTTGCGAAACGCTAAATTGCCAGCCCGGTGAAATACTTGAATATCGCTCAGAGACAGCCAATAAAGAGCTAACAGCGAATCGGTGATTCGGCGGGCTTTGACCTTTTGTTCCAAATCTCTTGCCATGGGGGATGCGACCTTCTTCAATTTGGCATGCTCGGGACCAGGTCAATAGACGTTTATCCGGGCCAATACTATCAAATCCCGATAGGTTCGACTGCGGTGGGAGCATACTGGGGCTTTGACAAATCCGATAAGCTTATCGAAATTTGGGTTTGGAAAGACACTGATTCTCTATGGGTCATTTTGCCGGTCAGCACCGCATACTGTTGCAGGCAAAAATGGGCGCTTTCTTCTCGGCCGGATTCAAATAGGATGAAACAGCGAGAAAGACAAATTATGAAAGCCAAATATTTCTTCACGGCATTGGCTGGTTTGTTGCTGGCAGTTTGCGT
>Ga0335073_10017362_pt1 | contig 10074 bp, 7 predicted proteins | sample Lox_Sample_22_FD_207093 | JGI IMG/M metagenome (GOLD analysis project Ga0335073, IMG submission 207093) | Soil microbial communities from Loxahatchee National Wildlife Refuge, Florida, United States - Lox_Sample_2.2 | ecosystem: Environmental > Terrestrial > Soil > Wetlands | place: USA: Florida... | reverse complement strand
TGACGTTGGCGGCGCCGATGCCGGTGGCGGCGGCGCGTTCCATCAGCGCGGAGGGGAACGGCGTCGCGACCCAGTCACCGGCCAGCGTCAGCCCGGGGACGGTGGTGCGCACTCCGGGCGCGGTGGCATGCCCGCCGACGGGAAACCCGGCCGCGTCGGTGCCGACGCGGCCGTACCGGTCGAGCTGCCGCAGGCCACGGGTCTCCGGCCACAGCTGCCCCAGTTCGGCCAGCATGGTGGCGCCGAGCTCGGCGGCGGCGATCCCGGGCGGGCAGGCGTACGCGTGCAGTTCGACCACCGATCCCCCGGTTCGCTCGTGCCAGCTCCGCGCCGCGGCCTCGAAGCGGTGGTACAGCGTGACCGAATCGAGGACGCCGGGATCGGCGATGCTGGTGAACTGCGCGCGTTCCGGTCGCACATCGCCGTCCAGCCAGTACCGCGCCACCGCGTACGGCGGCCCGGTCCGCGGGCGGCCCGCGACGGCCGCGAGTCGATGGTCATCAGACGTGACGCCGGGCGAGGCGCCCAGGATCCGTCCGGTCGTCCCGGCGTCGGTGGCCAGCACCACCTCGTCGGCGGCCAGCGTGACACCGGTGCCGGTATGGACGCGCCAGTGCCCGGTCCGGTCGCGGTCGATCGCGGTGACCGGGGTGCCGGTCCGGATCTCCGCCCCGTGCTGCTGGAGGTAGCGGCTCAGGGGTGCCCAGATGGCGCTGTGGTGGTCGGCATGCGGCGCGTCCATGCCGAGACCTTCGGGATTGGCCAGGAAATAGAAGTGGAACATCGCTACCAGCTCGGCTGCCGACATGGCGGCGGCGTCGTTGAAGAACGAGTGGGCGAAAACGTTGAACAGCATTGCCCGGGCGCGTTCCGGCAGCCGCAGCGCGGCCAGCAGCTGCTCGGCGCTGACTTGGTCGAGGTGAGCGTAGGTCTGTTCGGCGTCGAATCCGAGCAAGCTGAGCCCGACGGTGTGGTCGGCGCGGGCTAGTTCGCGCAGCCGCAGGCTGGGAGAGCGGAGGGTGAGCGCGAGGATGCTCAACGGGGGAGCGGGCGGCAGCCGGTCGAATTCTTCGTCGGGCCAGCGCGCCGAGATGACCGGGTAGCTGCCCAGCGGGTGCAGCAGGGGCGCGGGCCCGGTGCTGATACGACGCAGGATCTGCCGCCAGTTGTAGTACTGCCTGAAGAAGCCGTGGAACCCGTGGTCGATCCACTGCACGGTGCCGTCGGGCAGCGCGTGCGGGTGGGCGCCGAGGCGGCCGCCGAGCCGGCTGGCGGCTTCACAGATGACGACAGGGATGCCGCGTTCGGCGAGGACCACGGCGGCGGACGCCCCGGCGATGCCGCCGCCCGCCACGACGGTCCGAGGCCGGCTCGCTGCCGGGGCGCCCGGCTCCGACGGGGCGCTCGCCAGGTGGGGGCGCATCCCTGCCATCCGCCCTATCAGCCTGGACACCGGCACCATGGCGCTCACCGCTGCCGGTTCGTGGCGGTCATGGCCAGGCCGCGCAGGGCGCCCGCGACGCGCGGCGGCAGCGCGGCCCGGTCCAGCAGCGCGCAGGCCGCGTGGACGTTGTGGCGGATTTTCCGCTCTATGTAGTTCCGTGCGCCGCACCGGTCGAGCTCGCCGGTCAGTTCGGCGGCATCCGCGCGGGTGAGGGCCGGGGTGCCGGCCTGGGCCAGCAGCGCCTGCCCGCGCGGCGGCAGCGTGTCCGCGGCATAGGCGAGAAGCTGACTGGGCTTGCCGGAGGCGAGATCTTCGCCGACGGGCTTGCCGGTTTGCGCTGGGTCACCGAACACGCCGAGCAAGTCGTCGCGAAGCTGGAAGGCCTCGCCGACCAGGTCGCCGTAACCTGACAGGCCGTCCGGCAGGCGGGGCAGGCCGGCCAGCGCGGCGCCAAGGTGCAGTGGCCCGGTCACCGTGTACCGCCCCGACTTCAGCAACGCGGTGATGCGAGCTACCTCCCAGGAGTGATCCTGCCGCGCGGCTCCGGCCAGGTCGAGGAACTGGCCGAGGACCAGCTCGTCGACCATCTGGTGCCACACCGCGAACGCCGGCGCGGGCAGCGCGGTGGCGAGCCGGCCGGCGATGGCGAACGCGAGGTCGCCGCCCAGCAGCGCCATGGCACGGCCGTAGCTGTCCGGGTTCCCTGCCCAGCGATGCCGGCGATGCTGTGCGGCGATCGTCCGGTGCAGCGCAGGCCGTCCCCTGCGGGTGCCGGAGTCGTCCATGAGGTCGTCGTGGATGAGCGCGAACGTGTGCAGCAATTCCAGCGCCGTGGCCGCCTGGAGAAGCAAGAGGGGGCTGGTGTCCTCCCCGGCTATCGCGTGGCCCCAGTAACAGAACCGCGGCCGTAGCGCCTTACCGCCGTCGGCGTAGGCCGCGAGAGCCTCGAGCGGATCGAGCCATGGCGCACCGCGTTCCTTCCAGGCTGCCTGCTCGCGGTCGAGAAGGTCGGCGAGGTACGGCCGGAGCTCACCGGTGACGAACGTGATGTCGTCAGCCGCCGCGACACCGTCGGCCTGGCATGGGTTGCCGGTCATGCCGGCCTCGCCAGCTCCCGCGCCACCGCGGCGGCCCGCTGCCAGGTCGGGACGACGGCCCGCCCGGCCAGCACGTCGCAGTCGGCCTGTTCGACGCGGTCGAGGATCCCGCCGTAGACCGCGTAGGCCAGGCGGACGCAGCGCCGAGACCGCGCCGGCAGCACCGCCAGCCCAGGCAGCGCGTTGCGGTAGTGAGCTCGGGCCCGCGCAATCTCGAAAGCGACCAGCCGGCGCACGGCAGGGCTGGCGGACGGTGCCGCGAGATCCTCCCGGCGCACCCCGTGTCTCTCCAGGTCCGCGGCAGGCAGGTACACCCGGCCGCGATCCAGGTCTTCCGCTACGTCCCGGATGAAGTTAGTGAGCTGGAACGCCAGGCCCAGCTGACGGGCCGGCTCGCGTGCCGCCGCGGCCGCCGCCGCGGGGACGGGTCCTGGCCCGTCGTCGGGGGCCAGCAGGATCGGCAGCATCATCGTGCCGATCACCGCTGCGGACCCCTCCATGTACTTCAGCAAGGCGGCGTAGTCGGCGTAGGAACGGACGTGCAGGTCCATGCGCATGCTGGCGAAGAATGCCTCGAAGTCGGCGCGCGGAATGCCGAATACGGCGATGGTGTGCCGCACGGCGGTGAGGACCGGCTCGGCGGAGACTTCCGCGCCGTCGACCACGGCGCGGAACTGGCCCTCCCACTGAGCGAGCCGCCGGGTGCGCTCCGGTTCCGAGGATGAGGTGCCCTCCACATCGACGATGTCGTCGGTGTAGCGGGTGAAGCCGTACAGGGCGTGCACGTGCCGGCGCTTCCAGGGCGGCAGCAGGCTGGTGGCCAGGTAGTAGCTGCGGCCGTGCCTGCGGTGCAGGTCGCGGCAGGTCGCGTACGCGGCGTCCAGCGAGGCCACCTGCGGCGTGGAACGGATCATGGGTCCCCTCGTGGGAGCAGCGGGTCGCCGTCCGATAAATCGACGCACATTTCGATTCAAACTACCTAAGTAGTAGTGTGGGCGCAACTGGACAGGCGGCCGGCTGCTGCCCGAGCGGAGGTAGACCATGCGGACCGTTACCGGACCTACCGAAAAGATCGTCATCGTGGGCGCGGGGCTCGGCGGCCTGGCCTGCGCTCTCCGGCTAGCCGGCCAAGGACGGCAGGTGACGGTGCTGGAGCGCGCCGACGGCCCGGGCGGCCGTATGGGCCAGCTCGCCGTCGACGGGTACCGGTTCGACACCGGCCCGACCGTGCTGACCATGCCGGACCTGCTCGAGGAGACCCTGGCCGCCGCCGGTGAGCGGATGTCCGACTGGCTCGAGCTCATCCGGCTGGACCCGGCCTACCGCGCGCACTTCGCCGACGGCTCGACGCTGGACATCCGCGCGAGCACCGCGGACACGGCCGCGGAGATCGCACGCCTGTGCGGCCCGCGTGAGGCCGACGGGTACCTGCGCTTCGCGGACTACGCGCGCAAGCTGTACCAGCTGGAGTGGAAGCGGTTCATCGACCGCGACTTCGACCATCCATGGGATCTGGTCAGCGCGGATCTGGCCCGGCTGGCCGCCTGCGGCGGGTTCCGCCGCCTGTCGGCCAAGGTGTCGCAGTTCCTCGACGACCCGCGGACCCAGCGTGTCTTCTCGTTTCAGTCGCTGTATGCCGGGGTGCCGCCGCATCAGGCACTGGCGCTGTACGCCGTGATCGCCTACATGGACACGGTGGCGGGCGTCTACTTCCCGCGCGGTGGCATGCACGCAGTCGCCGCCGCGCTCGCGGCGGCGGCGGTCAAGCACGGGGTGACCATCGACTACGGCCGCGAGGTGACCAGCGTGCAGGTCACCGGGTCACGGGCATACGCCGTGCGCACGCGGGACGGCGACCAGGTCCCCGCCGATGTGGTCGTGCTCAATCCCGACCTGCCGGTGGCCCGCCGCGACCTGCTGAACCGTCCGCTGCGGCGGCGGCTGCGGTATTCGCCCTCGTGTGTCGTCATGCACCTGGGGGCCGGCAAAGCGTACGCCGGCGCCACTCACCACAACATCCACTTCGGGACGGCCTGGCAGGCGACCTTTGACGACATCACCCGGCGTGGCCGGGTCATGTCCGACCCGTCGCTGCTGGTCACAAACCCCACCCGTACCGATCCGGGGCTCGCGCCTGCCGGCCGCGAGGTCTACTACGTGCTCGCCCCCGCCCCCAACCTGCAGGCGGGACCCGACTGGTCGCACGCCGGCCAGGCGTACGCCGACGCCTTGCTGCGGGTCCTGGCCGACCGCGGCTACCCGGGCCTGGCTGAGGCGGTACAAGTGCGGCAGGTGGTCACCCCGGCCGACTGGGCGCGGGCGGGCCTGGCGGCCGGCACGCCGTTCGCCGCCGCGCATACATTCGGCCAGTCAGGCCCGCTCCGGCCGGGTAATCTCGCGCCGGGACTGGACAACGTGGTGTTCGTCGGCTCCGGGACCCGGCCAGGGGTCGGCATCCCCATGGTCTTGGTCTCCGCCCGTCTCGCCGCGGAACGGATCAGCCCGTCACGCGATAAGGGATAGGTGAACTCTGTGCCAGACGCCGGCCTGAGCGCGGGTGACGCCGCCCGGAGGATTGGCATCGCCGTCACCACCCTCCGCACCTGGGACCGGAGGTACGGCCTCGGCCCGTCGTACCGCGAACCCGGCCGGCACCGCCGCTACAGCGAGCACGACCTGGCCACGCTGGAATTGATGCGGCGGCTTACCGTCGATGGGGTCGCTGCGGCCGAGGCCGCCCGCATTGCCAAGGCAACCCGCGACACCACCGGCCAGGAGCCTCCCGGCGTCATGCCGCCGCCCACGGGGCCGTCACCCTCGCGGGCGCCCGCGCCAGGCACCGCCAAGGGCCTTCGCCGCGCGGCGCTCGCCCTCGACCCCGCCGACGTGGACCGGCTGCTGAACCTGGCGCTGACCGCCGGCGTAGCGCGCGCCTGGACCGCGGTCATCGCGCCCGCCCTGCGCGACCTGGGCAGCCGCTATTCTGCCGCCGGCCGGTACATCGCGGCCGAGCACTTGCTGTCCGGCGCGGTTTCCGCCGCCCTGGCCCGGGTGCCGCGGCCGCGTACGCGACCTCGGGTCTTGCTCGGCTGCGCGCCGGACGAGCAGCACAGCCTTCCCTTTGAGGCGCTCGCGGCCGCGCTGGCGGAGCGCGGCGTGGCCAGCCGGATGCTCGGCGCCCGGGTGCCGGCCAGCGCTTTGCGGGACGCGCTGGCCCGAACCGGCCCTGCCGCCGTCCTGATCTGGGCCCACGCGTCGTGGACCGCCGACTACAACCAGATCGCCGAGGCCACCAGAACCCGCCCCCGCCCGGCCATCGTGGCCGTCTGCGGACCCGGCTGGGATCCCGGGTCCTTGCCGGACGGCGTCGTGCTCCTGCCCAGTTTCCGGCGGGCACTCACGACCGTGAGCTGGCTGCCGTGACGCCGACAACGCTGCTGATCGCCGTCAGGCTGTCACTCACCTAGCCGCCGAGTTCCTCGAACAGGGTGAGCTGGACGCCCGCCGGTGCCCGCAGCCGGGAGTTGACGGAATTCCATGGCGTGACGGCGGGCCCGCCGATGACCTCGGCGCCCGCTGAGGAGAGCCCGTCGGTGGCCGCCCGGGCGTCATCGACCTCGAACGCGAGCCTGATGTGCGGGCTGACCCGCTGCCCGACCTCCACGCGGTCGATCATGGCCGCCTGGGCCGGGTTGGCCAGCTCGAGGGTCGCGTGCCCGGCGTCCAGGATCACCACCCGCGCGTCTCCGTCGCCTTGGAACGCGGCCTGCTCGGTGAGCCCGAGGACGTCGCGGTAGAACGCGACCGCCTGGTCGAAGTCATCGGCCGTGACGACGACCCGCAACTGCCGGACACTGATCATAGTCATGGCGCCACGATACGAGGGTGCGGACGAAGGGTCCCCGCAGCTGACGACGGATCCGCCGGGATGCGTGGCGGCCACCGCAAGCCGCGTGAAGACTCGCATGCCAGCTCCATTCCACTCTCGCCGCGTCTGTTTCGCGGCACTCGTGCTGACATACGGCGCGGCGAGCCCGCCGGATGCGAAATTTCCTCCGCATGCGCCCCGGCGCCTCGGTGCGCTCGATCCTGGCCTGGCGGGCGGCGCCCGTCCTGGCGTCGGGCCCTGTGGCCGTTTCTTCCGGGACGGCCGCGCGCATCCCTGTAACCGCCCTTCTAGCTCCTGCACGTGCTGGCGCGTCGAGTCCGCCATGGCGGTGATGAACCGGGCGATGACCTGGAGTTCGTCGCCGGTGAAGCCGTCCAGGATGGCGCGCGCGCGGTCGCCGAGCGAGCCGAAGAAGGCCAGGCCGGTCGCCCTGCCCTGGTCGGTGTAGCGCAGGTGCACGACCCGGTTGTCGGCGGGGTTATCGCGGGCGCGGCGGATGTGGCCGGCTCGCTCGAGGCGGTCGATGACCAGGCTGGCGCCGCCGGAGGACAGGCCGAGCTGCTCACGCAGCTGCCCAGCGGTCAGCGGCGTGCCGTTGCCCTCGGCGCTCATGATCGCGACCAGGGCGCGCAGGTCGGCCGCCTGCAGCTGGTGCAGCTCGGCGAAGGCGTGGCCGATCCGGCCCGAGTCGGTGCCGTACCGGCGCAGGGCGTCGATGATGGTCCACCGGGTCCGAGCCTGGTCGTCGCCGGCCGGATAGAAATCAGCCACCTGGTCGCGTCATCTCCCTGCAGGCATCATATGCTCATCAAGTGAATCATTCGTTGAATGAGGCTTCTTCGGGGCGGGGAACGGCTCGCCTGGCCCGGTGGTCGCTCGCCCACCGATGGATAGTAGTCGCAGCCTGGGTGGTGCTGGCCCTGGCGGGAGGCATCGCCGCCGCCCAGTCCGGCCACCGGCTCTCCGTCGCGTTCGACCTGCCCGGCCAGCCCGGGTACGAGACGAACGCGGCGATCGTCCGGGAGTTCGGCTCCGGCGGCGACAACCCGCCGCTGGTCGTGGTGGTCCGGCTGCCGCCGGGCGCGACGGTGGACTCGCCCGGCGTCCGGGGCAGGCTGGCCTCGGCGTTCGGGCGGGCGGCCGCGGCGCTGCCCGGGGCCCGGTCCGCGTCCTGGGTCAGCACCGGCGACCGGGCCTTCGTCTCCGCCGACGGCCGGACCGCGTTCCAGCTTCTGTACCCGGTCCCGGACCTCGCGAGCAGCGATCCGTACGCCGCCGCATTGCCCCGGCTGACCCGCGCCACGGGCGGCCTGCGGGTGGACGGGGAGCCCGTCCTGGTCACCGGGGCCAGCATCCTGTCCTCCGGCGGCTCCGGCGGCGGCAGCAGCGTGCTGGCCGAGACCCTGCTCGCCGGGGCCGGGGCACTGGCTGTCCTGGCTGTCGTGTTCGGTTCCCTCGTCGCGATGACGCCGCTGCTGATCGCGGCCGTCGCGATCCCGTCGGCGTTCGTGTTCATCTACGCCCTGACCTACGCAATTACGGTGTCCGCCCTGGTGCAGAACATCGTCGCCCTCGTCGGCCTGGGCGTGGCCGTCGACTACGCGCTGCTCATCGTGACCCGCTGGCGGGAGGAACGCGGACGCGGCCTGAGCAACCGCGCAGCCGTGCTCAGGGCCTCGGCCACCGCCGGGAACTCGGTGCTGTACTCCGGCATCACGGTGGCAGTGAGCCTGGCCGCGCTCGCCCTGACCAGCGTCCCGTTCCTGCGCAGCATCGGCTTGGCCGCCATGCTGATCCCGCTGCTCAGCATTGCCGTGTCGGCCACGCTCCTGCCCGTGATACTGGATGCGGCCGGGCCGGCCCTGGAATGGCCACGCCGTCGGCCCGCCCGGACCGTTAGCCCGCTGTGGACCCGGATCGCCCGGCGGGTCACCGCCCGGCCAGGATGGGCAGCCGCCGGGGCGCTGGCCGTCCTGGCTGTCCTGGTCATCCCGGTCTTCTCGCTCAACCTCGGACAGCCCCAGGCCACCGCGGCCGCGGCCACTGCCCCGGCCGGCGCACGCGCCGGGCTGGACGCCCTCATCTCCTCCGGCATCGGCCCGGGCGTGCTGCGGCCCACCGAGATCCTGCTCCCGGAGAGCGCCCCCGCCCCGGCCCCCTCCGGCCGGATCACCGTAGTGTCGCCCGCTGCCTGGGCGCGGGCCGGCCATCGCGTCGTGGAAGCCTGGTCGCCGGCTGACCCCTCGACCGCGGCGGGCAAGGCGGCGCTGGGCGCGATCCGGGCGGCCGCGGCCAAGGTTCCCGGGGCCCGGGCCGGCGGCTCGCCCGCCCAGGACGCCGACTTTATCACCGCCCTGTACGGCCGGAACCTGGCTGTCATCGTCGCGGCCATCGCGGTGCTGACGTTTATCTTGCTGGCCCGGGCCCTGCGGTCGCTGTGGCTGCCGGTCAAGGCCCTGCTGCTGAACCTGATCTCGCTGGCCGCCGCGTTCGGCGTCCTAGTCTTCGTCTGGCAAGAAGGCCACGGCACCACCGCCATCTTCTCCAGCCCGGCCACCGGCGCCGTCACCCTCTGGGTGCCGCTGGCCGTCTTCGCCCTGCTGTTCGGCCTGTCCATGGACTACGAGGTGTTCATCCTGACCCGCATCAACGAGGAGTACCAGCAGGCCGGCGATGTCCGCGAGGCCGTCGTCCGCGGCATCGGCCACACCGGCCGGCTCGTCACCTCCGGCGCGCTCATCCTCTGCCTGGCCTTCATCGCGCTGGGCGGCGTCCCGGTCACCGACGTCAAGATCCTGTCTACCGGGCTGGCCGCCGGGATCATCATCGACGCCACCGTCATCCGCGGCGTCCTCGCGCCGGCCCTGGTCGTCCTGTTTGGCCGGGCCAACTGGTGGCTGCCCCGCCCGGCCGCCCGGCTGCTGCGCGTCGTCCCGCTCGCCCCGGTCCGGGTCCGCGTGCCCGGCCCGCGTCCCGCCGGTGACACCCCTGCCCTGGCGAGCCTGGGTGACGACAGCGGGTAAGCCTGGCACCGGACAGTCCGCCGCCGACGGATGTCATCAGCAAGGCGGTCAAGGAAATCGAGGGACACCCAGCGAGCCGTGGCTGCACACCGCGATACGAGGCGGGCCGGAAACTGGCCGTGCTCCGGAGCCAGCAGATGGGCCTCAGAGCCTGCTCAGCGCGTGGCTCAGGCCGGCTTCCGCCCTGTTCCCGAGCCGGACCAGGGCGGGGCGGAAGAGCGGCGCGAGGTACCGGGCCGCTCCCTTGAAACCGAACTCGGCGGTATAGGTCACCTCGGTGCCGACCGGGAGCTTGCGGAAGGTCATGGTATCGACGGAGCTGACAGCCTCGTTCTCGCCGCGGAGCCGTATCCGCTCACCAGGCACGAGTTCCTGCACGACGTAGCGCAGCTCGGTCCTGCGGCCCAGGAACTCGGAGGTATTGAGATATGTCGTGCCGACCCCGCCGTCGCCTTGCTGCCTTACCGTGGCCACCGTGCCCGGATCCCAGTCGGTCGTCGTGGTGAAGTCGCTGAGGTAGTCGAAGACCCTCGCGAGCGGTTTGTCGGTGACAACAGTCTTCCGCAGTCTCATGGCACCCCTCGAGCGCTGGATAAGAGGCAACGTTAACTCTTTGTCTAA
>Ga0335073_10017361_pt1 | contig 10075 bp, 12 predicted proteins | sample Lox_Sample_22_FD_207093 | JGI IMG/M metagenome (GOLD analysis project Ga0335073, IMG submission 207093) | Soil microbial communities from Loxahatchee National Wildlife Refuge, Florida, United States - Lox_Sample_2.2 | ecosystem: Environmental > Terrestrial > Soil > Wetlands | place: USA... | reverse complement strand
GCGCGTGATCGAACTGCTCAGGGAACGGGACGCCTCCGACATCGTGGTGTTCGGCGGCGGCATCATCCCGGACGAGGACATCGAGGAGCTGTCCCGGATGGGCGTGGCCAGGATCTTCACCCCGGGCGCGTCCACCACCGAGATCGTCGCCTGGGTCCGCGGGGCCTTCGGCCCCCGGGCGGCGGAAAGCCCCGAGGCCGCGGAGAGCCAGGCCTGACCCCGGGACCGGGCATACGTTTACCGTCATGTTGCCCGTTGGCCGGCCGCCGCAGTGGGCGGGCCGTGAGCAGGAGCTCGCGAAATTGCGGGCCGGCGTCGAGGCCCTCGGCCGTGGCGAGGGAGCGGTGGTCTGGGTCGAGGGCGAGGCGGGCATCGGCAAATCGTCCCTGGTGGCCGAGGCCCTGGCGGAAGCGAGCCAGCCAGGGTGGGATGTCGGGTGGGGGGTGGCGGATCAGCTCACCGAGCGGCTGCCGCTGCGGGTGATGCAGGACTGCCTGCAGGTGCGGCCGGGCTCGCCGGACCCGCGGCGCGCCCGTGCGGCCGCCCTGCTCCGCAGCCGGCGGCTGGGACTGTTCGCCGACGGCGATTCGTCGGTCATCGGCGTCGAGGTGCTCGCGGCGCTGGCGGATGAACTGTGCGCGGCCGCCCCCACCGTCATCGTCCTGGATGACCTGCAATGGGCCGATGACGCGTCGCTGATCGTCTGGCATCATCTCGCCGCGTCCATCGACCAGCTGCGGCTGCTGCTGATCGCCACGTGCCGCCCGACTCCGCGCCTGCAGGAGGCCGTGACGGCCGGCATCCTGGCAGGTTCGGGTGCCGAACTGGCGTTCCGGCACCTGCTGATCCAGCAGGCGCTGTACGAGAGCATGCCGGCGGCGCTGCGCACGGCCCTGCACGCCGAGGCGGCGCGGGAACTCGCGGCCGCGGGCGGGGATGCGCTCAGCGTCGCGCAGCAGCTTCTCGCGGCGGATCGGCCGGATGAGGACTGGGCCCGGGCGTGGCTCATCGAATCCGCCCCCGCGCTGATCATCCGGGCCCCGCAGCTGGCGGTCGACCCGCTGCGGCGGGAACTTGATGAGACGCCCGCAGCCGGACAGGCCCCGGACGGGCTCCGGGACATCGCCCGCGGCATGTTCTTGTCCCGGCGCACCGTGCAGACCTATATATCCCGCATCCTCACCAAGCTCGGCGCGAAGGGCCGGGTAGAGATCGTCCGCGAGGCGCTGCGCCAGGGCGTCTCGCCCTAGCCGCGCGCCGGCCTCACGGCCGTCCCTCCGGTCATCCGCATTACGTAAGCGACCCGCCTCGAGCGCCAGTCGAGTAAGGACAGCCTCCTGGGTATCACGGCCCCCACGCGCCTGCGTGGCGGCCCGGGCAAGCGGGGGGCGCCCCGGTTACCGTGGTGGATCCGGGCCTGGCGGTTATTCCGGTGCACGGGAGTCCCCCCTATCCACCGCCGAGCCCGAAACAACCACGAAAATCCGCAGACATACCCGACAAAAAGGATAAAAGGGGCGAGCGGGGACGCCGGGACCGGCCTGGAGCGCCGGCCAGGCAGCCGCCAGGCGGCTTGTCCGCGTAACTATCGGTGGACGAACAGGCTTCGGCGGGCCCGGGCACCTCGGCGTGCGGATCGCCAGGGCGCTCGGCGCGCACCACCGCGCTCGACCTGTGCCTGACAAGCGCGACGACGGCCTGCGTCTCGGCACCGACGACTACCGCGCCACCACCGATCCCGGCACCACCGCCGACCTGGCCGGGTCGCTGGACCTGATCGTCAACGTCATCCCGGCCGGCACCGACCTGGATGCCTACCTCGGCCTGCTGGGCCTGGACGGCACCCTGGTCAGCATCGGCCTACGGGGCCAGTCGCTCAGAATCTACGAGGCCTAAGACCCGGTTCGTCGCCGGTGACGTCCGTTTCCGGTTCGTCATCGACATCAGCACGATGTCATGAGCTCGGCGGTGAGGTAGCCCGGTCAGTAGCCGGTGGGCTGGCGCGGGGGGTAAGGCTCTTCGAGGGCGCTGATGTCGTCGTCGGTGAGGGTGACGTCGAGCGCGGCGGCGGCGTCGGCGAGATGATGCTCCTTGGTGGCGCCCACGATGGGGGCGCTGACCACCGGATTGCGCAGCACCCAGGCCAGCGCGACCTGGGCCATCGGCACGCCGTGCTGTCCGGCGACGCGCTGGACGGCGTCCGCGATGGGCTTGTCGTCGTGCGGCAGCACCCAGCGGGCGACGGCGTCGGTGTCGCTGCGCGCGGTCTGCTCCCCCCACGGCCGGGCCAGCCGCCCCTTGGCCAGCGGGCTCCACGGGATCGACCCGACGCCCTGGTCGGCGAGCAGCCCGAACATCTCGCGCTCCTCCTCGCGCTGCATGAGGCTGTACTGGTCCTGCATGGAGACGAACCTGGTCCAGCCGTGCCGCCCGGCGAGGTACTGCATCTTGGCGAACTGCCAGGCCCACATCGACGAGGCGCCGAGGTAGCGGACCTTGCCGGCCTTGACCATGTCGTGCAGCGCCTCCATGGTCTCCTCGACCGGGGTCGCCGGGTCGAAGCGGACAGGCGCCGTGCTCGCCAGCGCCAGGAAATGGCATGAACGTGTGGTGCGCGCGGCCGGGCGCCCGGCCATGCTGGTCTGCGGCCATGATTAAGGAGCAATCGTGAGCAACGTGCTGAAGGTGGGGTACCGGACCGTAGACGGGCTGCAGATCCGCTACGCCGACAGCGACGGCTCAGCCAGCCAGCACCTCGTGCTGACCAGCCCGTGGCCCGAGAGCCTGCACGCCTTCGACCGGATATGGCCGCGGCTGTCCGGCGTCGCGCGGCTGCTGGCCATCGACCTGCCGGGCTTCGGCCGCTCCGAACGCCGAACTGATCTGCTCTCCCCCGTGGCGATGAGCGGGTTCTTGATCCGGGTCCTCGACGAGTGGAACATCCCTGATCCGCACCTAGTCTGCCCTAGCGTCGGTACGCCCGCCGCCCTGTTCGCCGCGGCCAGTCATCCCGGGCGGATCCGGAGCCTGGTCGTCGGCGGCGGGGCCGCGCCAGACAGTGACATCATCGCCGACTACGTCGAGTCCAGCCGGGGCGGCCGCTTCGCAGAGGCGGCCCGTTACGTGCGCAGTTATCCTGAGCAGCTTCCGCGGCTGGCCGGGCTCCTCCCTCAGATCTTCACCCCGGTGCAGATCATCGCCGGGCGCCACGACCCCCTCGTGCCGGTCGCCCACGCCAGGTTCCTGCACGCCAGGCTGCCCAACAGTCAGCTCGACGTACTCGACGCCGGGCACCTTGCCTGGGAAGAGGCGCCGGGCGAGTACGGCGCGATCATCGCCGCCTGGGTCAACGGCGGCTACCTGACCGGCAGTACCGGGATGGGCCGCACCTAGCTGCTCTCAGCACCGCCCGCAGCCGCTGAGGCGGCGCTCCAGCGAGGAGGAACGAATCGATGACCCGGACATTCCTCCCGGTTTCCTGGGGGGCGTGACCGCTGATGACGCCACGCCCAAACCCTCGCTGGCCTGGCTCGGCGGGCGGCGGCCATGACGGATGGCAGCGTTACCCGGTCCCTGGCATTCCTTGCCACCACGACCAGAGGCTGAGCCGATGTCGAAGATGGCGCAGCGCGGCGACACCCCGCCCGGCAGCGGCCGCCGAGGCCGCGCCGCCCGGATTGCGTGGCGCGCCGGATGGGTCCTGCTCGCCCTACTCAGCCTGGCTGTGACGTATGTTCTGCTCGTGGTGACCGGCCGATGAGTGCAGGGCAGGACGCGATCCCGCCGATCCCGGCGGGGAGCCGCTATGCCGCGATGGGCAGTTCCTTCGGGGCGGGGCCCGGCATCGCGCCGCGTGCCCCCGCCCGCCCGCGCCGCGCCGGCCGGTCGGCGGGCAACTACGCCCACCTGGTCGCCCGCGCGCTCCACCTCGACCTGCATGACGTGACCTATTCCGGCGCCACTACCAGCGACATCCTCACGGCTTCCGCCGCTGGCCAGCCCGCGCAGCTGGATGCCGTCACGCCGGATACGCGCCTGGTCACGATCACCGCGGGCGGCAACGATGTCGGCTTCCTGCCCCGGCTCACCCTGGCCAGCCTGCCATGGCCGCTGCGGGCGCTGCCGCGCGTCAAGGCCCGCGTCGCCGGGTTCGGGGATCCGGACGCCACCGAGGAGCGCTTCGCGCAGCTCGAAGGCAACCTGGCGATGATCGGGCGCCGGCTGCGCGACCGGGCCCCGGCCTGCCGGGTGCTCTTCGTCGACTACCTGACGATCCTGCCGCCGCGCGGCGATGACCGCGGCGGACCCCCGCCCGAGGAGATCGCGGAGTGGGGGCGTGCGATCGCCGCCCGGCTCGCCGCCACGACGCGGGCGGCGGCCGAAGAAGCCGGGTGCGAGTACGTCGCCGCCTCGGTCGCCTCAGCCAGTCATCATGCCTGGTCGGCGACCCCGTGGACGCGCCACTTCCACCTGTCGCTGCGCGGCGGGGCGCCGTACCACCCCGATGTGGCTGGGATGGCGGCCGTGGCCGAACTCGTGCTCGCGACCCTGGCCGGGCAGGCTGGCGGGTCGGCCGGCTGAGAACCCCTGTCCGTTCGGACTAAAGATCTTTCCCCCGAACGGGCCGCTACGACTGGCCGGCGACATTCTGCAGGCGCAGTTCGCCGTGGGCGATGAGCCTGCCTGATTCGTCGGTGAAATCGACACGCCACAGCTGCTGGGTCCGGCCCTGGCTGAGGGCCGTGGCTTCGACGGTTAGCCGCCCGGTGGTGACCGCGCGCAGGAAATGGGTGGTGTTGGTCAGGCCCACAGCGACCTGCCCTCGATCGCGGACCGCGACGCTGGCGCCTACGCTGGCCGCGGTCTCGACCGCGGTGGTGTAGACGCCGCCGTGCACGACCCCCCACGGGGTGTGGTGCTCCGGGCCCAGCTCCAGATGGCCGGTAACCCGGGTCGCGGAGATTTCGTCGAAGACCAGGCCCGCGGCACGCAGGAACGGGCTGTCATCCTCCACCGAGACCTCGAGGCGAGGCGTAACCGCGGTCCGGGTCGCCGGGGTGGCGGTCTGCGGGTCCATCGCACTTCCCCTCTGGTCAGCGGCCCTCGAATACGACGTCGCCGTGGTTCTGGATGAACTTCCGCGCGCCCTGGGTCAGCAGCAGGCCGACCGCGTACCGCATGTCACGGCTTTCGAGCAGGGGCGTGGCGGCGTCGAGGAGATACTGGTCGGCTTGCCGGGAGCCCTGGTCCAGAGCGCGCCGTAGCAGTCGTTTGGTCACCCCGTGTGCCAGGGTCGGGCCCTTGGACAGCTGCTGAGCCCAGGCCAGGGCCGCCTCGCGCAGGTCGGCGCCGGGCACCACCCGGTTGATGATGTTCCACCGCTCGAAGGTCGCCGCGTCGTACGTCTCCGCGCCGAAGACGATCTCCTTCGCCCGGGCCGGCCCGCACCGCTCGGCCAGCCGGTACACCCCGCCCAGGAAGGTGGCCGCGCCGATCTTCGCCTCGACCTGCGCGAACTGCGCGTCCTCGGCCGCGATGATCAGGTCGCAGGCCAGCGCCAGCTCCAGCCCGGCCGCGAAACACATTCCGTGGACCGCGGCGATGACCGGGAACGGCGCATCCTCCAGCGCGTTGATCAGCTGGAATCCTTCGGCGAACATCTCCCGGGCCTGCCCGGCGGTGGTGCCGGCGAAGATGTGGACGTCGGCCCCGCCGCAGAACAGCGGCCCGTCGGCCTGCAGGACCAGAGCCCGCGCCTGTTCGCTGACCGCCCGGCGGACCGCGCCCTCCAGTCCGGCGCTCAGCTCCATGGTGAAGGTATTGGCCGGCGGGTTGGCCATCGTGACCACCGCGACGTCGCCGGACTTGGAGTACTTCGTCTCGATCATGATGCTCCGATCGGCCGGCCCGGGCCCGGTTAGAGGCGTTCCATGATGGTCGCGCTGGCCAGGCCGCCAGCTTCGCACATGGTCTGCAGGGCCAGCCGGGCGCCCCGGGCGTGCATGGCATGGACCAGGGTGGTCATCAGCCTGGCTCCGCTGGCCCCGAGCACCGCGTCACGCATGCTGTTTCCCCGGCCCGACCGTCAGTTCTCTTATGGAACTAACTCTAGGATCCGTGAGTCCAATAATGCAACCAACTGTTCTTAACTGAAGGCGGGATCGGCGTCCAGGAATCGAGACGCATGGTCGACGAACAGGCCCGGGTACTGAAAGATGGCGCCGTGCCCCGAATCGGGATAGATGATCGTGTCGCGCGGCTCGCCGGCCGAACCCGCGACACCCAGTGCCGCCGGTCTGGTCGAGGGCGCCGAGCCGCGACATAGCCTCGCCGGACAGCTCGAAATCGAAGATCCGCAGGTTCTCCTCGATCCTGTCTCGGTGGGTCGACTTGGATATCACCAGGATGCCCTGCTGCACGGACCAGCGGAGCAGCACCTGCGCGGGGGTTCGCCCGCAGTCCGCGGCGATAGCGCCGACGAACCGCGTTGACACACTCAGGCCCATCGGGCACCTGCCAGACGCCGAGCCCCAGCAGCGGCATCGTGCTGGCGTCCGCGAGGACCCGCGCCGTTCCGTCCTTCGCCACCGCATCAGCCGTCATAGCGGGGGTCGCTGAGGAAGGTCTCGACGTCGGCGGCGAACTCGGCGTGATGCTGGAACAAGAACCCATGGGCGGCGTCGGGGTAGATCTTCACCTGAGCCTGCGGGATCAGGCCCGCGAGCAGGTAGGTGTAGTGCGGCAGGATCATCGGGTCGCTGTCGCCGTTGGCCACGAACACCGGCATGTCCAGGGCGCTGACCCGTTGCAGCAGGGCGTGGTCCGGGATCCCCCAGGTGCAGACCGCGTCGTACTGCGCCTCGCGGGTCGCCCAGGTTGGCGCCGTGTCCCGGTCCTCGATCCGGGCGTACATGCGCTGCAGGGCCTGCTGGCCCGCCTTGCGGCTTGACGGAGAGGAGGCGAAGAAGACGCCGAGGTATTCGTCGGGGCTGGTGTCGGGGGTGCCGACGGCGCCGATGACCTCGGGCGCCCAGCCGTGCATGCCGGCTGCGCCCTGCGGCGCCGAGGACGCCAGGACCAGTCTGCGGACGATGGCGGGCCGGGTCAGCGCGATCTGCTGGGCGACGAAGCTGCCGATGGAGAATCCCAGCAGATCGGCCTGGCTCAAGTCCAGGGCAGCCAGGAACGCGATCGCGTCCCTGGCCATCTGCTCCACGGTGTCCGGGGTGGTCCCGGTCGAGCCGCCGACCCCGGTGTTGTCGAAGGTGATCACCCGCCGGGCTGGCGCCAGCGCGTCGACCAGGGCGGGGTCCCAGTTGTCCAGGTTGCCGCGGAAGTGCTGGAGCAGGACCAGTGGCACGCCGCCGCCGCCGGTGTCGCGATAGGCGTAGTCGACGCCGTTGACTGCCCTGACCCGCTGGTTCGCCAGGCCGGAGTACGCGCCGCCCCGGCGCGCCGAGTCGGTGTCGTCGGTGGTGCTGGTGGTCATGACAGATCCCTTCCTTCCGGTTTTGCTCAGCCGCTGGTCCGGATCGACCCTGCTGACGGCGACCGTCCCAGCCCTCCGATCATGTGCCCTTGGGGTAGCGGCCGGAATAGGCATGTTGACTGCACCGTGCCCATCCCTCGACTAGTGCTGGCTTCCGCCAGCGAATGACACGAACGTGTGAGGTCGTGGCGGAGCCACCCAGCCATCCTGGTCTGCGGGAGAGAATTACGACCGAACGAGGAGACAAGCAGGTGAGCGTAGAACCGGCTTCGCCGATCACGACCTACTTCCGCGTCTGCGACGGGGTGCGCGTGCGGTACGCGGATACCAGGGCAGACTCGGACACCACCGTGCTTATGCTGGCGCCGTGGCCCGAAAGCCTGTGGGCCTTCCGCCGTATCTGGGATCGCGTCGCGCCGCTGGGGCGGGTCGTCGCTCTCGACATGCCGGGATTCGGTCACTCCGACCAGCAGCGCCCGGAACTGATCGCCCCGGACGCCTCGGGAGAGTTCCTGGCTCGCGTGATCGACGAGTGGGGCCTGGGGGCTCCGCACGTCGTCGGGCCCGACGTCGGCACGGCGGCCGCCCTGTTCCTCGCGGCGGAGGCGCCAGAGCGCGTGACGAGCCTGACGATCGGCGGCGGCGCGGTGCGCCTCCCGATCGAAGCGGGAGGCGCGCTCAAGGCGGTGATCGAGGCGCCGAGCCTGGACGTGGTGCGCGAGCTCGATGCCAGGACGAACATCAGCGCCGCGGTCGAGACGGGTGCGCCGGGGGACGGCGAACCCGAAGTCCACGAAGACTACGTCAGCGCGTACGACCTGGGACGCTTCGTGGAGTCGGCCCGGTTCGTGCGGCATTACCCCGAGCAGAACAAGGTGCTGGGCGACCTGCTGCCGTCGATCACCACGCCGGCCCAGATCGTGGCCGGGGCAAGCGATGATCTCGTGCCGTGGTCCAACAACCAGTACCTCGCCGACCTGCTCCCGAACAGTGAGATCCACCCGCTCGACGCGGGCCACTTCGCCTGGGAGGAAGCATCGGGGGAGTACGGCCGCCTGGTCGCCGACTGGATCAGCGGCGGGTACCGGCGCGTGACGGGCTGACCGGTCCCGGGGCGCGCTTGTTCAGCGGCCAGAATATGGGCAAGCTCGCACTCGAACTCCGAACGTGAGGGGACCGACATGACCACGGTGCTTGACCGCTTCCGCCTCGACGACAAGGTCGCGATCGTGACCGGGGCCTCCTCGGGCCTCGGCGTGGCGTTCGCCAGGGGATTGGCCGAGGCCGGGGCCGACCTCGTGCTCGCGGCCCGGCGCGCGGAGCGTCTCGAAGGGACGCGCGCGATGGTCGAGCAGGCGGGCCGGCGGGCGATCACGGTCGCCGCCGACCTGACCCAGCCGGAGAGCGCCCAGGCCGTCGTCGAGGCGGCGATCAAGGAGTTCGGGCACGTCGACGTCCTGGTCAACAACGCGGGGAAGGGGACAGCCGTGCCGGCCACCCGCGAGACGCCCGCGCAGTTCCTCGAGGTCATGGACATCAACCTGAACGGCTGCTACTGGATGGCTCAGGCCTGCGGCCGCGTCATGCCGCCGGGCAGCGCGATCATCAACATCTCCAGCGTCGCCGCGCTCGCCAGCGGCGGGCTGCCGCAGGCGGCCTATTCGGCCAGCAAGGCCGCCTTGATCGGGCTGACGCGTGACCTCGCCGTCCAGTGGACCGGGCGCAAGGGCATCCGGGTGACCGCCATCGCGCCCGGCTTGTTCCCGTCGGAGATGACGGACCAGTTCCCCGACGGATACATCGACAGCCAGCTGCCGCGGCTGCCCGCCGGCCGGCCCGGCGACCCCGAGGAGCTCGCGGCTACCGTCGTCTTCCTCGCCAGCCCCGCCGCCGGGTACATCACCGGAACCACCCTGGTCGTCGACGGCGGCCTGACCGCGTTGTAATGTCAGGCCGGGCCTGCCTTACGACGTCGCAGTCAGGTGAATGGCCGCCTTAGGCTGGTCTGTGGCTTGCGGCAACGACATCGCGCCTGGATCCGTGCGGGGCGGGGTTCCCGGAGCACGTCCCGCCGGGCCGAATCCGCTGCGCGGCCGGGACGCCGAGCTCACCCTGCTGCACGAGCATCTGGCCCGGCTGCGGAGCGGGGCCGGGACCTGCTGGCTGCTTGAAGGTGGCCCGGGTCTGGGGAAGAGCCGCCTGGTCGAGGAGGCCATCTCGGCCGCGCGGGAGGCCGGTTTCGCGGTCGGTCACGGCGTGGCCCAGCCCGGTGATGCGGCGGTGGAGCTGGCGGTGCTGATGGACGCGCTGTTCGGCGGGCCCCAGCCGTTGCTCGAGCGTGCTGCCCTCGGGGATGCGCACGCCTCCCGTGAGCAGCGGTACTGGCTGCTGCAGGACATCCAGGCGCTGCTGGAGCAGTCCGCGCTGCGCCGGCCGGTCCTGATCTGCCTGGATGACCTGCAGTGGGCCGACAGCGGCACCCGGGCCGCGATCCGCGCCCTGCCGGCCCGGCTGGCTGGCCTGCCGGTCGGCTGGGTGCTGGCCTACCGGCCCGTCCAGGCGGGCAGCGACCTGGGCCGCGCCGTC
>Ga0335073_10017360_pt1 | contig 10076 bp, 8 predicted proteins | sample Lox_Sample_22_FD_207093 | JGI IMG/M metagenome (GOLD analysis project Ga0335073, IMG submission 207093) | Soil microbial communities from Loxahatchee National Wildlife Refuge, Florida, United States - Lox_Sample_2.2 | ecosystem: Environmental > Terrestrial > Soil > Wetlands | place: USA: Florida... | reverse complement strand
GTGCCAGCATTAGCAACCCCCACGCCACCGGCTCGGCGATGAACACGAAACTCCCTGCATACCAGCGCGGATTGAAGGGATAGAACGGCCGCAAACCGTAGTTGTTGGTCCAGTCGAGCAGCAAATGACTGAGCGCTGCAATGAGCGCCGTGAGGTAAAGCCACACCCAGCTTACCGGTTGTGAAGCTGCTTTTCCCCTGCTCCGCCGCCGGGACTCGAGCGCGAGATACAGGAGCCCTACGCCACCTACGACAACCGCCGCCACGAACGGCGCACCGACAAACGTGTGTGTGATTCCGCGGTGGTGCTTCAAGCCCTCGACGGGCCCGGCAAATCCCCAGAAAACATCCAGGTCAGCTGCTTCGGCCGCCAGCACCGCCGTCAGGGTGGCATAAGCCGTTTTGCGGTTCAGTCCCGCGCGGCCGATGCAAGCGCCGGTCAAAAAGTGGGTAATGGGCTCCATGCCGTCTGCAACCATAGTACCGGTTGGTTCGGCCCATATAATCCACCCCATGGACAAGGCGAAGAAGTCCGCCGCACACCGCGCCGAAGAGTTGCGAGCTCAGCTCCGCCATCACGAGCATCTTTACTACGTTCTCGATGCGCCGGAGATCTCCGACGCCGAATACGATGCGCTGATGAACGAGCTGAAGCGCGTCGAGGCTGACCATCCCGAGCTCGTCACGCCCGACTCGCCCACCCAGCGCGTCGGAGGCAAGCCTGCTGAGGGCTTCAGGAAAGTGAGCCACTCGCGGGCCATGCTCTCGCTCGACAATGCCTATTCCGAAAAGGAGCTGGCCGATTGGGACCGCCGTGTGCATGAGCTCGCCGGCCGGCATGCAATCGAATACACCGCCGAGCTCAAGCTCGACGGCCTGAGCGTTGCGCTACGTTACGAACCGGCCGCTCACGGTGTGAACCTGGTTTCCGGCCTCACGCGCGGCGACGGCCAGACCGGCGAAGAGGTTACCTCGAACATCCGCACTATCCGCTCTGTCCCGCTCTCGATTTCCCGCGAACGGCTGGCCAAGGCTCATCTCCTGCTCGACGGCGCGCTACGCGCCTTCGAGGTACGTGGCGAGTGCGTGATGCCGGAAGCAGCCTTTTTGCGGACCAACGAAGAGCGCGAACGCGAGGGCCTGCCCGCATTTGTCAATCCACGCAATTCGGCCGCCGGCACCGTGCGCACACTCGATTCGCGCATCGTGGCCACGCGCGGCCTCGTGTTCTTCGCATATTTCCTGCTGATCGACGGTGAATACCTCGCCGCCGGCCAGGAAGCCACGCTCGACGCGCTCACCGCTCTCGGCTTCCGTGTCAATCCGCATCGCGGCCGCGTGGATTCGGTCGAAGCCATGATGCGCTTCATCGCCAACGCCGAAGAGAACCGCGCCACGCTCGGCTACGAGATCGACGGTGTGGTCTTCAAGGTCGACTCGCACGCCGCACAGCTTCGCCTCGGCTACACGGGCCGCGCGCCGCGCTGGGCTATCGCCTTCAAATTCACCGCCCAGTCGGCCGTCACGCAAATGGAAGACATTCTGATCACTGTCGGCCGTACGGGCAAACTGACGCCCACCGCGATGCTGAAGCCTGTCTTTGTCGGCGGGGTCACCGTGAGCCGCGCCACGTTGCACAACTCCGACTTCATCGACCGCATGGGCCTGCTGGTCGGCGACTGGGTGAAGGTGGAGCGCGGCGGAGATGTGATTCCCAAGGTTGTCGAAGTTGTCGAAGACAAGGATCATCCACGCGGAACGCGTCGCTTCGCCTGGCCCACGCATTGCCCCGAGTGCGGCAGCGAGGTGGTGCGCGCCGAGGGCGAGGCCGACTACCGCTGCGTCAACGTCTCCTGCCCGGCCAAGCTGCGCGAAAGCCTGCTCCATTTCGGCAGCCGCGGCGTAATGGGCATCGATGGTCTCGGCGACGCCGTAGTGCAGCAGCTTCTCGACCGCGGCCTGGTGCACAGCGTCGCAGATCTCTACTCGCTCTCCGAGGAGCTTTTGATTTCGCTCGAGCGCTTCGCGGAAAAATCCGCGCGCACGCTGCTGGCCGAAATCGAACGCTCGAAGAAAGCCGGCCTCGCGCGCGTACTCATGGGCCTCGGTATCCGCTTTGTCGGCGAGCGTACAGCCGAATTGCTCGCGCAGGAGTTCGGTTCCATCGACGGTATTATGGGCGCTTCGACCGAAGAGCTCTCGCGCGTCGAAGAGGTCGGCCCACGCGTCTCCGAAGCCATTGTCGAGTTTTTTTCGCGGGAGGCGAATCGCGAACTGGTGCAAAAGCTCAGGGACGCGGGCGTGGAGATGACCGCGGAAAAGAAAGTGCGGTCGACCCAGCTTGCCGGATTGACTTTCGTGCTCACCGGCACGCTGCCCACGCTTACGCGCGACGATGCCAAAAAACGCATCGAAGACGCCGGCGGGAAGGTTTCCGGTTCGGTCAGCAAGAAGACGAATTATGTGGTGGCCGGTGAAGATGCCGGATCGAAGCTGGACAAGGCGCAGGAGCTGAAGGTGCCGGTTATCGACGAAGACGCGCTGCTGAAAATGCTTGCCGGCGGGCAGTAACGCATAGAACCAAGCTACGCTTTCGAAGCCCGCCGTCGCGCCGCAATGTCGGGTCTCCGGTCCACCGAGCGCAGTTCACGCTCTCGTTCGCGCTCCCACGCCTCAGCCCGCCAGTTGCGCGAAGAATGCGTGGCCGCCGGCTCTTCGAGCGCAACCGCCGCCGGCTCGATCAGGGATTCAGGAAACGGCACGACCGGCGCCGCAGAAACAGGCGCGCGCTTAGCTAGGATCGGCTCCAGCGGCGCCACAATGCGCGGTTCCCTTTCAGACTCGACGAATGCCGTGACCGAGGTCAGGCTTGTGTCGGCCGTCGCGGCCTGAGCTTCTGCCGTCGACAGCTCACCGGCCGCCGGTGCACGCGCTGAAATCGTGCGCGCCATGAACTCATCCACCAGCTTGTGCAGGCAGGTTTGACCGCACAGATGTTTTGATCCGGTGCGCGTTCGGATGCGCGAGTTCCAGCCGCTGAGGCGAAACTCGCCGCCCTGCTCATGCACCACGAACCAGTGGTTCGTCTGCTTCTTTTCGGTGCCGCACACGTCGCACGATATCGCCTGCCGGATCACAGCCCTTCTCCCCGAGCAACCTGGAATCACACTTTTCTATTTCATCGTCGCAGGGGCTGCAAACGCGAGGCAATTCACGAAAGCATTCAGCGCTGGAGCAATTCCGGACACTGCGGCTAGAGCCCTTTCCTGATATGGAACCGCTTCCATTCAACGCGCGGAAAGTTTTCCGCCTTGAGAACTATCCAAGGGTTCCCGGCTGGCGGGGCGTGCTCCGGCGCCTGCGCTCATTGCCGCGGCGCGAAATATCCCTTCTTGGCCCTCACCTGGTACCGCCGGTCGTTGCAGTAGAGGTAAATGGTGCGGAATGCACCGTCGTTTTTGAAATCGGCTGGCGTATAGTTCAGCGCGTACTGGCTGCGCAAGGCCTCCTCGATCTGATGGAAGCTGTTCGACATCTCCTCCACCGAAGGCGGAAAGAGCGCCTGCCCGCCGGTGGACTCGGCTAGCTTCACCAGGTTCTCGTCGCCTTTGCCTCGGCTTGGCGTCCAGTTCGTGCTGATGGCGTAGATAATGGTTTCGGCGCGCTCGCACATCTTGATCGCGTCTTCCAGGTAGGCGCGGCTCTGGTTGTCGTCTCCGTCCGAGATCAGCACCATGGCCTTGCGCACCGGTTCCGGTCCGCGCTCGGTGAGCAACTTGTCGCGGCAAGCAGTGTAGACGGCGTCAAACAGCGCCGTGCCGCCGCCGGGCCGCAAGCGATTGATTCCCTGCTCCAGACCATCCAGGTTATCGGTCCAGTCCTGCTCCACGGTCGGCGTCACGTCGAATCCCATCACAAAGGCACGGTCGCTGCGTGGCTTGACCACCTGCAAGAGAAACTCTGTCGCCGCCTGCTGCTCGAACTGGAAGCGGGTGCGGATTGAAGTGCTGGCGTCAATCACGATGCCGACGCGCAGCGGCAGATTGATCTGCTGGTGAAACGAGTTGACCCTGGCCGGCGCCTTCTGGTCGTCGAGCAGCGCAAAATCGCTCTGCTGAAGGTTGGGAATGTAGTGGCCGTGCTTGTCTGTCACCGTGAAGATGAGGCTGACCTCATTGACGCCGATCTTGATGGTTGGCGCATTGACGTCGGTCTGCGGCTCACCCGGTGCGGGCTGCTGCGTTGTCGGAGCGGGAACAGCTTGTGGCGCCGGTTGCTGGGCCGGCAGTGTCGGGACCGCCTGCTGCGCGGCAAGTGTGGCTGCGCCGAGCGTTGACGCCAGCACCAAGGCTGAAATTCGATCAATCATAATCTGTCTCATTCTATCAATTCGCCGCTTTCTTTCGCCGCCAGCCGGCATCAGTCGTCCATTGCTTGCAAACGGCTGCCTTCGAGCTGCGACAGAAACTCCTCCAGTTCCAGAGGAAACGGCGCCTTGAACGCGATCGGCTTACCACTCAGCGGATGAACGAACTCGAGCTCCGCGGCATGCAGAAAGTTCCGCTTCAAGCGCAGCTTCTCGGGCTCCGCGTTCCGTCGCTCTCGCAACTGCATTTCCGTCGCCGCCGTAGTCAATTGCCCCGCCGCGCCATACAGCGTGTCGCCCACGACTGGATGTCCGATCGACGCCATGTGCACGCGAATCTGATGCGTGCGGCCGGTTTCGATGCACACCTTCACGAGAGTGAACTTGCCGAAGCGCGTCTCAAGCCTGCGCACTACCTCGTAATGAGAGACTGCCGCGCGGGCATTTTGGGGAGCGCGAGTCGTCATGCGCGTTCGCCGAGCCGGGTCGCGGCCAATCGCCGCGCTGATTGTGCCTTTGTCTTTCGCTATTGCCCCCTGCGCCAGCGCGACGTACGTTTTGGCAATCCGCCGTCCTGAAAACATCGCCGCCAGCGCCGCATGAGCATGGTCGTTCTTCGCCACTACGATCAGGCCGCTCGTTTCTTTGTCGAGCCGATGCACAATGCCCGGCCGCAGCTCCCCGCCCGCCGACGAAAGGGATTGAAAGCGATGCAGGAGCGCGTTCACCAGAGTGCCGCGGCTGCGCGCGTCATCATTCGCGCCCGACCCCGCGTGCACCATCATCCCGGCGGGCTTGTTCACCACGGCCAGATCCTGATCCTCATAGATCAGGTCGAGCGGAATGGCCTCGGGGGTGGCTTTAAGCGGAACAGGATGCGGTTCTCCGGTAACCGTGATCGTCTCGCCACCGCGTAGTTTGAACGCGGCTTTTTTTCCCTCGCCATCAACGCGCACATCGCCTTGATCGAGCAAAAGCTGAACGCGCGAGCGGCTCACGCCTTCGAGTTGCGAAGCAAGAAAGTGATCGAGCCGCCGTCCCGCCGCCTCCGGCGCCACCACGATCGTGCGTGGCTCAGGCATGCGGAGACCTGTGAATTGCGTCTCTTGCCGCTACTTTCTCTTCAGGAGACTGCTGCGTGCAATGCCGGTCGCGGAGCGCCAAGCCGCCAGCCAGCACCATCGCGATCGCCGCGATCTGCGGCCCGTCCAGAGCTCCACCGAAGAACGAACCCCGCCCCATGGGATCGCGCCACAACTCGGTCAGGAAGATGGCCACGCCAAATCCCATCAGCGCCATTCCGGCTACGTCGCCCGGCTGCCGCCGAAACGGTAGCCACAGCATGAGAAAAACGGTAACGGTAAGAAATGCAAACGCCGCGTAAGCCTGCACCGGATGAAGCGGAACGCCCAGCGGTGTGCCGCTCCAGCGCGCGGCGAAAAGGCTCGAATAGGTCACGGACCATCGTGTGCCCGAATCCACTCCATATCCCGAGCCGGCCAAAAGCGCGCCGATCTGCTCGAACACGAGCCCAAGCGCCAGCGGTGCAGCCAGTGCGTCGGCGGTGTTCCACAGCGGCAGACGCTGCCAGCGCGCGAAGGCGAATGCAACCAGAACACCCGTGAATGCGGCAACTGCGCCCACAAGCGGATGGTGCACCATGCCGAGACTCAGGGTCCACGAGGGATGACGGACAACGTCGTGCCAATTCGCGGCGATCAGCACGAGGCGCGAACCGATAAGGGCACCAAACACCGCCAGCACGCACAGGTTCCAAAGCGCAGCTGGACTTACGCCGGCTGCGTGCGCCGTGCGCTGCGCGAGCAAAAGAGCCGCCAGCACGCCCAGCGCGGCCATTGCGCCATAGGCGGGAACCGCAATTGCACCGATGTGGAAGAGAACCGGATGCACCGGCTTTAAGAATAGTCCGCCGGACCAGGAGAAAGGTAGAAAACCGGCCCACGGGGCCGTGGGTGATGCGCTGGTGAACCCGTCCTAAGACGGTGGGGCTCCCCGCGGTTCATTAGGCATTCCGGACTGGCGGACACGGCACACAGAACCGATTGTCGAGTCGAACCCCTGTTCATTGAATGTAGGTTCAACCAGCGTTAACCGCCCACCTGCTTTGCAGGCCGGTTTCTATTGCGGATAGTATGGGTCTTCGCGCGGAATTGCAAGTCTTGCGCTCTGCAACAAAGGTGTGGTACGTTACCGCGCCCTCGAAAGTCCAGGTACGGATTTGACTGGTATTTTTCTTTCGAAGTGCTGAAGCAGCATTCACGCCTGTTTGCAACGCTGGTCGGCTTGTCGCCCTTCTTCGCGGCCTATTGCGCCGGCGCAGCAACATGAGGAGTTCGGGCTGCGCGACGAGTGTCTGCCCCCAATTCATCCGGCATATAAAGGAGACCTTAAAAACCCGCCTCGGCTACTTCTTTTCTTCCAGCACTTCATCCAGCAGCACGCGCAGATTGGCGGCGCGTTCGCGGCCTGAGTTCAAGTCAGCCCCGCCGTTACGCGCCGACTCTGAAAGCTCGTCGGCAAGATTCAGCGCGGCCAGCACGGCCACGCGCAGCGAATCTACGGTGCGTCCCTGCGCAGACACCGCGCGCATCTTGGCGTCAACGCGCGCGGCCAGATCGCGAATATGCTGAGTGTCCTGACCGGCCAGATGATAGGTCTGGTCGTAGATTTCGACGGTTACATAACCGGGTCGTTCTTCAGGCATCGAAGCCTCACACTTCCAGTGCGTCGAGCTGCTTGAGCAGCCTGTCGATGCGCTGCCGCACATGATCACGCTCGCTGCGCAATTGCTTCAGGTCATGTTCCAGCCGTTCCACATAGCCACTCTGCTCGCGGGCCTGCACTTCGGCCTGCGCCGCGCGCTCTTCGGCCGCGGCCTTTGCCTGCCGTTCGCGCTTCAACTGATCGACGGCGCGCAAAATGCGCTCCTCGAGCGCCGCAAAATCGTCCGCGCTCAGGGCGACCGTTCCCGAGTCCTGCGCCGGCTCCTCGGCTGGCGCGGCCGATTCCTCCGCTTCCCCTTTAAACAATACTTCTGACATCCGATCCTCCACGGCGATCGCGCTCTCTGCCGCTCAGTATAGCCCGAATCGAGTTTCCGGGCCGTTGACCAGAACGCTTCCCGCCATGCCGTAGGATGCAGCTTCGCTCAGCCGCGCAACCGCGCTCCGGCATCGCCTACCGCGGCTACAATGTCGGCCTGGAACGCTTGCAGCTCTTCCTCCCGCAGGGTGCGGTCCGCGGCCTGAAACGTCACGCCGAGGAGCAGAGAGTACTCCTGCGGCCCGAGCCGGGCATCGCGGAAGACCTCGCGCGCCTGCCACTCGACGATCTCCGGAATCGCCAGCGCGGCAATTGCGCGGTCAATCTTCTCCCAGGTCACGCTCTGATTGAGAATGAGCGAAAAATCGCGACGGACAGACTGGAACCGCGAGATGTCGCGCGCCGCCGGATGCCGCAGCGGCTGCTTGTAAAGCCGGTCGAGATAAAGCTCGCCGATAAGAACCGTCTCTTTGGTTTTGCGGGCCGCAGCCTCGCGCGGATGCAGCTGGCCAAACCAGCCCACAGTCATACCGTCAAGCACGGCGCGCGCCGCACGATACGGATGCAGCCACTTGGGTGTGAGGCCGGCCTCAGGCGAGAACCGATCGAAGTAAAGCGTCTTGGCCTCAAATCGCCCCAGCACCTGCTCCACGACGCCCTTCACGTCGTGAAAATCGATGGCCCGCTCCGCGTGCAGCGCACCCTGCTCGGGAAGCGCGCCCGCGGCAGCGAATGCCAGCGCCGCACGCTCGTCCACTTTTTCCGTCGTTCCACTGAACACCGTGCCGAGTTCGAACAGGCGTACGTCGCCCACATCGCGATGCAGGTTGCCAGCGACCATGGCCAGCATTGACGGAATCAGCGACGGCCGCAGCACGCCGGCCTCTTCGCTCAGCGGGTTTCCCAGCGGAACCGCCAGTCCCAGTTGCGGCGCCGTCAGTGCAGCATCCTCAACCGAGCAGAATGTGCTTCCGATGGCTTCGTGAAATCCGGCCGAAAGCAGCGTCTGGCGGACCAGGGCTTCGCTCTCAGCCCAGGGTAGCGCGCGAACGCCTTCACCGAAGGCCGGCAGCGTGTTGGCAAACCGGTTGTACCCGTGGACTCGCGCGACCTCCTCAATGAGGTCGATTTCGCGCTCGAGATCGAGCCGCCAGCTCGGGAGCTTGACCAGCCAAGTCGCCTTTTCAAGGATGGCCGACTGCGGCGCCAGCTTGCACCCGAGTGCCGTCAGCACGTTCTGCACGGCGTTGGCGTCGATTCCCTCAGGTTCGATCGTCTTGCCGAGGATGCGGTGCACTTCGGTCAACGCAAGTGTGACGGGCTTGCGCCGAATCGTGTGGGTTTCCGCGGCAGAAATACGAAGATCCACGAGCTCGCCCTCGATCCATCCCCCGTTGGCCAGCAGAATCTTGCTCACCAGCGCGGAAGCTACATGCGCCGCGTTGAAGTCCGCACCACGCTCAAAGCGATGGCTGGCATCGGTGTGCAGGCCGTGGCGGCGCGCCGTCCGCCTCACCGACATGGGATCGAACCACGCCGCCTCGACCAGCACATTTGTCGTTGATGGCGTGATCATTGTGTCCCACCCACCCATCACGCCGGCCAGGCCCAGCGGCTTGGCATGGTCGGCAATGATCAGGTCTTCGCGATCGAGCATACGCTCCACGCCGTCCAAGGTCCTCAACCGCTCGCCTAGCCGAGCGCGGCGCACGACGATGCCGCCCTCGATCTTGTCCAGATCGAAAGCGTGGGTGGGCTGCCCCATCGCCAGCCACGCGAAGTTCGTCGCATCCACGGCGTTTGAGATCTTCTTCTGCTCAAGCAACCCAAAATAGGTCGAGACTTCGCCGCCGGCAAACCAGTCGCGCGACTCGCCGATGGCGATGCCGTGCAGCACGCGCGCGGTGAAACGTCCGCAGCCGCGGTCATCTTCGATCTTCACGTCGAATGGATTTGCCGCAGCCTTGGCCTCCGGCAACGCGAAATCGAGCGGCGCCAGCGGAACGCCATAGATCGCCGCCGCCTCGCGCGCGATGCCGTAGTGGTTCATTGCGTCGACGCGATTGGTCGTGATGTCCATCTCGTAGAGCGAGCCGTTGCCGGGACCTAGATCGTAAATCCCCTCGACGGCAATGCCGCGAAGGGTAAGGTCCTCGGCGAGCTGTGAATCGCTCGCGAGCAAGTCAGGCAAATAGGAACGCAGCCATTTGGTTAAGATCTTCATAATTTGTTTCCTCAACGGAGTTCGCGGAGCTAGCGATATTAGCCGAGTTAGCGCAACCCATCTGCATCGGCAGCTTCCGCTCTTGCTTTGCCGTTGCGGCCTAACGATGCGATAAGCCCATTGATTAGCCTCGCGACCTCCGCCGCGTTGTTCAACAATTCGTGAGCGAGATCATGGTCAAGATAGCCAAGATCTGTTGCCAACTCGACCTGCGTTTGGACTGCGTAGAGCGATCCTCGCGCATTTCCGAGAAAATGAAGAAACTGCGCATTGGTGAACCGCCCATGGCCCTCCGCTATGTTGCTGGGCACGGAGACTGCGGGGCGCCGAATCTGCGCCGATAATCCATGCCCCTCCTGTCTCGCTAATCGATCCGTCGTTGAATAAGTGTGTCGCGCCGGTGCCATTGCTTTCTGCCAAACAA
>Ga0335073_10017357_pt1 | contig 10076 bp, 7 predicted proteins | sample Lox_Sample_22_FD_207093 | JGI IMG/M metagenome (GOLD analysis project Ga0335073, IMG submission 207093) | Soil microbial communities from Loxahatchee National Wildlife Refuge, Florida, United States - Lox_Sample_2.2 | ecosystem: Environmental > Terrestrial > Soil > Wetlands | place: USA: Florida... | reverse complement strand
CACACCTGGGGAGTGCGGGGCAGCGACCAGTGCTCCCCGAGCAGCGCGCTGAGCGCCAGGCCGATCACCCCCGCACACAGCATCTCCGCGCCGAAGCCCAGCGCTCCCGGGGGCACGCGCAGCCGCGGCGACAGCACGATCCCGAACGACCAGCTCGTCACGCCGAGGAGGACGGTCAGCGCCCCGAGCGGACTGGCCTGCAGATCCCGGCCCAGCAGCATGACGGCAGCGCCGAGCGCACCCAGGGCGATGGCCATCCATTCCACCCGGCGCGGCCAATGACCGAACACCCCCGACCAGAGGGCGGTTGCGAGTGGGATCACGCTGCCCAATGCCACCGTGGCCCCGGAGCTGATGTGATGCTCCGCCACGGCGATGAAGCCGTTTCCCAGCACGAGGAAGAGCACCCCGAGGAGCGCGGCGTTGCGCCACTCCGTCAGCTGCGGCATTCGCGGCCTGCGCAGCAGCTGCGCGGCGAGCAGCACGCTCCCCGCGACGAGGAAGCGCGTACCGACGAGGAAGAAAGTGGGCAGGCCCTGGATCGCGACCTTGATGGCGAAGTAGGTCGTGCCCCAGACCACGTAGACCGTCGCCAGGCAAAGAGCGACGGTCCATATCGAGGCTCGCGCTGCACGCTGCACGCTACGGCTCCACTTCAAGGGCTCACGGACACGCCTCGCGGATACTAGTGGCACTGGAGTGCCATTGCCTTATGCTTCTCAAGGTGCAAAGCTACTTGCGTCTTGTAATCAAAGATTCAAACGCCCGAGGACCTCGCGTATGGATACCCTGGATCTGAAAATTCTTGCAAACCTCGATGCCGATATCCGCCGCCCCTTCGCCGACCTCGCGCGCGAGCTGGGTGTGTCTCAACCGACAGTGGCCGACCGTGTCCATCGACTGGAGCAGGGAGGCATTCTCCGCGGTGGATTGCTGCGCGTGGATTATTCGAAGCTCGGGTTTTCCGTCAGCGCGTTCGTGAGACTGCGCGCCACACCCTCGCACAAGCGCGGACTCATCGAGGCGGCACGCGCCATTCCGCAAGTGATCGAGATGCACAGCGTGACGGGCGATGATTGCATGATCGCACGGGTGGTCGCGCGCTCGGTCGAGGAGCTCGCCGGCATCCTCAACAGGCTCTCGGCCTTTGCCGATTCGAGCACCTCCGTGGTGCTCGAGACCGTCATTCCGCTGCGCAACCCGATGCCGGAGCTCGGAACCTCACGAGGCCCCGCGCGGCGAGAGCCAGGCTTGCGGCGAACGACAAATACGCTCCCAATCCGAGCGTGATGTAGCCGGGACTCGAGGCGCTGGCGGCCAGAATCCACGATCAGATCGCCCGCCGTCCTCTCGTAGAGAGCGCCCCGCACACCATCATCAGCGCAACCGGCCTGGTTGCGCGAAGCCGCGGTGCTCGCCGCGCGCGCACTGCCTGGGAACGCAGCTTGCTCCTTCCTGCTGAGGCGCCGCGGGCGCCGCGCGCGCGAAAAAATCACCTCGGGGGGCGCACAGGGTTGAAGGTCGTCCACATCCGATGAGCAATCTCGAGCGACGGCCACGATGAGCCCGAAGGTCTTGCTGATAGGACCGTTCGATCCGCATTGCGGGGAGTACACCTTCCTCGCGCCGCCCCTCGGTGTATGGCGGCTCGCCGGGGTACTCGAGTCCGAAGGCGCCCACGTCGAGGTATTCGATCCCAATTGCTGTGCGGCCTCCCCGCAGCACGCGCTCGAGCGCGTGATCCTGCATACGAGCTGGGACCTGATCGGCATATCCACGACCGGCATGACGCTGCGCTTCGACCTGGAGCTTGCGCATCTGGCACGCCGGCTGGCGCCCAGCGCACTCATCCTCGCAGGCGGAATGGAAGCGACCTTTCGCCCGGAGCTCATGTACGAGCTCGGCCCCTTCGACCGGGTCGTGCTCGGGGAAGGTGAGCGTCCCTTGAAGGAAATCGTCGATCGCCTGCGACGTTGCGCACCCCTCGATGGCATCGCGGGCACCGTCGAGCGCACCGCGCAAGGCGCACTCATCAAGCGCCCCCAGCGCGCACTCACTCGGGACGAGCTGCGCGCGGCGATCTTCAGCACGCCCTACGAGAGGATGCCCTACGCATCGTACTGGGAGCGGCTGGAGCGCGCCTACCGGGTGGGACAGCTGCCGACCAAGGCTGCGCGCGAGGCGCGTCTTGCGGAGGTTCGCTCGGTGCGCCTGATCACTCTCAACTATTGTCCGATGGGCTGCACGTTCTGCTCGGCAACGAACTTCCTGCACGAGGCGCAGGGCGGCGTCGCTGCCATCGCTCGTCTGGAGGCCGACGAGTGCCTCGCGATGATCGAGCGAATCGTCGCGGCTCATCCCGGCGTGCGGACGATCATCTTTCAGGATGACATCTTCACCTTCACGCAGGATCGGCGCCTGCTGCCGCTGTGCCGGGGAATCGTCCAGGCGAAGGAGCGTGGCCAGATCCCGCGCGAGCTGCAGTTCATCAGTACCAACCGCATCGATGCCATGTCCCCGCAACGGCTGCAGGCCATGCGCAGCGCCGGGTTCCGCGTGCTGGGGTTCGGGATCGAAAGCTTCTCGCGCAACGTACTGTCGGAGTTCAACAAGGCACCCATCCACCGCCACATCGAGCCCGTGCTGAGCGCTGCGCTCGAAGTCGGGATCACGCCGTTCCTCGATCTCATCCTGAGCTCCCCGCACGCAACGCTCGAGGACGTTGCGCAGACTCTGCGGGATGCCTATCGATGGCTGCGACGCGGATGCGAGATCGGCATCTACCCGTACGTCGTGCCCTTCTCCGGGGCAGCCTTCGCACGCGATCCGGCGCTCGCACCTCACACGGTGCACGCCCGCCGCCGCGTGGCAGGCACCGACGTGCAGTGGGATCAGCCCGCGAAGATCCTGCCCATCGAGCCGGTCGTGCGCGACGCCGTGCTGCGCATGGAGGAGCGGTTCGAGCGTGAAGTGTCCGGCCTCGAGCGGGAGGTGGCGCACCTTCCCTCGCGGGTTCGCTCACTCATCTGGATTCACTGCGCCCTGCCGGTGCTGGCTGCGCATGGACTGTCGATCGCGGATGAGGCCGAGGTGCAGACCGAGCTTGCGGCCCGGTTGCCGCGCGCCGAAGGAGCGAGGAGCCGCGCAGCCCTCGAGCCCGCATGACCGCGCGACGAGTGGTCAGTGTCGCAGCCCCGCTTGCGGTGTGCGCGCTGCTCGTCGGCTGGATCGTGCTCTCGGCGGCCAATGTGCAAGCCGCCAGCTTCTCGATGCTGCTCTACGGGCTCGCCAACCTCATCGTGTATACCGATGCGCTCGACTTCGCGCTGCGGCTCTACGTGAAGCGCCGCCACACCGCCACCGCGCGGGGCACCGGGCGGGAGCGCGAAGTGTCGATCGATCTGGCCACCGCGCGCCCTGGACCCGCCGAGCACTACGCCATCGTCGCCTCGGTATTCAATCTCGAGGAGTACCTCGATGAGTTCATCGCGGCCTATGCCCCGTACCGCGACCGCACCTGGCTGATCAGCGACGGGTCCACCGACAACACGTTGATGAGATTGCGCCAGGCCGGCTGGCGCTGCTTCGACGACGGTGTCAACCGCCGCAAGCCCGCCGCCCTGCGGCGCCTGCTCCAGACCCTGCCGGAATACATTCAGACCGTTCTGGTGGTCGATCCGGACATACGCATCCTGCGCCGCGACGCCGGCAGCGAGATCGACCTGGATCAGTTCGTGCGCGACTTCCAGCAATCCGGGGCGGCCGCCGCCTGCCCGCGGATCGTGATCGAGCCCGACGGATTTCTCGCGCGCTTCCAGGCATTCGAGTATGCCCTCGCATTTCGCATGGGCCGGCAGAGTCTCGCCGACTTCAGCATCACCTCCGGTGCATCGCTCTACCGGCGCGATGCGCTCGAGCGCGCGCTCGGCGAGCACTCGCTCTCGGTGTACGCGGAGGATTTCGAGAACGCAGTCCTGCTGCTCGACCGCGGTGAGCGCATCTACTACGACGGGCGTCTGGTGGTGGCGACCGAGGGACCGGGGCTCTTCCACCGCTGGTTCTCGCAGCGCGTGGGCTGGTACCACGGGCTGCTGAAGGTGTACGCGGGGCGCTTCGGCGCCATCTGGCGCATCGCCAAGCGCACCCCCTTCTCCTTCTATCACTACATCGTCTACGTCGGCGGCCTGACGATCGCGATGCATCTCCTGAAGGTGTTGAGCGCCGCTCTGCTGCTCGCCAGCTTCATCGGCGGCTTCGAAAATCTGTTTCTGCTGGGCTCGAGGCCGGCGCAGACCTGGGCCAATCCGGCCTACTTCATGGCCGCGGTGGGTAGCTATCTGGCGCTCGGCGTGGTGATGCTGTTCGCCGCCATCCCGCGCTCCGAGCGCGCCTATGTGGCCCCCATCGTACCGCTGTATCTGCTCTACGCGCTGGTGCACATCGCGCCGATGTCGGTCGGCTACGCGAACTGCATCGCAGTGAGACTCATCGGGCGGCGCCTGTATCGGGACCATTACGAGCCCGAGAGTGCGCCGGGCTTGGCCGTTCGCTTGCAGCCATTCGCACGGAGGTTGCGTTGATCATGCAAGGGCTACCTGCAGCGCAGAGCTATCGCCCGGCCGCGTACTGGGAAGAGCGCGCGCGGCGATTCGCTGCCGCGGACGATGGGCTGGCCGCGGTATGCGCTTATGGCATGCCGGGCTTCTACAACCGGCTGATCGACCTGTGCCAGCGGCGCGCCCTCGCCCCGTGGCTCGAGGTGGGTGCCGGGACGAGAGTGCTCGATGTGGGCTGTGGCGTCGGGCGCTGGAGCTGTCGGCTCGCCGCGCGGGGCGCGCTCGTGACGGGCGTCGACCTGAGTCCGACGATGATTGCCCAGGCGCAGCACCGGGCGCAGGCACGCGGAGTTGCGGGCCGCTGCCGGTTCATGGTCCAGGACTCGGCGGCGCTCGAGGTCGGTGAGTCTTTCGATCTGATCCTGTGCGTGACCATGCTGCAGCACATGCTCGATCTGGGTGCCCTGCGCGCTGCGCTCGGCCGGATCGCGCGGCATCTGGCACCGTCGGGACGGCTCGTGGTGCTCGAGGCGGCGCCGGCGCGGGTGGCAAACGCCTGCAACACCGCGGTGTTTCGCGCGCGCCATCGCGGCTTTTACCTGCGCCTGTTCCAGGAGTGCGGCCTCACCTTGCGAGCCCTCTCGGGCGTCGATCCGGCCCCGTTCAAGACCTGGTTGCTGCCGTACCTGCCGCGGCTTCCCCGGACGCTCTCACTTGCCGCGCTTGCGGCCGTCACGGCGCTCTCTGCGCCGATCGATGCCTGCTTTGGACGCGTTGCCCGCCAGCGCTCGTGGCACGCGGTGTTCGTACTGCAGCACGCGGCGGGAGACTGATCATGTTCGCCCGCAGACCAGTCGTTGCGGTCATCGTGTTCGCGCTGGTCGCCGGGCTGGTCGGGGTCGGCCGCTGGTACGAGGCACACAGGACGGCGCCCGAGACGCTGTCGAGCACTTTGAGCGTGAGCGTGACGAACGGCGCCGACCGCGGTCCCGGCACTCTGCGGGAGGCTCTGTTCGTCGTGGCCACGGCCCAGAGCGCGGCGCGTGTCCGGCTCGAGGTACCGCGAATCATGCTCGAGACCCCGCTGCCGCCGATCGTCAACTCGCACGGCATCAGCATCGTCGCACGCGAAGGGGGCAGCGAGATCGACGCTCACGCCTTGAGCGGCGGCCCGGTGCTCGACGTCGCGGCCGCCAACACGTCGCTGGCGGGTGTCACCGTGCGCAACTGTCCGGGTGCGGCGATCCTGGTGCGCGCAGTGCGCTTTCGACTCGAATCGGCGACGGTGCAAGCGTGCGACGTGGGCGTCGACGTGGCGGAAAACGCCTCCAATCTGCTCATCACCCGCAGCCGCTTCGCCGACGACCGTGTGGGCGTGCGCTTCGCAGCCTCCAGTCGTGACACTGCGATCGTCGCAAACGATTTCTCCAACAACCGCGACGCAGGCATCTGGGCCGTCCGCAGCGAGCCGGATTGGCACGGCGCGGCGATCAGCGCGCGCGACAACCGCTTCGACCGGGATCGAGCAGGTGTCGTGGCCGGGAACATCTCGATCGTGATCGAGCACAACGAGCTCACGGACGCCCAGGACGCCGCGATCCATCTGCTCGGTTCCGGAGCAGTCGTGCGTGGCAATCGAGTGAGCGGCGGTCCGGGAATGGGGATCACCGCCGAGGGCGCAAGCAACGCGGTCATCGAGAGTAACGAGCTCGATGGGCTCGCCGGCTATGGAATCCTGGTGCGCGGATCGCGCAGTGCGCTGCTGCGCGCCAATCGGCTCTACAACTGCGCGTACGGCATGGGCTTCGTGCTCGGGGACCCGAGCAACCCGAGCACCGCGACCGATAACGTGATCATCGAGCCGCGCTATGACGGCATCGACGTTGTCGGGGACTCGCCGGTCCTGCGACGTAACCGCGTGCTCAGGCCCCATGCCTTCGCGCTGCGCGTGCAGAACTTCCAGCCCCCTGGCGGTGCGCTGGTGCGTGCCGCGCCATTCCTCGACGGCAACGTCCTGGGGCCTGCGATTGCGATCGCGGCGAGCAAGGCCGCGTCGAAAACCCGGTGAGCGCACCATGAGATCTCTCGAGGCGACCCGGCTGCTGCCGGCTCCGACCTGGACCGACCCGCGGGTGAATCTGCTCGATGACCTGTGGCTGCTCACGATCTTCGCGATCCTGTTCGCCACCGGGGTGCCCTGGCTTGCAAGCTCGTTCGAGATGCAAATCGGGGCGGCGCTGCTCGGGCTGCTCGCTCTCACCGCCGTTCATGTGGCCTTCACGGTGCTCGCCGCCCCGGCGAGGAGCTTGCCCGCAGGCCGGCGCGGCACACTGACGTTGCTGCACGCAGTGGGTGTGGCCATCGTGGGCCTGGTGTGGCACTACGCTGGGGGGCTGCAGAATCCGGCGTTTCTGATGGTGTTCGTGCTGCCCGTCACCGGTGCGATCTTTCTGTCACGCTGGCAGCCTTATCTCATCGCGCTGATCGCGATGCTGGTCGTGGGGGCCGTTGCCCTGAGCGAGGCTCCGGAGCTGCGCTGGTACGTGAGCGGTCTGGATCCAGCCGCCGCATGGCTCACCGGGATCTTTGGGCGCCCGGCGGCCGAGGCGGCCACGCCCTTCCCCGGCTTTTACGCCCCCACGGGCTACTTTCTCGTGCTGCTCGAGGTGTTCGCGATTCTGATGATCGCGTGCGCTTTCGCAGCTGAGTATCTCGGCACCATCTTCGACCGTCTGCACGCACACGTCACGGATTCACGGGCGGAGGTCGAGCGCGCCCAGGAGCTGTGGACGACGCTGATCGAGGAGCTGCCGCTGCCTGCGGCGCTCATCGATGCGGGCTCGCTGGAAGTGGTGGCCGAGAGCGCTGCACTGGCCACCCTCTCGTGCACGGAAGGTGCTCCTGCGGTGGGTCGCAAGCTCGCAGAGGTCATCCGCTTCTCCTATCCCGGCATAGTCGAGGAGCTCGTGAGCGGCGCGGGCGGCATGGCGCAGCACGTCGCCCTGCGAACGGGCCGCGAGCTTCGCCTGGCGCACGTCCGCGTGCAGCATCTTGCCTACAAGGGACGGCGCCTCGCCCTGATCCTGATCGAGGAGACGCTGGAGGGCTTTGCCGCTCGGGCAGCCCTCGACTCGGCGGAGCAAGCGGTCCTTGTCATCGATGCGCAGGATCGGGTGCTTGCCTTCAACAAGCCGGCGCTGGCGCTGTTCTCCGGTGCGCACGTGGGGGCGGATGCGGCACGGCTGCTCTCGCAGCCGCAAGCTCCGCCGCGCTGGTGGGAGCCGGGACTCACGGGGCGGCGCAAGATGCACTTGCGAATCCTGCCGCGCATCTTTCAAGTCACGAGCACTGCGATCAGCGTTCCGGGCGAGGAGGAGCGGATCATCGTCGTCGCCTTCCTGCCGGTCGCCCGCGCCGAGAGTCAGGAGATCGCCCAGCTCGGCCTTCCCGCAGCCGAAGCATCGCTCCCGAGGTCACGATGAAAGCGCAGCCGTGCTCCTGCCTCGCCGTGCTCACCGCGGTGCTGGTCGCAACCGTGATGTCTGCCTCGGCGCGCGCGGATGTGAACGACGAGGACAGCCAGGCCGCCGCGCAGAGCTCACCGGGGAGCACTGGCGCGGTCGCGGCTCAATCCAACGATTCTGCGGCACCCGCCGCAGCTCCGGCGCCATCGACAGCGCCTGCGGCTCCCCCGCAGAACCGGTTGATCCTGAGCGGCAACGGCTCCGAGCTCGAGGACCCCTCGAGCGGTGGAGGTGGGGGCTCGCTCACCTGGCTGCATGACTTCTCGAGCGGCACCCTCGGCGTGGGCGGCCAGTACCAGACGCTCGCGAATGCGCACTGGGAATTCGGCACCCTCACGGGCTCCATCAACCTCGGCACCCCGGGAGACAAATGGGCGCTCTACGCGGAGGGGGATGAGGGAGTCGGCGACATCGGGGCCTATCTGGGTTTGCGACGCTTCGATTACGAGGTGGAGGCGGCCGGGGTGAATGCCGTGCTTGGCGGAAAGGTGACCCTGCAGCTCGAGACGCGCCAGTACGACATCGATACCGCTCATGGCGATCTGCCGAAGCTCGGGCTCGGGTTCTTCTGGACGCCGCACTTCGAGACGAGCGTTTCCTTTGCTCATTCGGTGAGCGGCAATCTCGGCACCCAGCTCTCGACACTGCGTCTCGACTACTTCGGCCCGGTGAACTGGACGGCCGGCGGCGCCACGGGCTTTGCCTCCCCACCGATCGTCAACTTCCAGACGGGCGCAACCGGCGTGGCTCCGACCTACCGCGAAGGGTACCTCGGCTTATCCAAAGCCTTCCACCGCATCGATTGGGGGATTCTCGCCGACTACTTGAAGCTCGGTGAGGTCAAGCGGATCACGCTGACCCTCACCTGCACGTTCCACCTGTAGACATGAGCCTCAAACGCATCCAACCCCGGTCGCGCTGGTTGCCCGCGCTCCTGGTGCTTGCGACAGTCGCCGCGGGCGGCGCTCGACTGGTGTTCCTGAGCGTGCAGGAGCACGCCGACCAGGCGCGGCGAGCCGCCGAGGGCGTCGCAGCGCGCTGTGCGAACGCCATCGAATCGCAACTCGCGGCCCTCACGACCGCCGCAGCACGCGCCGCGAGCGCGCGGCCGCTGCCCACCGGGCAGGATCGGTTTGAGATGGGATCCGACGGACACCTCGCCGCGAGCGGCGCGAGCAATGCGGCCAATGCCCGCGCCATCGCAAGCGAGTGGTCAGCCACCACCCCGGCCTCCTCGATCTCGGCGACCCCTGGGGCCCTGCTCGGGCCCCTGCGTGAGGGCAGCGAGTGGCTCGTCGCGGCGCGCGCGCCGCTTGCCGCGGGCGCCGCGCCGGCCGCCGCCGGATGGATGGTGGCCTACACCGATCTGGATCGCCTGTTCGCGCAAGCGCAGCTCGCCCGTCTGCTTGGCCCTAAGTACGACTTTGCGCTCGCGCAGCACGACCCCGGCGCGGTCGCCCGGCGGATCTTTCTCAGCTCGCAGACGCAGCCGCTCGGGAGCCCGGCGACGCGCCTCATTCGTGCGCCGGCCGGATTCCCGTTCGCCTCGCACGGTGCGCTCGAGTTCCAGGTTCGCCCGCGCGTGGGCTGGTATCCCACTCGCACACTCGCCTCCGATGTGGGGCTCCTGGCGCTCGTGACCTGGCTCTTGACCTTCATCACCCACGACCTCACCCAACGCACGCAGCGTCTGCAAGCGGCGCTCGGTGGATCGCGCCGGCGGCTGCAGTCCGCGCACCAGCAGCTCCAGCGCGAGATCGAGCAGCGTCAGGCGCTGCAGCAAAGCGTCGACCACGCTCGCTATCACGACCCATTCACTGGGCTGCCAAACCGGCGCTACTTCATGGACCAGCTCGATCGCAGACTGCGACTGGCGCGCGGTCGCAGCGGCGACCTGGGCGTCTTCCTGATCGACATCGATCGCTTCGAGCTCATCAACGAGACACTCGGTCACACCGCGGGCGATGAGCTCATGGTGCAGGCGGGCCGTCGCTTC
>Ga0335073_10017356_pt1 | contig 10076 bp, 6 predicted proteins | sample Lox_Sample_22_FD_207093 | JGI IMG/M metagenome (GOLD analysis project Ga0335073, IMG submission 207093) | Soil microbial communities from Loxahatchee National Wildlife Refuge, Florida, United States - Lox_Sample_2.2 | ecosystem: Environmental > Terrestrial > Soil > Wetlands | place: USA: Florida... | reverse complement strand
TTCTCGTGACCATCAGCAACGCTTCCGCCAGTGAAACCGACGCAAGAGCGTTCCCGCCGGTCGCGTCGCGATCCGCCGCCCATTCCGCAAAATTCTTCCAGCTTTCATCGAGCTTCGCGAAGCTGCGTGAAAACGGCAGCACGTCCGGCGCGATCAGCAACGCAAAGCGCTTCAGATTGTCGAGTGACCGCACGTGGGCGATTTCATGGCTCAACGCAACGGAAAGCTGATCCGGGGAAAGCTTTCGCAGGATACCGCGCGAAACGACGACGCGCGGATGAAAGACGCCGGCGACCGCGAGCAGCGGCGCTTCGATCTCGACAATGGACACAGGCGGAACGCGGTCCGCAAACTTGAGTTTCGCGCCATCGCGATTGCAGGCTCCTGCCTGGCGCCGCGTCTGCACGATCGCCTTCACAGACCGGGCAATCGAGGAAATCCAAACGGCGGCCCCGAGAAACGCAGCGAGGACGCACAGGAATCCCATCCGCTCCCGCGTAAAATCCGGCTCAAATGAGATATAGCTCGGAACACAAAGCGCGCTCAGAAAAAATAGTGCCACAGCAGCGGGGAACAGCCGCAGAGCGAGCAAGAGACGCTCCGCAAGGCGCGCGGGAACTTGCTCAGCGCGGCGGATCGCGAAAGAAGAAAGAAGGTGAACGACTGCGCCCACGGCTGCATTCACCAGAAAAAATGACGCCAGACAAAGGCATACGAGGCGGACATCATAGGACGCGCTCATGAATCGCCTCTCCCTGAGAGTTGTCGGCGCATCAAGCGGATTTTTTCCTCGAGCTTTTCCAGCGTTCCCTCATCATCTTGGCCGATGGCATCCAGGAAGCAGGAAACCAGCAGGTCGCGCGACGACTCCGGCCCCTCGAGAAACGACGCCAAGATTTCGCCGGCCCGCCGCCGCTCCCATTCCGCGCGCGACATCTGCGCAGTGTAAAGAAACGCGCGGCCCGAGAGTCTGCGCCGCAGCAAGCCTTTGCGAAACAGCCGGTCGAGTGTGGTCATGATTGTCGTGTACGCCAGAGGCCGCCCGATGCTGTCTGACACCTCGCGCACGCTGCTCTCGCCGCGCGCCCACACCGTCTCCATCACGGTCCGTTCCAGAACTCCCAATTCCGTCTGTTGCATTCCCATCTCTATCTCAGTCCCGTCCCGCGCTTCACAAGAGGCGTTTCACCCTGCCGTCTGGCCGCAGACGATCCGGCATCTCGCCGCAAACCTCGCCAATCTTATTCCGATTCAAAGCAGCGGCCAACGAGAATCGCCGTGAACCGATCAGTCTCTTCGCGTGCAGCTGCGTTTCGATCGGCCGGGCGATGTCACGCAGCCGTCACACATCCGCGCAAAAATCAATCGTGAGTTGAACGGTGGGGAACGTCATATAATTGCCCTTGCCGCGATCCTTTTCAGTTGCACCGGGAGGCCGTTTTGAAGAACAAGGGAGAATTTCCGGTCGAATCTTCCTCCGCTCCGGCCGCGTTCACCCGGCGGCGAATGCTGAAGGGCGCGGCCGGGCTCGGAATTGCGGCCGCGGCGCAGGCGCTGATGCCATTCCATGTGCGCCGCATGCTCGCTCAGGCCCAGGAAAAGCAAGGCTCGCTCAAAGACATCAAGCACGTCGTGCTGCTGATGCAAGAAAATCGTTCGTTCGATCACTACTTCGGCACGCTGGCCGGCGTTCGCGGTTTCAACGACCCAAAAGCAATGAAGCTGTATTCCACCGGGAGGTCTGTCTTCTACCAGCCGGACGTGGAAAATCCCGATGGCTACCTGCTGCCGTTCCACCTCGACACGCGCGCCACCAGCGCGCAGAAAATTCCCTCCACCAGTCACGCCTGGGCCGTGCAGCACGAAGCGTGGAATCAGGGCGACATGGATCGCTGGCTTCCCGCGCACCGCCAGGCGGACGGTGTGAACGGCCCCTACTGCATGGGTTATTACACGCGCGCCGACATTCCTTTTCAATTTGCGCTGGCAGAATCCTTCACGCTCTGCGACGAATATTTTTGCTCCGTGATGGGCCCCACGTGGCCAAACCGCATGTACTGGATGACCGGCACGATCGATCCAGACGCTACCGGTGGCGGGCCGATCACGCACAATTCCGCGCCACCGGGCGGCTATACGTGGACCACCTACGCCGAGCGCCTCGAAAAGGCCGGAATTCTCTGGAAGGTTTATCAGCTCGAAGATAACTACGGCTGCAACATGCTGCAAAATTTCAAAGTCTTTCAGGAAGCGCTGAAGACTTCGCCTCTCTACCAGCGCGGAATGCTGCGCGGGCAGGAAGGCACGTTCGAATACGACGCAATCAACGACAAATTGCCGGCCGTCTCCTGGATCATTCCCACCAGCTACCAATCGGAACATCCCGATTACATGCCCGCCGACGGCGCAGCATTCATAGCCAGCAAGATCGATGCGATCGCCGCGAATCCGGATGTGTGGGCGAAAACCCTCTTCATTCTGAACTACGACGAAAATGACGGCCTCTTCGACCACGTTGCTCCACCCGTTCCGCAAGACGGCACGCCGCACGAATTCATCAACGGGCTGCCCATCGGCGGTGGCTTTCGCGTTCCCTGCATTCTCGTGTCACCGTGGACCACCGGCGGCTGGGTATGCAGCGACGCCTTTGACCACACGTCGGTGCTCCAATTCCTTGAAAAATTTACTGGCGTGCGTGAAGACAACCTCACCGACTGGCGCCGCCGCACGTTCGGCGACCTCACCTCCGCGCTGCGCCTCGCAAGAGCGAGCAAAGAGCCTCCCGCGCTGCCGGACACGAGCGGCCCATTGCGCCTCGCCGAGTACGAGGCCACATTCCTGCCGAGACCCGTGTTTCCCACCACCAATCAGAAGCCGCCCGAGCAAGAAAAGAGTCGCGGCGTAACCGAGCCGAAAAAAGAATCCTGATTTCCCTCGCGGCCCTGATCGCATCTATACTCGATGCTTCCAGAAATTTTTGTGACCTGCCTCCGCCTTCTCGCATCTATATAAAACGTAACAAGTCGCGTTGACATATCTGTATAAATCGTATTAGAACGTATACGGCTGGTTCGGGCCAGCTCTTTCCGTTGCTTGAATAACCGCAGGTTTCTCTCTCAAGGGGGATGGGGAAATGCTCCGCACTTCATATGGCTTGGTGTCTCAACGGATCTTCGCCGCCGCTCGCGGCCTCCGCCGGTCGTGCCGCGTGTGCGTGTTGTGCGTCCTGCTCGCGTTCTCGGCGCCAGCGCTATTCGCGCAGGTGTCTGCCACGCTTTCGGGAACGGTAACGGACCAGTCCGGCGCAGCGATCGTCGGCGCGGATGTGGCCGTGCGCGACGTTGAGACGGGCGTTGTGCGAAACGCAACCACCAATGCCGAGGGGCGCTACCAGGTCTTCGCGCTCTCCGTCGGTGAATACGAAGTTCATGCCCGCAAGAACGGCTTCACTGAAGAAGTGCGCACGGGTATCCAACTGGTTGTCGGCCAGTCAGCGAGCGTCGATTTGACCCTTCGAGTCGGTGAAGTCTCCCAGCACGTGACCGTCAGCTCTGACGCACCGATGGTTTCCACCACCACTTCGGACATCTCCGGCCTGGTCGGCGAGCGCCAGGTAAAGGATCTGCCGCTGAACGGAAGAAGCTACGATTTGTTACTTCCCCTCAACCCCGGCATCGTGAATTTCACATCGCAAAAAACCGGCGGAACGGGCGTTTCGAATTCTTCGACGGGCAATAATTTCGCCGTTTCCGGCAACCGGCCGCAGCAAAATCTTTTCCTGCTCAACGGGATCGAATATACGGGCGCGGCAGAAAACAATATGCAGCCAGGCGGTCCAAGCGGCCTGCTGCTGGGTGTCGAGGCCGTGCGCGAATTCAACGTGCTAAGCGACTCCTACGGCGCCGAGTATGGCAAGCGGCCGGGCGGCCAAGTGCTCATCGCGACGCAGGGCGGATCGAACGAATGGCACGGCTCGCTCTATGAATTCCTCCGCAATAGCGCGCTCGACGCGCCGAATTATTTCGACAAGGGCTCGCCACCTCCCTTCCAGCGCAATCAATTCGGAGTCGCTGGCGGTGGCCCGATCCGCAAAGACAAGACGTTTCTATTCGCCAACTATGAGGGATTTCGCCAGAATCTTCACCAGACGTCCGCTGCCTTCGTTCCGGACCTTGCTTCAAGAGCCGCAGCGGTTCCGAGCGTCCAGCCGCTCTTGAACCTTTGGCCCACGCCGCCCGCGGGCGCGCCGGATTTCAACGGCATCGCGCAGGTTTTCAGCAGCCCACTGCAAACGATTCGCGAGGATTTCGGCACCGTGCGCGTCGATCAAGTCTTCTCGCAGAGCGACACACTCTCTGCTGTCTATACGATTGACGACGGCGGCGACGTTACGGCCACGACTGCCGATCCCTATAGCACAGACATTTTGAATTTGCGCGAACAGGTGCTCAGCCTCGAAGAGACGCACATCTTCTCGCCCCGCGTGGTCAATACGGCGCGGTTCGGGTTTTCGCGCGCCGGCTATTTCTTCACCGGCGAGCCGACGCCCGGCACTCCTGCGGCCGGCGTGCCAGGCTTCCTCACTGGCTTGCCGGTCGGCGCAGTGGTCGTAGGCGGCAGCGCCGCTTCGAATCCGCAGGCATCCATCGGTCTTGCCGGGAGCAACAACGGCAGCGACCTGCACGTCGCGCGAAATCTCTTCACCTACGAAGATCAGCTCGCGTGGAATCGTGGCAAGCATCAATTCAGCTTTGGAGTCTGGTTCCAGCGCCTGCAGTCCAACGAAGGACTCACGTTGAGCCAGTTCGGCCAAGCGACGTTTGCGAGCCTCGCCACGTTTTTGGCCGGCAACACGTCGTCGTTTCTCTACAGCCCCACTCCAACCGAGTTGAACTGGCGATCCCTGTTTAGCGCGCTCTACGCACAGGACGTCGTCCGCCTTCGCCCCAACCTGACCCTCTCGCTCGGTTTCCGCGGCGAAATCTCGAACGGCTGGAACGAAGCCCACGGCCGCGCTGCCAATTACACGTTCACCGATGGCGTGATCTCCACCGACCCGCGCATCGCCTCTTCTATCTTCACTGTGAACAACGCGAAATTCCTGCCGCAGCCGCGCATCGGTCTCGCCTGGAGCCCGCTTGGTCCCAAGACCGTCCTGCGCGCAGCGTTCGGCATGTACAACGATCTGCAGGACGCGCTCGGCTATCGCACCGACCAGAACGCGCCATTCAACACGACCTACAGCATTCCGGCTCTGCCCGTATCAAGCTTGCCGATCGATCCGACGGCGCCGGCTCCCGCGAGCGCGAAGATCGTTCCCGGCGGCGTTCAGCCGAACATGCAAACGCCCACGTTGATTTCCTGGTCGCTGCGCGTCGATCGCGAACTCTCTCCCAATACGGCGCTGACTGTCGGCTACATCGGCTCTCACGGCTATCACGAATTGATCGGCATCGACGGCAACGAACCGATTCCCGTCATCTGCCCCGCGACCACTTGCCCAACCGTCTATCCCACCTGGGATCCGACAATGCCGACCACGCCGACGAATTCACCGACCGTTGGCTTTCCGGTAGGTTCGCCTCTTGCCGGGGCCCCCGTGCCCGCTGGCAGCTACCACATTCCTGCGGGAACGCCGAAAGCCAATCCCAGCCCCACGCTGGCGAATACGTGGACGTGGTTTTCCGAAGGGACCAGTTCTTACAACGCTCTGCAGGTGGACTTGCGGCGGCGCTTCAGCCACGGCCTGTCCGTTCGAGGTATCTACACTTGGTCCAAGGCCCTCGACGACGGAGATTCGCTGAACCAGACCACGGCGGGAAACGCGCCGGGCCTCGCGTCCAATCCTTTCAATCTGCGTGCCGATTGGGGCCCCGCAACGTACGACGTGCGCAATTTGGGTGTCATCAACGCCATCTATCAGCTTCCCTTTGGACGCGGGCAAGCGTTCGGAGGTGACCTCGAAGGATGGAAGAACGGGCTTGCGGGCGGATGGTCGGTCGCCAGCATCATCACGGCGCAGTCCGGCTTTCCGTTCACACCGCAGCTCAGCTACAACCCGTCGAACAACGGCGACACGCGCAATCCCGTCCGTCCGTTTCTCAATCCGGATTTTCACGGCCCCGTGGTTCTCGGCAAGCCGTCGCAGTGGTTCAATCCGGCCGCATTCATCGCCCCGCCATCGACTCTCGGCTTCTACGGAAACGTGGGTAGAGACGAGTACACCGGGCCGGGCCTGGCCACGTGGGATTTTTCGGTGCTGAAAGATACGCCGATTCGCGAGCGGCTCACGCTGCAGTTCCGCGCGGAGATTTTCAATATTTTGAACCGCGCCAATTTCAATACCCCGAACTTGATCGTCTTCACTCCTCCGACGGCGACAAATCCGACGGGGCTTTCGGGAACGGCGGCAGCGATCACCAGCACGTCGACCACCGCCCGGCAAGTGCAGTTCGCGCTCAAGCTGCTTTGGTAATCTTCGTTTTTCGAGCCTGATGAGAGAGGGCATGGATGGGAGGCGAGCATCGCTTCGCCTCCTTTTCATTCGCCGGTTGAACCGATTCAAACTGACCACATCACACCGCCAAGTGACTTCTGTCACATACTCCCATTTCGGGATGTTCTACAAGCGAGGCATGGAGGTGAAGGCCATGCCAACCGTCGCCACGCAAGCCCGAATCCAACTGAAGAACATACTATTTGCCACCGATTTTTCCTGGGCGGCTACAACCGCTGCTCCGTATGTGAATGAAATTGCTCGCCATTTTGGCGCGCATATTGTGGCTGCTCATATCCGGCCTCCTGTGGTCAATCCCATGACCTATCCCACGTCTTGGCCCGTTTACGTCGAGGCGGCCGAAGCCGAAAACAAGAAGCATCGCTCCGAACTTTTGAGCATGTTCCCCAGCGAAACGGAAGTGATCATCGAAGAGGGCGATGCGCGGACCAAGCTCCCCGCGCTCGTCGAAGAGAAGAAAATTGACCTGCTGGTAATGGGCACTCATGGAAGGACGGGTGTGCCGCGGTTCGTTCTCGGCTCGGTCGCCGAGGAGGTCTTTCGCAAGGTCGCCTGCCCGGTCTTGACCGTCGGGCCCAACTCGATGCCGTCTCTGGTGAATCCCGGAGAGTTCAGCAGGATTCTATTCCCTACGGATTTCACTGCGGCCTCCTTCGCCGCGTTTCCCTACGCCCTCTCGCTGGCGCAGGAGTTCCAGGCGGAATTGACGCTCCTGCACATCGTGCCGGAGCCCAAGCCGGGAGACCTGGTTTCCGCGCAGGATGTCCGCGGAGGCGCCGAACATCGGTTGCACAAAATGCTTCCGGAAGAGGCGATGGCATGGTGCCGGCCGGACTACGTGGTCGTGAGCGGAGAGATCGGAGAAAAGATTCTGGAAACCGCCAAGCGGAAGAGGGCAGATCTGGTCGTTCTCGGTGTCCATCCGGACACCGGATTTCCGGGTGCGTCCACACATCTGCCGATCGCCGTGGCGCATTCCGTGGTTGCACACGCGATGTGCCCGGTCTTGACCGTTCGCGGCTGAGCGAAGGCTCTCCCAGCTAATAAGTCTCCCGCCGGCCTCGGGGAGATCGAATGAGTTGCCTCCCGGCAAAGCTCGATTTCCCCGGGGCCCTTTATTTTGGGTGGAGAGGTGATATCTGCGAATCGAGGGAAGAGAATCGTAGCCGTTTTGCAGGATCAGGATCGACCACTCGTCGCGTGCAACTAATTTCCAGAGACAAAAATGCAGAATGCAACCATCTCACTTTACGTCACGCTTCTTCCCCCCAATAGTCATTCCGAGCCTGCCTGCCCCAGACATGCCGGAACGGCGAACATCAGCCAGCAGGGGTTTTGCGAGGATCACAACAGAGCCAAGGCGAATCTATGCTGCCGCCTTGCGATTTTCCGGACGCGCCTTCTCTAGCGAAGCGATCATCCTTCTCAACCAATTCAACACGGCTGATTCCAGCTCATCCTCCGTGCTCGTGCGATAGAGGCTGTCGACCGTTTCGCCTTCGGAATTCAGCGGAATGAAGTTGCAGGGAACTTTCGCGTCGCGAAAATCCTCCGGGACAAACGGCGCAAGCGCGCATTCCGCGCAACGCCGCTCTCCGGGAGGCATGCCGCGATTGAGGCACATCGGAGAATCTTCGAACATATACTTGGGCCGCCAGTTGTCTTTCGGCGACAAACGATATCCGCCGGCTTCGATGAACGCCAGCTCGGCTCTGAGTGCTGAGAGCGATTTTTCAGGTGTGCTTGCCATGTTGCGACAACTCCCGGTACCATAATCGCCGCGGAGCGGCTGCAAGTCTGTGACACGCGTCACGGCCGCCAAATTTGTGACGGTTTGCCGTTAGCGGTCGCGTCCTTTGGGGTTTGGGGTGCCTTGTCGTTCGACAACGCTTGCTGGCTCCTTGACGTTCGCCATCGTTCCATCCGATTCGGGCAACAATGGCTCGGACAGCACTTGAGGAAACCGTCCTCCGGATTGCCGGGCAGCCTTGGTGGGACGATTTCTGAGGTGATGTGGCCGCAAAAGACACGACTCACGAAAGCGAATTCTTCATGGGCCCTGACGAGCTCTTCGAGAAATTGTTCGAACAGTCGCCGGACGCTGTGGTAGTGGCGGACGCCACCGGCCGCATTGTCCAAGTGAACGCCCAGGTGGCGCAGTCATTCGGCTACTCTCCCTCGGAGCTTTCCCAGCAACCCGTCGAAATCCTCATCCCGCAGAGGTTCCGCCCCTCGCATCCCGCCTTTCGCGAATCTTACATGCAGCATCCTCATCGCCGCGTGATGGGCGCAGGTCTGAGTCTTTTTGGCCTGCGCAAGGATGGCTCGGAATTCCCCGCGGACATCATGCTCACGCCCGTAGAGACTTCGGGCGGGCAATTTATCCTGGTCGTCATTCGCGACATCACCGAACATCAGCGCCTGCAAAAATCGCTCCGCGATGTAGAGAGCCGATTCCGCCTGTTTGTAGAAAATGTCCGGGACTACGCCATTTTCCAGCTCAACCCGGAAGGGCTTGTGAAGAGTTGGAACGTGGGCGCCGAGAGAATGAAGGGCTATGCCGCGAACGAAATCCTCGGCAAGCATTTCTCCTGCTTTTATACGCAGGAAGATCTGGACCGTGGAAGGCCCGAAGAGCTCCTGCAACAAGCCCGAGAACACGGGCGCGCCGAAGACGAAGGCTGGCGCGTGCGCAAAGACGGTTCTCGCTTCTGGGCCAACGTTGTCATCACGTGTATCCGCGATGAAGAGAATCGGGTGGATGGCTATGCCAACGTCGTCCGCGACTTCACCAGCCGCAAACGAGCCGAAGAGGCTCTCCTGCTCGGCATGACGCAGGAAATGCTCTCGAGTCTCGATGTTCGCAAACTGCTGGCAGCCATTTCTTCAGGCATTGGCGCGATTGTCGAAAATGATTTCGCCGCTCTTGCGCTTCAGGATGTGCCGTCCAGAGACCTTCGCCTGCAGATTCTCAATCCCGCGCCGCCGGCCGGCTCTCCGGCCACAGAGGTTCTTCTGCCCCTAGAGGGAACTGCGGCCGGATGGGTGTTCCGCCACAATCAGCCGCTGATTCTCAACGATTTTGAAGCCACCAAATTCAGCCCGTCGAGCTACGAGCCGCTCGTCTCGCAGGGAATTAAGGCGGCGTGTTTTCTCCCTCTCGCAAACGAGCGACGCAATCTCGGGTTGCTGATCGTCGGACGCAGGCAAGCCTTCGCTTGGCAGGAGCAGGATGTCTCTATGCTCGCCCAAGTGGCCGCGCAGGTTTCCGTGGCGCTCGACAACGCTCTCGCCTTCCAGCAGATCTCCAATCTCACGGAGAAGCTGCAGCAGGAGCGCTCTTATCTCGAAGAAGAGCTGCGCACCGTTTACAGCTTCGAAGAAATCATCGGCGAATCTTCAGGGCTCAAACGCGTGCTCGCACAGGTCGAAAACGTCGCCGCCACCGATGCCACGGTCCTAATTCTCGGCGAGACAGGCACGGGCAAAGAACTCATCGCCCGCGCCATTCACAATCTCAGTTCCCGCCGCGAGCAGACTTTCGTCAAGCTCAATTGCT
>Ga0335073_10017353_pt1 | contig 10077 bp, 8 predicted proteins | sample Lox_Sample_22_FD_207093 | JGI IMG/M metagenome (GOLD analysis project Ga0335073, IMG submission 207093) | Soil microbial communities from Loxahatchee National Wildlife Refuge, Florida, United States - Lox_Sample_2.2 | ecosystem: Environmental > Terrestrial > Soil > Wetlands | place: USA: Florida... | reverse complement strand
CGGGGTTGGCGGTGAAGTCCGGGAGCTCCGCCAGCGCCAGGTTGATCTTCACGACGCCGGAACGGGTCTTCCAGTTCTCGATGTCCCGGGTGAAGTCGGCGGGCAGGTGCTCGCGGCCGACGTGGTCGAGGAAGGCGGTCTTCGGGTGCAGGGAGGTGACGACGATCTTCGCGGGTATCTCTTCGCCGTTAGCCAGGACCACGCCCGTCGCCCGGCCGCTGCCAGGGGCGACGCGGACCCTCGCGACCGGGGCGCCGGTCCGGATCGTGACGCCGAACGACCGCGCCGCGCTGGCGATCGCCGCCGCGACGCCGCCCATGCCGCCCTCCGGGAACCCCCAGCTGCCGAGCCGCCCGTCGCCCACGTCGCCGATCGAGTGGTGCGCCATCACGTACGCGGTGCCCGGCTCGTACGGGCCCGCCCAGGTGCCGATCACGCCGTTCACCGCCAGCGCGCCCTTGATCTGCGGCGAGACGAACCACTCGTCGAGCAGGTCGGCGATGGACATCGTCATCAGCCGGGTCACGTCGGCGATCGTGCGCACGTCGAGGCCGCGGTGCTTCCAGGCGAGGCGCAGCGTGGCGGCGAGGTCGGCCGGGCGGCGCGAGCCGATCTTCGGCGGGACCGTCAGGAGCAGCGGGCCGAGCACGTCGGCCAGGCCGCCGAGCCAGGCGTTCCACTTCGGGTAGGCGTCGGCGTCGGCCTTGGACCACTTCGCGATTTCGTCGTAGGCGCGGCTGGAGTCCTCTTCGTACAGGGTGAGCGACCCGCCCTCCGGGAACGCCTGGTAGTACGGGCCCATCGGGAAGACCTTGTAGCCGTGCTTCTCCAGCGACAGGTCTTTGGTGATCGTCGGCGGCAGCAGGGACATCACGTAGGAGAGCCGGGTCACCTTGAATTCGGGCGCCTCCGGCCACGGCGCCTCGGTGGTCGCCGCGCCGCCCGTCGTGTCGCGTGCCTCGAGGACCAGCGTCCGCGCGCCGGACCGGGCCAGGTAGGCGGCCGCCACCAGGCCGTTGTGCCCGCCGCCGACGACAATCGCGTCGTAGCTCTCCGCTGCCATGGTCGTGTGCCCTCCTGCAAAAAGTTTGACTGAACATTCAGTCTAGGTTCATGGTACGATTCTCGGCAAGGTCGACCTAGGACAGCGACCTAAGACAGGGAGCCAGCGGGACGATGGCACAGGGATCTGGACCTTCGAACGGCAAGGTGACCGAGCAGCGCCGGGAGCAGATGCTCCGGTCCGCGCTCGAGGTCATCGTGGCGCGTGGCTACGCGGAGACGCGGATCGCCGACGTGGCCGAGCACGCGGGAACGTCGCCGGCCCTCGTTATCTACTACTTCAAGACGCGCGACCAGCTGCTCACCGAGGCGCTGCGCTACTCCGAGGACACGTGGTACGCGGCGGGCAAGCAGCGGCTCGCGGGGATCTCGACGGCGGCCGGGCGGCTGACCGAGCTGATCGCGATGACGTGCCTGCCGGACACCGACCCGAACCAGCGCACGGAATGGCTGCTCTGGCTCGACCTCTGGGCGCTTTCCCCGCGCAATCCCGGGGTCGCCGCGGTGCGGCACAAGTTCGACGAACGGTGGCGGGAGACGATCGAGTCCACCGTGCTGGCCGGCCAGGATGCCGGTGAATTCGCGGCCGGCATCAACGCCGGCGATTTCGCGGACACGCTGTCGGCGCTGCTCGATGGCATGGCCGTGCAAATCGCCCTGGAAGATCCTGACATGCCGCCTTCGCGTGCCTATGATCTCGCCATGCGCTACGCGGCCGGCCAGCTCGGGTTCGCGTGGCAACCAACGGAAGGATGACGGCATGGCAGCGAGTCTCGATCTCGTCGGGCTGACCAAGCGGTTCGGCCACGGCCACCCCGCCGCGGTGGACAACATCGACCTGTCGGTGGCCAGCGGCGAGTTCTTCTCGCTGCTCGGTCCGTCCGGCTGCGGCAAGACGACCACCTTGCGACTGGTCGCCGGGTTCGAGGAGCCGACGGCCGGCCGGATCATGCTCGACGGCGCCGATGTCTCGCATATGCCGCCGCACAAGCGCAACGTCAACACGGTCTTCCAGAGCTACGCGCTGTTCCCGTTCCTGACCGCGTTCGACAACGTGGCGTTCGGCCTCAAGCACAGCCGCGTCACCAAGGCGGAGCTGAAGAAGCGGGTCAACGACGCCCTCGCGCTCGTCGACATGGCCTCGTTCACGTCGCGGCGGCCCGCGCAGCTGTCCGGTGGCCAGCAGCAGCGCGTGGCGCTCGCCCGGGCGCTGGTGCTGAACCCCGCCGTGCTGCTGCTTGACGAGCCGCTCGGGGCGCTTGACGCCAAACTGCGCCGGTCGCTGAAAGTGGAGCTCAAGGCGCTCCAGGAGCGGGTGGGGATCACGTTCATCTACGTGACCCACGATCAGGAAGAGGCGCTGACCATGTCCGACCGGCTGGCGGTCATGCACGCCGGCCACATCGCTCAGATCGGCACCCCCCGCGAGGTGTACGAGGAGCCCGCCGATTCTTACGTGGCCGACTTCCTCGGGGCCGCCAACCTCTTGAAGATCTTTATTTCCGAACGAAGCGGTGACTCCGCGGCCACCCTCACGCTGGGCGCGGTGGCCCTGAAGACGTCCAACGCCGTCCCGGCCGAGCCGGGCGCGACCGCGGAGGCGGTGATCCGCCCCGAGCGGATCCGCGTCGAGGCGCACGGCTCGTCCGGTCCCAACCGGGTGCCCGCCCTGGTGGAGCGGGTGGTCTACCTCGGCGCCGCGACGCAGGTCATCCTCCGGCTGGCCACGGGAGAGTCGCTCCAGGCCGTCGTCGCCAACGACGAACGGGTCCTGGCGGGCCTGACGGCGGGCGACCCGGTCCACGCGTACCTGCCCGCCGACGCGCTCCGGGTGCTGGCGAGCGCCCCGGTGCCAGCCGCGGCGGCGGCGGAGGCCGAGGCAACCGCGGCGGCCCCGCTGGCAAGCTAGCCCGGCGGGCATCCGCGGTAACGAGGAAAGAGTCAGCGCGGCTGCGTCGTCACGGGTGATCGCAGGACAACGTTGCGCCACGCCTCGAGTAGCTCATCGAGGTGCTCCCCTGGATCAGGCGGGTACGCGGGAAGACGAGCACATGAGGGTTCGATGAATCAGACCGGTGTCCCGAACGTGATGGAGAAGGGCGGCGGCTGGCGCCTCGTGGCGATGTCAGAGATTTCCTGCGCCGCGCGGCGGCTGTGCCGGCTCCAGGCGGCGCGTACGGCAGGAACGACCTGCCGCACGACTTCCGCCGTCATCCCGGGATCGAGCAGCGCCAGCGCGGCCAGGATGCGGAGCTGACCAAGGATGGCGTCGGTGGCCGGCGGTCTCCCAGGCAGGCTGGTCACCCGGTGCCTGATCAGGTAGGCGGCCGTCTCGAGCACCCAGCTGATCTCCCCGTGGCTGCGTTCGTTGTCGGCGGGGACATCGCGCAGGAACTCCTCGAAGCGGGCGTTCAGGGTCACGGGCTGAGCGGCGGGGACCGGCTCGATCCAGCGCGGCCGGGTGGTACGGCGCAGCCAGCCGGAGGCCCCGCGCGCCGACGCGACCGGCTGGAAGCTCTTCCCGTCGTCCGTGCTGACCATCAGCTGATCGACCCAGCCGCGCTCGCCCTCGGCGCGCATCCGGGCGGCGATCGTGCCGTCATTGGCCACCGTGATCCCGTCCACCCGGCGAGGCAGGTCGGCGAGACCCTGCACGGCGAACGTGGCGAGATCGATCACCACCAGCTTCCAGGGCGGCTCGTCGTTCCCGCCGGTGACCGCCAGCACACACGAAGCCCCGCCCCTCGGATACCAGGTCGCGGCGCGATATGCCGTCCCGATTCCCGCGCAGTGCCCGGTCCTGATATCCACCAGTTGCGGCACCGGGAAGCCAGCCAGCAGAAACCGCCCGTCCGGGGAGACTGACAGGTCGCCAAAGCCCTCCGTGCCATCGTGCATCCGGGTGATCAGCCGCATCTTGCCGCTGACCAGGTCATGGGCGAACAGGCAGTGCTCGGCCTGGTTCAGGCCCGCGATGCCTGGATCCCGGCAGAACTGCAAAGTGATCGCCGTGTTTCCGTCCGGCGCAAGACGGATGTCCGTCACATTTCCGTAGACGCTGGCTGGGCCGGCCTGCGCTCCCCAGTAATCGCCGGGAGCGCTCGCGTAGGTGAAATACCAGGCCGGAAACTCCAGGCGCGAGAAGTTATCCGGGTCCGTCGCGGCCGCCGAAACCCAGTGATGGGAGACGTAGTCCGCTCCGGCCGGCATCCCCCACTGTGACGCCTCTACGCTCCTCGCGGCCACGGCACGCTGCGCTCGCGGCGAAAGATCGAACGCGGTGTCGCTGAAACCAGGCGGGGTGAGGATGTGACCTGACGCCGTCCGGACCAGCGACTCAGCGGGGTGACCGCGCTCGGCCGTGACCTTCTCCGCCGCGCGCAGATGCTCCAGGGGCGTCTCGTGCCCGCCCATGGAATTCGCTTCCACCGACTCGATATAGACAAGAGAATCAGAAGAGGCCATTTTCGCGCATTTTCCTGTCTCGCGGCGGCAGCCCGCGGTGCCGCGGAATGCGGGAAAGCACGCATATGTTAGCCGCGCCGGATAACGGCAACACGGCGTTCCAGGCAAGTAACGCGAAAAGAAGAATCTAGGCTTCGCCTGATATCGCGGTGAGGGCGGCCAGGCCACTGCCGCGTTCACCTCGGGTCAGGAGGCGGTAGCCGAAGTAGCCGATGATCACGATGATCAGGGACATCGCCAGCATGATCGAGCCCAGGGCGTTCAGGGCCGGGCCGCCGTTACCGCCGTGCTGCGTCGAGTAGATGATCACGGACATCGGGGTGTTGCCGGCGCTCGAGGAGAGCAGGTCGACGATCACGAAGTCGTCGATGACCCCGGAGAACACCAGGACGGCGCTGGCGAAGATGGCCGGGGCGAGCAGCGGGAGCATGACCCGGCGGGCCACCTGGAACTGGTTCGCGCCCAGGTCGGCGGCCGCTTCCTCGTACTGACGGCCGAGCGTCACCAGGCGGGCCTGTACCACGATCGCGGGCCAGGACACGTTCCAGGTGACCAGGCCGAGCACCTCCGCGCGCGTGCCCAGGTGCACGGTGCTGAACAGCGTCGTGAAGACGAAGAACATCGACACGCCGAAGATCAGCTCGGGAATCACGTAGGACAGGATCATCACGAAGTTGAACGTGGCGGGGACCGGGCCCCGCAATCGGTTGATGCCGAGCGCGAACGCCACCCCGATGGGGACCGCGATCACGGTCGTGAGCACCGACAGCCGGACCGTCTGGATGACCGCGGCGTGCAGCTGCGGGTCGTGCCACACCGAGTTGACCGGGTCGCTGAAGTACCAGCGCCAGGAGAACCCCTGCCACGCGGACTGCGACCGGCCGTTGTTGAACGAGAACAGCACGGCGATCACGATCGGCACCAGCGACCAGATCAAGTAGAGCCAGGTGAAGCCCTCGAGGAACCACGGGTGGCGCCACGGGTTGCGCCAGAGCGGCGGCTTCGTGCTTTTCTCGGCGGTGCCCGGCGCGACGGGGGCGGCGCCGGGTGCTTTAGTCGCGGTCATCGGACGACGGCCTCCCTGTTGGTCGCGATCACGTAGTAGACCATCGGGATCAGCAGGACGAGCAAGAGCATCAGGGACAGCACCGCGCCCTGGCCTTCCAGGCCGGGCGTACCCAGCTGGCCCTGGATCAGGTTGCCGATCATCGACGTGGACGCCGCGCCGGACAGCATCTGGTTGGTGTAGTAGTCGCCGAGCATCGGCAGCACCGTGATCAGCAGGCCGGTGAGGATCGCCTGCCGCGACAGCGGGAGCGTCACGTGGACGAACGTGCGGAACCGGCCGAGCCCGAGGTCGCGCCCGGCTTCCAGCAGCGCCGGGTCGATCCGGTCGAGGCCCGCGAACAGCACGATGATCAGGTACGGGATGTATCCGTAGACGAGACCGAGCACCACGGTCGCGGAGTTGCCGCTCAGCCAGTTGACCGGTGAAATGCCGACCCAGCCGAGCGCCTTGTTGACGTAACCGCTGGTGGACAGCAGGTCCACCCAGGCGAGCATCCGCATCATGTAGCTGATCCAGAACGGCGCGATCAGCAGCACGAGGAACAGCGCCTTGCGCCGCCCGGCGAACCGGGCCACGAAGTACGCCGCCGGGTAGCCGATCAGCAGGCAGAGCAGCGAGGCGATGGCCGTGTAGAGCAGCGTGCGGATGATGATCGGGCCGGCGAAAGACGACGACCCGAAGATGTCCCGCCACACGTTGATCACGCCGGAGGAGGACCACGCGAACGGGTTCCAGACCGGGACCGGCGCCTCGATGAGCTGGTCGAGCTTGCCCATCGCGATCGCGAGCACCGCGTACAACGGCACGAGGAACAGCACCGCGAGCCACAAGATCCCGGGCGCCGCCAGGGCAACGTAGAACGCGTTGCGGCGCCTTCGGCCGGCGTTCGCCCGCGCGGGAGATGACAGCATCCGGCCTCCTCAGATCCCGTTGCTCACGACGAGCCAAGCCTGCTGCCACAGCGCGTCGGCGTCCACCGGGAGCTGTAGCTCGAACAAGCCGGTCTTGAAGTTCGACGGCAGCACCACGGTCGACGAGAGTGCCGGGGGCAGGATCTGCTCCTTGATCAGCACCTGCGGGGTCACCCCGTTCAGCGGCTGCATGTAGCCGTTCCACGAGATGTTGTCGAGCGCGACCGGCAGGTCGAGCATGTAGTTGAGGAACTCGTGCGCGAGCACCGGATTGCTCGCCCCCTTGAGCACCACGATCGTGTCGTTGTTCACCGGACCGCGCCCGTCGGGCGGGAACCAGTAGCCGACCACGTCGACGTTCACGCCCTTGGGCATGTAGGACGCGGCCGCGGCCATGTCGCCTGACCAGGCGTTGGTGATCCAGGTTTGGCCGCCCGGGACGTTCGAGTAGTCACTGGACGAGATCATCACGTCGGTCAGCGCGCTGAGCTGCTCGAGCGACTTCCGGGCCAGGGCGATCTGCGAGTAGTCCGTGGTGTTGAGGTTGAAGATCCCGTTCTTCATCAGGCCGAGGCAAATGCCCTCGCGGTAGTCGTCGAGGATGGCGACCCGGCCGCGGTACTTGCCCTGCCAGGGCATGGCCCACGGGTTCTTCATCGTGTAGGGGTTCTCGTTCACCAGGTCTTTGCGCCAGGCGATCCCGGTCGTGTAGATCGTGTACGGGATCGTGTACTGCCAGTCCACGTCGTAGAACGGGTTCTTGTAGTCGGGCCAGGCCTGGGTGATGTTCGGGATGTAAGAGTGGTTGAGCGGCTGGGCGAGCTGGCCCTCGACGAGCTGCCCGAGCACGTCGGGGGTCGCGCCCATGAGCACGTCGAATGTCAGGCCGTTGCGCAGCTTCGCCAGCGCCTCGTCCATCGAGTCGAACGTCGTGACCTGCACCTTGCACTTGAACTTCTTGGCGAAGTTGTTAACGACGTCCTGGTTGATGTACGCCACCCAGTTATAGATCTGCAGCGTGGCGTCCGTCTCCTGGGGCAGGCCGGAGGCGATCGGCTTGTTGCCGGCGAACACCGGCCACTTCACCGGGTTGTTCGGCCGGGGCAGCGGCAGCGTGCCCGAGCCGGTCAGGTCTGAGGCGCAGCCGGTCAGCAGCGATGTCGCAGCACCGGCGCCGCCCAGGGCAGCGAGGGCCGAGAGGCCGGCGCCGCCTTTCAGGAACGTCCTGCGCGGCATGCCGTGCCCCTGCCAGCCTTCACGCGGGTGTACCAACGGCGGCCTCCCTGGGGGACCTGGGCCCTACCTGACTGAATGTTCGGTCAATTCAACTCTTGGTCGGGCACGGTGACAAGGTTTCGTCTGTAAAAAGTGGGTTGCGGTGTACGGCTGGAGGCTATTGTGCGCCAACCGCCGCCGCGAATGTCCGGAAATTGGTGATCAGCCGGTCGATGTCCGACTCGTCGTGCTGTACCGAGATGAGCCACTGCTCGATCTTTCCCCACGGCGGCAGGAACACCCCGCCGTTGTGCTGGAAGAGCCAGTGCGCTTGGCTGCGGGTGTCGTCGACGGTGAGGAACTCGCGGTAGTCGCGGACCGCGCTCGCGCCGAAGACGACACAGCCCTTGGCGCCCGCGGTCACCACGTGCGCGTTCAGGCCGAACTCCTCGATCGCCGACTCGATGCCCTCGGCCGCCTGCGAGCGCAGGCTCTCGATTTTCAGGTACGCCCGGTCGGTGGCGACCTCGGTCAGCATGGCGCGGGTGGCGGACATCGCGAGCGGGTTGCCGTTGAAGGTGCCGACCATCTCATAGCCGCCCTCCGCCACGAAGTCCATGAGCTCGGCCGTGCCGCCGACCGCGGCGACCGCTACGCCGCCGCCGAGCGACTTGGCGAGGCAGACCAGGTCGGGGGTGACGCCGGACTGCCTGGTGACTCCGCCGGGGCCGACTGTCAGGCCGGTCTTGACCTCGTCGAAGGTGAGCAGCGCGCCGTGGGAGTGCAGGAGGTCCTTGAGGCCCGCCAGGTAGCCGGGGACCGGGTGGATGATGCCGGCGTTCATCATGACCGGCTCGACGATCATGCCGGCGACCTGGCCCGGATGCGCTTCGAGCAGCCCGGCGACGCTGGCGAGGTCGTTGAACTGCGCGATCAGGGTAAGGGAGGTGATCGCCGCGGGGATGCCGGTGGACGACGGAACCTGATTGGGCGCGTTGCGCGGGCCGGCTTCCTCCAGCGGCGGCATGACCGAGACCTGCACCGAGTCGTGGTGGCCGTGATAGCCGCCCTCGACCTTGATGATCAGGTCGCGGTTGGTGTACGCGCGCATGAGGTGGACGGCGTCCATGGTCGCTTCGGTGCCGGAGTTGGCGAAGCGCCAGCGCGGCAGGCCCCAGCGGCGCGCGAGTTCCTCGGCGACCACGATCGCGTTCTCGGTCGGCTGGGCGAAGTGGGTGCCGCGCCCGGCGGCCGCCCGGACGGCGGCCGCGATCGCGGGGTGGGCGTGCCCGGCGAGGGCCGCGCCGTAGCCGCCGTGCAGGTCGACGTACTCGTTGCCGTCGGCGTCGTACACGTAGCCGCCGCGGCCGTGGCTGAGCCAGACCGGCTGCGGCCGGGTGATCTGCCAGCTCGAAGTGACGCCGCCGGCCAGTACAGATCCCGCCCTGGCGGCGAGCGCGGCCGACTTCGGCTGGCGCCTGACGAAGATCTCTTCTTGTTCGGCGATGATGGCGGCGATCTCGGTTTCGGCTTGGGTGAGCACTACTGCTCCTTTGGCCTTCTGACTGAATGATCAGTCGATTGATTGACTGAATGTTCAGTCTAAGCCTGTGGGCCGCCAACGGCAAGGGTTCGCCAGGGTGGCCGCAGGGCTGGCACGCCCCGCCAGGCCTGGGGCGCGCCAGCCGCACTAGAGGGTCATCGGGTTAGGGGAGACTGACCGGACCGGAGGCGGAGATTATCTGCTGGAAGGCGACCGGGTTGGCGTTCTGGTTGCAGGTGCCAGCCTTGGTCTTCGGCGCGATCCCGATCGCGGTCACGATGAACGTACCGTGCCCGCTGATGCCCTCGTACTTGCCGGTGCCGCCGGACAGTTTGTAGGTGCCCTTGTCGATGAACTCAACGAAGCACGTCTTGGCGTTGCCACTTTGCGACATCGACTTGCCCGTGTGGGTCACCTTGAAGGTGCCGCCCGCGAACACGAACAGGTCGGTGCCCGTGTTGGAGTTGCTGGTGCTCTCGTGATCGACGCCGCCCGCGGCGAACGGGCCCCAGGCCATGACAGGTTGCTTGGTCGCCGTCGCGGAGGCGGTGATGGCCTGGAAGTGCTCGGTGCCGCTGATCGCCGCCGCCCGCGCCGCGACCCCGCTAGGCGGCGGAAGCCAGCGCCCATGTTCCCCGGTTCCATGTTGTCCCTCCTTGGTGGAATTCCCGGCACTCCCCCTCGGCGCCCCGGGACGCTTCGGCGCCGTCCTGACGCCACCGCCAAGCCTCCGACGACCGGGCGGCCGGGGCATCACGGTACGCACCACCAGATTTGGGCAGCGGCAGCGAAGTAAATGGGCGCGCCCCGCT
>Ga0335073_10017352_pt1 | contig 10077 bp, 13 predicted proteins | sample Lox_Sample_22_FD_207093 | JGI IMG/M metagenome (GOLD analysis project Ga0335073, IMG submission 207093) | Soil microbial communities from Loxahatchee National Wildlife Refuge, Florida, United States - Lox_Sample_2.2 | ecosystem: Environmental > Terrestrial > Soil > Wetlands | place: USA... | reverse complement strand
TTCGCACCGGGATGCCGGTGGCGCAGCTCGAGGACACCCTCGTGCCGCTCTACCTGCTGCAGCGCTACCAGGTCGATGCCGCAGTCACCGAGATCGGCGGCCTCGATTATCGCTATCAGCTGCGCGGTGACGGAGCCGCCGGTCCGCAGATCGTCGCCGCCGCGGCGCAGCGTCGCGCCCTGAGCGCGGTGCTCAAGACGCTGTCAGCGGAGTTCCTGACGCTGCCCGAGCCGCTGCTGAAGCTGCTGCCGCCCCGCCCGCCCGGCCTGCCTGCCACGCGCGAGTCCTTCCCCTCCCGGACGCAGCCGGCGTTCGATCCCATCACCGCCGCCGAGTCCGCCGCCGACCTGACGCTCGCCGGGCTCTTCAATCCGCAGCGCGCGGCCCGTCTCGTCGAATACGGCGCGCGCGACCCCGGCAATCTGAACCTCGGCGCCGTGATCGATGCGGCGCTCGCCACGACCGGCAGGACGGCGCGCGCCGGCGGCCTCACGGGGGCCGTGCAGCGCGCGGTGTACGTGCGCACGGTCGAATCGCTGCTGACGCTCGCCGCCAACACCAACGCCTCCTCCGAAGTGCGGGCCGTCACCCAGGCGAAGCTCAATGAGATCAGGCGGCGCGCCGACCAGGGAGCGCCGACCGACGCCTATCTCGCCCACCGCATCGACCTCTTCTTCGCCGATCCCGCGCGGTTCGCGCCAGCCGAGCCGGTCGAGGCGCCGCCGGGCATGCCGATCGGAGATGCAGAGTGATGGAGGGACGCGCCCCTGGCCAAGACCATCCAACTGCGCGAGGTCCGGGTCGCTTTCGAGGATGAGGGGTCGGGCGCTGCGCTCCTGCTGCTGCACGGCTTTCCGGCGACGCGGGATCTGTGGCGGGACGTCGCACCCGCCCTGCGCGGCGCCGGCTATCGCGTCCTGATCCCCGATCTCGCCGGCTACGGCGAGAGCGAAGCTCCCCCCACGGTGCGCATCGACATGGCGAGCCAGGCCCGCTGGATGCTCGAGATGCTCGACGCGCTCTCGATCCGGCGGGCGGTGATCATCGCCCACGACGTGGGGTCCGCCGCCGCGCAGCTCATGGTCGCAGGCTCGCCGCAGCGCTGGCGCGGCCTCGCGGTGCTCGACGGCGTTCACCGCAGCGCATGGGCCATGGGAGCGATCGCCAGCATTCAGAGCTGGCCGCGCTCCGAGGCACAGCGGCTCCTGCCGGTGCTGGCGCGCCGGCTCGGCAGGTCCGCGCAGCTGCGCGCGATGCTCGCGAGCTACCAGGGCGAGGCAGGCGGCGCGCGTCTCATTCGTGCGGCGCGCGACCTCGATCCGCAGCAGACGGCACACCTGGCCGCCTCACTGCAGGCGAGCGCGGTGCCGGCGACGGTGCTGTGGGGAGAACGGGACGAGTACCTGCCGCTCGAGACCGTCGGCCGGCCGCTGGCCGAGCTGCTACGCGCACCGCTCATCACTCTGCCGGGAGCACACTTCACGCCGCTCGACTGTCCGGCCGAGACGGCCGCGGCGCTGCTCGGGTTTCTCGCCGGCCTGCCGCCCGAGCCTCACTCGTAACAGGGGCCGGTCTCGCGCACCTCGACCGTGGCCCATGCGGCGGCGGGGCACTCGGCGGCGAGAGCCAATGCCTCGGCCCGCGTCTGCACGTCGAGCAGGAAATATCCGCCGACGAGCTCCTTGGCCTCGGTGAAGGGGCCGTCGACCACGGTATGTCTGCCATCCTGGACGGTGAGCCGCGCGCCCTCGGACTTGAGCGAATTGGTACCGAGAAGAACGCCGCGGGCCGTCAACCCATCGGCGTAGGTGCGCATCCGGTCGTAGAGCTCGCGCCCGGCCTCGAGGCCGCGCGAGCGCCGCTGGCCGGCAGGCTCGATGATCAGGAGCAGATACGGCATGCCGGCCATACTACGCCGGCGCGCAGGCCGCGGCGCGATCGAGCAGCAGCCGGCTCTCGCGCGCGTTGTGGGTGAGCAGGGCGGCGCGCTCGAACTCGCTGCGTGCCTCGGCGAGACGGCCGAGCTTGACGAGCAGATCCCCGCGCACGCTCGGCAGCAGATGGTAGGAGCGCAGCGCGCCTTCAGCGGCCAGGCGGTCGGCGAGCTCGAGCCCGGCGGCCGGCCCGTAGGCCATCGCCACCGCGACGGCACGATTCAACTCGACCACGGGAGTAGGCACGAGGCGCACCAGCTCATCGTAGAGCGCGGTGATGTACACCCAATCGGTGTCCTCGGGCGTCGCCGCGCGGGCGTGACAGGCGGCGATCGCGGCCTGCAGCAGATACGGCCCGCGGATCTCCCCGAGCGACTCGCCGCGCGCGAGCGCGATCAGGCCGCGGTGGATCAGCACCCGGTCCCACTGCGCGCGGTTCTGCTCGAGCAGCAGCACCGGCTCGCCGTTCGGACCGCAGCGCGCGCGGATGCGCGAAGCCTGGATCTCCATGAGCGCGACCAGCCCGTGCACCTCGCTCACCGCGGGTGCAAGCTCCGCGAGAACGCGCCCGATGCGCAACGCCTCCTCGCACAGCGGCGGGCGCATCCAGTCGGCGCCCGCGGTCGCCGCGTAACCCTCGTTGAACACCAGGTAGATGACCTCGAGCACCGAGGCGAGGCGGCGCTGCAGCTCCGCGCCACGCGGGATCTCGAACGGCACGCCTGCCTCGCGCAGTGCGCGCTTGGCGCGCACGATGCGCTGCGCGACGGTGGGTTCGGGCACCAGGAAGGCGCGCGCGATCTCCGCCGTGCTGAGGCCTCCGACCAGCCGCAGCGTCAGCGCGGTACGCGACTCGGTCGGCAGCAGCGGATGACAGGCGGTGAAGATGAGCCGCAGCAGGTCATCACCGATCTCATCGTCGGCTCCCGCCTCGACGCTCATGTGACTGTCCTCCTGGTCCATCTCCAGCTCCGCGCCGAGGGCTGCGTGTTTGCGCGCGAGCATCTGGCGGCGGCGCAACTGATCGATCGCGCGGTTGCGCGCGGTGGTCATGAGCCACGCTCCCGGGTTGGCGGGGATACCGCTCACCGGCCATTGCTCGAGCGCCGCGACCAGCGCGTCCTGCGCGAGCTCCTCCGCGAGACCCACGTCGCGCGTGAGGCGCGCGAGCCCGGCGATGAGCCTGGCCGACTCGATGCGCCAGACTGCATCGATCGCGCGCTGGACTTGCGGGGCCGCCATGGCCCCGGATGACATCATCGCCAGCCGCAGCGCGCAAGCGAGGATCACTCTGTTACGTCGCAGCGATTGGTCGTGTGGGCGCGCGGTCAGTTGCGCGCGATGCGCTCGAGGCGGCTGTCACGCTGTGCACGCAGCTCGGGCGTGAGCCCGGGGCCGAAATCCTCGGCCTCGAACACCGGGCGGATCTCGATCTCCTCGTCGCTCTTCATGAAGGGCGAGCGGCGGATCCACTCGACCGCCTCGGCGATCGAGCGGACCTGCCAGAGCCAGAAGCCCGCAATCAGCTCTTTCGTCTCGGCGAAGGGGCCGTCGATCACGGTGCCCTGGCCGCCGCCGAAGCGCACCCGCACTCCCCTGGCACTCCTTTGCAACCCCTCGGCCGCGAGCAGCACGCCGGCCCGCACCAGCTCCTCGTTGAACTTGCCCATCTCGGTCAGGAGCTCCTCGGTCGGCAGCACGCCGGCCTCGGTCTGCGCGGTAGCCTTCACGATCACCATGACTCTCATGTGCTGTGCTCCTCAAAGGGTGGCGGTGCGGCGGTCTGATGCCGCGCTTTCAGGAGTACGACGAACGAGAGAGCAGAAAATTGACCGACGGATGCACACGCCGCTGCGCAGAAGAGCTAAGTGACTGAACGCACTGTCTATTTTGTTACAGAGCGCGCTCAGGTCTCGAGTGCGAAGCTCTCCCCGGCGGGGCGCGGCTGCGCGAGCCGCAGGCGGAACACGCACCGGCCGTGGGCCGCCTGGAAGCGCTGCTCGCGCACCACCCTGTATCCCAACAGCCGTTCGAGCGTGTTGACCGACACGCTGCAGATCGCCGGGTGCTGCTGTGCCACGCTGAGGAACGGGCAGTTTCTCTCGATCAATGCCGGCGCACCCTCGCGCCATTCGACCTCCATGTAGGCGTCCTGCGCCTGGTAGAGCGAGGTCAGAATGGCGAGCTTCTTGCGCAGGCTTTTGCCCTGCGTGAGCGGCGCCCAGCGAGCGACCCGCGCGTCAGTCATGCGCGCGAGGATGTCGATCATCCCCGCGCCGCCGAAGCGCGCCAGCAGCTGCTGCACGAGCTCGATCGAGAGCGCGTCGTAATGCTTGGGGAACAGCTGCTCGGCTGCGGCACTGAGCGCATAGCTTCGCGAGGCGCGTCCGGGCTTGGGAGCGGCTGCCGGCACAGCGGGGCCCGCGCGGCCGGCGCTGACCCAGCCGGCTCGCACGAGCTCACGCAGCTGCTGGCGCACCCCCTCGTAGGTGATCCCGAGCGTGGCGGCGAGCTCGCGGGTCGTGAGGGGGCCGGCGCGCTTGAGGGCCTCGAGAACCGCAGACAGCGGCGCCCCGGACCCACCCCGCGCGGGTGGGGAGCCGCGCGCGCGCCCGGCGCGGCGTCTCACTCTCGCTCGGACGCGCGCCACGACACACCCACTCCGTAACGGTAGACCAGCGTCCCGCCGCAGTAGCCGCCGACGAGCACCAGGACAGATCCGAGGAAGGCGACCCACACGGCCGCGACAGGCGGTGGCGTCACGCCGCGCCACGAGAGGCTCATGAGAAAGAGCACCAGGGCGGTGGCCATCACGAGCGCGTGTGCGCCCGCCCAGCGCCATGCGGCCGCGGGGAGCGTGCGCAACGCGAGCTCAACGCCGCCAACGAGCAGCGCGATCGTGCCCATGATCACGCCCGCGGCCATCGCGTGGTGGCTCACCGTCCACCACACCGCCCGCCCGGTGCGCAGCGCGACCAGATCCGACACCGAGGCGCCGAGCCAGAACGCAACCGGGAAATGCGCCACCAGCGGGTGCGCCGGGTGCACGAATGAGCGCGGCATGCGCGGGCCGCGCTAGAGCAGCCGCAACGCGGCCGCCAGCAGCAGCAGCAATCCGACGACCGCGAGCGAGGCGTGGCCGGCGACGAATCCGGACGGCAGGGGTTTGCGGCGCGCGTGGAAAGCGAAGGCGAGCGTGAAGCCGCCGAGCGCGGCGATCAGGAAGCAGATGAGCGCCCAGAGAGCTGCACCGCGCAGTCCCTGCGCCAGCACGGCGATGAGCAGCAGTACCAGCGCGCTGCCGGCGAAGGCGCCGTGCAGCACCGCAGCGGCGACGGGCGGGAACCTTCCCTGGAAGGCGGCGATCGCCATGGTGACCCCGACCACGGCGGCGACGGCAAAGAGAATGACGATCAGCCACATGACGGGACCCTTTATATACAAGTCAATACTTGTACATCGCTTATAGCGCGGCGCACGGGCGCCGGCAAGCGCGCGCGGCGCGGGCCTGCAGTGATGGCCGAGTGCCCAGACGTACCGCGAGCCCGAGAGCCTGTCGGAATTCAGCGACGCGCATGGTTGGTCACCTCTGCGACGCGGCGATGCCGCACTATACGCCCCGTGCACCAACGGCGTGCGCGGCGGGTGCGGCACGCTCCGCGAGCGGGCGCGCCCGGCGCTCGGGCGCGGTTGCGCGGGCCCGTCGCGCCCCAATGTACTGGCACGGCCCGTGCAGACGGAAGGCAGGATGCTCGTTCAGCGTTACTTGCAATTTTCTGGCGATGGGAATTACAGGACCATGAAACACTATCTGCTCGCGTCGGATTTCGACCAGACCCTGAGCTTCAACGACTCGGGCCTGGTGCTGAGCGGGCTGCTCGGCATCGAAGGCTACGAGGAGCGCGTCACGGGCCTGGCGCGCACCAATCTGGTCCAGCAGGGCGGCGAGCTCGCCTACCTCATCCGCCACGACCCGGAATTCCGCGGCGTGCGGCACGAGCACCTTGCCGAGGCGGGCCGGCGGGTGCGCCTGAAGAGCAACATCCCGGAGCTGGTGCGCTTCCTCGAGCAGGGACTGCCCGGAGTCAGATTCTCGCTGCGGGTGATCTCGGCAGCGCCGCGCGAGATCGTGGTGGCGGCGCTCGATGGCATCGTCGCGCCCGAGCACATCTACGGCACCGAGCTCGGCTACGACGCCGCCGGCGAGGTACACGCCATCCGCCGCGTGCCGGCCGGCTACGGCAAGGTCGCGGTGATCGAGGAGCTCGGGCGGGCGCTCGCGATTCCGGCCGATCGCGTCATCTACGTCGGCGACGGCAGCTCGGACGTACACGTGATGCTGCACGTCAACAATCACGACGGCTTCACGATCGCAGTCTCCGACAACCGCCAGCTGGCACGCATCGCACGCGCCACCGTGCTGAGCGACAACGCCTTCAGCATCATGGTGCCGGTGCTGGATCAGGTGCTCGACTGGCGTACCGGCGAGATTCGCGCGCTGCTCGAGAGCAACGGGCTGACGCTGCAGGCATGGGAGAAGGCGCGTACCGATCACGTGCGGATCGATGCGGCACTCACGGGGGGCGGGTAAGCGTCCCTAGTGCCCGGTCGACGCCGGCACGACCCGACGCACGCGTCGGATCACACCGCGGCGCACCGGCAGCTTGAGCACGCGGCGCGTGCCACGCGACTCCTCGCGCGGCTCCTCCATCTCGATGGCGCGTACCCCCGGCACGGCGCGCAACGCGGGCAGATCCTCGAGCTCCGCCGAGCCTTTCAGAATGCCGACGTCCGAGAGCGTCGCGGTGTGGCCGAAGCCGAGCGCGCGACAGATGGTCGCCACCTCGTAGAGGCGCTGGTGCGCCTCGTCCGCGACCGCAATGGCAACGTTGACCCGCGTCATCGCACACCTCCTTGCTAAGATGTGCTGGATCCTCAATTCCCCGCTCGATCCTAACTCAACGGCGGCGCCAGCCGTCAATCCGCACAGGGACGGGCGGCTGTCGGCAGCGAGCCCCGGCACTCGTAGGCAGAGGTCTACGACGGCCACGGCTACGCTCGGGAATCACCTGAGCGCGGATTTGAATTCCGTCTCAGTCATGGGAACATTGAACCATATCAGAGGAGGATCCCATGGACACCATCAAGCCCCTGTTCACCGCGGTCGCGTCCTGTGTCGGCGGCCGCAACGGCCATGCGCAGGCCGCGGATCATTCCGTCTCGGTCGACCTGTCGGTACCGAAAGAGATGGGCGGTCCGGGACGCCCCAACACGACGACGCCGGAGCATCTGTTCGCCTGTGGCTACGCCGCCTGCTTCGGCGGCGCGCTCGACTTCGTCGCGGTGCAGAAGAAGAAAAACGCCAGGAACGCGACCATCACCTGCAGCGTGTCGATCGGCCCGCGCGATGCGGGCGGCTTCGGCCTCGCAGTGAAGCTGCACGTCCGCGACGCGAGCCTCCCGCAGGCCGAGCTCGAGGCGTATGCGCGCGAGGCGCACGAGAAGATCTGCCCCTACTCCCACGCGACCCGCAACAACGTTCCCGTCGAGCTCAGCGTCGAAGGAGCCTGAAGCCGTGCAGAAACTCGCGCTCGGCTGCCTGGTCCTCGCGGTTCCCATCCTGCATGCCGCGGACCTCGCGCACGCGGTGGCGGAGCAGAGCGATTCGCTGCTCGCGACCTACGAGGACATTCACGCGCACCCGGAGCTCTCGCACCACGAGGCGCGCACGTCCGCGATCCTCGCCAGGGGCCTGCGCGCGGCCGGTTACACGGTGACCGAGCATGTCGGTATCTACCCGGACGGCTCGCCGGCGTTCGGAGTGGTCGGGATCCTCGCCAACGGCGCGGGACCGACGCTGCTGATCCGCGGCGACATGGATGCGCTGCCGATCGTCGAGGAGACCGGCCTGCCCTACGCGAGCCACGTGACGACCAGAAACGCGGACGGTCAGGAAGTCGGCGTCATGCACGCCTGCGGCCATGACGTGCACACTACCGTGCTGCTCGGCACCGCGCGCACCCTGGCGGCCACGCGCGCTGCCTGGCACGGCACGGTCATGATCGTCGGACAGCCCTCGGAGGAGACCATCGACGGCGCGAAGGCGATGCTCGCCGATCATCTCTACCAGCGTTTCGGGCGCCCCGACATGATCATCGGCCTGCACGACACCAACGCCCTGCCGGCCGGCGAGGTGGGCATCCTCGCCGGACCGCAGTCGGCCAGCTCCACCTCCATCGACGTCGTGATCAGGGGCATCGGCGGCCACGGCGCCGCGCCGCAGGCCGGCCGGGATCCGGTGACGCTCGCGGCCTACTACGTCACCCAGATCCAGACCATCGTGAGCCGCGAGGAGGATCCGCAGGATCCATCGGTGGTCACCGTCGGCAGCATCCACGGCGGCACCAAGCGCAACATCATCCCGGATGAGGTGAGACTCGAGCTGACGACGCGCGCCTACTCCGACAAGAGCCGCCGGATCATCATCGACGGCTTGCGGCAGATCGCCGCCGGGATCACGACCTCCGCCAACCTGCCGCCGGAAAAGGCCGCGGTGGTCACCGTCCTCGACAATGAGTCGACCCCGGTGCAATACAACGATCCGGCGCTCACCGCGCGCGTGACCGGGCTCCTCGTCAGGGCGCTCGGCGCCGCACGCGTGAAGCCCGCCGAGAGGCTCATGGGGAGTGAGGACGTCGGCGTGTTCGGCATGAACGCGGATCTGACGCGCAACGAGATCCCGGTGGTGTACTTTCGCCTGGGTGCCATGGACCCGGCGAAGTTTGCGGCGGCCGTCGCCGCGGGCAAGCGCCTGCCCGGACCGCATACCAGCCACTTCGAGCCGCTGCCGAAACCGACGCTCGAGACGGGTGTGACCGCGATGTCGGCGGTGGCGACCGGGCTGCTGCAGCCGCCGCTCGCGGCACGGCGCTGAAGCGGCTCAGGCGCCGTCCTTGCGTGGCTCGCCGGCGGGCTTGCGGTGGTCGTATTTGCCGCTGAAGATCGCGGCGGCGTGCGGCTGCTCGAGCTTCCAGTCGCCGCGGGCAATCTCGCCTTCGAGCTGGCCCGGCCCCCAGCCCGCGTGACCGACGAAGATCTTGAGCCCCTCCATCGGCCGCGCGCGCCGCAGCAGCTTGAGCAGCAGCTCGCGGCTGCCGCTCAGGTAGACCCCCGCGAACGCCGGGACGGCCGTGTCCCTGTCCGGTGCCTTCGCGGCGCGGAACAGGAACCAGACGGAGCTGACCTCGACGGGACCGCCGAAGTAGAGCCTGCCGGAGAGCTGCGTAAGGCCCTTCACCTCGGGGAACAGCTCCGCCACCGGGATGTCGGTCGGGTGATTGATGATGATGCCGGCAGGCTCGGAGCCGAGCGTGTTGAGCACCAGCACCACCGAATCGGCGAAGTACGGATCGGGGAGCTCGGCGCGGGCGACCATCAGGATGGCGGTCAGGGACTTCGGCTCCTGCGCGCAGATGCGGGAAGACGGCCCGGGCGACAGCAGCAGCAAACACAGTGTCGCGCCGAGGACCGCCGCTGCCAGGTGACTGCGTCTCACGGCCGCGCGCCCTCAGGTGACCGATCGCAGCGGCGTTGCGGCCAGCGCGCCCACCACCGTCGCCCAGGGACGCACCGACCACTTGCGTACCAGGCCCGCCTGCACGTAGGGATCGGCCGCGGCGAAGGCGCGCGCCGCGTGGTCATTCCCGCCTTCGAACAGTAGGATCGCACCGTCCACCGGGTCGGCGAGCGCCCCGGCCAAGACGAGCTCGCCGCGCTCGTGCGCCTGCCACGCGAGGCGCAGATGTACCTCGCGGTGTGCCGGCCGCCGCTCGAGGTAGTCCGGAACGAACTCGTAGATGAGCAGAAAGTGCACAGCGCCTCCGCTTCTGCCCGGGATGCGCGAAAGATTAGCAGAGGGACTCGCCGAATGAGATACGCCGCGCTGCTGACACTGCTGCCCAGCCTGACGGTCACGAGCGGCGCGCAGCAGCTGCCGCCGCCCTGGCTGCCGCTCGAGCCGGGAGCTGCGCTCTGTCAGAGCGACGCCGCCGGCGCCGCACTCGGCAATAGCGCGGTGCGTTTTGCCGTCAGGCTCGAGGCCGGGCATCTCCTGCCGGCGGCGCTCGACAACGGTTTCACCGGT
>Ga0335073_10017351_pt1 | contig 10077 bp, 9 predicted proteins | sample Lox_Sample_22_FD_207093 | JGI IMG/M metagenome (GOLD analysis project Ga0335073, IMG submission 207093) | Soil microbial communities from Loxahatchee National Wildlife Refuge, Florida, United States - Lox_Sample_2.2 | ecosystem: Environmental > Terrestrial > Soil > Wetlands | place: USA: Florida... | reverse complement strand
CGTTTAAAAGAGGCTGTGGACCGAATAAAAGCGCTTCGACTGTAACGGCGAGGATGCCCAATAGGGCTTTCATCGGAATAGGCACCAACTTAGGCGATCGAGCCGCCAATTATCGTGAGGCGATTCAACGCATCGCCGCGATCCCGGAAACGCGGGTCGTGCGCCAATCCTCGATCTACGAGACCGAGCCGGTCGGCGATCTGAAAGGCGCATTCCTGAACGGAGTGATCGAAGTAGAGACCGAGCTTCAGGCCGAAGCGCTGATAAAGCGGATGCTCACCGCCGAGCGTATCATGGGCCGCAAGCGCGTGCGCGGCAAAAAGCCGTCTCGGGGCAAGTATAAACCGCGTGTCATCGACCTCGACCTGCTCTTCTTCAACAAGGAAACGATCAAGACCCGCCTCCTCGAGGTGCCGCATCCGCGCCTGCACGAGCGCAAATTCGTGCTCGCCCCGATGGCCGAGCTGGCGCCCACTCTTATCCATCCCAAGCTGAACGTCTCGATAAGCGAGATGCTGTCGCACCTGAAATCGCCCTACCGAGTAAGCCTCGCCCGCGCGGACGTCCTGCGGCCGCCGCAGCCGTCGCGGGCCCTCGTGCACTAGTCATTCGCTCCAGCGAATTTCGAATAATCTTACCCGCAACATTCGCAAGCGGGCGGATTTCAGCCGCAGCCGCCGGATGGCGCAGTGGGGATGGGCGGTCATCCAGCTGTTGGGAAAGCATTCGACGCCGCCGCCGGGCAATACTTTTTGATCGGTACAAACCGTGGCGAGGTTGTTCCAATAACTGGGGCGCTCAGGCGCAAGCTGGGTCGCCCGCGATAATGCGTCTGCCGCCTGCTGATATCGGCCGCTCGCAGCGTAAACCTGTCCCAATGCGTTCCAGGCCTCAGGCCAGTTCGGATTGATGCTGACTGCGTGTTTAAAAGCAGGCGCCGCGCTTGCCGGATCGTTCAAACCGATCCCATAGGTATTGCCGAGATAAAACCATGCGGTCGCATTCTCAGGCTCCGCCTGTGTCCATCCCTGCGCATACGAGAGCAGCCCATTCCAATCTTTCGATTGCACCTAAGCATTGGCGCGCCCTGCAGCGAATAGCCCTGTGCGAAGGAAGAGTTTGCGATCAGGACGAGTACTAACAAAGGAAGTCCAATTGCAGCGAGACCTTTTCTAATCGCCATCGCATCGCTCGACTGTCATATGACATGCTGTTTACATGCCCGGCCTTCGATCCCTCTCCTTATCCTAGGAGAGGGAGCTCAGCGATGAGCATCGGGAGATGGAGATGAAGTTCAATTCGCGGCGGCGCTATCGGCCTGGCGTTGCGCTATCAGTTTGTCAAGTTCGGTGCGGAGCTTGGGCAGAACCTCATCGTAGCCGAAGAATCCGATCTTGCGATCCTTCTTTTTGAGGTTCACCGTCGTCGGCCCGCACCATAGGCCGAGGTCGGCGTCGTCGGTCTCGCCCGGGCCGTTCACGCGGCAGCCCATGACCGCGATCGTAATCTTGTAGCGGCGCGCGTACTCGGTGAGTTCCTTCACCTGCTGCGCGAGCTCGACGAACTTCTCGTTCTCGACGCGCGAGCACGACGGACACGAAATGATGTTGAGGCCCGGGAGATCCGGCACCGAGATGAAGCGGCCCTGCTTCACATCTTCGATGATCTTGTGGCCGACGATTACTTCCTCGTGCTTGCGCTCGTTGGGCAGCGTCAGCGAGACGCGGATCGTCTCGCCGATACTCTGCGCAAGCAGCTTCTCGAACGCGACGCGGGTCTTGGTGATACCGTCGGGCGGGAGTCCCGCCTCGGTAACTCCGAGATGAATCGGCACGTCGGGACGGCGCTCGGCGAAACGGCGGTTGGCCTCAATAACCTTGTTGGGATCGGAATCCTTGAGCGACACGACGAAGCGCGTGAAGCCGTACTCGTCCATCAAGTCGCAGTGATACGCGGCGGACTCGACGATCGCGCTCAACTGGTCGCCGGGATACTTGTCGAGAAAAGCGGGCGCGACCGAGCCGCAATTGACACCGATGCGGATCGCGAGGTTGTTGTCGCGCGCCACGCCGGCGAGCCACTTCACCTTCTGCTCGATGGTCTTGGCCTTCTCGATATGATGCAGATGGCCCGGGTTGTAGCGGATCTTGTCGACGTGCGGCGCGACGCGGTCGGCGATCTTGTAGTTCTCCTGCAAATCGACCGAGAGCACGACGCCCTTGGTCTGTTTGCGGATCTCGGCCAACGCCGGAATCTCTTTTTCGCTGTCGACCGCGATTCGAACGATCCCCGCGCCGGCGCGGGCGAGCTGATGCGCCTGCGCTACCGTCTGATCGATATCGATAGTGCGCGTCGCGCACATCGACTGCACAACGACGGGTGCGCCGCCGCCGACCATGGTTCCGCCGATATCGACCTGCCGGGTCTTACGAGCCACGCTTGCCTGAGTCATCTCTAATATCGTGCCCGACAGGTGAAAGCGTTTCTAGTGCTTATGTTCTGCCGCCACCGCCATCGCGATCGCGCCGTGGCTGAAGGCCGCGCCCGCGCGCATCGCAGCGGCAACCCATACCGCCTCAGCGATCTCCTGGTCGGTGCATCCTTTTTCCTTGGCGCGCGAGACGTGAGCCTCGATACACCACGGGCACTGCGTGACGTGTGCGGCCGTGATCGCCATCAGCTCCTTGGTCTTGCTCGGGATCGCGCCGTCCTTGAAAACCTGCTGATCGAATTCGAGAAAGCCCTTGAAGGCGTCGGGCGCGTTCTGGCGCAGTTCGCGCAGGTGCTTAGAGGTATCTTTGCCGTAGAAATCTGCCATGGCATTTGCTCCCCGGGCGGATCGATTCAGCCCGAATGTTTTCTCAGTTGAAGCTCGCCCGAGCATAGCAAGAGTCCCCCGCGCCATGCATCCGCTGATAGCGAATAGATTCCGCAACTGATTAAGTGCGATCGGGACGAATCACCATGACGACGAATTACGATCCGATCGCAGAGCAATACAAGATGTCGAAGCTGCAGCCGTGGCGCGCCCACGTCGAAGGCTTCATCCTGCTGAAACACATTGGCGATCTTTCAGGTCTCTCGGTCATCGATATCGCGTGCGGCGAGGGATTCTACACCCGGATGCTGCGGCATCGCGGCGGCGCGCAAGTCACGGGCGTCGATCTGTCGCGGGAAATGATCAACCTCGCGCGCGCGAGTGAAGCCGAGCAGCGGCTCGGAATCGACTATCGCGTTGGCGACGCGCGCAATCTCGGACTCGACGCTTCATATGACATCGCCGTCGCGGCGTACCTGCTGAACTACGCGCACGATCGCGCGGAGCTGGCCGCCATGTGCAATGGGATCGCGCGATGCCTCAAGCCGGGCGGGCGTTTCGTGACAGTGAACTGCAATCCGGAAAATTACTTCCCCACCGCGCCGTCGTATCGCAAATACGGCTTCGAAACGACGCCGGTCGGCGAATGGCGCGAAGGCACGCCGATCACATGGCACTTCTTTCTCGAAGATGGCCGCGAGTTTGAGATCGAGAACTACTACCTCAGTATCCAGACCCACGAAGAACTCCTGCGCGCGGCCGGCTTTCGCGACATAAGGTGGCACCGCGCGGAGCTCTCACCCGAAGGTGAGAAATCCTACGGGCGGGAGTTCTGGCAGGACATGATCGATCGACCCCCGCTCATCTGCATCGAAGCTCTGCTCTGATCACGGTTCCACGACTGCACTGCGCGTACGCGATAGCATTACGCTGTTTGATGACGCGCGGCTCGGACTTTAATCCAAGGCGCTTCGTCGAATGCCGATTTTCATTACGACATGCTGATTCCCTTGCAATGAAGCTTTGTTCTCATTATGTTTCGTATCCCGACCGAGACATTAGCTCGGAGCGCGCGTCGCATAAGGGAGGCTGGAGGTGCGTATGCGCAGAAAATATATTGGGATCCGCGCGAGCGGCGGCGGAGGTTGAGCCATGCAAGAGCTTAATCAGCCAGCGGCAGCATCGGATTCGAGACCGTTCCCCGACGTTATCCTTCGCAGCCAGTTCTTCGAGCTGGTCGGTACACGGGCGCTCACCAGTGAGCAGCGCCTGATGCTCGCCGTGCTCGCCGACGCGATCAACGTCGTGCAGGAATTTCACAGTGCGCAGAATCTCCGTAAGCGCAACTGCTTCAACGAAGCCTGGCACTGGATCTTCGGCCGCAGCCCGTCGTCGCCGCTCGCCTTCGAGAGCGTATGCGACGCGCTGGGCATGGATCCCCAAGGGCTGCGATGGAGGCTCAAGGAGATGGTGACCACGGGCCGCGTATCGCCCATCAGGCTGCGCCTCAAGGAGGCCAGCCGGATGCAGCGGCTCACGGTCAATCGCGTCAGACGGCGGCATCCGAACCGGATGCTGCGTGCGGCGCGCTCACACTAGAACTCGTTCGGCCAAGCGGTGGGGCGCATCCCACCCTTGCGCCACGGGTTTGCACGGCCGGCGACTCCTGCTAGCAATTCGTTTCTGAATCGAATTCGAAGGGAGACTCGCGTATGGATCGTCCGCTGTCGGGCGTGAAGGTGGTGGAGCTTGCGATGTGGGTGGCGGGACCGTCAACCGCAGTCGTGCTGGCGGACTGGGGCGCCGATGTTATCAAGCTGGAGGATCCCAAAACCGGCGACCCGACGCGCGGCTTCGTCACGCGCTCGGTCGCGGATTCGAACGTCAACATCCGGCCGGCATTCGAGCTCGATAATCGCAACAAGAGGTCGGTGGCGGTCGATCTGCGCAGCGGCGGCGGCCAAGCCTTCGCGCACAAGCTGATCGAACGCGCCGACGTGTTCATCACGAGCCTGCGCCTTGAAGCGATCGCGCGCATGAATCTCGATTACGCGACGCTCTCGGCGCGCAATCCGCGGCTCATCTACGCGTCGCTCAACGGCTACGGGCATCGTGGGCCAGACAAGGATCGTCCCGCATACGACTACGCAGCGGCATGGGCGCGCTCAGGCCTGATGGCGACAATTGCGCAACCGGGCCAGCCGCCGCCGGCGCAGCGTCCGGCGATGATCGATCATCCTGTGGGTGCGAGCCTTGCCGGCGCGATCTCGGCAGCGCTCTTCGCCCGCGAGCGCACCGGCCGCGGCCGTGAAGTGAGGATCTCGCTCTTCGCGATGGGCCTCTGGATGAACGCGACCGATCTCACGGGCGCGATGCTCACCGGCAACGCTCCCGTCGCGGAGGATCGCTCCGAACGCATCAACCCGATGTGGAGCTCATACAAGTGCCGGGACGGCAAATGGGTTTATTTCGTAATGATCCAGAGCGATCGCTTCTGGCCGGACTTCTGCGCCGCGCTCAATCCCGCATGGCGCGATGATCAGCGTTTTACCAGCGCAGGCTCGAGAGCAAAGAACTGCGCGGCGCTGACTGCAGAGATCGACGCTGCCTTGGCGCAGCGGGGATTCGCCGAATGGGCGCCGATCTTCGACCGGCACCATCTGATTTGGGCGCCGGTCCAGACCGACGCTGAGGTCCTCAATGATCCGCAGGCCGAGGCGATCGGCGCATTCGCCCCCGTCGATCATCCAACGCTCAAGAACATGCGCCTGGTGAACAGCCCAGTAGAGTTCGGCGACGACCAGCCGCCAACGCATCGCCTCGCCCCGGAACTCGGCCAGCACACCGAAGAAGTAGCGCTCGAAATCGGCTATACTTGGGAAGAAATCACCCGCCTCAAAGAATCCGGCGCGCTCGGCTAAAAGATCGGACTCACCGCCAAGACACGGAGAACAGCAAGTTTCAAAACTTTTAACTTCGTGGTCTTTGTAGTCTTCGTGCCATAGTGGTGATCATTTTCTTCTTGCTCTGAACGAACGTTCCGAACGCGATGGCAGGGTTATAGAGTGCACGTCTTGCACATCCTTGAATCGCTATCCTGAGCGTCAGCTAGCTTCGCCGACACCGCGTCGAAAAGCATCGCCAGAACCGGATGCCAGCGCCTAAACGCGTGAAATTATTGGGTTTCCTTGCGTTTGTGCGCCTTCATTTGACTGAACGCGATGTGCCTCAATATGATCGCAGCACCTGCATCCGGAGGCTCTTCATCGTGCGAATGCTGGTTCCGCCGATCTCTTACCGCCGGGAAATCGACCATGGCCTGTCTGAGTTCTTCCGGACTCATCGCGTCGCGTCGTTTCGCCGTGCGATTGCGGCGCTCTGCCGCTATTACGGCGTCAAGCGTCCGCGCGTCGAATGGTTCGAGTATATCGATTGGGGCAAGACCGCGGGCCGCACCTACGAAGACGGGCGCATCCATCTGGTGCATCCGATGCGCTGGAAGCGCGGCCGCATCTACTATACAGAGCGGCTATGGGTGCAAATGATCTATCACGAGATGGGTCACTTCCTGCTTTGGACCGATGCGGAGCGTAAGGCCGATATGTTTGCGCGGCGAATGATCACGGGACTGCGTGCACGCGCGCGCCGCGCGAAGCGCACCGCGGCGCGAAGTACTGCAGCGAGCCGTCGCGTCTCCGAAAAGCGTATCGCGGCGCGCAAAGCCGCTCCGCGGCGCGCCGCCAGCACTCGATCTGCGGCGCGCCGGGCGACAGCCTTGGCCGGAGCGCGTCGGCGCTTGAGCGTCGCCAGCTTGCGCCGCGCGCGTAATACCAAGCCGAGGCGCCGGGCGCGCGGGATCTCCTGATGGCCCACAAGCCTAACGTCGAAAATCGCTGGTGGGTTGAGACCGTCGTCAAGAAACCCAAGAAGGTGAAGGACGAGGCGGAGATGCCTCAGCTGCCGATCGCGATGTCCTTCTACCAGGTCGCGCGCGATTACGATCAGGATCGCGCCAAGGACGATCTCACCGACAACAATCTCCGCATCGCGCGCGCGGCGAATCCCGAGCCCGGCGAATGGGTTTATGTTGCGATGACCCCCGACCAGTATCCGCAGCATCTGGTCAAACGCATTAAGGACGAGTTCCGCCTCCCGCGCGAGGCGCGCGGCGTCGTACTCGATCACGGGCGGCTACTGAGGCTCCTCATATGCGGCCCGCAGCTCGAGGACTGGATGATCGATGTGACGATGTACGACGAACCGTCGGTCGACGTGTACGTCTGGAGCGTGATGCATCGCGAGCGTATCTTCCGCCGCGCCGAAGAAGCGCTGCGCCAGGCCCGCAAGTGGGCAATCAACCTGCTGCAATATCCCCCACCCAGAGACGAACCTTTCCGCGGCGCTTTACTATAGTCAGTAGCGCCTTCCTGGTGTCATCTCGATGAACTGGCCGTCATCGCTGGCCGGATGACGGACTCGAACGCAGCCAGCGACCACTATTAGAAGCAGATCGAGCGCCACTGCAATCGTGATGCATGCGGGTGTAGCGTTGAAGCCGGTGACCTTCGATGCTCGCCCTGCTCCCGCTGCTCTTGCGCAATATTACCCGGAATCCGCGGCGCACTATTCTCACGATTCTCTCGATCGCCGTTTCGATTTTTATCTTCGCCGCGCTCATGAGCCTGCCGAGCCTCGTCAGCCAGATCCTTCGCGAGCGAGCCAACTCGCTGCGCCTCGTCGTGTACAACAAAGGCGGATACTTCAACACGACGTTGCCGTCGGCCTATGCCCGGCGGATCGAGAACATCGATCACGTTGAACGCGTGATCGGCGAGTCGATTTTTCTCGCCACCTATCGCAATCCCGACGACCAGGTGCCGGCGCTCGCCGCCGATCACGAGCACTTCGCCGAGGTCTTCAGCGACTACGGAATTAATAAGCAGTCAGCGGATGCTTTCGTGGCGGAGCGCACAGGCGCGATGGTCGGGCGCACGCTGATGGATCGCTTTCATTGGAAGGTCGGCGACCAGGTGATGCTCCACGGCCTCAACGTACCCGTCGATATCCAACTCAAGGTCGTCGGCCAGCTAACCGGCTCGACCGCGAGCTTCGTCGTCGTATTCCATCACGACTACCTCGACCAGGTGCTCAACAGTCCGGGCACCGACAACATCTTCTGGGTCAAGGTCGATCACGCACAGAATATTCCCCAGGTCATCCGCGATATCGACGAGACTTTCGCCAACGCGTCGTTCGAGACCAAAACCCAGTCCGAGCTCGCGGTCTCCGAGAATCGCGTCGCGCAGATGAGCGTGCTGCTGAACGGCGCGAAGTTCCTGGCGCTCGTGGTCGTAATTGCGATCGGCCTGGTCGCCGCCAATACCGCCGCGATGTCGGTGCGGGAGCGGCGCCGCGAGATGGCCGTGATGCGCTCGATCGGCTTCACGCGCAGAGCGGTCGTTGCGATGGTTGTGGCCGAGGGAATGGTGATCGGCATCGTGGGCGGAATCCTCGGGTGTGGCGGCGCATGGATCGGACTCAAGTTCCTGCCGCACGCCTCGGCCTCAATCGGGATGCTGGCCTACGCGATCTCGATTCCGCACAAGAGTATCGTCAACGGAATCGCGATCGCCGCCGCGATCGGCGTCGTCAGCACCTTTATTCCGGCCGAGTCAGCAACCCGCGGCGATATCTCAACCACGCTCCGCGCAGTTTGAATCTATTTCTTTTTGCCGAGAGCTTTTTCGCGATACTTGGTGGCAGCGGCGCGGGACTCCTCTTCGCCGAACGAGCCCATCAGCACGTCGCCGTCTGAGAACGCCGTCGTGCCGGTGCCCATCGCGCGCACTACCGAGTTGACGTGCTCTTTGGTGATCGCGATCGGCACTGATGGCATCGAGATCAGTTGCTGAGCCAACTCCTCGACCTCGTGTTGCAGTCTCGAAGCGGGAACGACGCGATTTAGAAATCCGACCGCCTTGGCCTCCGCCGGGCTGAAGCGGCGGCACGTCATCACGAGTTCCTTGGTGAGCGCCGGTCCGATCTCACGCACCAGACGCGGGATGCCGCCCCATGCGAGCGGGATGCCGAGCTCGATTTCCGGGATGAAGAACAATGCGTCCTCGGCCGCCACGCGCAGATCGCATACCGCCGCGAGCACGAGCCCGCCGCCGACCGCATAGCCGTGAACCTGCGCGATCGTGACGGCGTGCATGTTCTCAAGCGCGTCGGCCGCGCGCAATCCGAGCTGTCCCGCCTCGCGCCGTGCGAGCCATGAGCCGCCGCTGCTGGCAGTCGCTGCAGCAGCGGGAGAATCCTTGAGATCGGCGCCTGCTGAAAACGCGCGCCCCGCGCCGCTCACGATCACGACGCGCAAATCGCGATGCGTATCGAACCAGCGCGCCGCCTCGGCCAGCTCGCGCAGCATCGTCGCCCCGATCGCATTCAGCCGCTCCGGCCGATTGAGCGTCAGCCGCCCGAGCGGCCCTTCGATTTCGACCTTGATCGTCTGGAAATCTCGAGTGTCAGTCACGCTGTTGTACCTCAGCTGCTATATGCAAGGTTGACCTGTACCACAGCGCGGGAATCCAGAGCGACGCCAGCGCCGGCCGAATTCCGCGTGACGAGGTCGGACAGGCTGAAGGCATCGCGCAGCCTAACGGGTGTTCGGTAGGGCCTTTCGCCTGTGGCGCGGCTCATCGGGCTCGGATAACATTTCTGCGATCCAGCCCGGCGGAATCGTTCGCAGCCTGCATGAGCTCGATTTCTCTGGCGCCCCTACACTGGCGCAGGCGCCCGGCGATGATCACATTTAAGAAATGCCTCTGACGCAAAAATCCAAACGCGGGGAATAGAATCGCTTGGCCGATAACAACAAGGTCGTAATTCTGGGCGCGAACGGCACGATGGGCGCGGGTGCGGCATGCGTCTTCGCCGGCGCGGGCTATGACGTGACGATGCTCGCGCGCGACGACGCGAAAGCCAAAGAGGGCCTCACCGATACGCAGAATGACGCGCGCGCCGAGGCGATCGCCGAGCGGATCAGGCTCGGGTGCTACGACAAGGACCTCGAGCGCAGCGTCTCCGAATCCGCAATCATATTCGAGTCGCTGGCCGAAGACCTCGCGCTCAAGAAAAAGTTCTTCGAGCTGGTTGATAAGTACCGTCGCCCCGATTCTGTCGTCGCGACCGGCTCATCTGGACTTTCGATCGCGGAGATGGCGCGCGGGCGCAGCGATTCCTTCCGCCGCAACTTCCTC